>Ga0136633_1001239_pt1 | contig 18967 bp, 19 predicted proteins | sample AntDrymeUQ832206_2_FD_105494 | JGI IMG/M metagenome (GOLD analysis project Ga0136633, IMG submission 105494) | Polar desert sand microbial communities from Dry Valleys, Antarctica - metaG UQ83 (22.06) | ecosystem: Environmental > Terrestrial > Soil > Desert | place: Antarctica: Dry Valley...
CGCCCGGCACAAGCCTGCACTGGCCATATTCGCTCCCTTCACCACGCTGCCCGGTCCCCGTCGGGCGACACCGTACCGGCGCGCTCACGCGCTCGCGAACGGTTTGTGGACATCTGCTCGACAACACGATCGCGAGGCGTACAATCGAGTTCTACCGCGACATCCGTCACGCGGTGTTTGGAGGCCAATGGATCGGAAAGCGCCGAAGTTCTGAGCAAGCCAACATTTCCTCCTCTGACCGGCCCGACAGCGGGTCCCTCAGGGGGACGGAGCAACATTTCGACTCGAAGGAGGCGGCCCTGTGTCGCCTCCTTCGTCGTTGAGGATCCAGTCCGCCCATGCCGACCCGTCGCGTTCACCATCCGGCCGTCGGCGTCGCCGCGTGGCGCGGCTTACGGGTCGCGGACTCGACGCGACGCCGCTGCTCGGACGAGGGCTGCGCGCGGGCTCGACCCCGCGTCTCGCTATACCTGACGGATGCGTGCACTCGTCGCGGGAGCGACCGGTTTCATCGGGACGGCGCTGTGCGAGCGGCTGCTGAGCGACGGCGTGCAGGTGCGCGCGCTCGTCCGCGACGTGCGGCGCACGCGCGACCTGCGCGCCGAAGAGCTCGAGCTGCACGAGGGCGACGTGCTGTCGCCGGACACGCTGGACGGTGCCGGCGAGGGTGTCGACATCGCGTACTACCTCGTGCACTCGATGGGCCGCGGCGCCGATCCCGGCGACTTCGAGCAGCGCGAACTGCGCGCCGCGGAGGCGTTCGCGCACATGTGCACGCGTGAGGGTGTCGCTCGCGTCGTGTACGTCGGCGGCCTCGGCGACGCGCCCGGCTCCAAGCACCTGCGCAGCCGGCGCGGCACCGCGCTCGCGCTCGAGCGCCACGGCCCGCCGCTGACGTACTTCCGCGCGGGGATGGTCGTCGGGCCGGGCAGCGAGTCCTACCGCACGCTGCGCCATCTCGTGGCGCGGCTGCCGTTCATGATCGCGCCGCGCTGGCTGTCGACCCCGACGCAGCCGATCGACATCGACGACGTCGTCGCCTACCTCGCCGCAGCGCCGTCCGTCGAGGGGTCCGCAGGTCGCGAGATCCAGATCGGCAGCCCCGACGTACTGCCCTACGGCGCGATGCTCGACCGGATGGCGATCGCGCTCGGCAAGCGGCCGCGGCCGAAGCTGCCGGTGCCGCTGCTGACGCCGTGGCTGTCGTCGCTGTGGATCGGGCTCGTCACGCCGGTCGACACCGCCGTCGCGCGGCCGCTGATCGAGGGCCTGTCGACCGAGACCGTCGTGACCGACCCCAGCGGCGCGGCGCTGTTCGACGTCAAGCCGATCGGCTTCGACGCGTCGCTGCGCAAGGCCGTCGCGGCCGAGCGCCGGACCGCGCGCGCCCCCGCCCCGCCGGTCGCGCGCTGAGCATGACGGCCGACGATCTGCACCGGCGCACCGCGAGCGAGCTCGCGGCCACAATATGGGCCATGACCAAGCGCGTCGTCATCTCGCTCGTCGTGCTCGTCGCGGGCTTCGCGACGGTGAGCTCCGTCGCCGGCGGCGCGAGCGGCAGCGCCACCGTGCGCGACCGTGCGGTGACGTGGGCCATCGCGCAGGACGGCCTGCACGAGGCCGGGACGTCGAACTGCGGGCCGCAGATCGACCGCTGGCAGCGCGACATGGGGCTGAAGGTCCCGCCGTGCCGGGTGTGGTGCGGCGCGTTCGTGCACCAGGCGTTTCGCCGCGCCGGCGTGCAGCTGTCCGCCCGCCTGATCGATCCCGACCGCTCGTACACCGACGCGCTCGCCGGCAGGCGCGGGCTGCGCAGCATCCCGCTCGACGAGATCCAGCGCGGCGACCTCGTCTTCTACAACTTCCGCAAGAAGACCCACGCGTCGCATCTGACGATCGCCCGTGGCAGGCCGAGCGGCGGGATGCTGTCGACGGTCGAGGGCAACACGAGCCATGCCGTCCGCCTGGAGCGCCGCGGCACGAAGTACATCGTGCTCGCCGCGCGCGTCACCGGCGACGCCTGAGGGCGGGCGGACTAGAACATTCGTGGGGGCGCGCACAACTGACGCGCACTCGTGCCGTTACAGCATGCGCACCCCTCTAAAGGCGGAACCCATGCCTCGCTGCCGTTCAACGTCCCGACAGACCGTGACCGCACTGCTGCTCGCCGTGCTGTTCGGCACCGCCGCTGCACCCGCCTCGGGCGCCGTCGCGATCTCGGTCTCCGGCACGGGCTACGACGCGGGACCGGTGCTGGCCGCCGATGGGCGGGTCGTGGTCGCGGAGCGCCTTGCGAACGGTGTGCGGCGGATACTCGCGATCGACCCGCAGACGCACGTCATCTCCGAGCTGACCCGCGTCCCAGCGCCCGGTGCGGGGAGGTTTTCCGTGGTCAGGCTCACCGGCAGCGGCGGCGTCGTCACCGCGACGGTGAGCACCTACATCTCGATCGCCGGTTCGACGGACGAGCAGGCCACGCCGCCCCTCGCCGCCACGAGGGCCCTCCAGGTCCTGCCGACGCTCGCACCCCTCGCGACGTGCGATCCGGTGCGCGCCGACTTTCCCGCGCCGATCCTCGCGGCGGGCGGCGAGAGCTTCGTCGCGCTTACCGGAGACAGCTGCCGCGATCGCTCGGCGCTGACCATCCGCACGACGAACGGCACGCAGACGATCCCGGCGATGACCGGCGGCTCGGTGGCGCCCGAGATCATGGACCTGCGTGCCGCCGGCCCGTTCGCGATCTGGACCGAGACGCGGCTGGATCGGGGTGTGACCGCGTCGTTCGTCGCCGCCCGCGCGGCGACCGGAGAGGTGCTGCTGCGCGCCCCGCGCGCCAGCGGCTACGACCTGGCAGCGGACGGCACGGTCGTCGTGGCGCAGTTCGGCACCTGCATCCTGCGTGTCGTGACGCTCGCGCCGCTGGCGCAGCGCAGCGTCGCGCTGCCGGCCGGCTGGTGTCCGAGCCCCCTCGGGAGCGTGGCGGTCGCCGCGGGCCGCGCCGTCTACCCGACGTCCGGCAGCTATGCGGTCTCCGATCTGCAGGGCGGGCTGCACACGGTCGGCGACCTGCCGGTCGATGCCCTCGGAGGGCAGATCGCCTTCGACGGCACGACGCTCTTCGGCGTGCGCCGGCGCTGCCTGGACGAGCTGCTGCTCGCCGCCGACACGACGAAGCCCGACGGTGCGCCCATGCCGCTCACGCCCGCGCCGACGTGCGTCGTGCGGCGCGCCGGCAGCGGCCGGGTGCGGGTCGCGCCCGACTCCCGCGTGAGCATCCGCCTGCGCTGCCCGGAGGGTTGCCGTGCGACGCTGCGCCTGTTTGAGCAGCGCCGCGGAGGCCGCGAGCGCCTGGTCGCCACCAAGCAGTTCAGCGGCGGATCGAAGGCATTCACGGTGCGACCGCGGATCGCGCGCTACGCCCGCGCCCTCGCCGGCTGCCGGGGAGGGCTGCGCACCGTGGCCAGGGTCTACAACTCGTCGGGCCGCGCGAAGGCCATCGGTGCCTACCGGATCCTCTCGCGCAGCCGCTGCAGCCGCATCGGCGGGCCCGCGTTCACACGACCCCGCCAAGGGCTGTGACGGCGCTGTCAGTGGGCCGGCAACAGCGCCAACCGGACGCCGTAGTACGGGTCGCCGGCCCGCACGAAGTGCGCGGTCAGGCGCGACAGCTCGAACGTCTCTCCGCCGGCGATCACGACCCGGCCGCCGTCGCGCACCTCCTCGACGAGGGCGGGCGTGCGCACGCCGAGGTGCACGATCGCGACCTCCATCCCGACGCGCGGCAGCGGACGGGTCGCGCGCATGCCGGACTGCCGTGAGAAGGACATGCGGACAAGCGTAGGCGGGCCGCGCTCAACCTCTGGCACCAGAATGGCCGATAGGGGTGCCATGACCCTCCAGGGCGAGCAGCTGAACACGCCCGTGCCCACCAATCACGAGGTCGAGCAGGTGCTGCTCGCGCTCGCCGACGGCAGCTACGTGCTCAGCACGCCCGACGGCGTGGTGGCCGAGTGCGGCGTCGGCGTCGTCGCGAAGGTCGGCGCGTCCGCCGACGATCTCGCGGGTCGCCCCGTCGCCGACGTTCTCGCCTCGGCCGCCGACGACGCGCAGCGCGCGACGTTCGCGCGCGTCCTCGGCGGCGCACGCGCCGATGGCGACGACTGCACCTTCCCGGCTGCGATCGCGGACGGCTCACCGCGCGCGCTGAAGCTGCTCGTCGTGTCGGTCCCGCTGGCGCTGGGCTGGGAGTTCACCTCGCTGCTGGGCGAGCTTGGCGCGCGCGACGCCGACACGTGGGATCCCGAGGACCTGCGCATCCGCCATCACCGCGCGCTGGAGGCCGTCGAGAGCGTCGTCGTCACCGGCCAGCAGCCGGCGGAGCCCGGGTCGCGCCTGGCCGGCATCCTGATCGTCGTCCACGACGCCGACGAGCCGCCGCTCACGCGCGCCGACGTCGGGCGGCGCATGACGGCGCACCGCGAGGCCGCCCGCGCGAGGGAGCGCGAGGCCGAGATGCAGGCGCGCGGATCGGTTGTGCCCGGGGGCCGCCGGGCAAGCGACAAGCTCGCCGCGACCGGACCCGGGCTGGAGGACCTCCTCGAGCGCGCGCACATGCTGCGCGAGCGCGTGGAGGAGGCGGAGCAGGAAGCCGCCCAGGCGCTCGCCGAGCGCGAGAAGGCGCAGGCGCGGCTCGCCGCGATCGAGGCCGAGCGCGCCGCCGAGAGCGAGCAGCTCGCCGCCCGGCTCGCGGCCACGCAGGCCGAGCGCGACGAGGCGGCCGGGCAGCTCGCCGCCGCGCAGGCCGAGCGCGACGCCGAGCGCGACGCCGAGCGCGAGCGCGCGCGGGCACAGATCGCCAGCACGCAGAGCGAGCGCGACGCGGTACATGCGACGACGCTGCGCGAGCTCGAGTCGGCGCGGGCCGAGCGCGAGCAGGCGCTCGCCAAGCTCGCCTCCGCGCATGCCGAGCACGTCGCCGAGCAGGAGCGCGCGCTGGCACGGCTGGAGAGCGTGCAGGCCGAGCGCGAGCGGGCACTCGCGCGGGTGGCATCCGAGCAGGCCGAGCGCGAGCGCGTGTTGGCGCGCCTGGAGACCGGCCAGGCGGAGCGTGCGCAGGCACTGACGAAGCTGGCCGCCGTCGAGGCCGAGCGCGACGCCGAGGCGCAGCGCCGCGAGGCCGCCGAGAGCCGCGCCGCCGCCAGCCGCGAGACGGGCGACGGGCGCGTCGACGAGATCGCCCGCGAGCGCGACGAGGCACGCGACGCCGCAGCCACGGCGAAGACCGAAGCGGTCGCCGCGCGCGCCGCCGCAGCCGCCGCGCGCGTGCAGGCCGGGAGCGCGGTGGCCGCCACGGAGGGCGCGCGAGCCGAGATGCAGGCCGCGCGCACGGAGGTCGAGACCGCGCGCGCCGACGCCACCGTGGCGCAGGCCGAGGCGCAGGCCGCTCGCGCCGCCGCCGACGCCGCGCGTGACGAGATCGAGTCCGCGCGCGCCGACGGCGAACGCGCCCGTGCCGAGCTGCACCAGGTCCGCGCGACGATCAACAGCCAGCGCGCGTCGGCTGACGACTTCGACGGCGAGCTGCAGGCCCTGCGCGCCGAGCTCGACGAGGCGCGCGCCGAGACGGATGGCGCCCGCGCCGAGCTGCGCGCCGCCCGCGACGACGCGCAGGCCGCGCGCAGTGAGAGCTCCGTCACGCACGGTGAGCTGTCCGCGCTGCGCGGAGAGCTCGACAGCGCCCGCACGGCACTGGAGACGACGCGGGCCGAGCTCGAGGTCGCGCGGAGCGAGCCGGTCGCCTCGCCCGCGGAGGTCGCCGCGGCTCAGGCCGAGCTCGATGCGGTGCGCGACGAGCTCGACAGCCGGACGCGCGAGCTGTCGCAGGCGATGTCGGAGATCGCCACGAACGATGTGGCGCGGCGTGGCCTGCGCGAGGAGCTCGAGGCACGCGAGCGCGACGTCGAGAACGTCATCGCCGAGCTCAACGCCTCGAACGGCGACACCGCCGTGCTGCGCGCCGAGCTGTACTCGATCGGCGGCGAGCTGACGCACACGCGCGAGGAGCTCGAGGCGAAGGCGACCGAGCTGAACGGCGTGCACGCAAAGCTCGACGAGCGCGGCGAGGAGCTGGCCCGGGCCAGTGCCGAGAGCGCGTCGCGTGCCGACGAGCTGGCGTCCGCGCGTTCGGAGATCGAAACCCGTGCCCGCGAGCTGGACGGCGTCCGCGCCGACCTCGATGCGCGCCGCCGGGAGCTCGATCGCGCCCACGCCGACGCCACGGAGCGCGACGAGCAGGTGGTTGGCGCGCGTGCGGAGCTGCAGAGCAGGATGGCCGAGCTGCAGACCGCGAAGGCCGCGCTCGGCACGCGTGACAACGATGTCGTCGAGCTCGAGCGGTCGCTCGCCCAGGCCACCGAGCAGCTTGAGCGCCGCAGTGGCGAGCTCGACACGCGCACGGACGAGCTGACGTCGCTGCGCGCCGACCTGCACGCGCGCGACGAGCGGCTGTCGGACGCCGGCGCCGAGATCGACGCCTACCGCAAGGAGCTCGCGGGAGCGCGCGAAGAGGTCGACGCGCTCAGCGACGAGCTCGGCGCCGTCCGCGGCGAGCTCGCGGAGATCCGCGCCAGCGCCGAGGAGACGCGCGTGGAGCGTGAGCACGCGCGGGCGCGGGCGTCACAGCTCCTGCACGATGCCGAGGCGGCGCGCGCGGCCGCCGAGGCGATCCGCGCCGAGTTCGCCTTCGACGACCTGCCGGCCGGCTCGCCCTCTCCGCTCCCGCCCGCACCTGCCTCGCCCGACCGGCAGACGCCGTTCGCGCCGTCGACGCTGCGACCGCTGTCCAAGCCGCTGCGTGCTCGCGCTCCGGTGGCGGAGGGGCCGTCGACCGAGGGGCCGCTGCCCGACCTGCCACCCTCCGAGCAGGGTGTCGGCATCGCGCTGATCGGCCTCGACGGTCGCTTTAAACGCCTCGACGACGCCTTCAGCTCGCTGCTGGGCGCCCGCGAGGACGAGCTGCGCGCCGCGCGCTGGCCATCGATCATCGACCGCGAGAACCTCGAGCCACACGCGGAGATCGCCCGCGCGCTGGCGGCCGGTGAGATCCAGAGCGCCGACATCGAGACGATCTACATGCACTCCGGCGGCCTGCTCGTGCCGGTCGAGGGCACCGTCACGATGCACCGCGACGAGCAGGGCCGCCCGACGCACTACCTCTTCCGCGCCGACGTCCGCCGCACGTCGGGCGCGACGACCTGACCACGCTGAGCCGACGCTGTCCTGCTCGAGTGCCGACGCGCGCACGCCCGCGTGCTTTGAATGGCGCGAGCTGACGGTGCGGCAGGCGTCTGACGTTGCCCGTGGGCTCGTCGCACACCGCGCGTCAGCGCAGGCCGGATCTCGCGCAAAGCGGAAGCCGGCGCGGCCGCTTTCAGACCGCCTTCGCGCCGGTCCCGATCGGGCAGCTGACGCCGGTGCCGCCGGCGCCGCAGTAGCCGCGCGGGTTTTTGGCGAGGTACTGCTGGTGGTAGTCCTCGGCGTAATAGAAGTCAGGCGCCGGGATGATCTCGGTGGTGATCTCGCCGCGGCCAGCGGCGGTCAGCGCCTGCTGGTAGCGGTCGCGCGAGGCCTCGGCGGCGGCGCGCTGCTCGTCGGAGGTGAAGTAGATGCCCGAGCGGTACTGGGTGCCGACATCGTTGCCCTGGCGCATGCCCTGGGTCGGGTCGTGGCCCTCCCAGAAGCGCTTGAGCAGGTCCTCGAAGGAGAGCTCCGCCGGGCGGTAGACGACGAGCACGACCTCGTTGTGGCCGGTCCGCGCGCTGCAGACCTCCTCGTAGGTCGGGTTCGGCGTCATGCCGGCGGCATAGCCGACGGCAGTCGTGAAGACGCCGGGCTGTGCCAGCCAGAAGCTCTTCTCCACGCCCCAGAAGCAGCCGGCGCCGAAGACGACCTGCTCGGTGTCATCGGGGAACGGCCCCTTCAGCGGCGCGCCCAGCACGTAGTGGCTGTCCGGCACCGGCATCGTGCGTTCGCGGCCTGCAAGCGCCTTGTCGACGTCCGGCATGGTGGTCTTGTGCTTGGAGAATGGGTTGAGCATCGGGCCTCGCGATGGTCGCTGGGTGCCCTTCCAACGGTAGCGAGCGGTCCTTACCGGACCCTCACGGTGCGCGCCAGGTCGCCCCGGGCCGGTACCGTCGCTCGCAAGCATGGATGAGGCCGTGGCGGAACGTTCCCGCCGGACACAGGACGCGGGGATCGGAACGCTGCTCGCCGGCAACGGCGTGCGCGGCGTCGGCATGCTGCTCGTCTTCTTCACGCACCTGTTCCTGCTCGCCGACCCGGCGCCGAACAACAACATGCGCTCCTACGGCTGGGCGGCGCCGGTCCTCGGGCACATCGATCTCGGTCTGGCCGCGTTCTTCGCCCTGTCGGGCTACCTCATCGCGCGGCCCTACGCACGCTCCTACGTGCTCGGCACGCGCCGGCCGCGCCTGCGCTCGTACGTGCGGAACCGCGTGCTGCGCGTCGCGCCGGCGTTCTACCTGTTCACCGTGCTCGTGCTGCTGCGCTTCGGCTTCGACGGCCAGCTCGCCTCCGGCTCGGAGAACTCGAGCAGCGCGCTGCAGGTGCTCGGCCAGCTGCTGTTCGTGCAGGGCCAGACCGGCGGGCCGGCAGTCGTGCCGATCGGGCCGGCGTGGTCGATCGGCGCCGAGGTCGGCTTCTACATCCTGATCCCGATCGCCGGCTGGTGCGCGTTGCGCTTCGCATCGAGGATCGACTCGATCGAGCGGCGCGCGGCGCTGGGCGTCGTGGCAGCGGGCCTGACGATGCTCGTCAGCATCGCGCTGCGCGCGAAGGCCGGCGACCAGTACTCGTTCGCATGGCTGACGAGCCCGCCGGCGATCATGTATGTCTTCATGCCGGGCGTGGCGATCGCGCTCGCCGAGCCGCTGCTCGCCGCGCGGCTGCGCGACAACCCGCGTCCGGCGAAGCTCATCGCCTGGGGCGCGTTCGCGTTCGCCGCACTGGCCGCGGTCGTCTACGCGGCGAGCGACTACGACCCGCGCCAAACGCCGATCCACCATGTGCTCGGGCAGCGCGCGCTGCTGGCGGCGCTGTGCACGGGCGCGCTGATCCTCGGCCTGCTCGTGCTGCAGCTCGGCACCGATCGCGCGCCGCGCCTGTTCGGCAACCGCCTGATGCTGTGGATGGGCGAACGCTCGTACTCGTTCTACCTCGCGCACATCTGGGTGCTGCTGGAGATCGACCACGCGCTCGGCGACGGCGAGAGCCTCGCGACGCGGGTCGTGCTGATGACGGTCGTCGCGCTGCCGCTGACGACCGCGATCGCGGCGCTCTCATATCGCTATGTCGAGCGCCCCTTTCTCGAGCGCAAGCGCAAGGTCGCGCCCGGCGGCGGCGGTGACGGGTCGGGTGTTCCGCCCGACGCGCACGCGGTCCCGCAGCCGGCGCGCGCATAGGACCGCAGCGGGGCGCCCCGCGGGCGGGACCCACTAGGCTCCCGCCGCATGGCCCGGCTCGCGCGTACCGCGTTCCTCGCCACCCTCGTCATCGCCGCCGCGGCGCTAGCGGCGTGCGGCGGCGACAACGCCCAGCAGAACCGCTACATCCGTGACCTCGAAGCCGCTCAGCTCACCTACAAGACCAACGCCGAGCGCATCGAGGCGGGCGCCACGCAGACGAGCACGCCGAGCGAGGACCGCCGCACGCTCGATCGCTTCGCCGGCGCGATCGATCAGACGGTCGCCGCGCTGCGCCGCATCGACGTCCCGCCCGAGGTCGTCGCCGAGCACCGTCGCTTCGTGGCGGTGTTCGTGACCTGGCACGACGACATCGCGCGCTTCGTCGCGGCGATCGAGCGCCCGACGCGCGACGGCGTGCGCCGCGCCCAGCGCCGGATCGCCGCCGCCAACCTGACGTTCAACGCCAACCTGCGCAAGGCCGGCACCGACATCGACGCCGCGCTGGCGAGCTCGTAGTGTCCCCGACCTGGATCTGGATGCAGGCCGCGATCGTGTTCTTCGTGCTCGCCGGCTGCATCATCGCGATCGTCAAGCTCGTCTGACCCATGTTCAGCTCGATCGTCGTGGGCACCGACGGGTCGGACACCGCCCGCGAGGCGGTGCGCCAGGCGACGGCGCTCGCCCTGTCGGTCGGTGCGCGTATCGAGCTCGTGACGGCGTATGAGCCGGTGACCGACACGCGCCTGCGCGAGGCGATCGCGGTTCCGCAGGACCTGCACTGGATCATCAACCCGCGCGAGGACGTGGGGTCGATGCTCGAGGAGGCGGCGGCGGAGATCCGCGCAGCGGGCGTGGAGGTCGACGTGTTCGTACGTCAGGGCGATCCGGCGGACGCGATCCTCGACGTCGCGGAGGAGCGCGGCTCGGACCTGATCGTCGTCGGCAACAAGGGCATGACCGGCGCCAAGCGCTTTCTGCTCGGCTCGGTGCCCAACAAGGTCTCCCACCACGCGCCGTGCTCGGTGCTCATCATCCGGACCGCGTGACCGGCGGCGGCGGGGCCACCGGCCGCGGCAGCGTCGCGGCGGCCGCGTCGATCAGCCCCCAGCCGTAGTAGCGGTCACGCCCCGGGACGCCGAGATCGCGGGCGGTGCGCTCGAGACGACGCTCGACGTCGCCCGACTTGGGGTCCGATCCGAGCACGCGCGCTGCCAGCATGAGCGCGACGAGACCGGTGACGTGCGGGGCCGCCGACGACGTCCCGCGGAAGCCCGGCAGCATCTCGAAGCTCTGCGGCGACGCGACGTCGAAGCTCACGCCGGACACGTCGCGACCCGGCAGCGAGCCCTGCAGGCACTTGGCGTCGCCGGTCAGCACGGCGTCGGAGCCACCGCCGGGGGCGACGACGTCGAGTCCCGGGCCGTGGTTGGAGTAGTCGCCGACGCAGCCGTGCTCGGTGGTGCCGCCGACGTTGATCGCGAGCGTGTCGTACCTGCGGCCGGGCACGTTGAGATCGAAGCTGTTGCCGGCCGCCGACACGACGACGACACCGGCCGCGCGTGCGGCGGCGAGCGCGCTGCGCATCGTCCGCGAGGTCGTGACGCTGCGCGGCGCCGAGTCCAGCGGCGGCGCGTCGAACAGCTCGAGCGACAGGTTGACGACGTCCGCTCCGCGCCGGATCGCGTAGCGCAGGCCGCGCGCGATCGTGGCGGCGTCGCTCTTGCCCTCGAAGTCGAGCACGCGCACGGGCATGATCTTCGAACGGTACGCGACGCCGACGGTGCCGAAGGCGTTGTTCGCCGTCGCGCCCACGATGCTCGCGACGAACGTGCCGTGGCCGAACTCGTCGTTCGGATACGGGTCGTCGTCGATGAAGTCGTAGCCGCGCACGAAGCGCTCTGCGTCGAGGTCCGGTGAGGGCGCGAACGGGCCGCGCCGCGTGTACGCGACGCCGCTGTCGAGGATGGCGACGGTGATGCCGCGCCCGCCGCTGCCACCGAGCCTCGAGACCTGCGACCAGGCGGTCGGGGCATTGATCCCGCACGGGCCGTTGAGCTCCCACTGCACGGTCGCCCAGCCGGCGGGCGGGCCGGCCGCGCTGACGACGCCCGAGTCGTTGGGCACGTAGGCAGCACGCGCGGGCAGCGAGAGCTCGGCCCACGCGACGGGACGCCGGGCGCGCAGCCATCGCAGCGCGTACGCAGGCGTGACCCCGTCGCGCGGCGCGACGACCTGCGCGCCGGCGATCGGCTCGGCGACCGGGCGCACGCCCGCCGACCGCAGCGTGGCGGCCCGCGTCGCCGCCGGGACGTCGTGCTTGAAGCGCACGACGAGGCGCGTCGCAGTCGAAGCGTGCGCATGCGCCGCCGCGAGCGCGAAAAACGTGCTCAAGAGGGCGGTGAGCGCCGCGACGCAGACGGCCGCGCGCACAGGGCGCAGGTGCTGCGAGCGAGGAAGGAGGCGCAACGTTGGGATGGGGTGCTGCACAGCGGCGACGGAGCGCTCGCAACCCTGCCGCGCGCTCCACGAAGGACGAGGTATCTCGCACAACACGATACGCCGCACGATCGGAGCGGCGTGCAGCAGCCGGGCAACCTGGCGTGCACGGGCGCTGCGATAGTGACACGGCCCGCCATGGCGACGCCCTTCTTTCCCCGCGACGAATACTTCATGCGCCTTGCGCTGCGCGAGGCGCAGGCCGCGCTGGCCCACGACGACGTGCCGATCGGCGCGGTCGTCGTGCACGACGGCGAGATCATCGCGACCGGCCACAACGAGCGCGAGCTACGCCAGGATCCGACGGCGCACGCCGAGCTGCTCGCGCTGCGTGAGGCAAGCCGCGTGCTGGGCTCGTGGCGCGTGCTCGACGCTGTCCTGTACGTGACGCTCGAGCCGTGCGCGATGTGCGCGGGCGCGATCGTGCTGTCCCGCGTCCCGCGCGTCGTCTACGGCACGACCGACCCGAAGGCCGGCGCCGCCGGATCGGTCCTCGACATCCTCGCCGAGCCGCGCCTCAATCACCATCCCGCCGTCGCCGGCGGCCTGCTGGCGGGCGAGTGCGCGGCGCTGCTGATCGACTTCTTCAGCTCCCGCCGGTAGCGCCGGATCGGCGCGGAGATCGAGACGGACATTTCGTTCGTGATCGCGTAGGTTCTTCGTTTCGGCGTCGCGCTGGGGTCGATCGCGTCGCGCACGCCGCGTTGCCGCGCCTTCGGTCGTCGATCTCCTATCCTCGACGCTGCGCCGGCGCGCCTCGGAGGGGTGCGAGAGTGGCTGAATCGGGCGGTCTCGAAAACCGTTGTAGGGGCAACCCCCCTACCGTGGGTTCGAATCCCACCCCCTCCGCTGATAGCGGTCGAGAGTGCCGCAACCGTCAACGAGCGGCAGCGGCCTCGTGAGGCGAGGCTCTACGCCGGATGCCATCCCGTCGGGTCCGCCAGGTAGGCGCGGTACGCCTCGACCGCCTTCGGGAAGCGGTCGTGGTAGGCGTACAGCCTGTCGGGCTCTTTGGGATCGCGTGGGACACGCGCAAACCGCTGCATGTACTCGTCCACGTCGAGCGATTGCACGTCTATCGCTTCGAAGTTGTCGCCTTCCAAGCGCGTGAGGACCTGCTTGACCGCGTACTTCCACGGATGAACCACCCCACACGACGCATGATCACGCTTGAGGAGGTCGTCGCAGAAGGCGAGCAGTCCGCCTGCTGTTCCTGTGCCGATCAGATCTGAAGATGCCATGCTGCCCGACCTCCGCTTGTTCTTACTTTTCGTAAGCTCCAACCATCACAGCTTCGCACAGACGATGGCTGGGCACCGCATGGCGCGCTGCGTTCGCGTTGGCAATGTGCGCGGAGCGGGCCAGCACGCCGGCCCCCCGCCGGCGAAGCCTCAGCGGACTTCACCAGCTCTGCACGAGGCGCAGGCGCGACCTCGCCGACGCCTACCTCGCCGAGCATGACGAGCAGTAGCGGAACTCGAGGACCCTGACCTCGGTGAGCGCCGGCTTGACATGGTCCTCGCGGGGCGCAGCGACGACGACTGATGACCCGTAGCCTGCATGGGGGCGCAGGAAGTGCTGCAGAAGCACGCCGGCCTGCGGTTCGGCGACGAGAAGTTCGTAGTCTCCAGGCGTCACCGGTAGGAGCAAAGGCTTGAAACTTCGCGACATCTACGCCCAGCCCGGCAAGACCTTCTCTGTCGAGTTCTTCCCGCCGAAGGAGGAGGCAGGCATGCAACGCCTGTTCGCCGAGGTGCAGGAGCTCAGCAAGCTCAACCCGGCGTTCTGCTCGGTGACCTACGGCGCCGGCGGCTCGAGCAGGGGCCCGACGCTGGAGATCGTCAAGCGCCTGCACGACGAGGCCGAGCTCGAGGTCATGTGCCACGTGACGCTCGTCAACCAGCCCAGGTCGCAGGTCCACGACGTGCTCCGGTACCTCCATGACAACGAGATCGAGAACATCATCGCGCTGGGCGGCGACCCGCCGGCGGACACGTCCGGCAACTGGGCGCCGCACCCCGAGGGCTACCACCACTCGCGTGAGCTCGTCGAGGCCGCGCGCACGATGCACGAGGGCTGGTTCTCGATCGCGGTCGCCGGCTTTCCGGAGACGCACCCGCGCGCGATCAGCCGCGACTTCGATCTGCGCTACGCCAAGGAGAAGGTGGACGCGGGCGCCGACGTGATCGTGACGCAGCTGTTCTTCGACAACGACGACTACTACCGCTACGCCGACGACCTGCGGGCGATGGGCGTCGACGTGCCGATCGTGCCGGGCATGCTGCCGATCCAGTCGGCGGATCAGTGCCGCAGGTTCACGACGATGTGCGGCGCGAAGATCCCGCCGCGCCTGGACGAGCTGCTGACGAGTGTCGAGAACGACCCCGAAGCGGCGGTCGAGCTCGGCATCGAGTACGCAAGCGAGCAGTGCCAGGCCCTGCTCGACTACGGCGTCCCGGGCTTCCACTTCTACTCGCTGAATCGGTCGCGCTCGGTGGCCGCGATCTACGAGAACCTCAAGCTGCAGACGCTCGCGGCGGCGGTCTGACGACGATGCCGACGCAGGTGGCATTCTCCGGGCTGGGCGGCGATTTCATCATCGTCGAGGAGGAGCCGGCGGAGGTGGCCCGCCGCCTCGCCGCGGCCGACGGCCTCGCCGAGTTCAGCCGCATCCCGGCGCCGATCAGCCATGAGCCGATCGCGACGTGGATCAACCCGGCGCGGGTGGCGTTTCTGGTGGAGCCGGTGATGCGGCTGGCGCCGCGCGCCACCAACGCACCACCCGGCGGCGAGATCTGAGGGATCGGCCTTCGTCGTGTTCAGCTGCACCCACGCAGCAGCGCGGCGACGCGCGGAGCCCTCGTCGAGCTGCGCATAGCTGACCTCGACGTCGTGAGCCTGATCGCGTGCGATCGCCGTGACGCTCCGCCGAGCCGATCAGGACGGATGCAAGATTCGCCATCTGGACCTCCTTCTCCCCCGAATGTCCCGTACTTCGCGCTCGCCTATTACGGCGCTGCGCGCCGGCCTCGCGATCCCCGAGGAGTACGGCGGCGGGGGCGCTCGCTTACCACGCGGCGACGCTCGTCGACGAGAGCGACCCGGCGACGACGAAGATCAGTGCGTCGGCGAAGCTGTTCGCCTCCGACGTCGCGATGCGCGCCACGACCGAGGCAGTGCAGGTACTCGGCGGCAACGGCTACCTGCGCGAGTTTTCCGCCGAGCGGATGATGCGCGACGCCAAGGTGCCGCAGATCTACGAGGGCGCCAACGAGATCCAGCAGCTCGTGATCGCGCGCCAGATGCTGAAGGCCGCCGGCGAGCGCGAGCCGATCTGGCCCGAGCACATGCCGGGGTCCGGCGACATCGCCACCAAGCGACAACGGCACGTCGCTGTGAAGCAGCCGTTGCGCGCGATGCGATCGCTGGTCACCGCATGCACGGCCCGCACCGCCGCGACCGCGGCGCGCGTCGGCACGCTGATGTCGAACGGCCTGTCGAGCCCGGCTCCGAGTGAGATGGCCGACGAGATCAGCTCGGGCCGGCGGCGCGCGAGCGCTTGACGAAGTGCCCGCCGCGGCTGTGTCCGAGCAGCGCGACGCGGCGCCCGGTCTGCTCGGCGAGCGTCTCGGCGCGGCCTGCGAGCGCGTCGAGCGTGCGATCGGAGCAGTCGACGTTGAACGCGATGCCGGACGCATGGGCCTCGTATCCGATCCGCTCCAGCCACCCGCGCATGACCTTCAGCGAGCTGTCGCCGGCCATGAAGCCCGGGATCAGCAGCGGGTCGAACGCCGCGGCGCCGGACAGTGGTTGCTCACGCGCGGACTTGACCCTCCACGGTACGGGCCGCAAGCGGCTCGAGCTGCAGTTGCGCTGGCAGATCCGCCTTGATACCCGCAGGCGTTCGTCCCAGCCGATCACCCGCCACGCCGGCAGGAGTGAGTCAGCCGGCTTCCCGACACCGTCGCCGCGCTCGCGCGACGTCGGTCGCTGCGTCTTGGGGCGTCGATCGGCGTCCCGAGCTGGGCGCCGTCGCCCCGAAGCTCGCCTCCACCCAGCACTACGATCGGGAGATGCGACGCGTGCGGCTGATGACCTGGTGTCCGCACTCGGTCGGCGGGATGCACCTGCCGGCGTTCGCCGCGTCGGAGGCCGGGCTGTTCGCCGAGCGCGGACTGGAGGTCGAGTTCGTCCCGGCGTCGGCGGCATGCGAGGCGATCGCCGCCGGCGACGCGGACTTCGGCCTGACGGCGGCGGTCCACGTGCTGGTCGCGCAGTCGCGGGCGGATGGCCGCCTGCCGGTGCGCTTCGTGGCGGCGTTTCATCAGCGCAACCCGATCGCCGCCGTCGTCCGCGCGGACTCCGGGCGCGACACGGTCGCCGACCTGGCGGGGGCGCGGGCCTCGCGCTGGGGCTCGCCGTGGTTCACGACGGAGTATGCGGGCGCGCTCGACCACCTGGGGCTGGCGGCGCCGGTGATCGTCGACACCCCGGGAAGCCTCGACGAGGCGCTCGGGTCGGGGGAGGTCGACGTGCTGCCGATGTGGATGGACCAGACGACGCCCGCGCGCGCGCAGGGGATGGTGCTCCATCGCCCGGGCGAGACGTTCGACGTTCGCGCGATCGCGCTCGACATCCCCGTCTACAGCACCGGGCTGATCGCAGCCGACCATCTGCCCGCCGACGTCGTGCTCGCGGTGCGAGACGCGATCGCCGCCGGGCACGCGCTGCAGCGCGACCACCCCGAGCCGGGGCTGGCGGCCTTTGGGCGCTGCTTTCCCCACGTCTCGGAGGACCACACGAAGGTCAACTGGGCGCTGTACGAGCCGTATGCCATCGATGGCGCCACCCCCGGCAGCATGAGCATGAGCCGCTGGCGCGAAACGATCGCCTTCGTCAGCCGCACGCACGACCTACCGGCGCTCGAGCACGACCAGCTCGTCCGGCCGGAGCTCGCCGAGGCCTGACCGCGGCGCCGCTATCGTGCGCCCCTGTGTCAGACGATCTCTCCGGAAGGGTCGCCCTCGTCACCGGCGGCGGCCGCGGGATCGGCGCGAACGTCGCGCGCGAGCTCGCGCGGGCGGGCATGCGGGTCGCCGTCGCCGCGCGCACACGTGAGCAGGTCGAGCAGGTCGCCGACGAGATCGGCGGCCTCGCGCTCGAGGTCGATGTGTCCGACGCGGCATCGGTCGACCGGATGGTGGCCGTCACCGAGCGCGAGCTCGGCCCGATCGACCTGCTCGTCAACAACGCCGGCGTCATGGGCCCGTCGGGCATCTCGATCTGGGAGACCGACGACGCGGACTGGTGGCGGGTGTTCGAGATCAACATGCTCGGCTCCTACCTGTGCTGCAGACGCGTCCTGCGCGGAATGGTCGAGCGCGGGAGCGGGAGGGTCGTCAACGTCGGCAGCGGCGGCGCCCACCTACCCGTCACGCCGGGCAACATCGGCGACAGCGCCTACGGCCCGAGCAAGGCCGCGCTGCATCGCTTCGGCGAGCTGCTCGCCGGGCAGCTCGCAGGGCACGCGATCGCCGTCTTCACCATCAGCCCCGGCCTCGTGCGCACCGCGCTGACCGAGCGCTTCGGCGACGACGCGCCATGGACGCCGCCCGAGCTCGCGCCGCAGCTCGTGCGCGCGCTCGCCTCAGGCCGCGCCGACGGGCTGTCGGGCCGCTACATCCACGCCGAGCACGACGACATCGAGGACCTGATCGCGCGCGCCGGCGAGATCGCCGGCGACGACCTCAACGCCATCCGCCTGCGTCGCTGACGCCGTCCGCGGCTACGCTGAGACGCATAGGCGGCCTCCCACCGTCCGTCGGCCTACGCCGCCTCGACCTCCGCAGCCCGCGCGGTCGCATCCTCCCGGCGGTCGTGAGCGCCTCGACGAGCTGTTTGAAACCCGCGTGCGCAACGGGTTGCTCGGTGACTTCTCATTCGACCGCCGCGGCGACATCACCGAGAGCCCGGTCACGATCCTGCAGGTCGCGCGCGGCGGCTCGTCGCGGCGCATCGGTAGCGTCGAGGGCGGCGTCGTCGTGCGCGTCTCGCGGCCCCGCGTGAGCCTCGTCGCCGACCCCGAGTGAACGCTCCAACCTCAGTCTTGGCGAATGGGCTTTGCCCTTCGAGGCGAGTCACCCCCGCCCGCGGTCGAGCTCATCGGGGTCGCGCCGTCGGCGAGTGTCGGTTGTCGGCCGCCGGCGAATCCCGCCCCCGACCGTCCCGACACTCGCCGTCCAGCGCTCAGCCGAACTGCAGCGCCCCGCTGAGCACGACGTTGCAGTAGCTCGTGCCCGCGTCGGTGCACGCGCCCTGCGACTCGCTGCCGTCCAGCGAGCCGGACGTGACCGCTCCGAGCGCCTCGCTCGCCCACGCCATCGTGTTGTAGTGCGCCGATCCGGCGGTGACGGCGAGCTTCGAATCAGCCAGCGTGTAACGCACCAGGCGGTTGCCCCGACCCGATCCCATATTGGTGCGCGCCCACAAAAATCCCTGGGGCTCGGCGGCGTACACCGGCTTGGTCACGTTGGCGAAGTTGGCGCCGCCGGAGGCCGCGCGGTACACGGAGCGGTCGGCGCCGGTGCGCAGGTTGCGGACGTGGACCGTCATCACGCCGCCGGCGCGCGTCGGGCGCGCGTCGACGTACGCGACGTGTCCCTCACCGAGCTCGGCGTTGCGGATCGAGCGCCGCTTGACGATGAGCTTCGTGGCGCGCGTGCCGGTGTTCGTGTCGGCGATCCGCAGCTCGTCGAGGCCGCCACTGCGGCGGATGAACGCGATCGCGCCGCGCTGGATCGTCGGGTCGCGCTCGACGAGCTTCGGCGAGCTGATCCTGGACATCCTCGTCTCGCCGCCGGTTGCGATGTTCAGGCGGTAGACGTCCCCGCGGCGGGTGTAGACGGCGAAGGTGTCGCCGGAGCGGCCCGTGCCGAGGTCGATGTCGAACGGCGTGCCCGCGCGCGGCGCGACGCCGACGGCGACGGGCG
>Ga0136633_1001240_pt1 | contig 18965 bp, 15 predicted proteins | sample AntDrymeUQ832206_2_FD_105494 | JGI IMG/M metagenome (GOLD analysis project Ga0136633, IMG submission 105494) | Polar desert sand microbial communities from Dry Valleys, Antarctica - metaG UQ83 (22.06) | ecosystem: Environmental > Terrestrial > Soil > Desert | place: Antarctica: Dry Valley...
CATCGGGTTCGACCCCGACGAGGAGGAATGCGCCCGTCTCCAGGAGTCGTACCGCACGAATCCCCAGGTCCAGGTGGTGGCCCGGGGCCTCGGCGCCGAGGCCGGTCGCGTCGTCCTCCACATCACCGACGACCCGGGGGGGTGCTCGCTGTTCCCGAGTGTCCCCGATGTCGTCGAACGACACCCCGGGCTGGCCGGGGGGCGGGTGACCGGCACGGCCGAGGTCACCGTCGTCACCCTCGACGAGTGGCTGTCCGGTGAGGGCATCGACCGGGTCGACGTCTTGAAGATCGACACCCAGGGGTCCGAGCTCGACGTGCTCCGTGGCGCCCGCAGGGCCCTGGCTGCGGTACGGGCCATCGAGATCGAGGTCGAGTTCAACGAGCTCTACGTCGACGTCCCGCTGTTCGCCGAGATCGACCGATTCCTCCGGGAGCACGGCTTCGTGCTCTGGCGGTTGAAGGACCTCGCCCACTACGCCCAACGTGGGGCGCCGGTCGATTGGCGGGCTCCCGAAGCGCAGTACTTCGACGAGCTCGTCGCCCGCTTCGAGTCCGGGAGCGGGCAGCTGTTCTGGGCCAACGCCTATTACCTGAAGCGCGATGTCGCCTATCCCGCCCCCGAGGCGGGTTGGGAGTCGCTGGTCCGCGACGCCTGCGTCACGTCCGCGCTCGGCTTCCACGATCTCGTCGGCCTGGCCATCGGCCGGGCGGCGGCGTCGGCCCCTCCCGACGTGGCCGCACAGCTGGCGCTCGCTGCCGACGAGGAGTCGGGGTCTGCAGAGGAGTCGAGGAGGTCGGGGGCGAGACTCGCCGTGCTCGACGGCACCTTCCTCCTCGACGCCGCCGACCCCGGCTTCCGGGGAACGGGGTGGCGGGCACCACAGGCGCTCGGATGGGGAACGGTGCGCTGGACTGGACCACAACGGGAAGCCTCAGCGGATCTGGCGTTCCAGCTGGCGCCGGGTTCGCTCGTCGAGCTCCTCGTGGCCACGGCCATGAGCTCAGGCATCCTGGAGAACCTGACGCTCGAGGTGAACCGGTCTCCCGTCGCCCTCGAGCGGTCCGAGCACGAGCACGGTGTCCTCTACCGCGGCTGCGTCCCCTCCGACTACGCCTCCGGGCGGCTGTTCACCCGGCTGGTCCTGAGGACGCCGGTCACCGTTCCCTGGAACGAGCTCGACCCCAGCAGCACTGACGACACCGAACTGGGCGTCGCGGTGGCGTGGATCCGCGTCACCGCCCCCGCATCGGGGTAGCGGCACAGCATCGTCACCCGGCATCGATCACAGGGAACCTGGCGCAGCTGCGATGCGAACTCCCTGCCGTACCGGAAGTGGTGACGGGACGGTACCGTCGGTCATGGTCGCTGACGTCTTCACCGACGAGGAACTGACGGAGCTGGCGCTCGCCGCCGACCCGAACGAAGCCGTGGCCGACGACGCCGTCCCCCTGAGCGAGCTGCTGGGATCCCGGGACGGGATGGGAGATCTCCTCCCCTGCTGGTACATGCCGCCGCCCATGACCACCAGCCGTCTCCTGCAGGGATGGCGCCGGCGGATCGTGCTGTTGATCGTCGCCTCGTTCGTCCTCATCAACGCCGTCGGCCTGTGCAGCACCTACGGCACCGTGGGGTTCGACTAGGAAGTCCGTCCATGGACGACGACCTGGCCCGCCGCATCGGTGAGGCCTGCCGCCTCACGGGGACATTCACACTGCGGTCCGGCCAGGTGTCGACGACGTACTTCGACAAGTACCTCTTCGAGGCCGATCCCCTGCTGCTGGCGGCCGTCGCCCAAGCGGCCACGGCGCTCATCCCCTTAGGCACCGAGGTCCTCGCCGGCCTCGAGCTCGGCGGTGTGCCGGTGGCCACTGCGCTGTCCCTGGCCACCGGCCTCCCGGTGGCGTTCGTCCGCAAGGAGGCCAAGACGTACGGGACGGCCAAGCTCGCCGAAGGGGCCGACATCGAGGGCCGGCGGGTGCTGATCGTCGAGGACATCGTGACGACGGGCGGCCAGGTGGTCCTGTCGGCGCGGGACCTGCGCGACCGGGGAGCGCATCTTCTCGGCGCCCTCTGCGTCATCGACCGCAGCGGCGGGCAGCACCGACTGGCCGCCGAAGGCCTGGAGCTCATCTCGCTGTTCACCGCCGACGACCTCGGGTAGCCCGGCGTGCCCGTCGACCTCCCGCCGAGCGGCCTGCCGGTCGAGGAGTGCGTTCCCGCCCTGCGCCGGGCGCTGGCCGAGGCGGGATCGGCGGTGCTGGTGGCGCCGCCGGGCGCGGGCAAGACCACCATCGTCCCCCTGCGCCTGCTCGACGAGGCCTGGCTGGACGGGCGACGCATCCTGATGCTCGAGCCCCGCCGGCTGGCGACTCGGGCAGCAGCCAGGCGGATGGCGTCGCTGCTGGGCGAGGAGGTGGGTGGCACCGTCGGCTTTGTGACCCGTGACGAGCGCCGGGTAAGCCGGTCGACCCGGATCGAGGTGGTCACCGAGGGCATCCTCACCAGGCGCCTGCAGCACGATCCGTCGCTGCCCGCCGTCGGCCTCGTGGTGTTCGACGAGCTGCACGAGCGCAACCTCCAGGCCGACCTGGCTCTCGCCCTGGTCCTCGACGCCCGTCCTGCACTGCGACCCGACCTCCGCCTGTTGGCCATGTCGGCCACGCTGGAGGCGGCCAAGGTGGCGGCGCTGCTAGGCGACGCGCCCGTCGTCGAGAGCGAGGGCCGGGCCCATGAGGTCACGGTGCGATGGGTGCCCCGCCGCCCCAAGGAGCGGCTCGACGCGGCCACGACGGCCGCCGTGCAGCGGGCGATGCGGGAGGAGGGCGGCGACGCGCTGGTGTTCCTCCCCGGCGCCGCCGACATCCGCCGGGTCGAGTCGTCGTTGACCCTTCCGCCCGATGTCGACGTGCGGCCGCTGTTCGGGGCGCTCTCCGCTGCGGCGCAGGACGCGGCGCTGGCGCCGTCGCCCCCCGGCCGGCGGCGGGTCGTGCTGGCCACCGACATCGCCGAGACCAGCCTGACGGTGGAGGGCGTGCGCATCGTCGTGGATGCCGGCGAGTCCCGCACGCCCCGCTTCGACCCCCGCAGCGGCCTGACCAAACTGCGGACCGGTCCCATCTCCCGGGCGTCGGCCGAGCAGCGGGCGGGGCGGGCCGGACGAACGGGCCCCGGCGTCGCCTACCGCCTGTGGTCGAAGATGGAGCACGCCGCCCGCCGGCCCCATCCCGACCCGGAGATCTCGAGCATCGACCTGGCCGGACTGGCGTTGGAGCTGGCCGTCTGGGGCGCCGATCCTCGCAGCCTCGCCTTCCTCGACCCGCCGCCGGCGCGGGCTCTGGAGGAGGCGGGGGCGCTGCTGGCCGTACTCGGGGCGGTCGACGCCGCCGGCCGTCCGACGGCGCTCGGGCGGGCCATGGCCGACCTGCCCCTGCATCCCCGCCTGGCCCGCATGGTCGTGGGCTCCGTCACCGGGGGACTGGGATGGACGGCATGCGTCCTGGCTGCTCTGTTGGAGGACCGGGACGTCCTGCGGGGCCGCCCCGACGACCTGCCCACCGACGTGGCCGAACGGGTCACGCTCATCGCCGACCCGTCGTCCCGTCATTCCTCGGCGGACCTCGGAGCGGTGCGTTCCGCAGCCCGGCGGGCGACCGAACTGGCTCGGCGGGCCGGCGTGAAGCAGTCGGCCGTCGACGCCGGCCGCTGCGGCGCAGTGCTGGCGCTCGCCTATCCCGACCGCCTGGCCCAGGCCCGGGGCGGAGCCAGGTTCCGTCTCCGCAACGGCGCCGGGGCGTGGGTCACCGCGAGCGACCCGCTGGCCGGGGAACCGTTCCTTGCCATCGCCGAGATCGACGCCGGGCGGGGCGACGGTCGCATCCGCCTCGCCGCCGGGCTGGACGCGTCGGACATACACACCGTCGCCGGCGATGCTGAGGAGGCGGTGACCGTCTCGTGGGACGCGACGCGCGACGACCTGCGGGCCCGGGTCGAGCGCCGGCTGGGATCGCTCGTCCTCGCCACGAACGACGCGCCCGCCCCTCCCGGCCCGACCACGACCCGGGCGCTCGTCGGCCGCGTCCGGGCGACGAAGCTCGGCGCGCTGCGCTGGACCGACAAGGCCCGCGCCCTGCAGCACCGGGTCGCCTTCGCCCGGCGCACCCTCGGCGACGCGTGGCCCGACCTGTCCGACGCCGGCCTGCTGGCATCGCTCGACGAGTGGCTGGCGCCCCTGCTCGCCGGCGCCACCGGCCGGGCCGACATCGAGGCCGTCGACGTCACGGCCGCCCTCCGGGCCCGCCTCGGCCACCACCTGGCCCGGGAGCTCGACCGCGTGGCGCCGGCCGGTTTGGTGATCGCCGGCGGCCGGCACCTCACCGTCGACTACAGCGGCGGGAAGCCGGCGGCGTCGGTACGGGTCCAGGACCTGTTCGGCACCGCCACCCACCCGACCGTCGGCGACGGCCGCGTCCCGTTGGTGCTGCACCTGCTGTCGCCGGCGGGACGCCCTGTCCAGGTCACCGCCGACCTCCCCGGCTTCTGGGCCGGGAGCTGGTCGGAGGTACGCAAGGAGATGGCCGGCCGGTACCCGAAGCACTCCTGGCCGGTCGACCCTCTCTCCGCCGCGCCACCCACGCGCCGGCGGTGATCGGGCGGTTCAGGCGCACGGGTGTTTCGGGTGCTCAGTGCTCGTGCTCGATGCGCTGCACGATCAGCTGCTTGCCCATGTCGGCGGCGCGCCGGTAGCCCTGCTGCACCTGCTGGAAGAACGTTCGCAGCTCCTCGTCGGTGCCCTCGTCGTCCAGGTACTTCTGGATCGTCTCCGCCCCCTGGAGGGCGTGGTAGACGACGCTGATCACGTTGTAGGTCGGGTCGCTCGTGCCGGTGGTCTGCTGATCGCTCATCCGCCTTTCCTTCCCGCCCTGACGACTCCCACACCTCCGTTGCGGCCCCCGGTCGCGCCGCGTTCTAGTATCTGGCCCGACTCGACGGGGGGTCCGTGGGCGAGGATGTGATAACCGAACGGCGCCAGGCGCCCGCCGTCTCGGCGCGTACGGGCACCGCCGGCATCGTGGTGCCCACGCACAACGACGGAGCCAACATCGGGCCCCTGCTCCAGCGGCTGCTCGACGAGCCCGACGTGGGCGAGATCGTGGTGGTCGCCAGCGGGTGTGACGACGGCACCATCGCCACCGTGACCCGGATCTCGGCCAAGCACCCCGAAACGGTCCGGCTGTACGTCGAACGTGAGCGCTCGGGCAAGGTGTCGGCCGTCAACTTCGGCTTGGCCCAACTGCGTAGTCCGATCCTGGTCGTGGTCTCGGGCGACGTCCTCCCCGACCGCGGCGCCGTCGCCAAGGTGGTCACCGCGCTGGCCGAACCCGGCGTGGGGCTGGCCGGCGGCCGCCCGGTGCCCGTCAACGGGTCGACCACAGCCATCGGCCACGCCGCCCACCTGCTCTGGCGCCTGCATCACCGGCTGGCGCTGCACCAGCCCAAACTGGGCGAGATGATCGCCCTGCGGGCCGAGGCCGTCGTCTCGCTGCCAAGGACGTCTGTCGACGAAGCGTGCTTCCAGGCGCTGCTCGAGGGTGCGGGCTGGCGTTCGGTCTACGTGCCCGAGGCAGTGGTGTGGAACCGGGGCCCGGGCACGCGGGCCGACTTCATCAACCAGCGCCGGCAGATCCACACCGGCCACCTCTGGCTCCGCCGGCGCCAGCACTACGCGGTCCCCAGCCTGCAGCTCGCTCTCCTGCGCCAGGAGCTGTGGGCGGACATCCGGAGCGAGCCGAAGGGGATGCGCCCTACGCAGCTAGCCTGGACTGCGGCGGCCGTAGGCATGGAGGCCTGGGCCCGGCTGCTCGCCCGGCTCGACTATCTGCAGGGGAAGGAAAACCATGTCTGGGCGATGGTCGAGAGCACCAAGGCTCCGGCGCCTGACGCGAACGGCATGGGCCTTCGGCACGGCTAGCTCCTGGCGGGCGCGGGGCTGGCCCCGGCTCCTCCCGGTCAACGTCACCGTCAGCACCAACTTCCGCTGCAACTTCAAGTGCCTGACCTGCAACGTCTACGACCGCAAGGTCGTCGAACTCACGGCCGAGGAGTGGGTGACGGTCTTCGAGTCCCTCGGCCGGGCGCCGGCGTGGATGACGTTCAGCGGGGGTGAGCCCTTCCTGCGCGGCGACCTCCCCGACATCGTCCTCTCCGCGGTCCGCATCTGCCAGCCGGCCGTGGTCAACATCCCCACGAACGGGTGGTTCACCAAGCGGGTGGTGGCCGGCGTCGAGCGCATCTGCACCGGCAGCCCCGGCACCCAGGTGGTCATCAACCTCTCGATCGACCACCACGTGCCCGAGCGGCACGACGTCATACGGGGCGCCGAGGGGTCCTACACCCGCCTCATGGACACGCTGGCCGGCCTGCGGGCGCTGAACATGCCGAATCTGACGGTGGGTGTCCACACCGTGGTGTCGAACGAGAACGAGGGAGACTTCCCGGGCATCGCCCAGGGGCTGTCGAAGCTGGGCGCCGACTCCTACATCGCCGAGCCGGCCGAGGAGCGGGTGGAGCTGCAGACGATCGGCACCGGCATCACACCTGGGTCGTCGACCTTCGGCCGGGCCGCAGCCGCCGTGCTCGACGCCGAGCAGGCCGCCAGCGGGGCGGTGGCCCGCATGGCCCGCACCATCCGCAACGAGTACTACGCCCGGGTCACCAGGTTCCTCGACGGCGACGTCTTGGCCATGCCGGTGTGCCACGCCGGGTTCCTGTCGGTCCACATCGGCGCCGACGGCGACGTGTGGTCGTGCTGCGTGCTGGCCCGCTCCTTCGGCAACCTGCGCGACCACGGGTTCGACTTCCGCAAGGTTTGGTACTCCCCCGCCGCCGAGGAGTTCCGCACCTGGATGCGCGAACGGCGCTGCGCCTGTCCTCTGGCCAACGCCGCATATACGAACCTCCTGGCGGAGCCTGCCGCTGCGGTCCGCATGGCCACGGGCATGGTGAAGACGCCGAAGCGCATCCCCGTCGTCGCCGCATCAGCTTGATCCTCGTCACCGGCGGCTCCGGGTTCATCGGCCGCCACCTCGTGGAGGCCCTGGCCGCCGACGGCCGGAAGGTGCGGGCGCTTGTGCGGTCGGAGGCGGGCGCGAGGCGCATGCCGGACGGGGTCGAGGTGGTCGTCGGCGACGTCGCCGACGCCGAGAGTCTCCGCCGGGCGGCGGCGGGTGTCGACCTCGTCTTCCATCTGGCCGGGAGCTACCGGGCCGAGGGGCCCGAGCTGCACGCTGCCCACGTGTCCGGCACGGCCAACCTGCTGTCGGTGCTCGAGCCCGGGACGCGGGTCGTGTACGTCAGCTCGACGTCGGTTTACGGCTGGGACCAGGCCTGGCCGGCCGATCACGCCACACCGCCCCGTCCGGTGTCGGACTATGGGCGGGCCAAGCTGGCGGCCGAGCAGTTGGTGTCCGGTTGGGCCGGCGGCCCCTCAGTGATCGCTCGGCCGACGATCACCTACGGGCCGGGCGACGAACGGGGCATGTTCGCCCGGGCGGTCAAGCTGATGGCCCGGGGGATGCGGTGGTTCCCCGGCGACGGTCGAAACCGCATACACCTCCTGCACGTCGACGACCTCGTCCGCGGGCTGGTGCTGCTGGGTGAGAGGGGTGACGGGATCTACCTCTTCGGTGGGCCCGAGGCCACGCCGGCGGGTCGGATCTTCACCCTGCTCGCCGAAGGGGCGGGCGTTCGGCCGCCGGCGTTCGGGCTGCCCGTCCCGGCCGTCCGCGTGGTGGCCCGGCACTCCGTTGACGTGCTGACCCGGGACCGGGCCTACGCCTGGGCGCGCGCCGCGGCCGACCTGGGCTGGGAGCCGCAGGTGGCGGTCGAGGCAGGCGTGCCGGCCGCCGGCGCCTGGCTGGCCGGGCAACGCTCGACCGCCCACGGGTTCGACTGGCGGAACTACGTCGATGATCCCGACGAGGGCCTGGGCACCGTCTACGAGCGCTTCGCCCTGCGCGACGTGCTCGAGTCGGCCATCGCAAAGACCGGGGCCACCAGCGTCCTGCACGCACCGGCGTTCGGGATGATGGGCTTCCCCGGCCTCGACGCTGTCTTCTGCGCCCGCGCCGGCCTGCGGGTGGGGCTGCTCGACTACGACGCGGCGCGCCTCGAGGCCGTCCGTGCGCAGTGGGCCGAGCTCGGCCTCGAACCCGAGCTGCACCTGGTCGACGGCCCCGACCCGGCCACGTGGCCCGAGCGGCTGCCGCAGTCCTATGACCTGGCCTTCAGCTTCGCCGCCCTGTGGTGGTTCGAGGACCCGTGGGCCGTCCTGGCCGCGCAGGCCCGGTGGTCCGAGAAGGGCGTGCTGTGCTGCGTGCCCAACAAGAACGTGTTCATGCAGATGCGGGCCCGGCTGTGGCACAAGGAGCTGTTCCGGTCCGAGCTCAACGAGCACGCCCTCGACCGCAACGCGGCGACGGCCGCGGCGTCTGCGCTGGGGCTGCGGGCCACGGGCACCGGCCTGTTCGACATCCCCCCGTTCCCGGACACCTCGGTGCCCATCGCCAAGATCCTGCGCCGAGGCCAGGCCTCCGAAGGCAAGGCGTGGGTGTGGTCGATCCTGCCGTACCTCAAGGGCGACGACCTCACCATGGAGGATCGCATCACCCGGCTGGCGTCATGGGAGCGGTTCGTGCCCGGCGTCGTCGCGCCCGCTCTGGCCCACCACCGGTGGCATCTGTTCGAGGCGCCATCCGGCTGACGTGGCGGTATCCTGCCGATCAGTGCCTCTCATGCGCGCTGCAGTCCGGCATCCGGCGGTCCGGGGGTGGCGCAAGGTCGCGGCGTCGGTGGCGTTCTTCACCCTGGCGGCCTGCGGCGGTGGCGGAGGGGACGTCGACACGGGCGGCGTCGACCCCCTGGCCGTCGACACCACCGCTCCTCCGCTCGCCGCCTGTCCGGCCGAGGGCCACGTCGACACCCTCGGCGTGCGAGGGCTGACCCCCAACGAGATCGCCAACCTGCCCCTCACGTACACGTTCCTCTCCGTCGGCCCGGACGCGTGCACCCCGGCGCGCTTCAACCCGTGCGAACCGGTCCACTTCATCCAGAACGGAGCCGCCGCCCCTCCCTTCGTGGTCGAGAACGTGCGGGATGCGTTCCGGCGACTGGCCCAGGAGACCGGCATCACCTTCATCGACGACGGCCTGACCGACGAGAGCGCCCGCCGGGGGCCGTACGTCCCCGAGCGCTATCCCGGCCGCTGGGCGCCGATCCTCATCGTGTGGGAGCACTTCCCCGCCGAGCAGACGTCGGGCCAGCAGCAGATACTCGGCAACACCGTGCCCATGCGGGTCGACGACGTGACCGTCTCCGCCCGCTTGCGCTTCAACGTCGACGCCTACAACGACGAGACGACCAAGGCGCCGATCCAGGTCGGCTTCGGCCCGCCCGCCGGCAGCGGCACCGGCCCCATCGGCCGCAACAACATCACGTGGGGCCGAATCATCCTCCACGAGCTGGCCCATGTCGTGGGCCTGGGGCATACCCGCGAGGAAGGCTCCCTCATGTACCCGGACGCAGCCCAGCAGACCATCCGACCCACCGGCTTCTCCAAGTCAGACCTCGCCGGCCTGCGCAACCTGGGCAGAGACGCCGGCTGCGTGAGGAGCCCGCCGCGGCCGGCGGGGTGAGCGGCTCGCGCCCACCCGGCGGCCGATGGGCTACCGCTCGACGTAGATCGTCAGCGGCGGGACCACTCCGTGCTTCTCCATCATCGCCGTCACCTCGGGGGGCGGCGACGAGAGGGCTGCGGTCAATGCGTCGAGGTCACTCACGTCGGCGCTGATCGCAACAGTCTTGCTTCCGTCCTGAGGGGCGTGATCGACCACATTGCTGCCTCCCAGCATGCCGATGGCGTCGGCCCGCTCGGACTTGAACCCCACCCAGTTGTCGACGTCGACGACGTCGTGGGTGACGATGATCTTGGGCATTGCATCCCCCCGGTGTGTGAGCACCCTCGCCATGAGGTGTGCGGGCCGCCTTTCTACTCCAGAGCCGGGCCCCCACACCGTCGCCCCGACCGAGGCTCAGCCCCCTGCGTCGCCGGCCCCTCGCTCCCGCAACGCCTGCTCGAGCTCGAGGCGGACCGGTTCGGGAAGGTCGGTGGATACCACCTCGCCCTCGTACCGGCCCAGCTCCCGGAGGACTTGGGCCTTGTCGTCGACGGTGACAAGCAACAGCAGCGCCGACCGGCCGGCGTCGAGCCACTCCGACATCTGCTTGACCCAGTCGTCGGCCAGGCCCTTGTCGACCAGCTTTCCGTAGAGCGCACCTGCTGCGACCCCGCCGGCGATGGCGAGGGGGCCCAGGGCGATCCCGGCCAGCATCCCCAGCCAGCCACCGATGAGTGCGGCCTTGCCGGGCGTGACGTCGACCGTCTCCTGGATCTGGGCCCGCCCGTCGGCGTCCTTGGAGATCACGACCGCATCACCGAGGCGGAGCGCGCCCTCCTGCTGCAGGTGCACCAGGTTGACGAGCACCTCGGTGGCGCGACTGGGCTTGTCGAAGGCGATGCACAGCAGGTGCTCGTCGCTCCCGGTGGAACCGTTCGGAATCTCGAGTTCGGTCGTGTCGTCGTTCACGGGGCCGGAGCGTAACGCCTGCGCTCGAGAGTCATCGGGTTGGGACGATGCCGGGCCGTTCGGGAACAGGAGCGCGGTCGAGAAGCCAGACCCGAACAAATCGGCGCCGAGGCGTTCGAGCGCCGGAGCGCTCATGCAGTGCCCGACCACCCTCACCGATTCTTGTCCGAGGAAACGTGCGTACCGGCGGGCGATCCGGTCGGCCTCGGCGGCGGGGGGCTGTCCGGGGCGACCCTCGGCCAGGAGGCGGAGCAGGAACTCGACGGCGCTGATCGTCAGCTCGCCCGGTGGCGCCGGCGCCGCCGGGCGGGCCGGCGTCAGCTCGGCGTCGTGAAGGATCTCGATCGCGCCGGAGGCGCCGTGCATCGCCACCCGACGCCCCAGGAGCCCTGCCCGGGCGCCCTCCACGCCGCAGATGAACGGGATGCCCAGCTCGCGGCAGAGGATTGCGACGTGGCTCAGCGGCGATGCGTCGCGCTCGGTGACGATGCCGATGGATCGGAACACGACGGCGTAGTCGGCGGTCGTGACCTGTTCCATCACTGCGATCTCGTGGCCGGCAACTCCGGACGTATGGCCCGATGCGCAGGATCGCCCGACGAACGGGCTCCCGGCGATCCCACCGGCCGTGGCTGCGCCCGTGCCCCGCGTCACATGGGTGATCGGACGGCATTGCAAGATCACCGGATCGCCACCGGCGACGGGCAGGGCGAACTCAAGGTCGACATCAGACTGCAGATGGGCGGCCAGCCGCCTGGCGACCCGATCCACGGCTTCGAGCGACGCGGCCATCGCCTCGTCGACGCCGGTCCACCCGCCGGACGGGCGACGGGCCCGGAGCGTCGCTCCCCCGCCGCCGACGAGCGCCTCGGGGCCGGCCTGGCTGAGGTCCGCCCTCGGCGCCGGCTCGCCGGTGAGCGGATCGATGCTCACGTAGACGCCGTACCAGGCGGCGTCGACCTGGCGTTGGAGGAGGGCGGCCATGGAGAAGTCGACCGGCTCGGATCCGACCCGCAGGAGGTAGCGGAGGGCGTCGGCCGAGAACACCGACCGCCAGCAGTCGGCGATGGCCACTGCGAGGTCTCCCGGCGACGTCAGATTCAGCACGCTGACGAACACGCCGGGGAAGGCCGCTGACCGGCCGTCCTCCATGGCGGCCGACGACCGGCAGACGACCCGTGGCGCGTCGAGACGGGCGAAGGCGGCCTCGGCGTCCTCCCAGGCCAGCGCAGCCGAAGCCGGGCCCGTCATGCCTTCGACGATCGCCGCAGCGAGATCCAGGGTGTGCCGGGGGTCGAGGCGGAACGCCGCCGACTCGAGATACCGCGCCTGCACGAGGACACCGCCGGCCTCCAGCGCGGCCCAGAACCGGTCGGCGGGGATCACGAGCCCTCCGGGCGTCGACAGCCCGTCGGTCTCCGCCCAGCCAAGGAGCGCAGCCTTCCGGCCGACACGGCGAGCTGGTTCGCCGGCGCATGCGGCCAGCGGAACGAGGCTCAGATCGGGCGGCCGATCCAGGTGCAGAGGTAGTCCATGTGCACAAGGCGGGTCTCGCCCAGCAGCACCGGCTTCTGCGGGTACGGAAGGTCGGGCGCCTCGCGCACCGGGCAGTACGGGTCGGGCGCGCGGAAGGTGCGGGTACCCGTGCTGTGCAACGCGTAGAGGTACGAGCGTCCGGCGCACCCGCCGCCGCACTGGGCGAGTTTGGGGCAGCCTTGACACCCGGCGACGTGTTGGGGGTTTGCGTTCCGCTGCCGGAACACGCGGAACTGCGGGCTGAGGATGATGTCGATCAGGTCGTGCTGGAGGAGGTCGAGCGGCGCCTTGTAGTCGTGCAGGTACACGCAGGGGCTGACGTGGATCTCCCCTGTCGGCGTGATCGAGTGGATGCGGAACGACGTGCGGCCGCACGGGCAGCGCTTGGCACCCTGGAAGTCGGTGGCCGCCGCGATCGGCGGCTCCCCCAGGTCGATGGGCTGGCACAGCTCCATCAGCCGGGAGAAGCCGGCGTAGTACATCTCCGGCGGCAATGCCGACTCCATGTGCTGCGGCTGGACGGGCTTCACCGGGTTGATCCGCACGTTGGCGTCGTACCGCTTGGCCAGGGCGACGAGCGCGTCGATGTTCGGAAGGGTGAAGTTCCAGTTCATCCCGCACATGATCACGCTGTGCGGCTTGTCGTGTCGCTGGCAGATCTCGAGCGCCTCGACCGCCTGGTGATAGATGTTGGCGCCCCGGTTGCGGTTGTGTTCGTCCTGGTCCGGCGAGTCGAAGGACACATCGACGTCGTTCAGCCGGTCGAAGGCGGCGCGATGGTCCCGGTACAGCCGCAAGATCGTGATGCCGCTGGTCGTGAGCCCGACGATGATGCCTGCGTCGGTGAGCCGCTCGATGATGGAGGGCAGCAGGGTGTTCCGGGGATTGGCCCCGTTGGTGAACAGCGGCTCGTTGCCGCCGAGGTTCACCGTCTCCACGCCGTTGATCCGCAACTGGTCGACGACGCGGTCGATCATCTCGACCGTCATGTCCGCGCCCTTCTCGCGTGCGTTCATGCTGTAGCAGTGGGTGCAGCGGTATGGGCAGTCGTTACCCAGCGTCCAGCCGATGTTCTTGATGGTCGGCGGCGCCTCCGGGAGCCCGTCGAACTCGTCGGTCGGCCCGACGTTCAACTCGTAGTGGTCGAACGGATCGAACGCGTCGGACACCTGGATGAGCGCCCGCCCGAGCAGCGGATTGGCCATCTTCCCGTCCATGATCCGCCCTCCGATGTTGCTCATGTGGACCGTAACACCGGGCGACGGATGTCGACAGGGGCGCCGTGGCACGCGGCGGCGAACGCGACGAGGCCGTCTCCTTCGAGGTCGACGCCCGACAGGTCGGCGAGGTCTCGTAGGTCACGCAAGAACCGCATCTTCCCCCGCCGGTTCAGGTCCTCATGCGCCGCCAGCGCCCGGGCCAACAGGACATGGGACACGAGGATGGCCGAGTCGCGGGTCGATTTCACCCGTTCGGCGAACACCCGACGGGCGTGCACCTTCTGAGCCCGGTCCTCGGCCAGGGCACGGGCCAGCACCCTGCGCTCGGCGGCCAACGCGTCTCTTCCACCGGCACCGAGGGAGGCGAGCCGGGTGTCGATGGCCTCGACGCCCTCGTGGGCACGGAAGTCGACATCCTCGGCGAGGAGGTAGCCGAACTCCCGGCGGTGGCGGGCGAGGCGCGCGCCGTACTTCGCCTGCGGGCCGCGCATGCGCAGGCGCGCCAGCGTCAGCTCCCGGGCGGCCAGCATTGACCACAGGCTCTGCTGTTCAGGCGCCAACAGCGCGTCGACGAGACCCGGGTCGTCCATCACCGTGCTGAGCGCCGGACGGAGCGTGCCGGGCAGGCAGAACTTCAATGCCCCCAGGGCCTGGTCGCGGCCAGAAGCCATGACATAGGCGACGAAGCTCTCCCGTCGCGGCAGGATGCCTTTGGCAAGGCGCACCCCGAAGGCCGACGCCGCCCGATCGAGCGAGAGCCGTGCCGCCGACATGCTCCGCAGGTACATGACCGCGCCTTCCGGCCCGGCTTCGAGCCGGGCTCGCGCTTCGGCGTTCGCTTGGGCCAGCGCGCCGACATCGACCTCGAGCGCGGCGCCGTCGGCCGTCACGTTCGCCGCAACGAGCTCGGTGCCCGCGTCGAACGCCCTGGCGGTCATGCGGACCCGGACCTGCAGCATCTCCCGCGTCACGGCGCTGCGGGAGGTAGAAAGATCGAACCGAAGCGTCCCGCCACCGACCGGCATCGGCTGGAGGTACTCCTCCAGCCCACTCACGAGGGCTGGTTGCGGAGCAGCGTGACGCACGACGACGCCGGCAGGTCGACGATCTCCCTGGCGTACATGTCCATCGCCGCGCCGACGCTGAGCCCCTCCGCCCGCTCACGCCACACGGTGTTGTCGGTGAGGGTGCACGGCAGGAGCCGGCCGAGGGAGTCGATGTAGAGCACCGTGCTACCGGCGCCGCACGTCTCGCCGCCGCACCCGCGGAACTGGGTCGTCCGGATCACAATCCGGCCGTCGTACTCGGCCCGCTTGGCCGAGATCCGCTCGAAGAGGCGGTCGACGCGAGAGTCGGCGACGCGGTAGTCGCGACAGTCGTTGCGGAACCGCGCCGGCGAGGTGGGGTCCTTGAACACGTTGATGACACTGATCCCGGGGATGCCCCGTGCCGCCACCCAGTCGACGATTTCCTCGACCTCGTCGTAGTTCTCCGAGCTGACGGCGGTGATCACGTTGACCTGCCGCGGAGGCAGACGGTCGAGGGTGGCGCACAGCTTGGCCCAGGCGCCCCGGCGGCGGAAGATGGCATCGGCCTTCTCCGGGTCCACGGAGAGGATGCTGAGGGACACCTCTATCGCAGGATCGGCCTCGATCATCCCGAACACAGCGTCGTTCTCGACGGTGCCGTTGGTGAGCAGTTTGACCAGCACGCCGCCGTCGAGCAGCCGGCGCATCACGTGCTCGATGCCCCGGAAGAGCAAGGGCTCACCGCCCGAGAGCATCACCTTTGTCACGCCCCGCTCGACGAGCTCGTCGGCCATCTCCAGGGCCCGGTCGAGGGTGACCGGGCTGCGCTTCATCTCCACCAGGCAGAAGTCGCAACGCAGGTTGCAGGCGCTGGTGATCTCCCACAGGACCCTCACGCCCGCGCTGGTGACGGACCGGAAGCAGCAGATCTGGTCTTCCGTCTGCAGGACCGAGCGGACCTTGGACACCGGCTCCCACCCCCCGGAGTTACGCTAACCGATCCCCGCTTCCACGGCCGTAGAACTTGCCCTGTTCGGCGGGGCCCCCGCTGTCACCGAGCCGACCGATTTCGTCTGGCCGCCGATCACGCCGGCCGACATCCGGGTGGTGACCGCCCTCCTCGAGCGGGGCGAGATCTCCTACTACGGCCGCGAGGGCGAAGTGGAGGCGCTGGAGACGGAGTTCGGGGCCTACGTGGGCGCGCCGTTCACCCTGGCCTGCAGCTCGGGCACCGCCGCCCTGCACTCGGCGTTCTTCGGGCTCGGGCTCGGCACGGGCGACGAGGTGATCGCTCCGACGTTCACCTTCCTGTCGACGGTCATGCCTCTGTTCGTCGTGAACGCCACGCCGGTACTGGTCGACTGCGAGCCCGACACCGGCAACATCGACCCTGCCGTCATCGAGGCGGCCATCACAGCGCGAACGCGGGCGGTCGTCGTCGTCCACATCAACGGCCATTCCTGCGACATGGAGCGGATCGTCGACATCTGTCGCCGGCGGGACCTGCGCCTCGTAGAGGACTGCAGCCACGCCCACGGGGCGATGTACACAGACACCCGGGTCGGCACCTTCGGCGACGTCTCGGTCTTCAGCCTCCAGGGGGCCAAGCTCACTGCGGCCGGGCAGGGCGGTCTGCTCCTCACCGCCAGCCGCGAGATATTCGAGCGGGCTGTGCTCCTCGGCCATTTTCGCAACCGGGCTTTCGACGACGTCACGAGCGACGAGTACCGGCCGTTCGCCACCACCGGCTACGGCCTGAACTACCGGATGCACCCGCTCGCCGCCGCGCTGGCCCGCCGCCAGTTCGAGGACCTCGACGCCTACATCGACGGCCGCGAGGCGAACCTCGGCCGGCTGTCCGAGGGCCTGGCCGCCGTCCCCGCTGTGCTGCCGCCGGCCCGGAAGGCGTACGTCACCCGACATCCCTACTTCAACTACAAGCCCCTCTACGACGCCGAGGCGATGGGCGGGCTCGATCGCCACCTGTACATCCGGGCCCTGCAGGCGGAGGGCGCGCCGGTCGGCGACTCCACGTCGTTGCCTCTCCACCGCGAGCACCTGTTCCAGGTGCGGGACGACCTCAGTCGCACCTACGGGCGGGACCCGAGCCGGCGGGTGTACGCCGACGGTGACCTGCCCAACGCCGAGTCCTACGCCGAGCGGGCGCTCCGCATCCCGACCTACACCGATCCCCGACCGCGCCTCATCGACCAGATCATCGACGCCTTCGACAAGGTGGCACGGGCCCGCGGCGCCCTGCTGGACTACGCCCGCAGCAACCCCTGAAAGAGCACGGGCTCGGCGGCCAGTCGGGCCGAGCACGACGACGGCGGCGTCTCCGACAGGTTCGCCCGGTAGAACTCGATTGCCTCCGCCACGCCCAGGCCCTTCACCGCGTCGTGCCAGATCCGGTTGTCGGTCACGGTGCACGGCGACACGACGCCCTTGGAGTCGATGTAGAAGACCGTCCGGCCGGCCATGCACGGTTCGTGGGGCTGCAGCGCGAACTGGGTGGTCCTGATGACCAGCCGGCCCCGGTGCTCGGCCCGCTTCCGGGCGACGAGATCGAACAGCGTCCGCCGCTGCGCGTCATCGATGCGGAGGTCGCGGCAGTCGTCCCGGAACCGGGCCGGGCTGGCCGGATCCTTGAAGATGTCGGTGAGGCTCAGACAGGGCACGCCTGCTGCCGCCACCCAGTCGACCACGGCCTCGACCGCATCCAGGTTGAGGGCGCTGACCGCGCAGATCACGTTCAACCGGGCCTTGGGCAGGCTCTCTATGGTGGCGGCGATCTTGGCCAGGGTGTCCCTCCGCCCGAAGATCACGTCGGCCTCGAGCGGGTCGACCGTCGGCAGGCTGAGCGACACCTCGATCGAGCCGGAGGCGCGGATGAGGTCGAAGACGGCGGGATGCTCGATCGTCCCGTTGGTCAACAGCTTCACCAGCACGTCCGACTCGCTCAGCCGCCGGATGACCGCCTCGGCCCCGGGATAGAGGAGCGGCTCCCCGCCCGACAGCAGGACCTTGTCGACCCGCGCCGCCACCAGTTGGTCGGCGATGACGAGCGCCTCCTCCACCGGCAGATGACCGCGGCCGATCTCGACCAGGCAGAACTCGCATTTGAGGTTGCAGGCACTCGTCAGCTCCCAGAGGACCCGGGTGCCCTGGCTCTCCACGCCGCGGTAGATGCAGAACTGGTCCTCGTCCTGTACGAGCGAGTGGGTCGCCATCAGGTTCCGAAGAGCTCCGTAGCTGCGGCCCCAACGGCGTGCGCCTCATGGCGACGAGCGGGCGCCAGGTAGACCCGCAGCGACCAGAGGTACGCGTAGCGGCGGGCCGTGTCATCCGCCCGGGTGACGAAGCCGCGTTCGGCTGCTTCCGCAAGAGAGAACACGTCGCCGTCCCGCCCGACGAAGCGGGCGTTGGCCGGCTTGGCCTGCATCGACGGGGCCGAGACGGCGACGATCACGTCGCCAAGGGCAGCCTCGGCTTCGTCCCTCCAGTCCGGCGCTAGCGACAGGGCCCGAGTCGCGTCGGACCGGGTACGGAAAGCGGAGAGGTCGTCGGTGCGCCAGACCTCCTGGTGGAGCCGTCCCGACTGCAGGTCGGAGATGATCGGGTCGGCGGGAGCAAGCCGCGTCATGAGCTCGTCGTCGCCCATCGTCAGCAGGAGGTCCTCGGGAACCAGCGCCTCGCAGGCGGCGGGGCCGATTCGCCGCAGCGCGAGGTCGAACATGGCGTCGGCGGCCAGCTTGACCGGGTGGAACACCGAGGCGGCGAAGACCTCGAAACGGGCGAGGTACAGGTCGTCGGCCATGGCGACCCGTCGGGCCGCGCTCGTGGCATCGGCGACGTCGAGGGCCAGGCCGCACCCGTCGTCGGTGTCGACGAGGCGAAGTGCCCCGGGCAGGTCGCCGTGGAACGCCTGAGGCCTGGCGATGGCGAAGGAGTCACGCAGGGCGAAGTCGATGAGGTCCGCGCCCAGGCCCGAGTTGACGATCTCGGTCATCAGGCGGCCGTGGGGCGACGGGTCGCCGGCCAGTGCGGCGGCGGCGACATCGAGGTGGCGCTCGAAGGCCACGTCGCCGCCGGCGCCGGCCTTGACCGCAGCGACGCAGGCGCCGAGCCGCGGCTGGTCGGGATCCTCGCTGAAGAGGCCCGACTGGTACCGCAGTGTGTGGCCGAGCGGGAGCAGGTCGATGTCGTGGAGGAGCCCGAACAGGCGCAGGACGACGTCGAGCGAGAGGCCGTCCAGGGACGCCTCCGCAGCCGCCAGCAGCCGCTGGGTGCCGCCGTCGGGAGCGTGGCGGAGAGCGTCGAGGTACCGGGCGCTCCAGTAGGCCACACCGAAGCTGTGCGAGGCCCGCGTGTTCTTGGCGTTGGGCCAGGCGTGGAAGGCGAGACCCATCTGCCGTAGCCGGCGCAGGCGCTGGAACGTCGGCGAGGCGACGAGCAGCTCCTCGGCCCTCGTCAGGGTGTGGGTGCATCCGTGCCAGACGTCGACCGTCCGTACCGGTTCGGCCAGGTCGTCCTGGTCG
>Ga0136633_1001241_pt1 | contig 18962 bp, 18 predicted proteins | sample AntDrymeUQ832206_2_FD_105494 | JGI IMG/M metagenome (GOLD analysis project Ga0136633, IMG submission 105494) | Polar desert sand microbial communities from Dry Valleys, Antarctica - metaG UQ83 (22.06) | ecosystem: Environmental > Terrestrial > Soil > Desert | place: Antarctica: Dry Valley...
GCGCTCGAGGAGATCTCACGGATGCTCGCCGGCGGCAACGGCGCCGCCCGGCAACGCGCGGCTCACGCACGCGGCGGGATGGCCGAGGTGTTGGCGACGCTCGTCGCCGAAGCGGGCGAAGAGCCCTGAGAAGCTGCGCTGCGTTTCCGCTGACCTTCAGCGGTTTCGCAACGCACTCACTCCCCGAGCGAACGGTTATCAGGGACCGGCGTCCGCGCGGACCTTGACCGAGCGCGGCTTGCTGTCGCGGTAGTAGGTGCTGACCCAGTCGCTCGTCTGCACCCAGCGGAAGATCGAGTAGGCGTCGGGGACCGGGACCCGCAGGCAGCCGTGGCTCGCCGGATAGGCCGGCACGGACGCGAAGCCGTGGATGGCGTACCCGCGGATGAAGTAGCTCGAATGCACCATGCCCAGCGAGTTGGTCCCGAGGTCCTTGCGGTAGACCCGCCAGGAACCGAGCACCGTGGGAGTCGCCGCCGTGCCCGAGCTCGTGGGGTAGAGCCGCAGCACTTTGCGCCCGTCGATCAGCGCGAGCACCTGATGGGTCAGGTCGGCCTCGACGTGCCTGCCCTTGTTCGGATAGCGCACGGCGAAGCGGCCGCCCCCGTCGACCAGGCGGCGGAGCATCGGCATGTTGGCGTCGTAGGTGCGCGCCATGCTGGTCATCTTGCGAAACGCATGAACGGCTCGCGCCGTGCGCGCATCGAATAGTCCGAAGCGCCCGACGACGTAACCCTTGTCGCGCAGCAGGCCCTGGACGACCTTCACGGAATGCCCCGACTGCCCGGGCGCGATGGTCCGCCCGATCACGCTCACGGCAGGGCTGCGGCGATGCGAATAGCCCATGGCGTCCGTTGCGACATGGGTGACGCCGACGCGCATGCGGCCGGAGAACCTGCTCTTGAGGTCCGCGACGAACAGCCCGACGTCGCCTGACTCCGACGGCCTGATCGCCTTGGTCTTGTCCACGAGCACGTTCTTGCCGCGGTACAGGCGGATCCGCACTCGCTGGCCGGCGACGAACGGTGCGATCGTGCCGCGCACGCGAAACGCCTTGCCCGTGAAGGCCACGGCACGGTCCAGGAAGCCCACCTTCTGTAGGTCGAGGGCGATCTTGGCCTTCACCGGCGCGGCGGGAGGCGGTGTCTGAGCGACCGCCGGCGCTGCGGGCACGGCGACGAGAACGAGAAGCAGGACCGGGCGAAGGCGACGCATCGCGCCGGATGCTATGCGGTTGCGGTGACGGTCCGCGCCTGCCGGGATTCCCCCACCAGCCGCGACAGCCCGTAGACGCTCAAGCCCGCCGCGGCCAGGCAGATCGGGATCACCCACGCCCGCCCGTCGCCGACCCCGAACGCGATGGAGTTGTTGAGCGCATGCAGGGCGATCGACGGATACAGCGAGCCGGTCCGCTCGTAGAGCAGCGCGAGGATCACCCCGAGCGTGGCCAGCGGCACGATGAAGCCGATCGGCGAGGACGCCACGTGGGCAAGCCCGAAGGTGACCCCGCTGACCAAGGCGGCGATCGGCAGGCCGCGCTTGCGCAGCGCCCCGAACAGGAAGCCGCGGAAGAACAGCTCCTCAGCCACCGGGGCGACGACGCAGACGAGGAAGCCCGCGCCGATCAGCGCGAAGGTCGAGTCGCGGGTCCCCAGGTCGATCGCGATGGTCTCGCGGTCCTGGATCCCCATCACCGTCGTCCACGCCGCGGCGACGATCAGGAACAGGACGTAGGCGCCGATCACGTAGCCGGCCGACGACGCCAGGCGGGCGGGGCGCAGGCCGAACGCCCCCCCGGTCACCCGGCCCTTGAGGGCAGATGCCGCCACGAGCACCGCGCCCGCGATCAGCGCGAGGTCCTGGGCCAGGGTGGCGACGAGGGTCAGCACCGGCGGCGGGCCGTGCAAGGCGACGCCGAAGAGCCCGTCGGTATGGGCCGGGAGGTCGACGAGCGCGCTGCGGATCGCGGTCGCGGCGGCGTAGAGGAGCCCCCCGATCACCACCGCGCCCAGTGCTATCGGCAGCGCCCACCACGCCGCCCATGGTTGGGCCTCCGGTGGCTTGCGCTCGGGCAGGCCCTCGGGCCGCTCGGGAGACTCCAGCGTGCTCACGGCAAGGACTCTATGAGCGCGGGGACCTCGGCCAGCGAACCGACGACCTGAGCGCCGTTGGGCGCCGCGGCTGTGCCGGCGCGGTCGACCAGCACCGCCGCGATGCCGAGCGCGAGGGCGCCGGCGATGTCGGTGTCGGGGCTGTCGCCCACCATCACCGCGTCGGCCGCCTGCGCCCCGGCAACCTCGAGCGCCCGCTCGTAGATGCGCGGATGCGGCTTGCCCGCGCCGACCTCGGCGGAGGACACCGCGCCGTCGACGAGCGGCGTCAGCCCGGTGGCCGACAGCTGGTCGTGCAGCGAGATGTCCCAGTTGGAGAGCACGACGAGCGTGTGGCCCTGGTCGCGCATCGCGCGCAGCGCGGCGGGAACCTCCGCATACGGCCGGAAGCGCAGCGCGGCGAGCAACGCCTCGGTCAGGCGCGGCACGCCGAGGCCCTGAGCGGCGGGCGGCAGCGCGTCGCTCAAGACCTCCGCGCACCGGCGGCGCAGGTCGGCGAGCTGCTCACGGTCAGCTGCCTCGTCGTGGTGGGACTTGTAGAAGTCCATCTCGACGAGCACCGCCGCGCGGGCCTCCTCGACGGACACCCGCGCCCCCAGGGCAGCCAGCTCCCCGGCCAGCAGCGGGCCCGGGTCCTCGAGCTCGAGCAACGTGCCGAGGGCGTCGAGAAGGACGGCGCGAACCCGGCTCATGCGACCCAATGCCAGGTCGCGAACTCCGCAGCGGCGAAAGCCTGCAACCCGAGGAAGAGCGCGGCGAGCACCGGCAGGCGCGCTCGGCCCCGCGCCGCCCACCAGCCCAGCCACAGAAACAGCGGGAACAGCACCAGCGCGAAGCGCGGCAGCGACATCAGCGGCTGGGGCTCGACGGGATAGGACAGCGGCAGCGCGAGAGCCGCCAGCGCGTAGAGGCCGTAGGCGAGCGGCAAGCGCCGGACCGCGCCGATCAGCATCGGCACGATCGCGATGAGCGTCGCGAACAGCTCGAGGTTGTGGGCGGCGTTGACGTAAGGATCCCCGCCGGCCTGCTCGAAGTAGACGGGTGATCGTGAGCCACTCAGCAGCTGGCGCGCGCCGTCCCACGCCGCCACCGCGCCGTCCCACACGCCGACGAACGGCCCGGCGAAGTGGCGGAACCACTGCTCCTGAGCGTCGAACGGCGCGAGCCCGTCGAGCCCGCCCAGCGCCAGGGCGGCGCAGTAGGCGGCGAGGCCGGCGGGCAACAGCGCGAGCGGCGCCAGGTCGCGCGGGCGGCGCCCGGAATGCGTCCACCACAGGACGGCGAGGGCGACGAGCAGCACGACGCCCGCGCTGCGCGTCGTGGCCGCGAGGCCCCCGAGCGCGCCCGCCCAGCCCCACCGATCGGTCCGTGCCGCGTAGACGCTCCCCAGGGAGAGCGCGAGGAACAGCGACTCCGAGTAGACCGCCGAGAGGAAGAACGCGGCCGGGAAGCAGGCCAGCAACCAGACCGCCGCGTGCGCAGCGTCCGCGCCCAGCTCGAGCGCCGCCAGCCGGTGCAGAACCGCCAGGCCGACGATCCCCGCGGCGAACGAGACGATGACCCCGCCCACCAGGGCCGATCCGAACACCAGCCCCGTCGCCCGAGCGAGGAACGGATAGAGCGGGAAGAACGCGGCATGAGTCGTGTCGACGTATCCGTCGTTGGCGATCTCCAGGAACCACGTCGCGTCCCACCGCGCGGCGGGCGCGACGAGCACGTCGCCGAACGCCCCGAAGCCGCTGGTCAGTCCGAACCGATCGAAGTCTCGGGCGCGGTCGGAGAGCCCCGCGAAGCGCACGGCGAGCATGGCCACGACCCACACGAACGCACGGGTCAAGAGGAAGGCCAGGGCGGCGAGCCGGAACGACCCGCGCCACGAAGTACCGTCAGCCACGATGCCCCACATCCTCGCCGAGACGTTCATCGAGCGCCACGACAACCTCCTGACGGCGATCGGCAGCGTGCTGATCGCGATGGTGCTCGCGGGGCTGCTCGACCGCGCGCTGACCCGGGCCTACAAGCGCCGTCCGCGAGCGATGCACGACCCCGCACTCGATACGCGCCTGCGCTTCCTGCGCCGGATCCTCGAGGCCGGCATCATCGTCATCGGCATCGGCGTGGCGCTGTCGCAGTTCACTGCGCTCGACCGTGTGGCCGCCAGCGTTCTGGCCTCGAGCGCCATCGCCGCCGCCATCTTCGGCTTCGCCGCCCGGCAGACGCTGGCCAACGGGGTCGCCGGGATGCTGCTGGCCGTGACCCAGCCGCTACGCATAGGTGACGTCGTGACGTTCGAGGATGAGTCCGGCACCGTCGAGGACGTCCGCCTGACCGCCACCTACCTGGTCACCGCCAGCGGCGCGCGAATCGTGATCCCCAACGAGCGACTCGCCGGCGGCGTGCTGCGAAACGACACGCTGGCCGGTCCCAACGTCACGGCAGAGGCATCGGTGTGGATCGGCCACGACGCCGACGAGGAGGCGGCGATCACGGCGCTCGAGGAGGCGCTTCCCGAGGCATCGGCGTCCATCGCAGAGGTCACCGACACCGGGATCCGGCTCGTGGTCGCTCAGGAGGGCGTGGCCCCGGGCGAGCGCGGCGCCGCCGAGGGCGCGCTGCGCCGGCGGGCGCTGGCCGCGCTGCGCGGAGCGCGTGTTCCGCGACCGGGTCCCTAGAGGAGCGCCACCAGCGGGCTAGAATCAGGGGTTGTGTCACGTCGCGAACGCCACCGCCGGCGCGGCCGCAAGGGCAGTGCGGGCCGCGTCATGTTCCTGGGCCTGGGTGTCGTGCTCGGCGCCGCGGTCCTGGCCGTGCTCGGCACGATCGGCTGGGTCGTCGGCATCGCCGCCTCGGCCCCGTCGATCGCCACGCTGACCCCGATCCCCCAGGGCGCGACGTCGACCGTCTACGCCGCCGACGGATCGAGGCTCGGCTACGTCCAGTCGACGATCCTGCGCACGAACATCCTCTCGCGCGACATCCCGCAGTCGATGAAGGACGCGACGGTGGCGATCGAGGACAAGCGCTTCTTCGAGCATCAGGGCGTCGACGCCGAGGGCATCGTCCGCGCTGCGCTCAAGAACCTCGAGAACCGCGGCAACGTCCAGGGCGGCTCGACGCTGACGATGCAGCTCGTCAAGAACCTCTACGAGAAGGAAGCGCTGCGCAGCGGCAAGGAGCGCACGCTGAAGGTCAAGATCCAGGAGGCCAAGCTGGCCGAGGACCTCGAGAACGAGCACCCCGGGCGCGAGGGCAAGAACTGGATCCTCACCAAGTACATCAACAACGTCCCCTACGGCACCGTGGGCGGGCAGACCGCGGTCGGCGTCCATGCCGCCGCGCGGGTCTTCTTCGACAAGCCTGCGGTCCGCCTTACGCTGGCCGAATCCGCGCTGCTGGCCGGGCTGCCCCAGGCGCCCTCGCAGTACAGCCCGTTCCGCAACCGCGACGCGGCCCGCGAGCGGCGCAACCAGGTGCTGCAGGTGATGCTCGACGAGCGGATGATCACCCCCGCGGAGTTCGAGGAGGCCGACAGCGCATCGCTCGGCCTGCGCGAGAACACGTACTACAACGAGCGTCGCGAGGGCTACTTCTTCGACTACGTGCAGTCCGAGCTCGTCGACCGCTACGGCTACGAGACCGTGCGCAAGGGCGGCCTGAGGATCTACACCACGCTCGACCTCGATATGCAGGAGGCCGCGACGACCGCCGTGAAGAACGGGGTTGCCGGCACCGGCCGCGATTCCGCGCTGGTGACGATGGACAACGAGACGGGCCACATAAAGGCAATGGCCAGCTCGCGAGCTTACGGCGACCTGAAGTTCAACCTGGCCGCCCAGGGCAAGCGCCAGCCCGGCTCGACGTTCAAGGTCATGACGCTGATGACCGCGCTGCGCCGCGGCGTCGATCCAGATACGACGAGCTACACGTCGATGCCGCTGAACTTCACCGACCCGGAGTGGGGCCAGATCGAGGTCAGCACCTACGGCGAGACCTACAACGGGCGGATGAACCTGCATTCCGCGACGCTGCAGTCCGACAACACCGTCTACATGCAGCTCGCGCTCGACGTCGGGCCCGACGAGGTCCGCAAGACGGCCGAGGACATGGGCATCACCACCAAGCTCGACGGCTTCCCGGCTGAGTCACTCGGCGGCCTGCGGCTCGGCGTCTCGCCGCTGGAGATGTCGCGCGCCTACGCGACGATCGCCAACGGCGGAGAGCGCGTCAAGCCGATAGCGGTGACGAAGGTCACGTTCCCCGACGGACGTAGCGAGGCGCCGTTCGAGCAGAAGAAGGTGAGGGTCTTCACCGACGGCCAGGCCTACGAGGCGACGAAGATCCTCCAGGCCAACATGACCGGGGGCACCGGCGGCCTCGCGCAGATCGGCTGCCCCGCCGCGGGCAAGACCGGCACCACCGACGAGTTCACCGACGCGTGGTTCGCGGGCTACACGCCCACGCTGTCGACCGCCGTCTGGGTCGGCCACGCCGACTCGCGCGAGTCGATGCCCGGTGCGGCCGGCGGCGTCGTGGCGGCGCCGATCTGGGGCGCGTACATGAACGCGGTCAAGGGCAAGGAGTGCGGCGACTTCCCCGAGCCCAAGGAGCCGTTCGTCGCGCAGCCGTTCTTCGGCAAGTACTCCACGACCGGCGTGCAGGGCAACAACTCCTCGTCCAGCGACGACTACTACTACACGCCGCCGGCCAACACGCCGCCGGCCAACACGCCGCCGGCCACGACGGACAGCGAGGACACCGGCGACGGCGCAGCCCCCTACGACCCCGATCTCTACGAGAGCGCGCCGCAGGAGACACCGGCCACACCCGCTCCTTCTCCGCCGGCCGGCGGAGGCACGCCGGCGCCCGGCAACGGCGACTGAGCACGGTCGCGAGCGAGGCGAGGTGTCCGAGCGCGCGCTGATCGACGCGATCACCGCCGCGCTGGACCTGCCGCACGCCCGCGTGATCCGCTGGCTCGGCGACGACGCTGCTGTGGTGCGCGCGCAACCGCTCGCGGTCACCAGCGTGGACATGATGGTCGACGGGGTGCACTTCCGTCTCGGGGGACCCGTGACACCCGAGGCCGTCGGGCATCGCGCTCTCGCCGCCGCGCTGTCGGATCTCGCCGCAATGGGCGCGCTGGCCGGCGAGGCCTACCTCGCCCTCGGCGTGCCGCCCGGCCTCGAGCGGCCCGAGCGGGTCGTGGAAGGGATGGCCGATCTCGCCGCCCGCACCCACACCACCATCGCGGGGGGCGATGTCTCCAGGGCGCCCGCGCTGACCATGGCCGTGACGGTCGTCGGCTGGGCGCAGTCCGAGGACGAGCTCGTCGGGCGTGACGGCGCGCAGCCGGGTGACACTGTCGTGGTCACGGGCCCGCTCGGCGGGGCCGCCGCGGGGCTGGCCGTCCTCGAGGCCGGTGACGAGCCGGCCCCGGACTTGCTGCGGGCGTTCCTGCGCCCCGAGCCCCGGCTGGAGGCCGGTCGCTCCTTGGCCGTCGCAGGCGCGACGGCGATGATCGATCTCTCCGACGGCATCGCCACTGACGCGGGGCACGTCGCGCGAGCCTCCGGGGTCCGCATCGAGGTCGATCTCGCGGCGCTGCCCCGGATGCCCGGCGCCACGATCGAGCAGGCTGCCGCTGGCGGTGAGGACTTCGAGCTGCTCGCGTGCCTGCCGGCGGCGGCCGGCGCTCCCGCCGGGACGACCGCGGTCGGCCGCGTCACCGCGGGGCCCCCCGGGGTCGCGCTACTGGACGCCGACGGCTGCGAGGTGGCCCTGGCGGGCTATGAGCACGTGCTCTGACGCCGCAGCAGCAGCGCGAGGATGGCCTCGGCCACGGCTTGGGGGTCAACCGCGTACTCGTCGCGCTCAATGCTGGTCTTGAGGTGGTCGATGCGCATGCTTGTCTCCTGTTCCGCGGGCTCCCGCTCCGCTTCCGAGATGCTCATCGGCTCTCCGTGGACAGACCAGGAGGCTTCTCGACGAGTGTCTTATCTGCGGCGGCCGCGCCTTGAGGTTCGGTTTTGACCAGTCGGGCGAAGACGATGATGCGCTGCGCCGCGCTGTAGAGCGGGTGACAGGCCGAAAGCACAAGGCGGTCGTAGCCGACGTCGCGGATCACCTCGGTGGCGGTCGGCTCGACGATCCTTTGCTTCTCTACCGCATAGGTGAAGCGGGCGTATGGCATGTCGACGACGATCTCGTCGTCGCGTTCGAGCTCGTCGATCTGGCGAAACGGCGCTCCGTACGTCGTCCGGTGCCCGGCGATCGCCGTGGTGCCGGGGATCCCTGGATAGGAGGTCTCCGGGTACAGGCCCGGACCTTTCTTCAGATCCTCCGTACCCGTTCCGTCGACCACGACGAAGCTCGCGTCGATGCGCGGTATCCGGATGCGCCCGATCGGCTGGCCCTCGTCGGCCTTGCGCCGCAGGGCCCGGGCGAGGAAGGCGACGCGTTGGTCCGGGTCCTTCAACACCGCGAGCGCGCGCTGCTGGAGCCCGCTCGGCGCGACCTCTTCGAGGCTCTCGAGCTCGTCGGCCAGGCGACTCTGGTCGCGCTGGGCCAGGAACGCCGAGACGGGCTCCTGCCAGACGAGCGTGGTGACTGCGTCGGCGAGCAGCAGCGCGCCGGCCACGATCAGCACCGTCGACAGGCCGCGCAGGGTGGCGCGCACCCCGCCGGCCCGCGGCCCCTCAGGGCTCATCGACGCATCCCGCTTCCGAAGCCCGACTCCGTGCCCCCCAGCGACCCGGGCCCCGCGTAGCCCATGGGCCCGCGCACCGACTCCGACGAAGCGGGCGGCGCCTCGCCGGACGCGGGCAGCAACGCGAGCCGGAACGCCCCGACGGCGCAGGCCCCGAGCGCGCAGATCGCCAGCAGCGCGAGGACCCCCACCTGGCCGCCGGCGACGAGCAACAACAGGGCCCAGGGCAGCTGCGCTGGGGAGGCGCCGATCGCGTTGGCGTAGACGGCGAGGACCAGCGCCGCGGGGAGCAGCGCGACGAGCACGAGCGCGAGCGCGGAAGCCCTGCCCAGCCGGACCTCGGGCACCGCGGCGAGCATCCACAGGTGAGCGGGGAGAACCAGGACAGCGGCTGCGAACGGGTTGGCCACCCACACGGCCACGGCGACGGCGGTGATCGCCAGCGTGAGCGCCGCGGCGGGACCGCCCGCCTCACGCTCGACGGTTGGCATCGCCTCGGGTCGCGCGGCCAAGAAGCGCTGCAGCGGCCGCAGCGCCAGGACCCCGAGAACAAACACCCCGACCACGATCCCGACGGCGAGCCCGTCGACGGCGACGAGCCCCGCGGCGACCGCCCCGCCGGGTGCTGCGTCGAGAACGCCGAGGCCCGGGAGCAGGCGAGCAGTCAGCGCCGCGGCGGCGAAGGGGAACGCGAGGGCGAGCAGCCAGCGGATCCACACGGCGACCGGCGCCTTGCGGCGCCGCACCCGCGCCAGGCCGTCGACGGCTGCGACGAGCATCGGCAGCAGGAACATCCCCACCAGCAGCCGCATGACCCACGGCGGAAGCACCTTGTCGAGCACGACGACCTCAGCACTCGGCCCCTGTTCCAGCGTCGGTCCGTTGTCGAGCGCGTCGATGGTCCGCAACGCGGCGCGGCCGAACCCGCGCAGGCGGTCGGCCGACACCGCGGCGCCCGCCTCCGGGCCGCGCTCGGCGCTGGCCTGGATCGCCACCGCCGGAATTCCCACCTCGTTGAACGGCGCCTGCTCGTTCTGGGCGAACGGGAACGCGAGCCGTGCCAGCTGGGCGATCGCCCGAGGATGGCCGGGATCGGCGCCGACCTCGAGCCGCAGCGCGGCCTCGACGGTGCGACGCAGGCGCACCGGCGCGAGCTGCGCCCCCTCTGACCACGGCAGCACCCAGGGGCGGCGAACGTTCGCCGAGGCCAGGTCACCCAGCACGAGGACCGCCCCGGGGCTCGGGTCGCCGTCGGGCATGTCGGCGGCCAACTCCGCCGCCGCCGCCGCGCCGCCGCTCCCGCCGCTCGTCGACACCAGCGTCAGCGTCCGCACGGTCCGGCGGCCCCCGAACACCCGCGCGAGCTCCAGCAGCGCGGCGGTGCCCGACAGCTCAGCCTCGGCAGGACGCCCGGCGGCGTCGCGATGGGCGACGACCATGATGCCCGGACCGGGGGCGCCCAGCCGGGTGGCGATCACGGTCTCCAGGTCGCGCTCACCGTCAATGGTGCGACCGGTGAGGGTGCGCACGCTGATCGCCTCGCACGTCCCGGTGGCCTCCGACGGCGGGCAGAACGCGGCGCGGAAATCCGCCTCGACCTTGCGAGCGAGCCCCTCGTCACCGGGGCTGCCGGGCCGGCGATCGGGGAACTGCGCGGCCAGCCCCTGGAGCTTGGCGAAGGCCTTCGGGCCATCGAACACATCGGGCGCCAGGGTCGTCGCGATGGGCCGCGGACGGTCAACCAGCGAGAAGGCAGCGACCACGAGGGCAAGCAAGATTGGGGCGAAAGCAGCCCGGTACAACCGCGGGTCGAGCACCTTGCGCCACACTACTGACGTATGGTCGATCGTCCTCCCCGGATTTTGCTCGTCGACGACGAGCAGTCGCTGCAGACGCTGCTGTCCTATCCGCTGCGCAAAGACGGGTACGAAGTGGTCCAGGCGACCGACGGTCGAGAGGCGCTCGCGCGCTTCGGCGAGCAGACCTTCGACCTCGTGGTCCTCGACGTGATGATGCCCAAGCTCGACGGCCTCGAGGTGTGTAAGCGCATGCGCGCCCGCAGCACGGTGCCGATCATCATGCTCACGGCCAAGGCCGAGGAGATCGACAAGGTCCTCGGCCTCGAGCTCGGCGCCGACGACTACATCACCAAGCCGTTCAGCATGCGCGAGTTCCGCAGCCGCGTGCGGGCCGCGCTGCGGCGGGCGAGCATGAGCGGCGACCGCGAGCAATCGGCCGAGGACGCGCCGCTCGAGGTTGGCGAGCTCAAGATCGACCCGGGCAAGCGCACGGTCGTCGTACGCGGCGGAGACATCCGCCTGACGTTCGTGGAGTTCGAGATTCTTGCCGCCCTGGCCCAGAACCCCGGCCGTGTCTTCACGCGGGAGATGCTGCTCACGCGGATCTGGGGCGACTCGGCGTTCCGCGACCCACGGACCATCGACGTCCACATCCGTCACCTGCGCGAGAAGATCGAGCTCGACGCCAAGGAGCCCGAGTACCTCTTCACCGTGCGCGGCGTGGGCTACCGCTTCCGCGACACCGAGTAAGTAGTGAGGCCGGATGCCGAACCTCACCGTCGGATCGCGGGTCCGGAAGACCCGCGGAGGTGACTTCTCTCACCCTCCGGCTCGCCGGATTGCTGATGGCCATCGTCGCCGCGGCGATCGGCGTCGTGTACCTCTACACGGTCCCGCCGCTGACCGAGAAGCTCCGCGACGAGGAGATAAAGCTGCTCGGGGTCCAGGCGCGCCGCTACGCGCCGCCGATCCAGGACGCGGTGGCCCGCGGAGTGGACGTCAAGGTCGTCGACCGGCTGGTGCGAACCACTGCCGAGCAGGCGGGGGCGCGGGTAACGTTGATGGGCATCAACCAGGTGACCGGCGGGTTACAGGCCACCCCGCGGTCGGATTCGACCTCCGAGGTCGACATTCGCGACCTGCAGTTCGAGGTCGCCGTCCGCGCGGCGCAGAGCCGTCGCCTGGCCACGGGCTCGGAGGCCAGCGACGCCGGGCGGATCGGTGAGGCCGCCCTGCCGCTGCTCTTCCGCGACGCGCGCGGCCGGCGGGAGGTGGGCTTTGCGCTCGTGCTCTCGCGCCCGCTCGACGACGTCGAGAACAGCGTGGCGCTGGTGCGAAACCGGATCCTTGTCGCGGGAGCGATCGGACTGGGCGGCGCCCTCTTCGCCGGGCTGGCGATCGCCTGGCGGGCCGGACGGCGCGTCAGCCACCTGCGCCGCACCGCGCGCTCGGTGGCGGCGGGCGACTTCACGGCGAAGTTCGCCACGGGCACCGCCGACGAGCTCGGTCAGCTTGCCCGTGAGCTCGACGAGATGCGCGGCCAGCTCGCCGAGCTCGACGAGGCGCGCAAACGCTTCATCGCGGTGGCCTCGCACGAGCTGCGCACGCCGATCTTCTCCCTGGGCGGGTTCCTCGAGCTGCTCGCCGACGAGGAGCTCGACGAGCAGACGCGGGCGCAGTTCCTCCAGCAGCTTCGCGAGCAGGTCAGCCGCCTGCAGAAGCTGGCCACCGACCTGCTCGACCTCTCCAAGCTCGAGGCCGGATCGCTGGAGCTCCGGCCCGAGAAATGCGACGTCGGCGTGCTCATGCGGGCCACCGCCGCGGAGTTCGGCCCGGCGCTGGCCGCCCACGACTCCCACCTTGAGCTGCGGCTGGCCTTCGAGCCCATGAGGGCGACCTGCGACCCTGAGCGGGTGGCGCAGATCCTGAGAATCCTGGTCGACAACGCGTTGACCCACACTCCTGAGGGAACCCCCATGGTCGTGACCGCCGCCCACACGACCGCTCCCTCGCCCCGCCTGCGCCTCGCCGTGCAGGACTACGGTGGCGGCATCCACCGCACGGTGCTGCCCCACATCTTCGACCCGTTCTACACCTCGGACGACGCGCAGGGCTCGGGCCTCGGCCTGGCCATCGCCCACGAGCTGGCCGAGCGCATGGACGGCGCCCTGGGCGTCGCCACCGCCGGCGGCACCACCACCTTCTCCCTGGAGATCCCCGCATGAGCCGTGCTCCTCTCGCCCTCGCCGCCTCGCTCGCCCTCCTCGCCGGCTGCGGGAGCGACGACGAGCCAGCCGCGACGAAGACCGTGACCGTCGAGCGGACGACCACGTCGTCCGATAGTCGCCCGGCCACCGTGTCCAGCAGTCTTCCCGGTGTCGACTTCGACGCGAGCGCCATCTACGAGAAGGACGCTCCGGGTGTCGTGACCGTCCTGAGCCTCTACGACGAGTCGGCGGCCGTCGGCGGATCGCGCGGCGCGGAGGGGTCGGGCTTCGTCCTCAACGACAAGGGCGAGATCGCCACCAACGCTCACGTCGTCACGCAGGGCGAGGGGGCGGAGATCCGCAAGGTCGACCAGGTCTACGTGCGCTTCCCCAATCGCAACCAGGTCGAGGCGAAGATCATCGGCTTCGATCCCAACGAGGACGTGGCGCTGCTCAAGATCGACCCCGAAGGCCTTGATCTGACCCCGCTCGAGCTCGGCTCGAGCGACGATCTGAAGGTGGGCGCGCCGGTCGCGGCGATCGGCAGCCCGTTCGGTGAAGAGGGCTCGTTGTCGATCGGCGTCATCTCGGCGCTCGACCGCACGCTCGAGTCGCTGACGAAGTTCCAGATCTCGGGAGCCATCCAGACCGACGCGGCGATCAACCACGGCAACTCCGGCGGCCCACTCGTCGACTTCGAGGGCAGGGTCCTGGGCATCAACTCCCAGATCAACAGCTCGTCGGGCGACAACAGCGGCGTCGGCTTCGCGATCCCGATCGACAGCGTCAAGCGCTCGCTCGACGAGTTGCGCTCCAAGGGTCGAGTCGACTACGCCTACCTGGGCGTGTCGAGCTCCTCGCTGTACCCGCAGCTTGCCGATCGGCTCGGCCTGCCGGTCGACCACGGAGCGATCATCGCCGAGGTCGTCGACGACGGCCCCGCGGAGGACGCCGGCCTGCGGGCGGGCGACGACGAGATCCGCTTCCAGGGCGACTCCGTGCCCCGCGACTCGGACATCATCACGGCCGTCGAGGGCACGGAGGTTCGCCTCGATGCCGACCTCGGCAAGATCCTCGAGGGATACGAGCCCGGCGAGACCGTCGACCTCGAGGTCTACCGCAACAAGGAGAAGCGCACGGTCAGCGTCAAGCTCGGCACCCGCCCCGCCTCGCCGTAGCGGCCGGGTTGATCGGTAGGTTGCGCGGGTGCTCCAGCCCGTCGCCGTTGGCACCAAGACGCTCGCCGACTACACCCACATCGTCGGCCGCGACCTGATCGACGAGATCCGGACGCTGGCCGAGCCGCTGCAGGGCAAGCGTGTCGTGCAGCTGTCGGCCACCGCGTTCGGCGGCGGGGTCAGCGAGATCCTCTACACGCTGATCCCGCTGATGAAGGACGTCGGCCTCGACTGCGAATGGCAGGTCATCTACGGCCGCGAGGAGTTCTTCAACGCGACCAAGCTGATGCACAACGCGCTGCAGGGCGCGCCCGACGACCTCTCGGCCGAGCAGTGGGCCACATGGGAGTCCTACAACGAGATGAACGCCAAGGAGCTGTCGGACGGGTGGGATGTCTGCCTCGTCCATGACCCGCAGCCCGCCGCGCTTCACTCGCTGGTACCCGAGAAGGCCGACGGATGGGTCTGGCGCTGCCACATCGACGTCTCGACCCCGAATCCGGCCACGATGGAGCGGCTGCTGCCCTGCATCAAGGACTATCCCCAGTCGTTGTTCCACATGCCTCAGTACGTGCCCGATGGCATGGGCGGCAAGATCAACATCGTCCCGCCGGCCATCGACCCGCTGGCGCCCAAGAACATGGCGCTGTCGCCCGAGGACGCGTCCTACGTCTGCCAGCAGTTCGGCATCGACGTCGACCGGCCGCTGATCTGCCAGGTCTCGCGCTTCGATCCGTGGAAGGACCCGCTGGGCGTCATCGACGCGTTTCGGCTCGTGCGCGAGCAGCTCCCGGACGTGCAGCTGGCGCTGGTGGGATCGATGGCCTCCGACGACCCCGAAGGCTGGGACTTCTTCAACTCGACGATCGAGCACGCGGGCGGCGACCCGGACATCCACATCCTCAACAACTTCAACAACGTCGGGGCGATCGAGGTCAACGCTTTCCAGTCGCACTCCGACGTGCTGATCCAGAAGTCGACGCGCGAGGGGTTCGGACTGACCGTCTCGGAGGCGATCTGGAAGGGCCGCCCGTTCATCGGCGGAAACGTTGGCGGGATACCGTTGCAGGTGGAAAACGGTGTCTCCGGGTATCTGGTCGAGACCGTCGAGCAATGCGCCGATCGAACCGTCGACATCCTGAAGGACCCCGCCCTGGGCAAGGCCCTGGGCAGGCGCGGCAAGGAGCATGTGCGCAAGCACTTCCTGACGCCGCGGTACCTGCGCGACTACCTGCGGATCTTCGGCGAGCTCCTGGGGGTCTAGCCCGTGGCTAGCGGCGCCCCCACGGGTTCCGCCCACGCGCGCCGGCCGCTGGTCCTCGTCTCGAACCGCGGTCCCGTCACGTTTGCCGACGACGGCTCGATGTCGCGCGGCACCGGCGGGCTGGTCACCGCGCTGACCGGCCTGGCCTCCTACCGCGACGCGACGTGGATCGCCTCGGCGATGACCGAGGGCGACGCCGCACGAGCGGAGGAGGCGGGCGAGCGGCCGTTCTCCGTGTCGCTTCCGGGAGCCGAGGAGGGTGAGTACCAGGTTCGGTTGGTGGTCAGCGACGAGTACGCCTACGAACGCTTCTACAACATCGTCGCCAACCCGATGCTGTGGTTCATCCAGCACTACCTGTGGGACCTGTCCAACGCGCCGGACATCCGTCGCCACGAGGTCGAGGCGTTCGAGTTCGGCTACAACGTCGTCAACGAGGATCTCGCCCGCGCGGTCGTCGAGGAGATCGACGGCCAGGACGAGCCGGTGGTGATGGTCCACGACTACCACCTCTACACGCTGCCCGGCTTGGTCCGGCGCGCTCGTCCCGACGTCTTCTTGCATCACTTCATTCACATCCCGTGGACGCAGTCCGACGCCTGGCGCGTGCTGCCACGGCGGATGCGCGACGAGATCTACAGCGGGCTGCTGGCCAACGACATCATCGGCTTCCACACCCAGGCCTACCGCCGCAACTTCCTGCAGTGCTGCCGCGACCTCATGGATCTCGAGGTCGACATGGACGCGGGCATCGTGCGCTGCGGCGAGCGCGAGGTCTGGGTGCGCGCCTACCCGCTCCCGATCGACGCGACGGCGATCGCCAAGGTTGCGCGCTCCGAACGGGTGGCCGAGTTCGAGCGCGACCTGCTGGCCCGCCGGCGCGACCATCTGATCCTGCGGGTCGATCGCGCCGACTTGTCCAAGAACGTCCTGCGCGGCTTCAGCGCGTTCGACCTCTTCCTCGAACAGCACCCCGAGTTCCGCGAGCGCATCACGTTCATCGCCCAGCTGATGCCATCGCGGACCGACGTGCCCGAGTACGCGGAGTACCTCGAGCGCATCGAGGCGCTCGTCGCGGTCGTCAACCACCGCCACGGCACGCCGGACTGGATGCCCATCCAGCTCAAGCTCCGCGACGACCTCGAAGAGGCGGTGGCGGCCTACAAGCACTACGACGTCCTGCTGGTCAACGCGATGTTCGACGGCATGAACCTCGTGGCCAAGGAAGGCCCGCTGGTCAACGAGCACGACGGGGTCTCGATTCTGTCGGAAAACACGGGCGCGCACGAGGAGCTCGGCGAGTTCGCGTTGAGCGTCAACCCCTTCGACATCCAGGAGACCGCCGACTCGATCCACGCGGCCCTGACCATGCCGGGCGCCGAGCGCGCCCGCCGCGCCCAGGGCCTCAAGGCGACCGTGACGCAGCGCGATCCGGGGGACTGGATCGACGAGCAGCTCGCCGACATCCGCAAGAAGGCGGGCGCGCCGGCGAACTGAGCTGGGTTTGGCGCCTCCGTGGGAACGGGCGCCTGCGGGTCCTGACGCTGCGGGATCCGAAGCGCCTCGTCCCTCGGCGCTCCGGCGTTCCCTCGCGCCACCCGCGGCGGCCCTTCGACGGGATCACCCAACGCCGAACTCGGCCGCCGTGACCGCGGAAGCCGATGGTGGCGCGGGCGCGGGGGTGGGAGCGGGCTTTGGCGGCGAGGCGGTCGCAGGAGCGACCGGCGCCGGGGGCGAGACCGTCCGGCGCGGTTCCGCGGGTGGCTGCGGTGACCGTTCTCGCGGCGCGTCCTGCGCCACCTCCCGCTCCGTCCTCCCCCTCGCCGCCTTCACCCCTGGCACGGGACGCCGGGCCCTCGGCGCCGGCGGTGGCGGTGGCGGTGGCGGTGGCGGAGTCAACCGGCTCGGCGAAGGTACGGTCGACGACGAAGGGGCGACCGGCCGGGCTCGACCCTCCGGCACCGCGGGCGGCGGCGAGCCGAGCCGGGGCCAGGCCGCGACCACCGTGGCGGCGGCCAGCGCGGCGGCGAGCCACGCGACGTTGTCCCAGCGGACGCGGGCGAGAACGGAAGCTCGTGACATGCCTGCATAAGGCGGGCGCAGGCAGTCGTTCGCCCCTGGGCCCTTTGGTATCTTGCGCCGCTTCCCATGGCCGCCACCAAGCCCCTCTACGACCTGGTCCTGATGCTCGACACGAGCGCCGAGGACGCGCGCCGCGCCGAGATCCTCAAGGGCGTCCAGGATGCGGTGGCCAAGGGCGGCGAGCTCGTCAACGAGCAGGACTGGGGCCCGCGCGCGATGGCCTTCGAGATCCGCCACAAGAAGGACGCGGAGTACCACCTCCTGCAGTTCCACGGCACGCCCGAGCTGCTCAGCCAGCTCGACCGCAGCCTGCGAATCACCGACGAGGTCGTGCGCTTCCGCGTCATCAAGCTCGCCCCTGGCACCCCGGCCGCGCCGGAGAGCCGGTCCGAGCCGCGCCCCGGCGGCAGCGTCGACGTCTCCGCCGCGCCCTCCGACGCCTCGTCGGAGCCCGCCTACGAGCCCGCTCCCGCGGGCGCGTTCGGCGACGACGACGCCTGAGCCGGCTCGCCACGCGCTGTCAGGCGCCCGCTTCGTCGCACGACTCCCCGGAAACTGCAGCAACTTCTGCCCGGGGCGTCATGTCGCTCCGAACCCGTCCGTAGACTCGGCGGCAGTCTTCAAGTTCGTTCCCGAAAGGACCCCACAGTGGCCGGCTTCACCATCAACACGGTTGTCGTCTCAGGCAATCTCACCCGCGATCCGGAGATGCGCTCGCTCCCCAACGGCACGCCCGTTTGCGAGCTCGGCATCGCCGTCAACGACCGCATCAAGGACGAGAGCGGCAACTGGACCGACCGGGCCAACTTCTTCGACGTGACCGTGTGGGGCGGGATGGGCGACTGGGCCGCGCGCACGCTACGCAAGGGCACCGGCGTCACCGTCGAGGGCCGCCTGCGCTACGAGGCGTGGGAGAAGGACGGGCAGAAGCGATCGAAGGTCAAGATCGTCGCCAACACGCTGGTCCCGCGGGACGGCAATGCCAGCGGGGGCGACGGGGAGTTCCGCGCTTCGCGCAGCGACGTGCCGGTCAACCGCGACGACTTCGCGCCCACGCCCACGCCCGCAACGGTGGGCGGCGGCAGCTCGGGGCCAGCACCCGAGGACGACATCCCGTTCTAGGCCGCCGCGCCGAATCGTTCGGCGGCGACCCGACGGTCGTGAAGCTTCTACACTGTGCGGACGCGCGCCCTCTGGCGCGCGTCTTCACGTAGTACGGAACATGTCGAGCCACGGGCGCCAGCTCGTCGGCCGACGAGCGAGCTCTTTAAGGATTTCATGGCCAAGCAGCGCACCAAGCCGACGCGCAGGCGCGAGAAGAAGGGCGGTCCCGGTTCGGGTCGTCGCAAGCCCTGCCCGTACTGCAAGGACAAGATCGAGCAGGTCGACTACAAGGACACCGCGAACCTGCGCCGGTTCATCTCCGAGCGGGGCAAGCTCCGCTCGCGCCGGATCACCGGCGCATGCCGCCGCCATCAGAGCCAGATCGCCAGGGCGGTCAAGCGCGCTCGCGAGCTGGCGCTGCTGCCCTACGTCAACGAGAACGCCCGTGAGGGCGCTCGCGCCCCCCGGCGCGACGAGGACAGGTAGTCGTGCCCGAGGCGATCTTGCTCCA
>Ga0136633_1001242_pt1 | contig 18962 bp, 18 predicted proteins | sample AntDrymeUQ832206_2_FD_105494 | JGI IMG/M metagenome (GOLD analysis project Ga0136633, IMG submission 105494) | Polar desert sand microbial communities from Dry Valleys, Antarctica - metaG UQ83 (22.06) | ecosystem: Environmental > Terrestrial > Soil > Desert | place: Antarctica: Dry Valley...
CTCGGAACCGAGTGCCTCGCGAACCTCCTCGACGTAGTCGGGCTTGATGCCAAGAGCCCGCAAACCTTGGATGTCCCCAATTGAAATGTCCGGATCGATCTCGCGCATATCTTCGACGTAGTCAGGCGAGATGCCAAGGGCCCTCATCCCTTGGATGTCCTCGACGGTGGCGTCCTGCCCGAGTGCTTCGCGCATTTCCTCGCAGTAATCCGGGGTGATCCCCAAGGCGCGCATGCCCTGAATGTCCACGACGCTCATGTCCGGGTCGGCCTCGCGCATCTCGCTCACGTAGTCCGGGGAGATGCCCAGCGCCCGCAAACCCTGGATGTCGTCGATCGAAATGTCGGGATCGATCTCACGCATCTCGCGTACGTAGTCGGGCGACACGCCGACTGCAGCCAAGGAGGACAGCGAATCCACGTCGAGTCGCGCGCTTCGCGCTGGACGGGGCGGACGCGGCGGTCGCGGCGGCCTGGGAGCCCTTGGGGCACGCTCCGCCCGCCCGGCCAACCTGAAGAAGTCGCGGGGAAAGAACTCCTCGCCCTCCGGAGTCAGTGGCATCGGGGGCATGCCCGGCATCCGGGGCATTGGCGGCATGGGGGGCATTGGGGGAAGCGGCGTCTGCCACCAACCGCCGGACTGCTGGGGCGGTGGTCCGGCCGGCTCTTCAGCGGCATCGAGCGATTCGAGCAAGGCCGCGGCCTCCTCGATGCCTAGCTGGCCCTCGGCGACCTGGGAAAGGATTCGGCGACGCTCCGCGTCCGCCGGAGACTCTTCAAGGCGCTGCGCATTTTCAGTCATGTTGGCGATTATCTACATCTCGTCTGGTAAGTCAAGCCCCTCAGGTAGGAGATTTTGCAGTTCGCCTGGCAAAGGCGACGCGAAATGGACGCCCTGGTCGTCCGCGGGGTGCCGGAACCCGAGCCGCCAGGCGTGGAGGAAGGGTCGGCCCAGGTTCTCCCCGAACCCCTGCCGAGCCCCGCGGTAGCCGGGGTCGCCCACCAACGCATGTCCGATGGCCGCCAAGTGGACCCGGATCTGGTGCATCCGGCCGGTGTCTAGGTAGCACTCCACGAGAGTTCGGTCCGGGTCAGTCCACCGACCCCGGACCTCGTAGCGGGTTCGGGCCTCCCGGCCACCGGAGGACACCGCCTGGCGGAGCGGCGTCCGGTCCGATCGGCCGATGGGCGCGTCGATCAGGCCCCGGTCGGCCTCCACCAGCCCCCACGCGAGTGCGAGGTAGCGCCGGCTCATCGATCGGGCCCGAACCTGGGCGGTGAGCACGTCGAAGGCGGCGGAGGTCCGCGCCACGACCATTAGACCGGACGTGCCCTTGTCGAGGCGGTGTACCAAACCCGGCCGCTCCGGATCGCCCACCGATTCCAACTCGGGATAACGGGCCAGCAGGCCGTGGACCAGAGTTCCGTCGACGTGACCCGCGCCGGGGTGCACCACCACGCCCGCCGGCTTGTCGATCACGATTAGCCACTCGTCCTCGTGAACGACCGCGAACTCGACTGAGGGATCCGGCTGCACCGGCTCGGGGCGGTTCGACCCTTCCTCCGGAATGAATTCATCGGCCAGTTCGACCGCCTGGCCCTCTTCGAGACGCTGGGCCCGCGCCGCCGGCGCCCCGTCCACCAGCACCTTGCCCTCGGCGACCAACCCGGCGACCTTGCTCCGTGCCATGCCGGTCAGCAGGGAGATCACGCGGTCGACCCGCTCCCCCGCGAGAACCGACGGCACCACCTCGCGCAACTCAGGCCCCAGTCTCGGTGGCAGTCTCGGTGGCAGGTTCAGCCGCAGCGACGTCCGCCGACGGTTTCCCGGCGGTGTCGCGCCAGGTGAGCAGAAGCACGATCACGCCGACGGAGATCGACGCGTCCGCCACGTTGAACACCGGCCACCACTGCAGGTCGATGAAGTCCACGACGGCTCCATCGTGGTCCCGCAGGAGGCGGTCGACCAGGTTGCCGACGGCGCCACCGGCGATGAGGCCCAACCCAGCGGCGGGCCCGCGGGATATGTCGGAGCGCAGCGCCAAAACCGCGAGTGCGGCCAGGACCACCACCCCGAGCCCGGCGAAGAGCCACGGAAAGCCCGAGCCCAGGCTGAATGCCGCCCCGGTGTTGAACGTCAGCCGTAGCCGCAGTGTCCAGAACAGGTCGATCGGCCCGTCCCGAAGGGAGGCGAGTGCCCAGGACTTGGTGAGCTGATCGATGCCGACGACGAATAGACCGAGCGTTGCGGCTATGAGACGCGCCCCAACTCTTAGGGGGGGCTTCCCATCGTCATGAGCCTGGGGCGACGGCGCGGGAAGGCTCACCGGCGCCGGAGCAGGCCTCCGGCCTTGCAGTCGACGCAGAGGTCGGCGTACGGGATCGCCTTGAGCCGCATCCGCGGAATCTTCTGACCGCACTGGGTGCACAGGCCGTAAGAACCGGCTTCGATGCGAAGCACCGCGGCATCAATCTGCTCGATCGCCTGCCTGGCCTGAGCGGAGAGCACCAAGTCGCGTTCACGATCAACCGTCGCCGCTCCGCCCTCTCCCGCCTCTTCGTCGAAGCTGACATCACCCGTTTCGAGCTCTCGGGCCAGCATGTCGGCCTCCGCCTCGTACTCCTCGGCCTGGGCCACGTAGACGTCGCGCTCTTCCTGCAACAGCGCGCGCTGCTCGTCCAGGAACGCCTTGTCGAGTCCCGCGCTCGTGGGTCGGGGCGGCGCCGCGGGCTTCGCCGGAGCTGCAGCCTTCGCAGCCGGAGCGGGCTTGGCCTTCGCCGGAGTTGCTTTGGCCCCTGCCGCCTGGGTCTCAGGCGCCTTGGTCCCTGTCGCTTTGGTCTCTGGCGCCTTGGCCTTGCTCGCGACAGCCTTGGCGGTCGCAGCCTTGGCCGGCGCCTGCTTCTTGCTCGGCGCGGGCTTCTTGGCGGGCGCGGCCTTTTGGCTTGATTTAGCCGGAGTCGCTTTGACCGGCGCGGCCTTGCCTGACGCCTTGACGGGCGCCTTCTTCTTGGCGGGCGCGGCCTTGGCCGGCGCTACCTTGACTGGCGCCGACTTCTTGGTCGCCTTCTTCACTGCCATCGCGGTCGTCCTCTCTGGCGCACGGCGCGCTCACTGCCCCGGGTTACAAGTGCTCCCCCGCCGCGTCACCGGGGCGGGTCAGAGGGCCGTGCAAGGTAACACGCCCCGTAGATTGCTATTCCCGACCGTCAAGCGGGCGCTGGCCCGGCTTGGACTCGGCCAGGCTCATGGCCTCTGCCAGCAAACGGCTGACCTCATCAGGCTCGATCCCGCTGACGGTCAGCTTCTTCTGCCGGCTCGACTCTCCACCGGACAGAGTGACCTGCGAGCTCTTGATCCCGAGAATCTCGGCGACGAGATCTGCACAGGCCTCGTTGGCCCGGCCGCCCGACGGTGGCGCCGCCACGCGCACCTTCAGCGCGTCGCCATGCCTGCCGACGATCGCGGTGCGCCCCGCGCCGGGCTGAACGTGGATGCGAAGCACGACGGACCCTTCCTTGTTCACGTCAAAAAGGTCGTCATTCATCGCCGGTACCTTACGGGGCTTCCTGCGCCGTGCCGCCGGAAATGGACAGGTGGACGCCGTCCTCGGAATCGGCCTCCAGCGAAACGGCAAGCGTCTCGGCCATCAGCCGGTCCCGATAGGCGAGCAGATCTGCGTCGGCCACCGGGAGGCGGAGGTGGATACGGTCGGTGAGCGCCAGACCCGCCTCCTTACGCATGGTGTTGACGCGGTGGATGGTGTCGTAGACGCGTCCCTCGAGCAGAAGCTCGTCGTCCAACGACGTGTCGAGGGCCACCGTCACCCCGCCTTCGGATGCGACCGCCCAACCAGGTTTGGACGTCTGCTCGACGAGCACTTCGTCGGCCGTCAGTTCGTGGCCCGCGGCCCGGAAGCCCCCGTCCGCCAGGACCTCGAATTCGCCTGCTTCCAACGCCTTGCGCAGAGCCCCTAGCTCCTTACCCAGACGCGGACCCAACACGGGCAGATTCGGCCGGACCCTCAGATCGGTCGCGTTGATCGGAGCGAACTTGATCTCCTTGACGCGCAGTTCATCCATGACCTCGGCTACGAACTGCGGAGCCAGCTGCGCGCCCTCGACGACCAGACAGCGCAAGGGCTGGCGCACCCGCAACTCTGCGGCGACCCGAGCCTGGCGGCCCAGGCCGACGACCGTGCGAACCGCCGCAACGTCATCCAGCAGCGAGGTGTCCGGAGACTCGAGCTCCGGCCAGCCAGCCAGGAACACCGAAGCCGGTGCGTCCCCTGCGGCCCCGGTGACGAGGTTCTGCCATAAGTGCTCGGACAAGAACGGCATCACCGGCGCGATGACCCGCAGGGCTTGAACGAGCGAGACCCACAACGTGCGCAGCGCGGCGACGTCGCCGTTCCAGAACCGACGGCGCGAACGTCGCACGTACCAGTTCGATAGGTCGTTCACGAAGCTCTCGAAACTGCGCAGCACGTTTGTAGTCAGGTACTGCTCGTAGGCCTCCGTAGCCTCGGCGATCAGTTGGCGGGTTCTCGCCAACAGCCAGCGGTCGAGCAGCGCGGCGTCGTCCCCGGGTTGACCGGTCAGATCTCCCAGGTCGGGCTCGAAGCGCTCGATGGTCGCGTACTGGATGAAGAACGCGGCGGTGTTCCACAGCGTCAGTAGCTTGCGCTGAATTTCTTGCGCGGGGCCGAACCCGAACAACAGGTTCTGGGTCGGGGGCTGCAGGCAGAACTGCCACCGCATCACATCGGCGCCCATGCGGGCGAATGCATCCTCCGCCTCGATCATGTTGCCCCACGACCCGTGCATTTCCCGGCCGTTCTCGTCGAGCATCTTCTCGTAACCGAGCACCTTCTTGTAGGGCGCGCGACCAGTAAGCGCGACCGACATGAACAGCTGTGAGTAGAACCACAACCGGATCTGTTCGCGCATCTCCGACACCCAGTCGGCCGGGAACCACTCCTCCCAGTAGGCGTGGTCCGGGAGGTCGGCCAGGGTCAGTCCCTCGGCGGCACCGGTGGCGTTTCCCTGCTCGACCCACTCGGGGTTCTCCCAACCAAGGGTTGAGAACGGCACGATCCCCGCGTCCAGCCAGACGTCGCCCACCTCGCTAACCCGCGCCACCGGGTTCTTGCAGGACGGACAAGAGATGTGCACTTCGTCGATCCACGGCCGGTGCAGTTCTTTCAGGCCGGCGAGCGAGTCGGTGGCGAGGTCCTGCAACTCGGCCCGCGAGCCCACGATGGTCAGGTGTCCGCACGAGCACGGATAGAACGGAAGCGGCAACCCGTAATAGCGGCGCCGCGAGATGTTCCAGTCCGCCATGTTGACGAGCCAGTCGTCCATGCGCTTGCCCATGTAGGCCGGGATCCACTCGACCGTGCGGTTCGCCTCGCGCATCGGCTCACGAATCTCCCCGACCGAGATGAACCAGTCGTCGGAGATGCGGAAGATCAGCGGCGTATGGCACCGCCAACACTCCGGGTAGCGGTGGGAGATCGTCGACGCGTTAACGAGGATCCCCCGCTTCTGCAGGTCCTCGGTGACGTCATCAGCCACCTCATGGGCCGAACGCCCCGCGAGCCAGCCGTAGTCCGCGCCAAAGCGGCCTGACTCATCCACCGGCATCAGGACTTCGAGATCCTGGCTCCGGCTGAGCTGAAAGTCCTCTGCGCCGCAGCCCGGCGCGATGTGGACGGCGCCCGTGCCTTCCTCCATCGAGACTTCGTCCCACTCGATGATCCGATGTTCCACGCCGGCCCCCGGTGGAAGGTGGTCGAACGGGCCCTCGTAGCCCAGGCCCACCAGCTCGGATCCGCGAGCAACCTCCTCGAAGGACGCGCCCTCCGCTCGCGCCACCGCCAGCCAGTCGCCGTTGGCCAGCCGCCCGTACTCGGCGTCCGGACGGACCGCGACGGCCACATTGGCCGGCAACGTCCAGGGGGTCGTGGTCCAGATCACGATCGACTGGCCCGGCCGATCCTGTAACGGGAACCGGACGGTCAGCGAAGGGTCATCCCGGTCCACGTAGCTTCCGATGAGCTCGTGGGCTGAGATCGACGTGCCGCAGCGGGGACACCACTCGGTGGACCGGTGCCCGCGATAGAGCCAGCCGCGCTCGTGAACGATTTTCAGAAATCGCCAGATGTATTCGATGTTCGTGTCGGAGGAGGTGAAGTAGTCGCGACCCCAGTCCATCCACTGACCCAGGCGGATGGAGCCCTTCTTCAACTCGGCCGCATATTTCTCGACGACCTCTCTGCACTTCCGGGCGAAAGGCTCCAGCCCGTATTCCTCGATCTCGCGCTTGGAGTTCAGGCCGAGCTCTTTCTCGACGCCGACCTCGATCCAGAGCCCCTGGCAGTCGAAGCCGTTCTGGTATCGCTGGTCGAAGCCCCGCAGCGCCTTGTAACGCTGGAAAACGTCCTTGAGAGTCCTGCCCCATGCCGTGTGCACGGCCAGGGTCTTGTTGGCGGTTACCGGTCCGTCGGTGAAGCTGAAACGCGGACCGCCGGAGTTCCGGGCGCGGACCTGCTCGAAGATCGACTCGGTCTCCCAGAACTCGAGGATGGAGCGCTCGAGCGCGTCATGATCCGGCTTATCCGGCAGGGCGCGCATGTCGACCCTGCCGGAGACTTGACCGGAGACTTGAGTTGAGGTGTCGGTGAGGAGCTAGCGCGCCCGCTTGGCCGGAGACTTCTTCGCCGGAGACTTCTTGGCGGGGCTCTTCTTGGCGGCCGATGCCTTCTTAGCCGGGCTCCTTTTGGCGGCGGCCTTCTTGGCAGCCGGTGCCTTCCTCGTCGGGCTCTTGGCCACGGCCTTCTTGGCAGCCGCCTTCTTCACGGTCGTCTTCTTGGCCCCGGCCTTCTTGGGCGTGGACTTCTTCGACGCAGCCTTCTTCGGGGCGGCAGCCTCGGCTGCCTCGCCTTCGTCCAGGAGCTCGTCCACCCGGTCGAGAACTGCGGCCCGGTTCTGGCCGTCGGCCTCGCGGTCGCCGACCTCCTCCAGCTCGTCCAGCGTCAGCTCGCCTAGCAGCGGCAAGATCTCGGCGACGCTGAGCTCGTCGTAGTCGGCGATCGGGAAGAGATCGTCGTCCGTGCCCTCGTCGTCCAGATCCTCGTCGTCGCCGTCTTCCTCATCCCGTCCGAAGGACGCGGCCGCGCCGACCAACGTGTCGGTCTCTTCGTCTTCGGCCTCGTCCTCGCTCTCGGCGAGCAGGTCGTCGATGCGGCGAACGATGGTCGTGCGGTTCCGACCGGCGGCCTCACGCTCGCGCACCAGCTCGAGCTCGTTGCGGTCCAGGTCTGCCAGCAACGGAACGACCTCCGCGACCCGCCGATCCTCGTAGTCGGGGATCGGGAAGTCGGCGTCGTGGCCGATGCGCCGCGGGCCGGTGTCCTCATCGCCGATCGCCCCGGGAGCACCTGCGGGCTCGAGACGCGCCTTCGAGAGTCGGGAGAAGATCACGAGTACGACCGCGGCCCCGAGGCTGCACGCGATCGACAGGTAGATCGGGAACATGGCGTCGTTCACGAACCCGATGACGAGCGCCACTGCGCCGATAAGGACGAGGGCGATGGTCAATAGGAGCAACACAGAAACACTCTCCGATCAGAGTTGAAGGGTCGGTAACGGCCGGGCGGCATCCTAGCGAGTGGTCCCGCTGGGTCCTGCGCCCTCGTCCGGCTGGGCAAAAGCAGTCTCGTCCGCCGCGGCGGCCGGGTCGGCGACGGCCCTGGACGCAGGTTCGTCCCACTGCAGCCCCACGGGTGGGATGTCCACCGGGGGATGCTGGGGAGCGGCCCCGACCACGGGAATGGCATCTTCGATGTGAGCCAACGCGTCGCCCAGGGCGCCCCTGAGGCGGTCTCGCTCCTCGTCCATCCAGACGCTCAAAGCGTCCAGGTCAACCAGCATCTGGCTGCGAGCCGCCTCCAGCCGCTTGACATCTTCACGCAGCTGCTCCTCGCCCATACGCAGCAGGTCGTTGGCATGCGACTCGGCGCGGGCCAGCAGAGCCCGGGCTTCTTCTTCCGCCCCGGCCAAGGTTTTGGCGGCGGCCTCTTGAGCCTCCTGCACCGCGAGATCCGCGGTGCGCTGGGCGAGCACGAGCGTCCGCGTCAGCGAGTCGTCGTCGTCGACCCGGTCGGTGGCGCGCGCTTCGAGCCGGTTCGCCCGGTCGTTTGCTTCGCGGAGTCGGTCCAGAAGAGTCTCCAGACCGGCGGCCACGCGCTCGAGAAAGTCGTCGACGTCATCGGGGTGGTAGCCCCGCAGCTTCTCCCGGAACTCGACCTCTCGAAGGGTCTTGGGCGACAGGTCCAGATTGCTGCTCATGCCTGGCTCACCCGCAGATCACCCTTTGCAGGATCTGTATGCCGAACATGACGATGAGGGGAGAAAGATCGAATCCCATGCCCCCGAACCCTACGTGGGGGATAGTGCGGCGGAGAGGCCCGAGCACCGGTTCGGTGAGCATGTAGATGACGTTCTGGACGGTGGCGAACATCGTTCCGGGCGCAATCGGGAAGTAGGAGAGCAGGATCCGCGCCAGCACCACGAGCATGTAGAAGCCGAGCAACTGGCAGACCAGGGCTGCCATCAGGACGGCCGGATAATCGGACTAGAGCCCGGAGGGCTCGGCGAAACGAAGCATCAACCGCGGAAGCCGCGCTCTTCGAGCCGCCGCTTCTCGTCCTCGGAAACTTCGACGTTCGTCGGGGTCAGCAAGAACACGCCGTCGGCCACCTTGTCCATCTTTCCGGCCCCGAATGCCAGCCCGGAGCAGAAGTCGATGAGGCGGCGGCGCAGCGGACGCTCCGCCGCCTGGAGGTTGGCGATGACTGCCTGGGCCTCGCGGAAGCGCCGCCCGATCTCCTGCGCGTCGCCGAAGTCGCGTGCCACGACGATGTGGGGGCGAACGCTGGTCAACGGGGTTACCGACCGCACCACGGTCGGACGGGGTGTGACCGTCCCGATGCCCGTCTCGCCCACCGAGCGACCGTGCGGCGAGTAGCCGGCGGGCAGCGGGCGAACACCCGTGGGGACGGGCTCGGCGTCCGGCGCTCCGGTCTGACGGCCGTACGTCTGCGGCCACCCCTGTTGGGCTTGCTGCGGGTACTGGCCCTGCGGCGGCGGAGCCTGCCCGCCGCCGGGATCCTCGTAACCCGCGTCGTAGACGTCGTCGTAGTCGTCCTCGACCAGGCCCAGGTAGACCATGGCTCGACGGAACATGCCTGGCATAAGGAAAACCAGCCTAGACGTACGAGTACGACTACTTAGGTCTTTGTAACAGGACTCTGTAACTAGGACTCTGTAGCTAGGTCTTGGGGCCGCGGGCCGAACAGGGCCGTTCCGATGCGCACCATCGTGCTGCCGGACCGTACGGCAGCCTCCAGATCGCCGCTCATCCCGATCGAGACCTCGGGCAGGGCCAGCTGGCGGGCCAGGGCGACCACGTTGCGAAACCCCGGCTCGGGGTCGGCCGGAGGGGGCGGCCCGACGGCCATGAGCCCATCTACCGCCAAGCCGAGGTTCCGGAGCTGTTCGACTAGCGGCGGCGCCGACTCGAGGGGGACCCCGCCGCGGCCGGCCGGAGCGCCCTCCGAGAGGTCGACCTGAACCAGAAGGCGCGCCCCCGGAGATCGGCGAGCGATGCTCTCCCCCACCTCAAGTCGATCCACCGACTGCCACAGGCCGACGAGTGGCGCGAGACGTCCCACTTTGTTTCGTTGGATCCCGCCGAGGAAATGGAGCCGCGCGCCGGAGTCCGAGATCGCGTCGGCTTTGGCGAGAAGCTCCTGCGCGTAATTCTCACCGACGTCTTCGCACCCGGCCTGCGTCGCGGCTCGGACGGCGTCGGGCCCGAAACCCTTGGTGACGGCGACGATCCGAATTTCGTCCGGGCGACCTCCAGCCGCCGCGATGCGGGACCGGACTCCAGCTAGCCGAGTGGCTACCGCCTCACCCGTCAGGTCAGCCACGCCAGCGCCCCTTGCCGCTCGCGATCGCCCCGGACCCGGTGCGACCAGAACTGACCCGCCTCACACCCGGTGCACCGCTGGCTCTCGAAGATCAGCTCGACGCCTGCTCGTTCCGCCGCGGCGCGGACGGCGGCTGGGAGGTCTAGCGCCGCCCGGCCGCGGGAGTCTTCAGCTCGAACCGACTCCCCTAGGACCACGGCGACGGCATCGAGTTCCGGAACCCCGAACTCATAGCAACAGGGTCGAATACATGGGCCCAGGCCGGCCTGCACCTCTGTCGCTCCGAGCCGACGCATCGATTCGGCGGTGGCATCGAGCACCCCGGCCACCAGCCCGCGCCAGCCGCCATGGGCGACGGCTACCACGCCCTCCGGCGCAGCGAGAGCGATCGGCGCGCAGTCCGCGGTGCGAACCAGGACAGCGAGATCGCTCGTGGACGTGACCAGGGCATCGGCCTCGTGGGCCGAGTCCGCCAGTGACGTGGCGACTACTACCGCGCTCCCGTGGACCTGTTTGACCCAGGCGGCATCCCGTCCGCAGATCGCCCGGCTCCGCTCTGCGAAGCCGGGCGCTGCGCTGTGGAGGTCTCCGTCGGCCCGCTCCGTCCAACGGGCCGACGCGATCCCCCCAAAGAAATCGAGAGCTATCTCAGGAACGACGGAACATCGAGGTCGTCGTCGTCGTACTCCTCGCCTTCCGGCTCCTCCTCCGGATCCGCGAGGGCGAGGCGGCGCCCGCCTTCGGGCTTGACCCGCCCCTCGTCCCACCGGTCGAAGCCGGCGGCGATGACCGTCACCCGGACCTCGTCGCCCATGGAGTCGTCGACCACGCTGCCGAAGATGATGTTGGCGTCCGGGTGGGCGTCGCGCTGGATCATCTCCGCGGCCCGGTTCACCTCGAACAGGCCGAGGTCGCTGCCGCCTGAAACTGTCAGAAGGATGCCCTTGGCGCCCTCGATCGAGGCTTCGAGCAACGGGCTCTGAATTGCCGCCCGGCAGGCCTCTTCGGCCCGGTTCTCGCCGGAGGCGGTCCCGATGCCCATGAGCGCGGTGCCCGCGTTCGCCATGATCATCTTCACGTCGGCGAAGTCAGTGTTGATCAGTCCCGGCTCGTTGATCAGGTCGGTGATGCCCTGGACGCCCTGCTGGAGCACTTCGTCAGCCATGACGAAGGCGTTGACCATGGAGGTCTTGTCGTTCGACACGGTGATCAGGCGGTCATTGGGGATCACGATGAGCGCGTCGACCGACTCGCGCAGCCGCTGGATCCCGGTGTCGGCCTGGACGGCGCGGCGCTTGCCCTCGAAGGTGAACGGTCGGGTCACTACGCCGACGGTCAGCGCGCCCTGGGCCCGGGCGATCTCCGCCACGATCGGAGCGGCTCCGGTGCCGGTGCCGCCGCCCTCACCGGCAGTTATGAACACCATGTCGGCCCCCTTGAGGACTTCCTCGATGGTGTCGCGGTTCTCCTCGGCGGCCTCGCGACCTACCTCGGGATCGCTTCCCGCGCCTAGGCCTCGGGTGATGTTGCGCCCGATGTCGAGCTTCGTGTCGGCCTCGGACATCAGAAGGGCTTGGCCGTCGGTGTTGATGGCGATGAACTCCACGCCCTTCAGCCCGGCGTCGACCATGCGATTGATCGCGTTCGAGCCACCGCCTCCGACGCCGATGACCTTGATGATGGCGATGTGATGCTGCGCTGCTATTGACATTTGGTCAGGAAACTCCCCGCTGGGTGGCTCAGGCTCTACCGGAATGAACCCTAAACCTCAAGCTGAGGTACAGAGTTATGTAAAGCTCAGGTGACGGTCGAACCGTACCCTCTAGGTTGTCCACAGGTCAAGCGCGGGCCAAAACAGGGGCACGCGGCACCGTCACGTCGAGCACCCCGATGGCCTCGACCCCTACCCGATTGAGCACCGTGGCCGCAGCTCGGAGTTTTTCGCCGAGCTGCCGCCCCGGGTCTCCGAGGCGGATGACTCCCCCGGCGGTGAGGGCCAGCTCCACCGTGTCGCCGCGCAGGTTCACACCTCCTACCACCCGCTTCAATGACTCGGGCAGGGTTGCCGCGGCCGCCGCGGCCGCCGCCAGATCAGGAGTCAGCTGCTGGCCTGGGCCGGGAACATCTTCGGCGTCGTAGATATGAGGAAGCCCGACTGGCGGTCCGTCGATCAGCACCAGCACCCGGGCCTCGGCGTCGACCAACGCCCAGCGCCCATCCGGTCGTGAGATCCCGGCCACCGGCCGGCGCTCGGTGACGGAAACGACCACGGAGCCCGGCCACCGCCGCTCCACCCGCGCCGTTTGGACCCAAGGCAGGCGGGCGACGGCCGCCGCGGAGGCGGCCGGGTCGACATCGGTCATCGGCGTGCCGTAGCCGAGTCCCCCTGCGGCGACGATCTCGTCGAGCAGCGTGCGCTCGACTCCCGACGCCCGGACCTCGTCGACGTCCAGCAGCGGGCTGCGGGTCAGCGCCCACGCGCCGACCGCGGCCAGCGCCAGGGCTCCGGCCGCCGCGACCGCCTTCAATCGGCGAAGACCGGCCTCCCTGGTCACCGCCACTCGGCGCTCGCGGATTCGCGGGTGCATGCGCCATGCCCGGGTGGCCGTCGTCATTCGAACACCCCGACCAGGCGGACCTCGGGGACCAGTTCCACCCCCAGATGGTCCTTCACCCGTCGTTGCACTTCGCGGATGAGGGCGAACACATCACCGGACCGGCCGTTCGGATCCGCTTGGATGAAGTTCGCATGGCGGGGTGAGACCTCAGCCGAGCCCAGTCGCATCCCCCGGCAGCCGGACGCGTCGACGATCCGACCCGCCGAGTCGCCCTCCGGGTTGATGAAGACCGAGCCCGCGTTCTGCCCTCCCGGCTGGTTCTCGCGCCTCCACCGCACGATCTCCTCGATGGCCGCCAGCGACGCCGAGGGATCGCCCGCCACGGTACGGAACGTGGCCGTCACGACGAGCTCCTCCGGTCGGAGCGCGGAATGGCGGTATCTCATCTGGAGGTCGTCCGCCGTTTTCGAGGAGCTGCGCCCGGTCCCCAGATCGAACACTTCCGCCTCCACCAGGTGGCTCGCCACATCCGATCCGTGTCCCCCGGCGTTCATTCGGACAGCACCGCCGACGGAACCCGGCACGCCTACGGCCCACTCGAGCCCGGCGCGCCCGGCGGCGGCGGTCCGCCGCGCCAGCACCGGCAGGCTCACCCCTGCTCCGCTCAGGACTTCCTCGCCGCGGACGTCGAACTCGCCCCACGGGCCGGCGCCCCCCACGAAGAGCACCAGGCCTCTGAAACCGGAATCGGCCACCAGCAGGTTGGAGCCTTTTCCCACCACGAGGACCTCGACTCCGGACTGCTGCACCGCCTGGCTGACCAGCTCCAGGTCGCCGCGGCTTTCGAGCTCGACCGCGAGCGCCGCGACCCCGCCGACCCGATATGTCGTGCGCCGCCCCAAGGGCGCGTCCCGCGCGGCGCGATCACCGAGCATTTCAGCGGCCTTGGCTACCGCCTGATCCGCTGTCATTTCGGGGACGCTCGCTGGCATTTCAGGCACGCTCGCTGGCACCCCTAACCCTCGGCAGTCAGAGGAGCTCGCCGGGCAGCGTGGTCAGATCGCCGGCTCCAAGCGTCAGGCACAGGTCCCCGGACCGCAGACTGGTCCGAAGCCACTCGGCTACATCAATGCGCGACGGGAGCCAGATGATCTTTGGTTGTCTGCCTCCCCGATTGCGGCTGGGGCCACCAGCACCGGCCGCCACGGCGTCGACCACCAGCTTTCCGGTGACACCGGGACGAGGCTCCTCACCCGAGGCGTAGATATCGGTGATCACCACCACATCCGCGTCGTCGAAGGAGCGAGCGAAGGACGACGCCAGCGAAGCCGTCCGCGAGTAGCGGTGGGGCTGGAACACCACGACGACCCGGCTCCACTCCCCGGCGCGCGCCGCCGCTATGGCGGACTCCACCTCGCCGGGGAGGTGGGCGTAGTCGTCGATGAAGGTGATCCCGTCGCGCTCGCCCCGGAACTCCATGCGCCGCGCCACTCCCCCGAAGCGGGCCAATGCGCCCACCGCGTCGGAACCGTCGACGCCGAGCTCGAGCGCTAGCGCCAGCGCGCCGACCGCGTTCAAGACGTTGTGCAACCCCGGGACGGGGAGGTTCACCGTGAGGGTCTCACCGTCACGCGGCTTCACCTGGAACATGGCCGAGGTGCCGGAGAGCTGGACCCCGGCAACCAGAACATCGGACTCGGGCGACTGCCCATAGGTCGTGGCGCCGACCTCGTGCGCCAGGGCGGCGGCGCCGGGGTCGTCCGCACAAACCACTTTCGGGCCCGAAACGCCGGATAGGAACTCGCGGAAGCCCTCGACCAGCTGCTCCTCTCCGCCCCAATGCTCCAAGTGGTCCGGTTCGACGCTGGTCAAGATCGCGGCCTGGCGGGGCAAGTGCAAAAAAGTGCCGTCGCTTTCGTCCGCCTCGACCACCAGCCACTCGCCGTCGTCCCACACCGCGCCCGAGCCGACCTCGTTCAGGTCGCCGCCGATGATGAAGGAGGGCCGCCAATCGGCCTGGCGCAGGATCAAGGCGAGCATCGACGAGGTGGTGGTCTTTCCATGTGAACCGGCCACCGCGATGGTTCGCTTCGCCCCACAGATCGCGGCGAGGACCTGGGCGCGGGAGAGAATCTCCAGGCCGCGGCGCTCCGCTTCGAGCCTCTCAGGATTGGACCCAGGGATGGCCGTCGACAACGCGACCGCGTCGGCGTTGCCGATATTCGACGCGTCGTGGCCGATAGAAACCTCGATCCCGATGGCGCGGGCCCGATCGACCACCGCCGAGTCCTTCAGGTCGCTCCCGGTCACACGGTGCCCCAGGCCGACGAGGGCCGTCGCGATGGCACTCATCCCCGCGCCTCCGATTCCGACCACGTGGAACGTCCGGGGTGCCCCGGAGACTTCCGGGAGCGAATCGGGGCGCCTGTCGGGGCGCCCGCTGGGGTCGTTAGCGCTCACCACAACGCGTGAGTCTCCATCAGCTGCGCGATTTCGCTGGCTGCGCCGGGAGCCGCCATCGACGCCACCGCCTCGGCCATTCGGGCCCGGGCGGTGTCATCCTTCAGGAGCGGTTCGAGCAGGCCGGCCAACGTGGGGCCGTCGAGGGCTGCGTCCCGGATGACCAGCGCGCCGCCGCCATCGACCAGCGCGCGGGCGTTCGCCATCTGGTGGTCCTCGGTTGCGATCGGCAAAGGCACCAGCACGGCCGGGAGCCCCGCTATCGCCAGCTCCGCCACGGTCATGCCTCCGGCGCGGCACACGGCGACGTCGGCCGCCAGCATGACGTCGGGCATCGCGGCCTCGTACTCCACGGACCGATAGTGGATCTGCCCGCGGTCCGGCTGCCCGTGATCCGGGTCGGTCCAGGAGCCGAAGTCCCGCCGGCCAATCACGTGGTGAACCGCGAGGTCACCTCGGTCGCGCCACGACTCCACCAGAGATTTGATCGCCGCATTGATTCGCCGCGAACCCAACGAGCCGCCCCACGCGGCGATAACGGTTCGGTCGAGCGGCAGTCCCAGTCGCTCTCTCGCTGCCCGGCGCCCCTCGTCGCTGCGATCGATCTTCACGAAACGCGGCTCTACGGGATTGCCCGTGAGAACCGGGCGGGGCAAGGGCGTGGCGGGAAGGCTGACGGCACAAGCGCGCGCGAAGCGACCAGTCAGCCGGTTAACGGCACCGGGTAGAGCGTTCTGCTCATGCAGAACGAGGGGACGGCGCAACACCGCGGCGGCCGCCGCGGGAGCCAGCGACGCGTACCCACCGACCGACAACACGATCGCCGGGCGACGCCGGGCGACGACGCCGACGCCGGCACCAGCGGCGGCCATCAGCGCACTCGCGGAGCGAAGGTTCTCGACGTTGAGCTTGCGCTCGTTGAGGCCACGGCCCGGCAGGAGGGTGATGCCGAATCCCGCGTCGGGCACCATCTGGGCCTCCATGCCCCGCCGGGAGCCCACGAAATGGATGCTCGCCGGTTCATGCCCTCGATCGACCAGCGCGTGGGCGACCGACAGCGCCGGGACGACGTGGCCCGCCGTGCCGCCGCCGGCGATGAGAGCCCAGGTCCGCCCGCGGGTCAAGGCGCAGTAACGCGCCGGCGCGCCAGCCTGGTCCGCTGAGTTTGCGCGGGGGTCTTCGGGGTTCGAGCCACGCGCAGGAGAAGTCCGGCAACGAAGAGGTTGGCGACCAGCGCGGAGCCTCCCGCGGAGACAAACGGCAGAGGCACACCCGTAACGGGGACCAAGCCGACCACCGCGCCCATGTTCACCAGGGCCTGGCCCGCGATCCAAGCGGTCGCGCCGCCCGCAACCAGGGCGCCGAACCGGTCCTCCGCGGCGACCGCCACCCGGGCGCCCATCAGAGCCAGCGCAGCGAACAGAGCGATGACGCAAAGGCTGCCCAGCAGGCCCAGCTCCTCGCCAATGATGGCGAAGATGAAGTCCGTGTGGGCGTTCGGCAGGAATCCCCACTTGGCCCGACTGGCCCCCAGACCCACCCCCGTGAGCTGGCCCGAGCCCATACCCACGAGGGATTGGACCACCTGGTATCCGGTGTTGCCCGCGTCGGCCCATGGGTCCAAGAACGACACGACCCGGGCTCGCCGGTAGGGCGCAGAAACGGCGAGGACCATGCCGGCAGCCACGCCCGCGCCGGCTAGCGGCAGCAACCGGCGCCAGGGGACGCCGGCCAGGAGCAGCAGGGACCCTCCGATCAGCACGAGAACGATCGTCGTGCCCATGTCCGGTTGGAGCATCACCAGCGCGGAGAGTCCGCCGAGCACCACGCACATCGGCACCAGCGCGGCCCGCGGGTCATCGACCAGGGCGGCGCGGCGCGCCAACAGGTCCGCTCCGAAAAGCAGCAGGGCGACCTTCGCCAGCTCGGAGGGTTGCAGGCGGAGCGGACCTAGATCGATCCAACGCGTCGACCCATTGACCGACGTGCCCAGCCCAGGTACCAACACGACGACCAACAGGCCAAAACTGAGCAGGAGCGAGGGCCCCGCCAGCCGCTGCCACAAACGCAACGGAGCGCGCAGGGCCACGACCAGGGCCGCGGTGCCGATGGTCAGCCAGAGCACCTGTCGCTGGAAATAGAGCCACGAAGAGCCGGAGTCGTTCAGCGCTTGCACGGAGGAGCTCGACAGCACCATCAGCAGGCCGATTCCGCAGAGCAGGCCCACCAGGACCCCGATCGGAGTGACGAGCGACTTGGCGCCAGCCGATACCGGCTCGTTCGATACTGGGTTGGTCCGGGCCGGTTTGGTCCGGGCTGGTCTGGTCCGGGCCGGTCTGGTCGGGGCCGGTTTGGCCGATGCCCGCTTGGTCAGGCCCGGTTTGGACGATGCCCGCTTGGCCGATACCCGTTTTATACGGTCGGGGTTGGCCCGGGTCGTGAGGCTCACCGCGTGCCCTCAGCCGAGACCGATTGGGTCGCGTCGGTCCGCGCCAAGACCTCGCGGACGGCGCGGGTGAAGTCCTCACCGCGTTCTATGTAGGAGCCATACCAGTCGTAGGAGGCGCAGCCCGGCGACAGAAGGACCGCGTCCCCGGACCGGGCAAGGCAGGCGGCGCGCGTCACTGCGTCATCCATGGACTCGGCTTTGGCGACCGCGGTCTTCGGGGCGAAAGCCGCATCAACCTCCGCCGCGGCTTCGCCGATGGCGATCACCGCCCTCACCCGCCCAGAAGCTTGCCCCAGCACTGAGAGGTCGACACCCTTGTTGCGTCCGCCCGCGATCAGTACGACGGAATCGAACCCGCTGAGGGCGGCCAGCACGGAATCCGGGGTCGTGGCCTTTGAGTCGTTGAACCACCGCACCCCTCCAGCCTCCCCGACCAGCTCCACGCGATGGGGGAGGCCCGTGAAAGTCCGCAACGCCGCCGCGCTCGCGTCGAGGTCCGCACCAGCCGCATGCGCGGTGGCCAGCGCGGCCAGCGCGTTGTCGAGATCGTGGGGCAGCGAGCGCGGCAGCTCCTCCGAACCGACGATGTCGCGCACGGTCCCGCCGTCTGGCTCCACGTAGGTAAGGACCTTTCCGGTTTGGCGAAAGGTCCCCCCCGGCCCAAACGTGATGAGCCGGGCCGCACCCCCGGAGGCCGCCTCCATCACGATCGGGTCCGCGATGTTGGCCACCGCGGTGTCTCCGGGCATCTGGTTCTCGAAGATGCGCTTCTTCGCTCCCACGTAGTCCTCGAACGTGCCGTGCCAGTCGAGGTGATTCGGCGAAGCATTGGCCCACAGCGCGACCTGCGGTCGGAACTCCCGCGCCGCGTACAGCTGGAACGAAGACACTTCGGCGACAATTAGCTCGGCGTCGGTCTTGACCGCGTCGATCAAGGGATAGCCGATGTTGCCGGCCGCCACCGCCCTTAATCCCGAGGCCTCGAGCATCTGGGTGATCAACGTGACGATCGTTGTCTTACCGTTGCTCGCGGTGACCGCGACGACCGGGACTTTGGCCATCTCCTGAGCGAGGTCGAGCTCCCCCACCACCCGAATCCCATGGGTCAGCGCGGCTTGCCATGCCGGGTGACTCGGCTTGACACCCGCGCTCGGGTAAACGATGTCGGCTGACGCAACGGCGCGGTCGACCTCGTCCTCGCCAACGGGTCCGTCCGCGTCATCCAGAACGACGACGTCGTATCCCTGCTCCTCGAAGTGGCGCCGCACCGCGACACCGGTCAACCCGGCGCCGACCACCACCGCCCGTCCGGAGGCCATCAGTCGATGCCGCCCAGGTGGATGAAGTCCGCGTAGAAGACGCCGAGGGCCAGCGCAGTGCAGAGTCCGGCGAGGATCCAGAAGCGCACAACAACGGTCGTTTCCGGCCAGTTCAGCATCTCGAAGTGATGGTGGATCGGCGCCATTCGAAACATGCGTCGGTGGAATATTTTGAAGGTCGC
>Ga0136633_1001243_pt1 | contig 18962 bp, 20 predicted proteins | sample AntDrymeUQ832206_2_FD_105494 | JGI IMG/M metagenome (GOLD analysis project Ga0136633, IMG submission 105494) | Polar desert sand microbial communities from Dry Valleys, Antarctica - metaG UQ83 (22.06) | ecosystem: Environmental > Terrestrial > Soil > Desert | place: Antarctica: Dry Valley...
AGCGCATCGACCGTAATGAACACCAGAAGCTTCGGTGCGGCCGTGCTTCCCGTAGCTAAACCTCCCGGAGCCGAAACGCACGCCGTCACAGAGAGGAGTGTCAGGGCGAAGTACGGCCTGCGATTCGTCATGGGCGGGTTGGGTGGGAGGACATCGGCGGCGCTACTTGCACTGGCGAGGCGTGCCGGGAGGAAGGCCGAAGGCGGTCGTGACAGCTATTCGCCAGCCCGCTGATGTCCTGACGAAAACCCGCTCGGAAACCCCGTTGGAGGTCGTGTCTTTCTGGGTCACGCTGTAGCAGTATGTGCCATACACGACCCCGGGCGAGAGCGGCACGACCCGCAGATTCGTGGCGATGAGGGTGTCAGGCCACTGGCTGCTGCCCCGAGCGCTCCAGTTTTCGTAACCGAGCTCGAGCCCGGAAGGACCGTTGCGCGCGAGAGTGCTGGTCTGGAGATAGGTCGCCAGGTAGCGAGCACGATCGCGCTTGTGAATCGCGTCGATGTTTTCCTCGAAGAGCCTCCGCGCTTCGATCGTATCGCGTGCGATGGACGAGCGATCGGGAAGCCCGGGGCCTGGCCGCACCGGTGAGCACGCCGCCGCCGCGGACAGGCAAAGGATGATTCGGGCAACCGGGAAAGGCGCGATCGTGACGTCCGGAAAGAAGTTCCCGGTATGTTAACCCGGACTTTCGAGCTTTGCGACTCGCCGCGCCCGGCTACCGACTGATGATTTTTTCGAGGATCCGGAGACCGCGGGAGAGATCGTCGCGATCGATGACCAGCGGAGGCAGGAGCCGGAGGGTGTGCTCTCCAGCCGTGAGAGTAAGGAGACCCTCCTCCCACCCGCGCTTCACGATCGTCTTTGCCGGCTCGAGGACATCGAGCCCCCACAGGTATCCGACGCCGCGAATGGCGCGGACCTTTCCCGAGCGTGCGGCAATGGCGTCGAGCTGCTCGCCGAGCCAGGCGCCATTTTCCCGAACAGCTTCGAGCAGCGCCGGGTCGGACAGCCGTTCGAGAACGTGCGCGGCAACTTCAGCAACGAATGGCCCACCGCCGAAGGTAGTTCCATGATCGCCGGGCTTGATGGTCGCGGCGATTTTCTCCGACATCAGGCCGGCTCCCAGGGGCAGCCCAGCCGCCAGCGGCTTGGCCAGCGCCAGCATGTCCGGCACCACTCCGAGCGTCTGGTAAGCGAAGAGATCGCCGGTGCGGCCGAGGCCGCACTGGATCTCGTCGAATATCAGAGCGATGCCGCGCTGCTCGGTGATCTCCCTGAGCCCGCGCAGAAGCTCCCGGTCCAGCACCCGGACACCTCCTTCCCCCTGCACCGGCTCGGCGATCACCGCCGCGACGGTCTCGGCGTCGAGTGCGGTGTGGAGCTCATTCAGATCGCGCTCGCAGATGGAGACTCCGCCTGCAAGCGGTCGGAAGGGCGCCCGAAAGCTGGGGCGATCGGTTGCAGCGAGAGATGCGAACAGCCTTCCGTGAAAGCCGCCACGGAGCGCGACGATCTCCACCTTGGCGCTGCTTCCGGTGTGTCGCGCCCAGCGCCGGGCAAACTTGAAAGCGCCTTCGTTGGCCTCCGCGCCGGAGTTGCAGAAGAAAATCCTCGACGCAAAAGAGAGCTCCGAAAGCTTCGTCGCGAGCCGCTCGCCGGCAGCAGTTCGATAGAGATTCGAGGTGTGAATCAGACCGCTCCCGAGCGCCTGCGTGATCGCCCGCGCGATTCCGGCGTCGGCATAGCCCAGCGCATTCACAGCTATGCCGCTGGTGAAGTCGAGATACCGCTTCCCTTCCGCGTCGATCAGCTCGACGCCTTCGCCCCGCACGAATTCCATTGGGGCGCGGTCGTAGGTACCGAGGATGCGGGAAGCGGGAACGGGAGTGGCGACGTCCTCTTCGACTGGGAACGATACCGCGGTCATGAGACAACACCTTCGGCTTGAGTGATGACGGTGCCACGCTCCGAGTCGGCAAGGCCGGCGACGTCGCAGATCCTCACGCGCGCGACTCCGCCTCTCAGAGCCGCCTCGGCGGATTCCAGCTTCGCCGCCATTCCACCGGCGGCGACACCCTGCACGATGAGATCGCGGGCAAAATCGACGTGAATACTGGAAAGCACTATTCCGCTTTCGTCCTCGACCCCCTGAACATCGGCGACGAGAAGCAGCTCCTGCGCTTCCAGCGCGATCGCGATGGCGGCTGCCGCATCATCTCCGTTGACGTTGAGCGTTCCACCCGTACCGCTCGACAGATCGTACCCGACGGGCGAGATGACCGGGAGGAAGCCGGCGCTCAGGAGAGCGCGGATGATCGCCGGCGCGATGCGGACAGGCTTTCCCGCGAACCCGAGCTTCGCGGAGTCGATGATCTCCGCCCCGATCAGCGCCGAGTCCTCGCCGGAGATTCCGACCGCGGAGACGCCCTCGGTGATGAGTGAATTCACGAGCTTTTTGTTCACGCCGCCCGACAACACCATTCGCAGAAGCTCGAGATCGGCCTGACTGGTCACACGTCTTCCGCCGATGAATACGGGCTTTATTCCCAGCGCGGTCTGCATCGCGGTGATTTCGTCGCCACCCCCGTGAACGATACAGAGCGCGTTTGGAGTCTCCTTCCAGGCCGCGTGTATGCTCGCGGCGAGGCGGGGATCCGCCTGTGCCCGTCCACCGATCTTGACGACGCGCGTCACGCCGGCAGCCCCGCCTGCTCGCTCAGTCCGAGCAGCACGTTAGCGTTCTGAAGGGCCTGCCCGGCCGCGCCTTTCATCAGATTGTCGATCGCCGAGATGATGATGAGCGTCGGCTGCCGGACGTTGGCGGCTCTCGCAACGCTGATTTTGACGACGTTGCGGCGGACTACGTCGCGCAGCGACGGCGGCTCGGCGACGATCTCGATGAACGGCTCACCCTCGTAGCAGCTGCGCCAGAGAGCCAGGGGATCTTCCATATCCCGGTTCACCGGCACGGTGATGGTAGCGAGAATACCCCTTGCGACCGGCAGCAGGTGAGGAGTGAACAGGATGTCGTTGCTCTTTCCGCCCAGCTCGCCGGCGACCGCGCGCATTTCCGCGAGATGACGGTGCTCGTTTCCCACCGCATACGCCCGGAAATCCTCGGCAACTTCAGCGAAGAGCAGCTCGGGTTTGGCTGAATAGCCGGCGCCGGTGACGCCGCTGGCGGCGGACACATTGATCGTCGCGCCGGGCACGATCCACCCTTCTCTCAGGAGCGGCGCGATCGCGAGCAGGACCGCCGTCGGGTAGCAGCCAGGGTTCGCGACGATGTCCGAACCCGGAAGCTTGTCCCGCATCAGCTCGGTCAGCCCGTACGGAGCGGTGGTCGTCGCGGCCGCGCCCGGCCGGAAGTCGGAGGAGAGGTCGATGACTCTGGCCCCTGTCTCCCGCGAATTTCTGACCCACGTCGCCGCGGCTCCGTGCGGCAGCGCCGTGAAGACGATCTCTGCCGTGCCGAGGGGAGCGTCTTCGGTGGCGACATAAGTGATCTCGGACCCGCCAATGCGCGCGCGCTGGCCCCGCTGGTCCTGGGCGGCCGCGAACGCCAGCTCGAGCGACGGGTGCCGTGCGACCAGCCCGCACAGCTCCCGCCCCGCGTAGCCGCTGGCACCGAGCACTCCGACCGGAACTTTATGCATAATATATGCATAACATTACACTCGCTTCCAGTCAATGATCCGCTCGCGGAACGGGCCCGCGGGTGCTAAACTCCGTTTGCGATGGCAAACAAGCGCGAACGACACGACACCATCCTCGAGATCATCGACTCCCGCTTCGTCAGCAGCCAGGAAGATCTGAGGAAGCTGCTGCTCCAGCGTGGATGGGACGTCACGCAGGCCACCCTTTCCCGGGATCTCCGGGAGTTGCGGCTGGCCCGGGTGCCGACCGCCGAGGGTGCGCGGTACGCCGTGACCGACGGCAGCATCGAGGAGAGCAGAGCCGCCCTCGACACCCTGCTCCCTCAGCTCTTTCTGCGGGTCGATGGCGTCAGTGAGATGCTCGTTCTGCGCACCGTTCCAGGCGGGGCACAGCCCATCGCCGCGGCTCTGGACGGCGAGGGCTGGTCGGATATCCTCGGAACCGTCGGGGGCGACGATACGATCCTGATCATCTGCCGGTCGGTGACGGCCCGCGAGCGGGTCCTGCGCCGCCTCCGCTCGCTTGCCGGGGAGCCCTGACCCCCATTGACGCGACCGGCCGTTTCGATTAAATATTCAGTAATTCTGAATAGTTATCGAGGTTTGCCGTGATCCGAACCATTGCCCTCGCCTACTCCGGTGGGCTCGACACATCGATCATCGTTCCCTGGCTCAAGGAACGCTACGGAGCGCGGATCATCTGCGTTGCCGCGGACATCGGCCAGGGCGAGGAGCTCGAAGGCGTGCGCGCCAAGGCGATCGCCTCCGGTGCCGATGAATGTTATGTGGAGGACCTGCGCCAGGAGTTCGTCGAGGACTTCGTGTGGCCCACACTCCGAGCCGGAGCGATCTACGGCCGCAAGTATCTCCTCGGCACATCGATGGGACGTCCTCTCATCGCCCGGCGCCAGGTCGAGGTCGCCCGCCGCGTCGGTGCCGACGCCCTCGCGCATGGCTGCACCGGCAAGGGCAACGATCAGGTTCGCTTCGAGCTGACTTACGCGACGTTCGCGCCGGATCTGCCGGTCATCGCTCCCTGGCGCGAATGGGACATCCGGAGCCGCGAGGACGCGATCGCGTACGCGGAAGAGCACGGTATTCCGATCACCGCCACCAGAGAGAAGATCTACTCCCGCGACCGGAACGTCTGGCATATCTCGCACGAAGGCGGGGTGCTGGAGCAGCCCGCAGCGGCGCCGCCTGCCGATCTGTTCATGCTTACCAGCGCTCCCGAAGCCGCGCCCGATGAACCGGAGGAAGTCACCATTTCCTTCCGCTCGGGTACGCCGGTCGCCGTGAACGGCGTCGAGCACTCAGCGGTCGACCTGGTAGTCGCGCTCAACGAGATCGGCGGGCGGCACGGCGTCGGGCGCATCGATCTCGTCGAAGACAGGCTGGTGGGCATGAAGTCGCGCGGCGTCTACGAGACCCCTGGCGGCACCCTGCTCTACTCGGCGCACAGCGAGCTCGAGCAGCTCGTGCTCGACCGTCGCACTCTCGCCGCCAAGGATCTCATCGCGCCGCGCTACGCCGACCTCGTCTACGAGGGACGCTGGTGGACGACCGAGCGCGACGCCTACGATGCCTTCGTCAACGTCACCCAGGAGCGGGTCACGGGATCGGTTACGCTCCGTCTCTACAAGGGGTCGGCTTCGGTCGTCGGACGCGAGAGTGAGTTCGCTCTGTATGATGAGCGCTTCGTCACCTTCGGCGAAGACGATGTCTATCAGCAGAGCGATGCCGCGGGGTTCATCCGCCTCTACGGACTGTCAGCCCGGGTGCGTGCTCTCCGCGATCAGGAGCTGGAGGCGCGGAAAAACGCTGCCGCCCGGCCGGAGACGGCCGAGGAGCCGGCGGCTCTGGCGATCGCGTAGGCGCGAGCGATGTCGGATCACACCTCTCACAAGCTCTGGGGCGGCCGCTTCTCCGTGCCCACCGCTGCCGCCCTCGAGGCCGTTAACCGCTCGATCGGCACCGACTACCGCCTTTGGCCGTTCGATATCAATCTATCCCGAGCGTGGGCAGTCGCCCTCTGGGGTGCGGGCGTTCTGACCCTCGAGGAGAGCAAGCGCGTGGAGCTCGGCCTCGCGGCCGTGGGCAAGAAGCTCGCAGGAGGTGCGAGCCCAGTTCCTTCCGATGAAGACGTGCATACGATGATCGACCGCATGCTGCACGAGGAGATCGGCGACGTCGCATCGAAGCTTCATACGGGGCGGAGCCGCAACGATCAGGTTGCGACGGCGACGCGGCTCTGGTCGATGGATGCGTGCACGAAGCTCGACGCATCGGCGCGGTCGCTCCAGCAGGTTATGCTGGATCACGCCTCCGCTCTGGAAGACACGCTCATGCCGGCGTACACGCATCTCCAGCGTGCACAGCCGGTGTCGGCCGCCCACTGGATGCTCTCGCATTTCTGGCCGCTAGAGCGGGATCGGGCGCGGATCGCCGCCGCTTCGCGCGCTGCCGCGGTACTGCCGTTGGGGTCGGGGGCTGTCGCCGGCTGCGCTTTCCCGGTATCGCGCGTGTTGCTGCAGGACAGCCTCGGCTTCACGTCGGTGTCCCGCAACAGCATGGACGCGGTGGGGGACAGAGACTTCGTCGCCGAGCTGCTGTTCGCGGTCGCCATGATGGGCACACATCTCTCGCGGCTCTCGGAGGATCTGATCATTTACGGATCGAGCGAGTTCGGGTTCGTTCAGTTCGGGGAAGCGTTCACCACGGGATCGAGCATGATGCCGCAGAAGCGTAATCCCGATCCGCTCGAGCTGGCACGGGGATCAGGCGCGCGCGCCATCGGAGATCTTACTACCCTGCTCGCCACTCTCAAGGGATTGCCGAGCGGATACAACAAGGATCTTCAGGACGACAAGCGTGTGCTGTTCGATGCGGTGGATACGATGCTGCTCGTGCTTCCCGCGGTCGCCGGTGCGCTGCAGGAGATTCGCTTCAACGCGAAGCGGATGCGAAGCGCGATCTCGAGCACGATGATGGCTACCGACCTCGCCGATTATCTGGTGGAAAAGGGAGCGAGCTTTCGGGAGGCCCACGCGGCTGTCGGCGCCTTGATTCGCGAGAGCGAGAGTGAAGGTTGTGAGCTCGACGCGCTTCCAAAGAGCGCATTCGCGGCGGCGCATCCATCCTTCGGGGACGACGTTCTGGACTGGCTCGAGCCGGCTCGTTCGGTGGGGCGCCGTGACATACCAGGCGGAACCGGTCCTGCCGCCGTCGCCGCCCAGCTCCGATCGGCGCGCGAGGCGCTGTGGCCGGTGGCTGATGTAGCGCGGGGGAACGAGCTGGTGCTGCAGGCAGTTTGATTCTTATCGAACGACGAAGAGGCGCCTGCGGGCGCCTTTTTTTTGTCTGGCGCCGTCTCTAGAACATGATCCCCAGGGTGACCGGTACGAAATGGATGCTGCCTCCGTCTTCCGGCTCGCGGGAGATGCTGTGAAACCTCGCTTCGACCATCGAGGCCAGGGGTCCGAGGTTGAAAGTCGAGCCCAGCCCGATGCTGAAGCCCAGGTCATTCCTGGACCTGGCATCAGGCGCGTTTGTCTTGCTGTTATAGAATCCCGGGCCTCCGACGAGGTAAGGCTTGGCGGTGCTTCCGGAGGCGGTGAAGACGATGTTTCCCACCAGTCCCAGCAATCGCAAATCAGGGGTTTCTGCGGCAGCCCCACCTCCTGCCGGAGTAACGGCTCGGCCATTGAAAGTGGTGTACATGCCGTCCAACCTGACACCGATTGGAAGCTCGTCCATCCCCAGGGCGATAAAGCCGGTAATGGTTTGCCCTTTCGAATGTCCCTCGCTGAATTTTCCGGTTGGGATGGCGGCGCCCGCTGAGATCCCGATCGTATAGCTCCTCTGAGCCTGAGCTGGAAAAGCCATTCCTGCCAGGGCGGTGAGGATTGAAGGAAGGAAGAGAGCTTTGAATTGCATTTGGTTTGGGATCGGTGAGAGAGGGCTGACGGTTGGAGCTAACGATCTCCGGGATCGTACTTTACTTAATTATCCTTGGCACTTAGGATAATTAATGGCGCGAGCGTACACGGTTGGGACTGTTGCACTGGCCTTGGCTGTTCCCACAAGGTGGGTCGATAACATGCTTTCGCACCATAGAGTATCCGGGGTCGTCCAGAAACGACAGGGTGTTTCCCGGAAGGTTACGCTGGAAGGTCTGCTGCAACTCGGTCTCGCGCTCAGCCTCATCCAGGAGCTGGAGATCCCCGCCGCTGCCGCTCTCGATCTCGCCAGTACCCTCGCGAAAAGCGGTGGCAGGTACAATACCCATGCTGGTATCACCGTGTCTATCGATCTGGAAAGCCTTCGAGCCGACCTCGAGACCCGGTTGGCCCAGGCGGTTGAGATCGCACCCCTACCAAGGCGAGGGCGGCCACCCAGCTCGACTGTTCCATCTCCAAACAAAACGGGGCGCCTCGCCTAGAGACGCCCCGCCAGACTGTACCCAGTGAAGCCGACGTGGCGTTAAGACGCCTTCGTCACGTTCTCGGCTGCCGGACCCTTCTGACCTTCGACAATGTCGAATTCCACCGCGTCGCCTTCCGCCAGGGACTTGAAGCCCGAGCCGGAGATTGCGCTGTAGTGAACGAAGCAATCCTTCTGCCCGTTGTCAGGGGTGATGAAGCCAAAGCCCTTCGCATCGTTGAACCACTTCACTTTGCCGGTCGTACGCATTCCCTGCTCCTGGAAAATTGTGTCTCGGGAGCGGAAACTACGCCCGACCCTCGACAATCTGTCCGCGGGTCCTGTACAACCCCGCATTGGTTTTGAGAGGGAAAACACGGGCTTTCTTTAGTCGGCCCGCACCTGCCCTGCTCGACTGGCAGGGAAAATAGCAAGGACCGGCTGAGCAGACAATAGAAAGATTCAAGGTCCCAGTGTACGGACGTTTGTCACGAAATACCCGGTTTCGCCGAAGCAGCTGGTCGGAACGCCGCGGTGTTCCTCGTAAGTGAGCGACACCCTTTTCCCCATTTCCTTTTCCAGCAACCTGGCGACGGAGTCATTGCGAACCGTGAAGTGGAATATCTGCGGCGTTACCGACCCCGGAAGATTCACCATGGCCAGCTCGCCTTCCCACGTCTTGCACAGCCAGCCCTTCTTGGAAAGCTTCTGCACGTATCCCGCGCGGTCGCCGGAAGCATAGACGTACCCGAGGGTTACCCACGCCCACAGAGCGAAAATCAGAATCGGCAACAGGATGATCGACAAAGGAAGGAGCAGCCATTTCCGGCGCGATTTCCTTTTCGTTACGACGGGCGGCGGCGGAGCCGCTCGTTCAGGCGCAGGTTCGGGTGCTTCAGGGTTCTCGGGTGTATCAGCCATCTGATCTCCAGGTAAATCCGGAAAGGGAAGGGCGCGTGCCGCTTACATGCACCGCCCAGGCCAGGGAATTAGCTTTCAAAATCATCACCCGCAAGCACAGTTGCCGACCATAGCCCGCAGACAGACCGTATCCGCCGAAGTCGGAGGCGTCCCCGTCGGGTCGGCGCACCCGATCGTGGTGCAGTCCATGACCAACACCGACACCGCCGATGCTCCGGGTACGGCGCTCCAGGTAGCAGAGCTCGCACGCGCGGGAAGCCGGCTGGTCCGGATCACGGTCAACAACGACGAAGCTGCACGCGCCGTTCCCGAGATCGTTGCCCGCCTCGTCGACATGGGCGTGATCGTTCCGCTCATCGGCGATTTTCACTACAATGGGCACCTGCTGCTGGCGAAATATCCCGGTACCGCGGCAGCGCTGGCGAAATACCGGATCAACCCGGGAAACGTGGGCGGCAAGCGCCGCGACGAGAACTTCCGGACGATCATTCAGATTGCTCTCGACAACCACAAACCGGTTCGAATCGGGGTCAACTGGGGCTCGCTCGACCAGGACCTCCTGACGGCGCTGATGGATCGGAACGCGCGCGACACGAACCAGCGCACCGCGAAACAGGTCTATGTCGAGGCCATGATCCGGAGCGCACTCGGATCCGCAGCGGTCGCCGAGGAAATGGGGCTCGGCCACGACCACATCATCATCTCGGCAAAGGTCTCGGGCGTGCAGGACCTCGTTGACGTCTACAGACAGCTCGGCTCACGCTGTGATTACCCGCTTCACCTGGGTCTCACCGAAGCCGGCCTCGGCGCGAAAGGCATCATCGCCAGCACGGCCGCGCTCTCGATCCTGCTCACCGAAGGCATTGGTGACACAATCAGAGTCTCGCTCACGCCGAAGCCGGGAGGTGACCGGACCGAGGAAGTGCAGGTCGCGCAACAGATACTGCAATCGCTCGAGCTACAGAGCTTCAATCCACAGGTAACGGCCTGCCCTGGGTGTGGACGTACGACCTCCACCTTCTTCCAGCACATGGCTGAAGACATTCAGGCTTATCTCCGTGAGCAGATGCCCGTTTGGCGGGAGCGGTATCCCGGAGTTACGGAGCTCAAGGTGGCGGTCATGGGTTGCGTCGTGAATGGCCCGGGAGAATCGAAGCACGCGAATATCGGAATCTCGCTGCCTGGGACATTCGAGGATCCGAAAGCTCCGGTTTACGTGGACGGAAAGCTCCTCATCACACTCAAGGGGGAGACGATTGTTCCGGAGTTCCTCCGAATTCTCGAGGATTACGTGGAGCGGACGTACGGGGTCGTCACCTCGACCACGGTGTAAGGCCCAGGCTCCTGGCTATTGCATCCGCTCGAGATCGCCCGAGACCCTCTCGAGCTCAGCCATGATGGGCGTATTGAATCCCACCTCGCGAAGCCGCTCGTAGACGGCGCGGTACCAGCGAACCACATTCGCCCGTCCCCCGCCGAACCGATTCCAGACGGTATCCGGATCAACCGTTCGCCGCAGGTCAGCGAGAATGGTCGAGGCGTTGTGGACCTTGTCTGCCGCGCAGACCCAGCGCGCTTCTTCCGTCGCAGTCGCCAGCCGCTCCAGGTAGTCTTCCTTTCGGTCTTCTCCGGACAGCTCGACACCATCGTCGTCATGGCGTCTGTACGTAACCGCCAGCACCGTTTCGAGCACGCGTGGGCCGAACTTGTCACCAATGCGTTGTTCCAGCATGTCGCGGGTGTAGCCATCACGCACGCAGTCCTCGATTACATCGTGCAGAATTCCCGCGACGACGGTGTCATCATTCTGCCCGTATCGAGTCAGGATCACCGCCACGTTCGCCGGGTGCGTGAGGTAGGGAAGCTTGGTACCTTTTCGCACCTGACGGTCGTGGTGCTTCGCTGCAAAGGCGAGAGCGTGGTTGATGACGTCGGAGTAGCCTGAGGCTGTCATTGCCCCGACCTTGCGAACCAGGATACCATCCGCTCGAGCCCGCGCTGGTCTTCCTCGTCGAAGGAATCCAGCTCTTCGGAATCGACATCGAGAACGGCGATCAGATCACCCCGCGCTCCATTGACCGGTACGACTATCTCCGACCGTGATCTGGAATCGCACGCAATGTGGCCGGGAAATTTTTTCACGTCCGGAACGATGATGCTCCGCCGCTCGAGCGCGGCGGTCCCGCAGACACCGCGCCCGAATGCGATCTCGAGGCAGCCCAGACTGCCCTGGTAGGGCCCGACGCGGAGCAATGCGTCGGGAGTAGCGACACGATAGAAGCCGGTCCACAGGTACCCGAACGCGTTGTGCACGAGAGAGGCGATCGTCGCCATCCCGGCAATCGCGTCATCAATGCCGTCGAGAACGGCATCGCCGTGCGCCTCAAGCTCCGCATACGCGCGCGCTTTGGGAACTCCCCTCAGATCCGGAATGCTTTCGGCCATCGAGCGAGTTATCGCGCGGCCGCGAGCTCGGGCTGGAAGCTGCCCGTCTGGGCGGCGCCGGCGCTGATCATTTCTTCACGGGTTTCCAGCTGCGGCATTTCCGCATCCCAGAGGACGAGCCCGTGAATCCGCATGTCCGCGCCCCGGAGGCTGTCTACCGCGGTCTTGAGCGCCGCCACGGTCGTATGAGCCAGCCGCGCGCAAAGAATCACATCGGGTGCGGGTATGATGCTCGAGGCACTGCGCTGAACGTAGCTCGTCGGCGCGGAGATGATGATGAAGTCGTAGCGCCGCTGCATTCGAGCGAGCTCGCTGCGCACCTCATCCACCACCTCCGGCTCAGGGAGTCCAACACGTCTGGTCCCGCTTGGCAGCACGTCCAGGGGGCGGTCGCGTCCGATCGTGGTTGGAACGATCGCCTCGGGCCACGTTGCCGCGCCCGTCACTATTCCCGACAGCCCGGGATCCGGCCTGATGCGCAGCACGCTCGCGACGCTGCAGGTGGTCGGATCGACGTCCACCAGGAGAGTGCTTCGTGCTTCGTACGCCGCCGATGCAGCGAGATTGGCCGCGACGGTCGCGACAATGGCCGGATCGTCGCCCGTTATCGTGACGATCGGCACGCTCGCATCGACCGCGGCGATGTGAAGGTAGAGCGTGCGGTAGCTCTCGGAGACGACGTCTATGAGCGGAGGAGCCTCGACGTCTACCTGCCGGCGGCTCCGCTCCACTACGATTTCCGGAGGGCGGACAATGGTGAGCACGCGAGCACCGCTCATCTGCTCGGCCTCCTTCGAGTCCGCGATGTGCGGGCTTCTGAGCTCGACTCCAAACGATGCGGCAAAGCCCAGCGCCAGAGCGAGCACCAGTGCAGCGGCGAGCATCGCCCAAGGAGGCGCACCTACGTTGGCGAGCTCCCGCGCCTGCCGGGTTCGCTGGTCTATCCGGGCGTTTTTCTGCCTTATCTGATCCAGCTGGCGTGAGGCTGCGGAATAAGCCTGTTCGGCGGACGCGCGCTGTCTCACGAATCTCGCGGTGTCGACGGTTATTGCCGGCCTGGCGACGGGCTGGACGATGGGACGGATCTGCGCGAGCTGTCCTCGCACTTCTCCACGCTTTGCATCGGCGATACCCTGAATCGCGCGGCCGATCGCTGTCGCTCTCGATGTGAGAGCAAGATAAACGGGATCCACGCTGCCGACGGCTCCGAATGCGTTGCGTTCGCGCTCGACCACCGCGAGCGAGTCGAGGAGCAGCCGCACTCGTGGGTCGGCTGCTACCGCGGGTGATGCGGCGAGCGCGCGATACGAGGTTGGAAGAGGCGCGTTCTCGGCCCGTCCGATCAGTCTGTTCAGAGTGGCGAGCTCGACGTTCAGCGACTCCCTCTGCGCTTTTACGGCCGGTGGAAACGTGTCGATTACCACCGGAGGGGCCGGCATCGCCGCCCGCCGAGTAACCGCCAGCACTGAGTCAGCCGTAGTGACGTCGGCCAGGTGCCGGTTTCTCAGGGCCACAACCGGAGTCGTGTCCGTACGCGCCTCGATTCCGGCGGCGACAGCCTGTGCTTTTCTCGATGCGTTGCGCGGAACGAGAACGAAGGCAATGAGTGCCCCTATGAACACCAGGCCGCCCACGATGCCGAAAACCGCGACTCTCCGCAGCGAGTTCCTGGCCCTCGCCGCCATCCAGAGGTAGGCCGATCCTCCGCCCATGCGCGTCATGCTGCGTACGGTCATAGCTCGAAAGATACCGTCACGGATACGGATACGACAAACGGCGGGAGTCCCGCTCCCGCCGTTCGTCTCCCCGATGTCGAGGCGTACTACTGAACCGTTACGACACCCTTCATGTTCATCGCGATGTGGGGAACACAGTGATATGGGTATTTTCCCGGCTTGATGTTCGCGAATGAGACCGTGATCGTCTCGTTCGGGTTCATCTTCATGTTGCTTGACAGCTCGCCCATCTTGTCCGTGCCCATGTTGGCATCGAGCTGCGGCTTGACGTCCGCGGGGATCGTCGCGGCATCGAACGCAACGTTGTGCGGGCCGCCCGAGACCATGATCCACTTGATCCCGTCGCCCTGCTTGACGGTGATGTTGGCCGGCTCGAAGCGGTAGCCCTGCGCATCACCGACCATCTTCACTTCATGGGTGGTGCCGGTAATCGGCGCCATCACTCCAGACGTTCCACCTGCCGGGGTCGTGGTGCCGGCCGTGCTGGCGGGCGCGGATGTGTCCACAACAACCGCCGTGGTGTCACCAGGCCGCTTGTCGCCACCGGCACAGGCGGTAAGTCCCACAACTCCAGCTATTACTGCCAATCCGTAAAACCGCATATTCAGGAGGCCTCCAAAGCCGTTCCGTTGATATCTCTGCAATGTCTTACTTGAAGCTTACCGAGATTGTGAATTTATTCACAAGATCGCCAAACCGCAATCGCTGCAACGCCTTCCGCCTCTCATGATTCGTGCCGAATCGCCTGATCACCGATGATCGCCATTCCCGCGGTCGATCTCAGAGATGGCGCCTGCGTCCAGCTTGCGGTCGGGTCCTACGATCAGGAGGTAATCCGCATCCCCGATGTCGTTGGGGTGGAGGTGGCCTGGCAACGCTACGGGTTTCACTACCTGCACATCATAGATCTTGACGCCATAAGTGGGCGGGCGTCCAACGCGGAGCTCATCCGGACCGTTCTCAGTCGCACAGAGGCAGAAGTGCAGGTCGGTGGAGGCGTCAAAACCCGGGAGGCAATACAGGAGCTGCTGAACGAAGGGGCTCGACGGGTGGTGATCGGCGCTCGCGCGCTGGAAAATCCCGAATGGCTTGCCGAGATGAGTGGATCGTTTCCAGGATCGATCGTTGTCGCGGCCGATGTTCGTGACCGAAAAGTCCTGGCCGGGGGGTGGGCGCGGGCGCGCCCGATTCTGGTGCTCGACCTCATCGATGAGCTCAACAGGCTTCCGCTCGCGGGGCTCATAGTAACCGCATCACCACATGAGGATCTGAGTGGAGGCCCGCACCTTTCACTGCTCGAGGACGCCGCCGAGGCCGCGGACTTTCCGGTGCTGGCGGCCGGCAACTTTACCGGCATCAACGACCTTCGCGCGGTGGCGGATCGCGGCGTGTCCGCATCGATCGTCGGCATGGCGCTTTACACTGGCGCCATGGATCCGCGTATCGTCGCCGAGGAATTCGCCGAGTAACGGCTTGCCTGATCAGAACAGCGACAGCGTGCGGGGATTCAGCTTCGAGGGATCGCCGACATACGCGAATCGAAACCCTCTCATGTATCTCCGCGCGACACGCTGAACGGCTTCGGGCGTGACGCTTCTCAGGTCACTCACGAACCTGTCGGCCGCGCGGTAATCGCCTTCATAGAGCTGCGCTCTGGCGAGAAAGTCCGCCTGCGCCGCGTTCGTCTCGTTGTCGAGAAAGTACTCCGTGATGAACTGCTGCTCCATCTGTCTCAGTCCGACCGGATCGAGCAGGCCCGTTTGAAGATCGTTGACTGCCGCCCGCATCAGCTTCAGCGTGGTATCGGGCGAGACGGTAGAGACGTAAAGGCCGCCGACCGTCGCGGCGCGGTCGATGAACGGCGCGTGAACATCATAGGTGAGGTTTTGCCGGGATCTTATCTCCGCGAACATCCGTCCCGTCAATACCGATGTGGCCACGCGCAGCGCTCGATAATCCGCTCCTCTCGCCAGCGGACCACTGTAGTAACCAATGATGTAGTTGGTCGGCAGCTGCCGCCGCACGATCACCAGCGCTGTCTCTCTCTCCGGCACGCGCGGCGGAGAGGTCCATTGATAGGTGCCCGCCGGAAGTTGTGCGAGCGAGCGGCTGACGAGCCGTTCGACGCGCGCACGATCGACATTTCCGATCACGATCAGCAGCATCCGCGATTTGACGAACTCCTTGCGGTGGTACTCACGCAGGGCGGTCGAATCGAGGGCCTGAATGGATCTCTCGTTTCCGACCACCGATACGGCATAGGGGTGTCCGGCCAGGGTGATGCTGTCGGCGAGCAGACTGGCCAGCTCGTCGGGGTCATCGCGGCGCTGCCTGATGCCGGAGAGGTACTGCGCCTTCACCAGATTCACATCGGCGCGCGCGAGGGCGGGGCGCATCGCCCGATCGGCGAATATCGCCCAGGTAGAGTCGAATACTTCCGTGCTCGACCGGATGCCGAACATCGTCCAGTCGGCGGCTGCGCGGATGACGATCTCGCTTCCAAGCCTCGACATCGCGCGGCGGAGCACGGCCCCGGGGTACTGGTGCGTTCCGCGCTCGGATACCTCGAGCAGCACGGGCTCGATGCCGGCGTTCGCGTCAGTCACCTGCCTGGCGCCACCAAGCAGGTACAGATTTGCCGCCACCACGTTGTTGGCGGCGTTCTGGCGCAGGATCACCCGCACTCCGGACACGTCGAAGCTGGTGGTCAGCGGCGCCGCTGCAGTCGACAGCGCCAGTGCGATTGTCAGCAGCATCAGCGCCTGCCTCCGCCAATCAGCTCTTCGGACGTCAGCCTCAGTGCCTGCCGCGCCTCGGACGCGATCAGAACACCCGCAATGTGCGGCCTGCCGATGATGTAGCGCCTGGCATACGAGCGGAGATCTTCCAGAGTCTGCTGTGCCATGTTGTCGACATATCCCATGTAGTACTCGAGGCTGGCGACGCTCCACCAGAATCCGAGGGTGTGCGCGAAGCCCGAGGCCCGCTCGCGGTCGAATGCCGATGTGACGGCTCGATGCGCTTTGACCGCTTCCAGCTCTTCGAGAGTGAAGTAGCCAGGTGTGGTGAACTTCGCGATCTCGCCGTATAGCGCCTTCAGGGCTTCACGCAGCTGATCCGGAGAGGTCTGGCCGCTGATTGTGATCGGGCCGGTATGGTTGAGCGTGTAGTAGTTCACTCCGACGGCCTGCCAGAGCCCGCTGTCGACGAGCCTCTGCTGAAACTGCGAGCGGGGATCGTTGAGAACGTCCGAGAAAACGTCAGCGGCGTAAGTGGCGTTCGGATCCTTGCCCACGCTCGGGCCCTGCCACTGCACGAGGAACGTCACCGCCCCAACGGGCGACTCGACGATCAGGCCCTCGCTTCTGGTGAGAGCGGGGATAGGTGGTATCGGATCGGACACGAACGGATCCTCTCCTCTCTTCCAGCTCCCGAGCTCGCGCTCGGCGAGAGCGAATACCGTTGCCGGGTTTACATCCCCCGCCACGATCAGCACCGAGTTGTTAGGAACGTAGTACTTCCGCTGAATCGTCCGCATTTTCTCGGGAGTCGTCGAAAGAATGATCTGGCGATTTCCGATCGTGTTTTTCCGGCTCGAGCTTCCGGGATAAAGCCTGGCGTCCATCTGCTGTGTGAGAGCGAAGAACGGGCTCGACTCGTTGCGGTCGTACTCCCCGATCACCACCTGGCGCTCGCGCTCCAGCTCGTCCTGGCGGAACAGCGGCTCGCGCAGCGCCGCCGCCAGCAGGGCGATTGCATCGCCGGTCTTGTCGGCAGGGACGGTGAGGTAATAGTTGACCCGCTCTTCCTGGGTCGTGCCGTTGAACACCGCGCCCAGATCCGACATGCGGTCGAGGAACTGGCTCGGATCCGGGTATCTCGAGTTCGCGCGGAAAATCATGTGCTCGTACATGTGCGCGAGCCCCTCGAACTCGGGCGACTGCGTGAACGAGCCGTTCTTCACGTTCACTTCGACGGTTGCCAGCGGCACGCCGTGGTTCTCGACGACAATGACCTCGAGTCCATTCGACAGGACCTTGCGCTGAATGATCTTTTCGAGCTCCGCTCGCTGGCCCCAGACGGCGCGGGAGGAGACGAGAAATGTCAGCAGCGCAAGAGTGGCGCAGTAACGAAGGATACCCTTTCTTTCGGACATGTCAGATTCTGGGAGTGCCCGCTCGAAAAACTACGGGCAATTGATTGCTAGACTCGATAGCGGGAGGCTCAAGCGCGATGAGCCGCTTGGACAATACACCACTTTCAGGATCGGTGGTCCCGCAGATCTCTTCTACGATGCCACATCGACCGACGATCTGGCAGGGGCGGTCACCGCCGCCCGCGAGGTCGGCGTCGAGTATTTCGTGCTCGGCCTCGGCGCCAACATCCTGGTCGGCGACAGTGGATTCCGCGGTCTTGTGATCCGCAACACGTCGCACCATCTCCGGTTCTCCGACGACGGAAAGCTGTGGGTGGAGAGCGGCGCGGTGATGGCGAAGCTGATTCCGCAGGCCGTCGAGCGTGAGTGGTCGGGCCTCGAGCATTACGTCGGGATTCCGAGCACGGTGGGAGGGGCGGTGTGGCAGAATCTTCACTTCCTCTCACCCGCCCCCGAGCGTGAGCGGACGATGTTCATCGCCGAGGTGTTCGAGTCCGCCGAGCTGCTGATGGAGGAGGGGGATCGCCGGACGGTGGACAGGGACTACATGCAGTTCGGCTACGACACGAGCACCCTCCACAAGCGCCGCGACATCGCGCTGGCGGTGACGTTCCAGCTCGAGCGCGCCGACAGGGCAGTCATGCATCGCATCATGCAGGAGAACCTGAGCTGGCGGGGAGGGAAGCATCCCTGGCTCGAGTACCATCCGAGCGCGGGCTCCATCTTCAAGAAGATCGAAGCGGTGGGAGCCGGTCGCCTCATCGATCAGGTCGGACTCAAGGGTTTCCGGCGGGGCGACGCTCAGATCTCCCACATTCACGCGAACATCATGGTGAATCTCGGGAAGGCGACCGCCAGGGACGTCCGCGAGCTGATCGCAATCGCACAGGAGAAAGTGGAGAAGCAGTTCGGGCACCACCTAGAGGTAGAGATCGGGTTGATAGGGGAGTTCTAGATCCGGTCTTACGTTATGTGTCGCCGGCCACATGCGCATCTGGAGCCCGACCCGGTACTCAGCGACCCGCGAAGAACGGATGCAGGAAACCGGAGTTGGTCGTTCAGGTGGCTGCGAGCTGCTCGAGCTTCTCTGTCGCCTTTGTCCACCGTTCGAGGGTCGCATCGAGCTTCTTGCGCAGAACATCGAGCTCGTTCCCGGCGGCGACCGATTTCCGCATTCCCTCGCTGGTTGTGTACAGCTCCGGATCCTCGAGCAGGAGCGTTAGCTCGCCGACTTTGCTCTCCAGAGCCGAGATCTCCTTTTCGAGCTCCTCCACCTTGCGACGCGCAGTGCGAATCGTGGCCCTGGTGTGGTCGCCTTCGACATCACGCCGGCGCGTTGCCTTTTTCTCCTGAACGCGACGGAGCGACTCCTGCTCGGCGGCGGCGATGGCCGCAGCGTGAGAGCGTTCACGGCTCTGGTCCTCCCATTCCCCGAACGATCCTGGAAAGTCGGTGATATGCTGCTCATGGAGCACCCACACCCGGGAGGTGAGCGCCTCCAGCATGGCGCGGTCGTGGCTGACGAGGAGAATGGTGCCCTCATAGTCGGATAGCGCATCCTCGAGCGCTTCGACTGATTCGATGTCCAGATGATTCGTCGGCTCGTCGAGGAGCAGAAAATTC
>Ga0136633_1001244_pt1 | contig 18961 bp, 15 predicted proteins | sample AntDrymeUQ832206_2_FD_105494 | JGI IMG/M metagenome (GOLD analysis project Ga0136633, IMG submission 105494) | Polar desert sand microbial communities from Dry Valleys, Antarctica - metaG UQ83 (22.06) | ecosystem: Environmental > Terrestrial > Soil > Desert | place: Antarctica: Dry Valley...
GGGCGAACATTTCTCCCCCAATCGAGAGTTATCCGAAGATGAGCCTTCGCAACGTGGCGATCATCGCCCACGTCGATCACGGCAAGACGACGCTTGTCGATCAGCTGTTCCGCCAGTCCGGCACCTTCCGCGACAATCAGCGCGTGGAGGAACGGGCGATGGATTCGAACGACCTCGAAAAAGAGCGCGGGATCACCATCCTCGCCAAATGCACCAGCGTCGAATGGGAGCATGAGGGGACGACGACGCACATCAACATCGTCGACACGCCCGGCCATGCCGATTTCGGCGCCGAGGTCGAGCGCATCCTGTCGATGGTCGACGGCGTCATCCTGCTCGTCGACGCCGCCGAAGGGCCGATGCCGCAGACCAAGTTCGTCACCGGCAAGGCGCTGGCGCTCGGCCTCAGGCCGATCGTCGTCGTCAACAAGATCGATCGGCCCGACGCCCGCCCCGCCGAAGTGCTGGACGAATGTTTCGAGCTGTTCCTGACGCTTGAGGCCAATGACGAGCAGCTCGATTTCCCGGTCCTCTACGCCTCCGGCCGCAACGGCTATGCCGGCCTTACAGACGATGTCCGCTCGGGCGATCTCACGCCGATGTTCGAGACCATCGTCTCCCACGTCCCGCCGCCCCGGCTGGACGAAGACGGCCCGTTCAAGATGCTCGTCACCCTGCTCGATCGCGATCCCTTCCTCGGCCGCATCCTGACCGGGCGGATCGAGAGCGGCACGCTCAACGTCAACATGCCGATCAAGGCGATCGACGTGGACGGCAATGCGGTCGAGGATGGCCGCGCGACCAAGGTTTTCGCCTTTCGCGGCCTCGAGCGCGTGCCCGTTGAGCAGGCCAAAGCGGGCGACATCGTCGCCATTGCCGGCCTCACCAGGGCGACCGTCTCCAACACCATCGCCGATCCGGGCATGACCCAGCCCCTGCGCGCCCGCCCGATCGATCCGCCGACCCTGGCGATGAGCTTCGCGGTTAACGACAGCCCCTATGCGGGCCGCGACGGCGACAAGGTGCAGAGCCGCGTCATCCGCGACCGGCTGGAGCGCGAGGCCGAGGGCAATGTCGCGATCCGCCTGACCGAGAGCCAGGAAAAGGACGCCTTCGAAGTGGCCGGCCGCGGCGAGCTTCAGCTCGGCGTGCTGATCGAGACGATGCGCCGCGAGGGCTTCGAGCTTTCCATCAGCCGCCCGCGCGTCCTCTTCCGCGACGGGCCCAATGGTCGCGAAGAGCCCTATGAGACCTGCGTCATCGACGTCGACGACGAGCATAGCGGCACCGTCGTCGAGAAGATGGCGCAGCGCAAAGGCGAGCTCACCGACATGCGCCCGTCGGGCGGCGGCAAGACGCGGCTGACCTTCTCCGCCCCCTCGCGCGGCCTGATCGGCTATCATGGCGAGTTCCTCTCGGACACGCGCGGCACCGGCATCATGAACCGCCTGTTCGAGAAATACGGCCCCTATAAGGGCCCGATCCAGGGCCGGCAGAACGGCGTCCTGATCGCGATGGGCAGTGGCGAGGCGGTCGCTTATGCGCTCAACATGATCGAGGAGCGCGGCGTGCTCTTCGTCTCCCCCGGCGATCAGCTCTATGAGGGCATGGTCATCGGCGAGAACGCCAAGCCGCAGGATCTCGAGGTCAACGCGCTGAAGGCGCGCCAGCTCACCAATTTCCGCGCCTCCGGCCCCAAGGAAGACGGCATCCGCCTCACCCCGCCGCGCCGCATGACCCTGGAACAGGCGATCGCCTACATCCAGGATGACGAGCTGGTCGAGGTCACGCCGAAGGTGATCCGGATAAGGAAGCGCCACCTGGACCCGCATGAGCGCAAACGTGCGTCGCGGCGGAGCGAGGCCGCCTGAGCCAAATCTTCACCCCGACATGAATGTCGAGGCTGATCGACAGTCGCAAGCAATGAAAAGCCCGCCGCGCTCAGCGCACGGCGGGCTTCCAAAAAGCGACAGAAGCGGAACCGTTCCGCCCCGCCTCAGCTCACTTACATCGCCGTCGCGGCCGTCCGCGCGCGGCTGGAGCTATGGCCGCCATGGCGGTACAGGATGTCCTGCGCCGCCTGGGCGTCGATGCCGGTCGTCCGGGTATCGACCGAGACGAACACGCCGCCGTCATTGATGCGGCCTTCGTAATAGCCCGCATCCTCGTCGCTGACGCCATGCTTGGTCAGCAGGCCGCTGAGGCCGCCGGCAAGCACACCGGCGCCGGCGCCGATCGCGGCCGCTTCGGGAACCGCGGAGGCTGCGATCGCGCCCGCAGCGGCGAGCGGCCCAACGCCGGGGATGGCGAGCGCTGCGATGCCGAGCAGCGCACCCACGCCGCCGCCAATGAGCGCACCCTTCACGGCGCCTTCGGTCTTGTCCCCGACCTCGGTCGTGTCGGCGTCGCCATAATCGCCGCCTTCTTCATTGCGGCGGGCGATGACCGAAAGCGCGCTGTCGCTGACGCCCATCTGGCGAAGGTCGCGAACCGCGCTCTCCGCTTCGCTATGGCTGTCGAACACGGCGGATACGATATTCTGGGTCATGGGGAACTCCTACAACTTTGGGTGAAGCCCGGATGGGCCGCTGCCTAAACGAAATGGCGGCGATCTGGTTGCGCGGCAGCCGCCGAAGTCAGCGAGCCCGACCAACGTCACGCGGAGCCTTCTGACCGCACGAACGGAACTCCCCCTCCCGTCCTCAGTTACTTCGGGCGCGGGAACTTCGGCATCCTTTCCGTGTAAGGGGACAATGCATTGGAAACGAGTATCCAATTGCTCGTGGTAGAGGACGAGGCGCTGATCCTGGATTTCGCTGTCACGGCGCTGGAGGATGGCGGCTACGTTGTCGTAACGGCCGACGCGGCGTTGCCCGCTCTGGCACTGCTGGAAGGCACCACGCGTCCCTTCTGTGGCCTTCTGACGGACGTGAACCTGGGTGATGGGATAACGGGTTGGGAGGTGGCGCGCCGCGCTCGCGAACTCAGTCCGGAGATTCCAGTTGTCTACATGACCGGGGACAGCGCGCACGAATGGGCTGCCCAAGGCGTGCCGAATAGCCTCCTCTTGCAAAAGCCTTTCGCCGGCGCGCAGCTTGTTACTGCTATCTCAGGGTTGCTCAACCAGGTCAGCGGTACGCCGCCATCGAGTCCGCAATAGCAGCTGCTTCGAAAACGCTTCGATGGACGGGGACGTAGTTTTAAGGGAAGCTGATCGAATGTCCGCAAGTTTCCCGCCCGATCTCCACCCAGCGCTGTCCCCAATTCTCGACACCGTCCTCGATGCGGTGATCGTCATTGGGCAGGACGGGCGCATCACGGCATGGAATGGGGTCGCGGAACAGACTTTCGGCTGGTCTGCCAAAGAGGCCCTAGGGCAAATGTTGGCTGAGGTCCTGATCCCGCTGCAGCATCGCGCGGCTCATGAGCGGGGCCTGCGCCGTCTGAACGAGGGCGGCGATCCCCACGTCCTCAACCGCCGGATTGAGATCACCGCCTTGTGTAAGGACGGAAGAGAAATCCCGGTTGAGCTCTCCATCACTCGAGCCTCGGGGCCCTTGCAGGATTCGTTCATTGGATTCCTTCGGGACATCTCCGAGCGGCGCGGCGTGGAAGATCGCCTTAAGCGCCAAGCCGTCGAGACGCGGATGATGTTCGAGATCGCAGCCATGGCGGCGGAGGCAAACTCGCTCGATGATGCTCTCGAAAGGGCCCTTACGGCGATATGCACAATCACCGGTTGGCCGGTTGGCCATGCTTTCCTTGCCAGTGAAACCGACGACGAAACGCTTATTTCGACCTCGATCTGGGTGGAGCTGAATGAAGGAGCCGGGGCTAGGATCCGGTCCGCGACGGAGCAGATGGACTTTGCCCCCGGTGTAGGTCTCCCAGGGAGAATATTGCAGTCGGGCGAGCCACTTTGGATTTCGGACACCGACGACGACGACAACTTTGTCCGCAAGGGGAATGGCTACCGGGGCGCGTTCGGCTTTCCATTGCGGCACGAAGGCAAGACGATCGCAATCCTGGAGTTTTTCTCAGTGGATGTGGCGCCGCCCAATGCGGACCTGCTGCTGACGGTGCGGGCGTTAGGCGAGCAGGTAGGACGGGTTTTCGAGCGTAAGAGAACCCAGGATCGACAAGTCTTGTTGATAAGTGAACTCAGCCATCGTGTAAAAAACATCTTGGCGGTCGTCCAAGCCGTGGCGCACCAGACATTCTATCAGGCGGATCATGTGGGGACGGCTTATGCCTCTTTCACTAGCCGGCTGCAGGCGCTCGCGAAAGCACAAGACCTGCTGGTCGCGGGTGACTGGCGTAGCGCTCCCTTGAAATCGATTATCGACGCCGCACTGACCGGGTGCGGGGGCGCGGACGAACGGTTCAAGATCAGCGGCCCCGATGTCGAAATCTCAGCGTCAAGCGCCGTTTCCATCACCCTTGCCGTGCATGAGCTTTGCACCAATGCTTTCAAATACGGCGCCTTGTCCATCGAGGCCGGCCGGGTCGAAATCAGTTGGGGTCTTGAGTCTGCCGAGAGCGACCAGAGGTATTTCTTCGAATGGCGGGAGTCGGGCGGCCCGCCCGTTCGCGCCCCGACGCATAAGGGTTTTGGAACGAGCCTGATCGAGCGCGGCCTGGCGCGCGAGTTGGGGGGTCAGGTGCGATTATCCTACCCTCCTGAAGGGTTGATCTGCCGGTTCACTGCGGAGGCTGCTGTTACCTGACCATTTCACCTTTGACTGGATTGAGCGGGCCCATATCGGAAGGACCGCACTCGGGCGCTCCCAATGGCTCGGCAGTGTCGGCATGGGCGCATAGCCGTCATGCGGTGCCTCGGAACCAGCAAGAACAATCCATTTTCCTACACGCCCCTCGCACGGCATAAGCTGGCCGATTCAACCCGGTTCAGGAGCCACGCCCGATGCCCAGCCGCGCTCACCCTTCACGCCCGGCCCGTATGCCGCGGTTCCGCCTCACGCGCGTAGGTGACCACGACCATCGGGACCATTCGCCCGACAAACCGGCCTCAAAGGTGACAAGACCCCCCGCGATTCCGTGTGCAATTCGCGTCACGCGTGACGCGAAGCCTGCCCCGGACGCGATCCGGGGGTGACCTTCGTGAGCCTGCCCGCCGCTTATTCGGAAAGGCCGTCTTTTTTCTTCCAGGGAAGCCGAACTTTATCAACCTTCCGCGCCTTTCGTTCAGCTTCCCGCCGCTCCCGCTGAACGGCGCAGCGCCGCGAGGAAGGCGAAGGTGAAACCGAGATGGACGACGAGGAACAGCCTCAGGCGCAGCCCTCGATATATTGGATCGATCCATTCCCCGCGATGATCGTGTCGACGCGGCGGTTCTCGTCGGTGGTAAAGCGCACGCCGCTGCGTTCGCGGCGGACCCAGAAGGTCAGATATTCGGCCGGGGCGCCGGTATAAGTATGCTCCTCGGCGAGCAATCCGGTCGGGTAGGCGCGGCGGACCTGCGCCGCGGTGGCGCCGATGCCGATGCCGCGCGGGGTGCGCACCCGGCTCTCATTGACCACGGCGATGCGGCTCAGCCGGCGCTCGAGGAACATGAAGACGATATTGGTGTCTCCACGCACCGGCACCATCTCGATGCAGGACGTTTCCGAATCGATCGGCTCGCCCTGGAGCGCGACGCCGAGCGCCTGCTCGACCTGGGCGCGGGTCATGCCGATGCGGGCCGGGCCATAGCCGGTGGGGGTGAGCGGCCAGGGCCGGGATTGCGCCAAGGCCGCCGTGGCGGAGGCGGCGAGGAGGAGCGAGAGGATCGTGCGTGTCATTTCGACATCTCCAATATCAGCGCCCATTCCTCGTCGCGCACCGGCGAGACGGAGAGGCGGGACTGGCGGACCAGCTCCATCGCGGCGAGCTTGGGCTCGGCCTTCACGTCCTTGAGCGTCACCGGCTTCAACGCCTTCACCGGTGCGACCGGCACCTTCACCCACGCCCCGTCCTCGCCGTCCGGCTTGCCGGGGCCGGTGATTTTCATGATGCCGACGACCGCTTTCTCGTCGCCGCTATGGTAGAAGAAGGCCTCGTCGCCCGGCTTCATGGCGCGCAGGTGGAGCCGCGCGGCATTGTTGCGCACGCCGTCCCAATCGGTGGCCTTGTCGCGGACCAGATCGGCCCAGCTATAGACGTGCCGTTCGGATTTCATCAGCCATTTGGCCATTGCCCGCCCTTCCTCTTGCGCTGGGAAATGCCTAGATCATGCGCGATGACCGCTCAACGCGCATTGCTGCTCCTTCTCGCTTTGTCGGCCTGCGGGGAGCGTGTGGCGCGCAACGAGACGGGCGGCGCGACCACCCCGCCTTATGTGCGCGCCGAGACGAACAGCCTGCTCGCCGAGGCGGTGCAGCCGGTCAGGGTGGGCGAGCTTGGCCCCAATTTCTCCGCCTGCGCGGCCCGGGGCGCGGTCCGCGACCGGCCGGGCGCGGCCTCGGTCGTTATCCGCGCCGCGCCGTTCGAGGCAACGCGCGAGGTCGATCGGCTGCCGGCGGGGGCCGAATTCTTCGTCTGCTCGCGCACCCATGACCAGCGCTGGTTCGGCATCGTCTACGATCAGGGCGGCGACGAGATGCGTTGCAATGTCACGGCGGCGGCGACGCGGCGGCGCGCTTATCCGGGCCCGTGCGATTCGGGCTGGGTGGCGAGCGCTCAGGTGCGGCTGATCTCCGGCGTGCCGCATCAGCTCCCGCCCGTCGCTGTTGATGCACAGGTTCCGCCGCCCGCCCCGTCTGCCTAACGGCTCGTCGCTCCGTTGTTGCGGCGCAGCAAATCGGCCCTAACTGCGTCACGGTAGTTAACGAGCGGGAGCCGCCACGACGCGCCTGAGGCGCCGGCGGCCAGAGCAAGACGGCAGATGTGAAGCCCTCGATGCGTATCGGCATCGGGTGGAGCCTTTGCCGCACTGGACTAAGGAACACATGCAGAAACCGGCTCGCGCCGCGGCCTTTGCCGTGGCCGCCTTCTTCGCGACCATGACGTTCATGGACGGCGCCCCCCTCCTCGCCCAACAAGGCGAGGCCCAGGCCCCGACCGCCTTCTTCCTCGATCACGCCGCCGCCGCGACGTCCGCCGGCGAGCTCGGCCTCAACGATGTGCTCGCGCCGCTCGCAGCCGCCGCAACGCCCGCGGCCAACCGGTTCGCGTCGCTTTACCCGCGGGCGCTGGCTGCGGCTCCCACTGCTCCCATCGTCGCGCCGCTCCGGCCGCCGCTGATCCGCCTCGTCGCCGACGAAGCGCGCGGCGAGGTTGCCGACCGCGAGCAGGATTGCCTCGCCAATGCGGTCTATTTCGAAGCGCGCGGCGAATCGCTGGAGGGTCAGCTCGCGGTCGCCGAAGTGGTGTTGAACCGCGCCCGCTCCGGCCGCTATCCGACCACGATCTGCGCCGTCGTCGTCCAGCCGGCGCAATTCTCCTTCGTCCGCCGCGGCGTCATCCCGCCCGCTGACCGCGCCTGCGACGCCTGGCGGCGCGCCGTCGCCATCGCCCGCATCGCTCAGGCGGGCGGGCGACGGATGCTGGCGGACAATGTGCTCTGGTATCACGCCCGCTACGTCTCGCCGGGCTGGGGCCGCCGCCTGGAGCGCAGCGCCGAGATCGGGCTGCACATCTTCTACAGCTAACCCTCGTTCGCGGCGCTTCGCCGTGTCTATGGTGCCTTGCAGCAAATTTCGGGAACCCGCTATCCCGGCGCTTCGTTCTGATCGCGCCGGGGCGAAGGCGCCTGTTGTCCGCTTCTCCCTCGTTCGGCCTGTCGCGACGAAGGAGTTTGCATGCGTATCGCCCATATCGCCCCGCTTGCCGAAGCGGTCCCGCCCAAGCTCTACGGTGGCACGGAGCGGGTGATCTGGTGGCTGACCGAGGCGCTCGTCGATCTCGGCCATGATGTCACCCTGTTTGCCAGCGGCGATTCCGTCACCTCGGCGACGCTCGTGCCCTGTGCGCCGACCGGCCTCAGGCTCGCCGGCATCAACGACCATCTCGCCAGCCTGATCGCCATGCAGGATCGCGTGCTGGCGCGGCAGGACGAGTATGACGTCCTGCATTTCCACACTGACTTCCTCCATTTCCCCACCTTCCGCCATGTCGCCCATAAATGCGTGACGACCCTGCACGGGCGGCAGGATTTCCCGGATTTCTGGCCGGCCTATCGCGCCTTTCCGGAGATGAAGCTGGTCTCGATCTCCGACGATCAGCGCCGGCCCATCGCCGACGCCAATTTCATCGGCACGGTCCATCACGGCTTGCCGCCCGGGTTGATTCCGGCCGGCGACGGGACGGGCGATTATCTCGCCTTCATCGGCCGCATCTCGCCGGAAAAACGCCCCGACCGGGCGATCGAAATTGCGCGGCGCGCCGGCCTGAAGCTCAAGATCGCGGCCAAGGTCGATCGCGCTGATCAGGCTTATTATGACGAGCGGATCAAGCCTCTGCTCGACGGTCCGGACGTCGAGTTCATCGGCGAGATCGGTGACGCGCAGAAGCCTGCTTTCCTCGGCGGGGCACGCGCCTTGCTCTTTCCGATCGATTGGCCGGAGCCGTTCGGCCTGGTGATGATCGAGGCGATGGCGGCGGGGACGCCGGTGATCGCCTGGCGCAACGGCTCGACGCCCGAGGTGATCGAACATGGCCGCAGCGGCTTCCTGGTCGAGAGTATCACCGAAGCGGTCGCGGCGGTCCATGACTCCGCCGATCTCCCCCGCGCCGGAGTCCGCGCCGCGTTCGAGCAACGCTTCACCGCCGAGCGCATGGCGCGGGACTATCTCTCGCTCTATCGCACGCTCGGCGCGGAGGGGCGGGGCGCCTTGTTCGCCAACCCGGTCGGCGTCGCCGCCTAGCCCAGAATGAACGAAATCCCCTCCGCCAGCGAATGGGCCGAAGCGACCGGCGAGCCCGCGCCGGAAAGCTACCATATCGAGGCGACCAAATCGCTCGTCGAGCGGACTTTGCGGACGCTCAAGCAGGGCGATCTCTTCGGCGTCTTCGACAAGCAGGGCGATTGCGCGGGCGGCGAGGGCGGGCCGGACGGCTTGTTCCTCGAGGACACGCGCTTCCTCTCCCATTTGCGGGTGAAGCTGGGCGGGGCCGATCCGCTCTTGCTCGGCTCGGTGGTGCTCGACGACAATGGCGCTCTTGTCGTCGATCTCGCCAATGCAGATCTGCACGATGCGGCCGGCACGGTCCGCGTGCAGCGCGATTCGATCCATCTCGGCCGCTTCAAATTCCTTCACGCCCATTGCTGTTACGAGCGCTTCCGCCTGCGCCGCTTCAATCCGCTGCCCGGGCCGATCTCTTTCGAGATCGGTTTCGCGGCCGATTTCGCCGATCTGTTCGAGGTTCGCGGCACCAGCCGGCCGCGCCGCGGCTCGCTGACCGTCGAGCGGGTCGATGATCGCAGCGTGCGCTTCGCCTACCTCGGCCTGGACGCGGTGCGGCGGATCACGACCCTGCATTTCGATCCGCCGCCGCAGGTGCTGACAAGCCGTTTCGCACGCTGGGAGCTCGATTTCGCGGCGAATGAGCGCGTTGCGATCGTGATGAAGACAATGTGCCGGATCGAGGAGAGCGCTGCGGAGCCGGCCGACTTGCCGATCGCTTATGGCGCGGCCCGGCGCGCCGGCCGGCGGCGCCTGACCGGGCGCGCCGCGGTCGCCAGCTCGAACGAATTGTTCGATATGGTGATCGGCCGCGCCGCGTCCGATCTCGACATGCTGCTCACCGACACGCCGCACGGCCTTTATCCTTATGCCGGCGTCCCTTGGTACAGCACCGTGTTCGGGCGCGACGGGATCATCACCGCGATCGAGACGCTTTGGCTGGCGCCGGAGATCGCCAGGGGCGTCCTCCTCACCCTCGCCGCGACGCAGGCAACCGAGACTGACGAGGCGTCTGATGCGGCGCCGGGCAAGATCCTGCACGAGCGGCGCGGTGGTGAGATGGCTCGTCTGGGCGAGGTGCCGTTCCGCCTCTATTACGGGACGGTCGATGCGACGCCGCTCTTCGTTCTGCTGGCCGGCCTCTATCTCGACCGCACCGGGGATATTGGGACGATCCGCTCGATCTGGCCTAATATTCGCGCCGCTTTGGGCTGGATCGACGGGGCCGGCGACCCGGACGGTGACGGCTTCGTCGAATATGCGCGGATGACCGAGCGCGGCCTCGCCAATCAGGGCTGGAAGGACAGTTTCGATTCGATCTTCCACGCCGACGGGAGCCCGGCCGAAGGGCCGATCGCGCTCTGCGAGGTGCAGGCCTATGTCTTCGCCGCCAAGCAGGGGGCGTCGCGGATTGCCCGCGCGCTCGGTGAGGCGGAGATGGCAGGCGCACTCGAGCGCGAGGCCGAGGCGATGCGGCAGCGCTTCGAGGATCGTTTCTGGCTCGACGATCTGGGCTGCTACGCGCTCGCCCTCGATGGCGCCAAGCAGCCTTGCCGGGTGCTGACCTCCAATGCCGGCCATGCCTTGTTCGCCGGCATCGCGGCGCCGGAGCGCGCGGCGCGACTGGCGACGTTGCTGACCGGCCGGAGCTTCTTTAGCGGCTGGGGGGTCCGGACGCTCGCGGTGGGTGAGGCGCGCTACAATCCGATGTCCTATCATAATGGCTCGGTCTGGCCGCACGACAACGCCCTGATCGCTCTCGGCCTCGATCGCTACGGCCATAAAGGCCCGGCGCTGACTATCTTTCAGGGGCTGATCGAGGCGGCATTTCATGACGAGCTTCGGCGGTTGCCCGAATTGTTCTGCGGCTTTTCGCGGCGGCCCAAGCGCGGACCAACCGCTTACCCGGTCGCCTGTTCGCCGCAGGCCTGGGCGGCGGCGGCGCCCTTTGCTCTAGTTGCGGCGGCGACCGGGATGGAGATCGATCATCAGGCGAATTGCCTTCGGTTGCGCGATCCGGCGCTGCCGGCGATGCTCGACGATCTGCGGCTGAGTGGGGTGCAGGTCGCCTCCTCGCGGCTCGATCTTTCGATGCTCAGGGTCGGCAGCGACGTCACCACCGCGGTCGAGCGGCGCGCCGGCGACGCGGGCGTCGTAATTGTCAAATAGCTTGACGCGGGCGGCTAATCTTCCGATTTGAGGCTGGCATGACGATTCACGCGCCTTTTTCGATTCCTTCGACCGCTCCGGCGGGCGCGCATGCCTGGCGTTGGTGGCGGACCGAGTCCGTTCACGGCGCGCGCCTGCATCGATGGTGAAGACCCTCAAGGTCTAATCCCAATATCGAACCGCATCAGGCCCGCCGTCACCGGCGGGCTTTTTGTTTGCCCGCGCCTCCCGTCAGCATCGGATTTCCACTATGTACATGACAGCCAATCTCGCCATTCCGGCTTTCGAATTCACATCTTCTTCGTCACCCGACGAAACGATGGCCGCCCTGCTCGGCGGGGAATCCCTCTCCGCTTCCCAGTCGCAGGCCCTGTTCGGCGAGCTCGTCGCCGGGCGTCTCGACGAGCCTACCATCGCCGCCCTCCTCATCGCCCTGAAGATCAAAGGCGAGACGACCGACGAGCTGATCGGCGCCGCCCGCGCGCTGCGCGCCGCCGACGCACCGTTTGAGCGGCCCGATTATGTCTTCGCCGACAGTTGCGGCACCGGCGGCGACGGATCGGGGACGATCAACCTTTCCACCGCCGTCGCCTTTGTCGCATCCGCGGCGGGGCTGCCGGTCGCCAAGCATGGCAACCGCTCGATCACCTCGAAATGCGGCTCGGCCGACGTGCTGGAGCAACTCGGCGTGAAGCTCGACGTTTCGGCCGCGACCTCGCGCAAGGCGCTGGACGAGATCGGCCTCTGCTTCCTCTTCGCCCCGGCCTACCATCCGGGCCTCAAACATGCCGGGCCGGTGCGCCGTGCGCTGAAGGTGCGGACGATCATGAACATCCTGGGCCCCTGCGTCAACCCGGCTGAGCCCAAGGTGCAGTTGCTCGGCGTCGCCGAGGAACGGCTGATCGAGCCGGTCGCTGAAGTGCTGCGCGCGCTCGGCGTGGAGCGGGCGATCGTCGTGCACGGCGCGGGGCTCGACGAGGTCGCGCTGCATGGCGAGACGCAGGCGGCGCGGCTGGCGGCAGGCAAGATCGAGCGGCTGACGATCACGCCAGAGGAGGCCGGCCTGGGCCGCGCGCCGCTGGAGCGGCTGACCGGCGGCGGCCCGGAGGAGAATGCGGAGCGGCTAAGGGCTTTGCTTATGGGTTATGGCACCTCTGCCGAAACGCGCGCGGTGGCGCTCAATGCCGGAGCGCTTTTCCTGACCGCCGGCATGGCCGAGACGATCGCGGAGGGCGTCGAGCTAGCGATACGGACTCTCGCCTCGGGCGCGCCGCACAAGAAGCTCAAGCGGCTGATCGAGCTTACAAATGCGTGAGCCCGGCGGCATCCTCGGCGCGATCGTCGCGCGCAAGCGGCAGGAAGTGGCGGCCCGGCTCGGCCATGTCTCGATCGCCGATTTGCGCGGGCGCGCCCCGCCAAGCCGGCTGAGCCTGCGCGCGGCGCTGGCCAAACCGGGTGCGCGCTTCATCATGGAAGTGAAGAAGGCATCGCCCTCGCGCGGCGCGATCCGCGCGGTGGACGCCGGGGCGCAGGCCGGGGCTTATGCCGGCGCGGCCTCGGCGATCAGCGTGCTGACCGACGGGCCGGATTTCGGCGGGTCGCTCGACGACATCGCGGCGGTGAGGCGCGCCTTCGTTGGGCCGATCCTCGCCAAGGACTTTGTCGTTGACCCGCGCCAAGTGGCCGAGGCGCGGCTGCACGGCGCGGATGCGGTGCTGGTGATGCTCTCGGTGCTCGACGATGACGAGGCGGCGGCGGTGCTGCGCGAGGCCGAAGCGCTCGGCATGGAGGCGCTGGTCGAGGCGCATGACGAAGCGGAGGTGCGCCGCGCGGTGGCGCTGGGCGCGGTGATGATCGGCATCAACAATCGTGACCTGCGAACGCTGGAGGTCGATCTCGGCACGACGGAGCGGCTCGCACCTTTGGTCCCGGCGGATCGCCTGGTGGTCGCCGAATCGGGGATAAGCGGGCGCGGCGATGTAGAGCGGCTGGCGCCCTATGCCGATGCGTTCCTGGTCGGCACGGCCCTGATGCGCGCCGAGCGGCCAGCCGAGGCGGCGCGAGCGCTCGCCTTCGGGCGGGTCAAGGTTTGCGGCGTCACCAGCGCCGACGACGCAATACGGGCGGTGCGGAGCGGCGCGAGTCATGTCGGCATGGTGATGGTGCCCGGCACGCCGCGCGCGGTGACCCCCGTCCGGGCGGAGCCGGTGGCCGAGGCGGCGCGGCGGCACGGCGCGCGCAGCGTCGGCGTGTTCCGCGACGGCAAGCTGGATGAGGTCGCGCTCGCCGCCCGCCGGCTCGCGCTCGACGCGGTCCAGCTTCATGGCGAGGAGGACGCGCGCTACATCGCCGGGCTCAGAAACCTGCTCCCCGAAGGGACCGAAATCTGGGCGGCCGGCGCAGTTTCCAATGCTGCCCCGGCGGTCCGCTTTGGCGCCGATCGGACAATTTTCGATACCAAGGTCGGCGCGCAGAGCGGCGGCACGGGCGTGACCTTCGATTGGGGCCGGGTGCGGGGTCGCGACGATCTGGATCGGTCGCTGCTCGCCGGGGGCCTCACGCCCGGCAACGCGCACGCGGCGGCGCGGGTCGGGGCCTGGGCGCTTGATGTCGGGTCAGGCGTGGAAGCTGCGCCGGGGCGGAAGGATGCCGGCAAGCTGGCAGCCTTCTTCGAGGCGCTGCGTCCGTCCGTGCGCGGGGAGCCTGCGTCGTGCTGATGAGCGGCCGCTTCGGCGCTTATGGCGGCTTTTATGTGCCCGAAATCCTCGTGCCGGCGCTGGAGCAATTGGAGGGCGCATTCGTCGAGGCGCAGGCGGACGAGGGCTTCCAAGCCGAACTTGCCGAACTGCTGCTCAAATATGCCGGCCGGCCGACTCCGCTGACGCGCTGTCGCAATCTTGGCGCGGGCAAGGCCCGGATTTACCTCAAGCGCGAGGATTTGCTCCACGGCGGCGCGCACAAGACCAACCAGGTGCTCGGCCAGGCGATGCTCGCCCGGCGGATGGGCAAGACGCGGCTGATCGCCGAGACCGGGGCGGGCCAGCACGGCGTCGCCACGGCGATGGCGGGCGCGCTCTTCGGGCTGGAGACGCGAGTCTATATGGGCGCCGAGGATGTCGAACGGCAGAGGCTCAACGTGTTCCGCATGCGGCTGATGGGGGCGGAGGTCGTGCCGGTCGAGAGCGGCGGGCGGACGCTCAAAGACGCGATCAACGAGGCGCTGCGCGACTGGACGGCGAGCTTCGAGACCACCCATTATCTGCTCGGCACGGCCGCGGGGCCGCATCCCTTTCCGACCATCGTGCGCGAATATCAGCGGGTGATTGGCCGCGAGACGCGGGCGCAGGTGCTGGCGGAGGAGGGGCGGTTGCCCGACGCGGTGATTGCCTGCGTCGGTGGCGGCTCAAACGCGATCGGCATTTTCGCGGACTTTCTCGACGATGCGGCGGTCAAATTGATCGGCGTCGAGGCGGCGGGGAGGGGGCTGGACGGGGTGGAGCATGGCGCGACCCTGCTGCGCGGGCGGCCGGGCATCCTGCATGGCGCGGAAACGCTGGTGCTTCAGGATGCGGACGGGCAGATCGCCGACACCTGGTCGGTGTCGGCGGGCCTGGACTATCCGGCGGTCGGCCCGGAACACGCCTTCCTCAAGGAGACGGGCCGCGCCGAATATGTCGGTGCGACCGATGCCGAGGCGCTCGCCGCCTTCGCCGCTCTGGCGCGCGAGGAGGGGATCGTCTGCGCCTTCGAATCCGCGCACGCGCTGGCCCATGCGCTGAAGCTCGCTGACGAGGCGGAGGTGCTGGTCGTCAACATTTCCGGGCGCGGCGACAAGGATATGGCGCAGGCCCAGCGGCTTCTGGAGCTGGGCGCATGAGCCGTTATGCGGCGATGTTCGCGCGTCTGACGGCGGCCGGGGAGGGAGCGTTCGGCGCCTTTATCATGCTCGGCGATCCGGACCTGGAGGCGAGCGGACGCATTCTCGATGCGCTGGTCGAAGCCGGGGCGGACATGCTCGAGGTCGGCATTCCTTTTTCCGATCCGATCGCCGACGGGCCGGTGATCCAGGCGGCGGCGAGCCGGGCACTCGCCGCCGGGGTGCGGACGGCAGATTGCTTCGCGCTGCTCACGGCCTTTCGGGTGCGCCATCCCGCTGTGCCGGTCGGCATGCTGACCTATGCGAACTTAGTGGTCGCGCGTGGGCGTGACGATTTCTACGCGCAGGCAGCGGCGGCCGGCGTGGATAGCGTCCTCGTCGCCGACGTCCCGCTGTTTGAAGCCGCCCCCTTCGCCGCCTCGGCACGCGCGCATGGCGTCGAGCCGGTCCTGATCGCCGCGGCGAACACGCCAATGGCGCGGCTGACCGAGATCGCGATGCTCGGCGGCGGCTACACTTATTGCGTCGCCCGCGCCGGTGTGACGGGCGCCGAGACAAGCGCGCGTTTCGATCATCGGGAAATGCTGACGACCCTGCAGCATGCGGGCGCGCCCCCGCCGATCCTCGGCTTCGGTATCTCGACGCCCGATCACGTCCGAGCCGCTTTGGCGGCTGGTGCTGCGGGCGTGATTTGCGGCTCGGCGATCGTCGAACGGATCGCGGCCGGGCGGCTGGACGAGGCCCGGCTGCTCGTCCACGCCCTCAAGGCGGCGACGCGGCTTTCGCCGGAGGGCAACGGGCGCTAAGCTTGCGCCATGTCCACCTACACGATCGACACCGCGACGAGCCGCGCCACGCCCAGCCCGGCCCCGATGAAGCGCCTCACCGCGCCGGCGATCATGGCGCGCAAGGGCAAGGCGCCGATCGTCTCGCTCACCGCTTACACCATGCGCACCGCGCAGTTGCTCGATCCGCACTGCGATTTCCTGCTGGTCGGCGACAGCCTGGGGCAGGTGATTTACGGTCTGCCCTCCACCATTCCGGTCACGCTGGAGATGATGTGCGCGCATGGCGCGGCGGTGGTGCGCGGCTCGTGGCACGCCCTGGTCTGCGTCGACATGCCGTTTGGCTCCTATGAGGAAGGCCCGGAACAGGCCTTCCGCAACGCCGCGCGCATCCTCAAGGAAACCGGCGCTGCGGCAGTCAAGCTGGAGGGCGGCGAGGCGATGGCCGAGACCGTTGCCTTTCTGGTCAAGCGCGGCATCCCGGTGATCGGCCATGTCGGGCTCACCCCACAGGCGGTGAATACGCTCGGCGGTTATCGCGCGCGCGGCCGCGACGATGCGGAGGCGGAAAAGGTCATGGCCGACGCCAGGGCGGTGGCGGATGCCGGCTGCTTCGCCTTGGTGATCGAGGGCGTGATGGAGGAGATTGCGGCGGGCGTGACAAAGGCGGTCGCCTGCCCGACGATCGGCATCGGCGCATCCGCGGCCTGCGACGGACAGATTCTCGTCACCGAGGACATGCTGGGCCTGTTCGAGCGCACCCCGCGCTTCGTGAAACGCTATGGCGATCTCGCCACGCAGATCGGCAAGGCCGCCGAGGCTTATGCGGCGGAAGTGACGGCGAGGACCTTTCCGACCGAGGAGCAGATCTATCGGCCGAGAGCCTGAGCGGTTGCGGTCGAAGCGCGCCGCGCTTCGGTCGAAAGCGCGAATCAGGCTCCATTTAAAAGTTGAGACCTTGATTCACGTTGCAGGCCGCTGGCCTGAAACGATCAAGGTCTCGGCGTGAGGGCTTCCCCTTCGCGGCGCGCGTGGTAATGAGCGCCGGGGGCCGCGCCCGCGCCGTACGCGCGCGGGCCTGAAATCATTGACTTGAGAAGATCGCCGCCGCGGCCCTTCTCGATGTGGAGAGCGAATTGGCGATCAAGCCTACTGACGGCGAAACCTTTCTGCGCGAAGTCGACGACGAACTGCGCAAGGACCGGGTCAATCAGGCCTTCACCCGCTATGGCTGGTGGATCATCGCCGGCGTCGTGCTGCTGCTCGCCGCGATCGGCGGCGCCTTCTGGTGGCGGGCTCAACAGGCCGCCGCCGCCGAAGCCCAGGGCGAAGGCCTGCTGACTGCGCTCGACAGTCTCGAAAGCGGAGCCCGCGCGGCAGCGACACCCAAGATCGACCAACTCGCCGAAAGTGATATTGCCGGTTATCGCGTCGCCGCGCTCTTCGCCCGCGCCAATGCGCAGGTCGCCGCCAATCAGCTCCCGGCCGCCGCCGCGACGCTGGGGACGATCGCCGCGAATGAGGATTTCGCCGAGCCCTATCGCCACGCCGCTCTGGTCCGTCAGACCGCTTTGCAGTTCGATTCACTGCCGCCGGCGCAGGTCGTGCAGCGGCTTCAGGGCCTGGCGCGCCCCGGGCAGCCCTTCTTCGGCGCGGCCGGCGAGATGGTCGGCGTCGCCCTGATCCGGATGAACCAGCCGCAGCGGGCCGGGCCGCTCTTCGGGCAGATCGGCCGGGACGAAACGGTTCCCCCGTCGATCCGCACCCGCGCCATTCAGATGGCCGGCGCACTCGGCGTCAACGCCTTGCCCGATGCGCCGGAATCCACTCCCACGGGTCCGGTCGCGCCGGTCCCCGTTCCCGCACCTGCCCAGGCCGCGCCGCCTGCCGCGGCCCAGCCCGCACCGCCCGCTGCCGGCCCTGCGACTCAAGGAAATCGTCAATGAAGCGTCTTGTTGCCGTCCTCGTCTTCGCCACCTGCCTCGCCGGCTGCGACACGCTTGGCATAGGCGGCAACGGCCCGCGGGTCACGCCGACCGTCGGCAATCGCATCTCGGTGCTGCAGCGTGACGGCGTGGTTGAGCTCGATCCGGCGCTAGCCGATCTGCCCGTCTCGGTGCCCGGCCCGATCGTCAATCCCGATTGGGCGCAATCGGGCGGCAATGCGGCCAAGTCCGTCGGCCATGTCGCCTTGGGCGACACGCCGACCCAGGCGTGGAGCGTCAGCATCGGCGCGGGCAGCAACGCCCGCGCCAGGCTCGCCTCGGAGCCGGTGGTCGCCGACGGCCGCGTCTACACGATCGACACCCGCGCCGTCGTGCGCGCCTTCAGCGCCGACACCGGCGCACAGCTCTGGGAGCGGCAGGTCCGCGGCGAGAATGCGCAGGCCGACACCTTGTTTGGCGGCGGCGTCAGCTATGACAATGGCCGCATCTACGCCACCAACGGCGCCGGCGATGCGGCGGCGCTCGACGCGACCAACGGCAATATCCTCTGGACGGTAAAGCCTGGCGGGCCGCTGCGCGGTTCGCCGACCGTCGCCAACGACAATGTTTGGGTGATCAGCCAGGACAATCAGCTCTATGCGCTCAACGCCCAGAATGGCGAGACGCGCTGGACGGCCAACGCCTCGTTCGAGCTCGCCGGGGTGTTTGGCACCGCCGCGCCCGCTTACGCGCAAAGCACGCTCGTCGCAGGCTTTTCCTCGGGCGAGTTGTCCGCTTATCGCTATGAAAACGGCCAGGTCGTCTGGCAGGACGCGCTGGCGCGCACCGGCATCAGCACCACGGTCGGCACCTTGTCCGACATCGACGCCGATCCGGTGATCGACAATGGCCGCGTCTTCGCGGTCGGGCAGGGCGGGCGCATGGTCGCGGTCGAGTTGATCACGGGCCAGCGGGTCTGGGAATTGAACATCGCCGGTATCTCGACGCCCTGGGTAGCGGGGGATTGGGTCTTCGTGGTCACCGATCGCGCCCAGTTGCTCGCCGTCGCGCGCTCGTCGGGGCGGGTGCGCTGGATGGCGCAGCTTCCCGCCTTCCGCCGTCCGCCTGAAGAGCGCCGGCCGAGCCGCGCCGATCTCGTCGCCGGGCGGACCAGCACAGTGCGGCCGGGCGAAGACCCGATCTTCTGGCGCGGGCCGATATTGGCCGGCAACCGCCTGATCTTGGTCAGTTCGCGCGGCCAGATCGCCTATGTCTCGCCAACCGACGGCTCGATCCTCGCGA
>Ga0136633_1001246_pt1 | contig 18957 bp, 21 predicted proteins | sample AntDrymeUQ832206_2_FD_105494 | JGI IMG/M metagenome (GOLD analysis project Ga0136633, IMG submission 105494) | Polar desert sand microbial communities from Dry Valleys, Antarctica - metaG UQ83 (22.06) | ecosystem: Environmental > Terrestrial > Soil > Desert | place: Antarctica: Dry Valley...
CGGGCGGTGGTCGGTGCGGTTCCACACGCCGGGGCTGTTGGCGATCGGCTGCTCGGACAGGATCTGCCGTGCGTAGTGGACGTTGAAGCGCCAGAAGTCGATCAGCTCGCAGGCGGCGTCGATCTCGGCCTGGAAGGCGGTCTTCGACTGGCCGAGCATGGTGGCCGCGTTGATCCGCTGGCGCCACGGGCCAGCCAGCAGGTCGGCCGCCTTGAGGATGATCGCGCAGCGGTCGTCGAACGGCATCGCCCGCCAGGCCGGGGCGGCGTCGAGGGCTGCCTTGACCGCGGCCTCGGCGTCCTTGGTGGTGGTGTTCTTGAACGTCGCGAGGACGTGCTGGTGGTCGTGGGGCTGGACGACCTTCATCTCCGCGCCGCCACCGTTGCGACGTCGGCCGTTCACGACCGCGCGCAGGGTCGGCTGGCGGCGCTCCTGGCGGTCGAGCTCGGCGACCAGGGCGTCCCGCTCGGGGCTGCCCGGCGCGTAGGTCAGGTTCGGCTCGTTGACGGGAGCCGGCGGCGTGGTGAAGGCATCCATGAGGCCGACCCTAGCCCCAGCCGGACCTCAGAGCAGGTCGGGGATCTCCTGCGTCGCGAACCACGCCAGGTCGTCGTCGGGCACGGCGTCCGCGGACCGGTCGGCGTCGTCGCAGTGGACGGCGACCCATCGGCGCAGCGGCAGCGATCCCTCGCCGGCCGCGTCCTCCGTCTCGGCCACCACCACGACCCGGCGACCGTCCTCCGGACCGAGCCCGACCGCCAGCTCGGCCGCGGTCATCAGGGCGTCGTACTCGCCGTCCTCGTCGTCGCCGGACGCGAGCACCCGCTCCGTCTCCGCGGGTACGACGCCGGCGGCGTGCCACTCGGCCAGCCGGGTCCGGGTCGTCGGGACGTAGACCCGGTTCGTCACGACTTCGTCACGACTTCTTCGCCGGCTTCCTGGCCGACTTCCTGGCCGACTTCTTCGGGCCGCGCGGTACCTTCGGTCGCGCCCCCGAGGCCGTGTCGAGCAGCTCGTCGAGCGCCTCGGTGAGGCACTGGCCGAACAGTTCGGCGTCCGGCAGCAGGTCGCGGTCGGCGGTGATGCCGTAGAACACCTGGCCGTCGTACGACGTGACGCCGATCGACAGCGCGTGACCGGGCAGCAGCGGATGGACGGGGTAGGTCTCGACCATCCGGGCCCCCGACGCGTGCAGCGGAGACTGCGGTCCCGGCACGTTGGTCACGGTGACCTGGAAACCGCGCCGCAGCTCCTCGACCGCCACGCGCGCACCGATCGCGTGGAACGTGGCCGGTGCGAACCCGGCGATGCCCGCGAGCCGGTTGGCGGCGACTCCGCGGCCGGTCTCCTTGTGGGCCTGGAAGGAGTAGGACACCTGGTGGAGCCGCACCACAGCGCTCGGCTCGCTGATCGGAAGGTCGACCCAGTGCGCGGTGATCTGGCTGCCCAGGGAGGTCGCCTCGAGCTCCTCGTCGAAGACCGACACCGGCACGACGGCACGGATGTTGCGGAGTCCGCCCAGCGACTCGGTGCGCGTCATCAGCCAGCCGCGGAGACCGCCGGTGACCGTGGCCAGCACGACGTCGTTGACGGTGCCACCGTGGGCGTCGCGGATCGCCCGGTGGTCGGCCAGCGAGGTGTGGACCGTGACGATGCGGCGCTGTTGTGACAGCTCGCCGGTGATCGGCGAGTCGGGCGAGGAGCGGCGGTTGGTGAGCGCGTCGGCGACCCGACCGGCACGGTCGGCGACCTGCCCGACCGTCCGGACCACGGCGGCGGCGTTGCTGCGGACGGTGTCGAGCACGATCCGCGGCTCGTGGGCGGAGTCGCCGACGGCATCCGCGATCAGTCCGAACGGGGTCGGCCTGCGGTCCGCCCGCCACTCGTCGCCACCGAGCGACTTGGCTTCTGCGTGCACGTCGAGCAGGACCTGGCCGAGGTCGACGGTGTCGACACCGTCGACGAGCGCGAGGTGCGACTTGGAGAGGACCGCGACCTGCCCCCCGGCCAGCCCCTCGACGAAGTAGACCTCCCAGAGCGGCCGGCTGCGGTCGAGCGGCCGCGACACGATCCGGCCGACCAGCTCGCGCAGCTGGTCCATGCTGCCGGGACGGGGCAGCGCGGAGCGGCGTACGTGGAACGCGAGGTCGAAGTCGGGATCGTCGCTCCAGACCGGGTTGGCCAGCCGGCCCGGGACCGACTGGAGCTTCTGCCGGTAGCGAGGCACGAACGAGATCCGGTCGGCGATCAGCTCGACGAGCCGGTCGTGGTCGAACCCGGACTCGCCGGGGTCGAAGATCTCGACGGTCGCATTGTGCATGGGAGCAGTGGGTGACTCGAGCGCCAGTATCGCGAGGTCGCGCGGACGCAGCCGATGACCCATGTCATTTCCCCCAGTCGTTGGTCTGTGGTGATCGGGGTGAACGGCACCCCGGCTTGCTCCACGTGCGATTCTGGCAGACAGGGCGTCCGTGCCGGACGCCCTGCCCAGCGAATGAGAGGACCCCGACCGTGCGAAGAGTGGCGCTGCTGGCGACCGTGCTCACCACACTCCTGTCCCTGGCCGGCTGCGGCTCGGACGAGCCGAAGGAAGGCGCCAAGCCGACTCCGGACTCCGCTCGCATCGAGCTGACCTTCGAGGGCGAGGAGGCCCCCGCGACCGAACGGGTCCAGGTCGAGCGCGGCGAGGAGATCGAGATCGTCATCAAGTCCGACGATGCCGGCGAGCTCCACGTCCACGCCGAGTCTGAAGAGGTCCTCGAGTACGCCGCTGGCACGACCACCCTCAAGCTGACCCTCGATCAGCCGGGCGTGGTCGACGTCGAACGTCACGAGCCCGAGGCATTGGTGCTCCAGCTCGAAGTCAGCTGACATGGCTGACAGCCGGCCGCTCGCCCACGGTCTGGGCGGGCCCGCCGACCTGCCGATCTCATCTGAGCTGGCGATCGCCGGTGCCGTCGCCGCCCTGGTTGTCTCGTTCACGGTGCTGGCCCTGGCCTGGCGAACGCCTCGCTACGACTCGACCACGAGCGGTCGGCCGGCACCGGCCGGGCTCGCCAGGCTGGTCGACAGCTCGGCGTATGCCGTGTCGCTGCGTGTGGTCGGCATGCTGGTCTTCGGCTGGTTCGTGCTGGCGGCGGTCTTCGGCCGCGACCTGCTCACCAACCCGGTCTTCGGGATGTTCTACGTGTGGTGGTGGGTCGGCCTGGTGCCGGTGTCGGTGCTGTTCGGGCCCGTCTGGAAGGCGATCAGCCCGGTCCGCACCATCAACGCGGTCTTCGCGCGGGTCTCCGGCAGCGACCCCGACCGCGGCCTCTTCGACTACCCGGCCCGGCTGGGTCACTGGCCGGCTGCGGCCGGGCTGTTCGCCTTCGTCTGGATCGAGCTGGTCTATCCGCACATGAGCGAGCTGGGCCCGGTGCGGTTGTGGTGCGCGGCCTACCTCGCCGTGATGCTGCTCGGCGGGGCGCTGTTCGGCAGCGTCTTCTACGAGAAGGCCGACCCGTTCGAGGTCTACTCCTCGCTCTGCGCCAAGCTCTCGATCTGGGGCCGCCGCGACGGCGTCCTGGTCGTACGCAGCCCGCTGGCCAACCTCGACACCGTGGCTCCGCTGCCCGGTCTGGTCGCCGTGGTCGGGGTGCTGTTCGGCAGCACCGCCTACGACTCCTTCCGGGACTCGCTGCTGTGGATCCGGTTCACACAGGAGAGCTCGACCTCGACGTTCCTGCTCAACAACCTCGCGCTGCTGTTGTTCTGCGCCGGTGTGGCGGTCATCCTCGCGATCGGCAGCGCGGCCACCGGTGTCGGGCGCGGCACCCGCCGCCGGGAGCTGCCCGCGCTGTTCGCGCACTCGGTGGTGCCGATCATCGTCGGCTACATCGCGGCCCACTACGTGAGCTACCTGGTCGAGGTCGGTTGGGACACCCTGATCCTGGCCAGCGACCCGCTCAGCACCGGATCCGACTGGCTCGGGACCGGCGATCTCGACCGGCTCTCCTGGCTCTCCTTCCACCCGACCGCGCTCGCCTGGATCAAGGTCGTGGCGGTCGTCGTCGGCCACGTGGTGGCCGTGGTGGCTGCTCATGACCGGGCGGTCCGGGTGTTGCCGAAGCAGCACCAGGTGACCGGTCAGCTGCCGATGCTGGCGGCGATGATCGCGTTCACCGTCGGCGGGCTCTACCTGCTGTTCGCCGCCTGATCGGACACGAGCGCGGCCGCCACCGCGGCCAGCGCCCGGCCGACGGCGGAGTCGCCGACCTCGGCCAGTGAGCGGCCGGCCACGAGCGCGCGGTCGACCGCGGCGCGGTCGTCGGGCAGGAAGTGGAGGCCGGTGATCCGGGCCAGCCCGCCGAGCATCCCCGCGATGTCCTGCTCGGCCCAGCCGAGCGTCGGCCGCATCCGGTTCACCACCACCCGCACCTCGGAGCGGCCGGTCGTCTCGCGCAGCTCGACCAGCCCCCGGGCCAGGCGCGCCAGCCCCACCGGGTCGGCGTTGCCGACGACCACGACCTCGTCGGCGGCCTCGAGTGCCTCCAGGGTCATCGTGTTGCGGCCCGCCCGGCCGACGTCGGTGGCCGGGTCGTGCTCGAGGCAGAAGCCGGTGTCGACCACCACGTGCCCATGGCTGCGGGCGACGTCGAGCAGGTGGTCGACGACTCCGGCCCTGATCTCCACCCAGCGGTCGGCCCGGGGAAGACCGGTGACCACGCTGAGCCGGTGGTCGAGGGACCGTTGCAGCCCACCGAAGCGCTCGGGCAGCTGGCCGCTGGCGACGAGCCGCGTGGTGGCGAGCAGCCCGGAGACCTCGTCGACGATGCCGAGCTGCTGGGCCACCGATCCGCCCCACGGGTCGGCGTCCACCACGATCGTGCGGCGATCACGGGCCAGCTCGGCCCCGAGCCCGACCGCGAGAGTGGTCCGGCCCGGCGCCCCCGACGGGCCCCACACCGCCACGACGCGGCCGGGGCTCCGGGCGGGTGCGGGCTCATCGGCGACGGCCCGGGCGAGGGTGTCGTCGGGCTCCTCCCCCACCGCGACCAGTTCGGCCAGGGCGTCGAGCTCGTGCTCGCCGACCAGGGCGCGGACGCCGATCCGGGTGGCCCGGAGCGCCGCTGCGTCGAGATCGGCGCCTCCGGGCAGCACCGCCACCGGTCGTACGCCGTGGCCACGCAGGTGGTCGACAGCAGCCCGGTCGAGCCCCGGTGCGTCGATCGCCACCACTGCGACCTCGGCCTGACCGGCCGCGGCGGTCGCGAGCAGGTCGGCGACGTCGACGCAGCGCTTCAGCACCACCACGTCGGGCCGGTCGCCCAGCCGGGTCAGCGCCGGGGACTCCCAGTCGGCACCGGCAGCCAGCACGAGGACCACGACCACGCGGCTCAGCTCCCGAGGACGGTGATCACGGGCTGCTCGAGCCCGGCGAGCAGCTCGAACCACCGATCGGCGTCGGCCTGCTCGACAGCCACCACCAGCTGGCGAGCACCGGTGAGGTCGTCGACGGCCGGGGCGTCGACCACCGTGACGCCCGGCAGGGCCGCCCCGGCGCACTCCGGGCAGCGCGCGGTGTCGCGCACATAGATGCTGACGACCGATCCGGCCCGGACGCTCTCGGGCACCAACGCGGGCTCGACCGCGATCGGCAGCTGCAGGACATCGGTCTCCTCGGCCGAGCCCACCGCGGCCCGCGGCAGCAGCTCCCCGTCGCCGACCCCCCGCAGCAACCGGGCGTCGGGCGGCAGCTCCTGGTCGGCGGAGACGTAGCGGTCGAGGTCGTCCGCGTCGACGAACCGGACCTGACGGGCCGCCAGGTCGTCGGCGGTCAGCTCGTCGCCCGCGACCAGGTCGGTGGTCGCGGCCCAGACCGTCACCGAGTCGTCGGCCGCGGCGAGCAACCGCGAGCCGGCCACGACCGAGAGGGCCACGATGGCGACGCCGATCCAGAGGCGCGGGTCGCGCCACCCTGGTCGGGTGGCGCGGGTCGCTGGCGGCGGTGTGAGGTCCCCGAGACTGGTCACCGCACCATCATGGACCGATCCGGCCCCCCAGGTCACGCGTCCTCCACAGACCCGTGGGTCGGCGTACCCCCGGAGTGGGCGCGGGTGGGACGATGGTGGCATGTCCGGCACCCCCCGCTTTCTCACCCTGGCCGACGTCGCCGAGGTCCTGAACACCTCGAGCGCGCAGGTCTACGCCCTGGTGCGACGCGGCGATCTGCCCGCGATCAAGATCGGCGGACGCGGCCAGTGGCGGGTGGAAGCCTCACAGCTGGAGGACTACATCACGCGGATGTATGACGAGACCCGCACGTTCGTCGACCAGCACCCGTTCGTCGAGCCGGACGGCAAGCCCACCGAGGACGAGCCGGTCTGATCTCCGGTCAGCCGATGCCGGTCAGCCGATCTCGGAGTCGAGGGTGACCTCGACGAGCTGCTCGTTCCCGCCCCGACGGACGGTGAACTCGATGGTCTGCCCCGGCTGGTAGGTGCGGATCGCCACGATCAGGGCAATGCCGTCAGTGACGCGCTGGCCGTTGACCGCGGTGACGATGTCGCCCTTCTCGAGGCCACTGTCCTCCGCGGGGGTGTCGGGCATGACCTCGTCGATGAGGGCGCCGGTGCCGTCCTTGTCGCCGCCGGTCTGCACCTTCGCGCCGATGACCGGGTAGCGCGCCTCGCCGGTACGCAGAATCTGGTCGGCGGTGACCCTGACCTGCTCGATCGGGATGGCGAAGCCGACGCCGATGTTTCCGCTCTCGCCGCCGCCGAACCCACCGCCGGTGGTGGCGATGGCGCTGTTGACCCCGACGACCTGACCCTGGAGGTTGACCAGCGGGCCGCCGGAGTTGCCGGGGTTGATGGCCGCGTCGGTCTGCACCGCGTTGATGTAGGACGAGTCGTTCGACGAGTCACCGGTGGTGACGGGACGGTTGAGCGCGCTGACGATGCCGGAGGTCACCGTCGAGCTCAGGCCGAGCGGCGAGCCGAAGGCGACCACGGGTTCGCCGACGCTCAGCCGGCGCGAGGCACCGAGGGAGGCCGGCGGCAGCACCGCTGCGTCCTTGGAGTAGAGCACCGCGAGGTCGTAGACGGCGCTGCGGCCCACCACCGTGGCGACGTAGCGGTTGCCCTCCTGGTCGACGATCTCGATCTCGCCGTCGGACTCGTCGGCGGACTGCACGACGTGATTGTTGGTGATGATGTGGCCCTGCTTGTCGAGCACGAAGCCGGACCCGGTCGCACCCCCGGTCCTGCCCTCGAACTCCGCCACGATCTGGACGGTGCTGGGCAACAGCTGGTCGGCGACCCGGACGACGGACTTGTTGCTGACCGTCAGCGGCGGCGCTGACTCGGTGTCGACACCCTCGAGGCCGGTGGAGACACTGCCGGGCCGGTCCTGGGTGACGTTGTCGAGGAGCGCCGACCCGGCGGCCCCGCCCACGAGGCCGAGCACCAACGCCAGGCCGGCGACGGCCGGCCACATCCAGCCCGGCACCCGGCCGCGGGGCTGCTGCGGCTGCGCGTAGGGCTGGTAGGGCTGGCTCCACGGAGCCGCCGGCATCGCGTACGGCGGCAGCGGCCGCGTCGTCGGCGGAGTCATCTGGGCCTGCCACTGACCCGGCGGGGGCTGGTTCACCGGCGGCAGCCACGAGGCCCCGGCAGCCGGCCCCACCGTCGGCGAGGGGATGGCCGGCCTGATCGGCTGCGTGGGCTCAGAGTCTGCTTCTGGGCCCTCGTCGTGGTCGCTCACCGGACCATTCTCACCCGAGGGTGGTGAGGCGCCTAGTTCGAGGGTGACGGGGCGGCCGGTCGCAGGGTCGGACCGGGGATGCTCGCGGGGAGCTGTCGCGACCCCTCGGAACCGCCGAAGTTGGTCACCGGCGCGTCGCGGGAGGGGGCCGGCGCGGAGGACCCGCCGAGGCCGAGGGCCACCACGCCGAGGACGGCCACCCCGGCCGCCGAGCCACCCAGCAGCACCATCGCCGCGCGCCGCGGTCGGTCGTGGTCGGCCGGGTCGGCCGGCACGGAGGTGCCACACAGCAACGAGCCTTTGAGATGGTCGGAGGCGCCCTGCGGTCCGGCCGACAGCCCGGCGAGCCGGGTCTTGATCCAGCCCTCGCGCTCGACCGCGTCGCGACAGAAGTGACAGACGTGGGCGTGGGCCCAGGCACGCTCGGTCTCCTCCGGCGGCAGCTGGCCGTCGAGGAGGGCGCTCACGCGGTTCCCGAGGTGACCGATCACTGCGCGCCCTCGGGTGCCATCACGGGACCGGAGTAACGCACGCGACCGCCCTCGGGGGCGCGGTGGGCCAGCGCCCGGCGGAGCATGGCCCGGCCGCGATGGATCCGCGACCGGACGGTGCCGAGCTTGGCGCCGAGGATGTCGGCGATCTCGTCGTACGAGAGCCCCTCGACGTCGCACAGCACCACGGCGGCGCGGAAGTCCGGCGGCAGCGAGGCGAGCGCCCGCTCGACGTCGTCGTCGAACATGCGGTCTGCGACCGCGGAGTCCGGCGCGGGTCCGTTGCTGCGCAGCGTGCCGGCCCGTTCGTCGGACAGGGCGTCGAAGCGGATCCGCTGCTTGCGGCGGGCCTGGTCGAGGAACAGGTTGGTGGTGACGCGGTGGAGCCAGCCCTCGAAGGTGCCGGGGGTGTAGGTGTCGAGGCGGCGGAAGACGCGAACGAAGACCTCTTGGGTGAGGTCCTCGGCGTCCGGGCGGTTGCCGGTGAGCCGGTAGGCCAGGCGGAAGACCCGGTCGGAGTGCTGCTCGACGATCTCGTCCCACGTCGGCACCCGCTGATCGAGCTGGGGATCGATCGGCTGGTCGTTCATCGTGGGCTCCTGACGGGGCTGGTTCCAGAACAACTGCGTGCCTTCCGCGTTCGCTGGTCGACCCCACGCTAGGGGTCCGGTCTGAGAGGAACCTGTGAGGTGTCGCTCGACTGTCCCAACGAGCCGGGAGCATCCGGTGTTCCCGCGCGAGGATCCGCTCAGCACGCGGTAGGGTCGTGCCCGCTGTCAGCGCCGCCCCCGCGGCTGGACCCAGGAGGCCATCATCACCACCTCGAACCACGGGCCGATCAAGCCCGCCAGTTGGTCCTACGCGGAGTCCTTCGTGGCTGAGGACGAGGTCCTTGCCGCCGCCCGCGCCCGCGCCGAGGAGGTCGGGGTAGTCCCGATCGGCTCCGGCGGTGGGGCGGCCCTCCGGTTCCTCGCGTCGGTGCTCGAGGCGCGGGCCGTCGTCGAGATCGGCACCGGCACCGGCGTCTCCGGGCTCTGGTTGCTGCGTGGCATGCGGGCCGACGGCATCCTCACCACCGTCGACATCGAGGCCGAGCACCAGCGGCTGGCCAAGCAGTCGTTCGCCGAGGCCGGGATCCCCTCGCAGCGCGCCCGCACCATCTCCGGCGCGGCCCTCGAGGTCCTTCCCCGACTGACCGACGGTCACTACGACCTGGTCTTCTGCGACGGCGACAAGTCCGAGTACGACGCCTACCTGACCGCCGCGCTGCGACTGCTGCGTCCCGGCGGTGTGGTGGCGTTCGACAACGCGCTGTGGCACGACAGGGTGGCCGATCCGGCCCAACGCGACCGCGAGACGGTCACCATCCGCGACCTCGGCCGGCGAATCGCCGAGCACGAGGACCTGGTCGCCGTGCTGCTCCCGGTCGGCGACGGCCTGCTGGCAGCCAAGAAGCTGTGGTCACCCGAACCCGGCGAGTGATCCGCTAGCTGTCAGTACCGGGACGCGGACTGGAAGCCCTCGCGTCCCTCGGCGATCGCGACGACCTCGCACTCCTCGATGAGGATCGGGGCGCTGCCGATGATCACCGAGCCCGGCGCCTCGGCCGCCCCCTGGCTGAAGGTCCGCTGGAACGCGGAGCGGTCCTCCCCCGTGGCGAAGACGTAGCACCCCTCGAACCACTGCCCCGGCTTGATCCGCCAGGTCTTGAAGCGCAGGCCGGGCATGCCGCTGAAGCGGGCGTGTGAGCTCTCCTGGACGTACTCCGCCAGGTGTTCGGCGACGTCGGGCGGGGCGGCCTCGAGCGACCACCTCACGGTCAGCCCACGCATCAGCTGATTCCCGCCAGGGGAGCGGAGCCGGTGAGCCAGCGCAGCAGCAGCCGCGCTCCGAAGCCGGTCGGCCCGGTGGTCCACTCGTGGCGCTCGCCGGGCGAGTCGCCGACCGACGCGATGTCGATGTGGGCCCAGGGACGGCCCGAGACGAAGTGCTGCAGGAACAGGGCGGCGGAGATGGCGCCGGCGTGCTTGGGCGCGTTGTCGGCGTCGGCGACGGTCGATTCGAGGTAGGACTCGTAGTCGGCCACCAGCGGGAACCGCCACAGCTCCTCGTCAGCGTCACGGCCGGCCTCACGGAGCGCGTCGGCCAGGGCGTCGTTGTTGGCGAAGTAGCCGCCGGTCTGCTGACCGAGCGCGACCTTCATGGCGCCGGTCAGGGTGGCGATGTCGACGACGGCGACCGGGTCGAGCTCCGCGACGGCGTACGCGAGCGCGTCGCCGAGCACCAGCCGGCCCTCGGCATCGGTGTTGGTGACCTCGGTGGTGCGGCCGCCGTAGTGGCGCAGCACGTCACCGGGTCGCATCGCGTTGCCACTGACGGCGTTCTCGGCGGCGGCGATCAGCCCGGTGACCCGCACCGGGCAGTCGAGGTCGCGGAGCGCGGCCAGGACCGACATCACGACGGCACCGCCGGTCATGTCGCGCTTCATGTTGACCATGGCCTCGCCGGGCTTGATCGACAGACCGCCGGTGTCGAAGGTGATGCCCTTGCCGACCAGGACCACCAACGGCGCCTTGCGCCCCGTGCGTGGCACGTAGTCGAGGCGGATCAGGCGTGGCGGGGTGGCCGAGGCCTGGCCGACGCCGAGGATGCCGCCGAAGCCGTCCTTGGCGAGCCGCTTCTCGTCCCACACGGTCACCGCGAGGCCGGAGCCCTGGGCCAGCTCTTCGGCCTGCTCGGCCAACCACTGCGGGTTCTTGATGTTCGAGGGGACGGTGGCGAGCATCCGGGCTCGCCAACCGGCGCCACCGAGGGTGATGCCGCGGTGGAGAGCTGCGTCCGCCTGCTCGTCATCCGGGGTCGCGGCCAGCACGACCCGCGTGACCGGCGTGTGCTCGGGCCCGTCGGAGCGAAGGTGGAACCCGAACGAGCCCAGCGTCAGCCCGACCACGAAGGTGGTGAGTCCCTCGTGGTCGGCAGCGGCGGCGACCGAGGTGGCGACCGCGGAGCGGTCACGGGCGGCCCGCGCCAGTGCGGCTCCGGCGCGACGCAGGTCGCGCGGGGTCTGCTGGCCTACACCGACCAGGAGAACCAGTCGCAGCGCCGGGTTGTCGGGGATCCCGAGCGGCACCGGCACGGTGGTGATCTCACCGGTCTTGCCGGTGGCGCGCTCGGCCTCGAGCACGGCGAGCAGGTCGATGCCCACTGCGTCAGCCAGCTCCTCGGCGCCGGGGCCGAGCAGCACGGAGCCACCTTCGGCCGCGGGGAGCACGGGAACTGCGGCGATCTCCACGCCGCTGACGGCATGGGGCCGGAGGGGGCTGAGCGCGAATTGCGGTGGGGAGACCTGCGCGGGAAGTGACTCGTTCCGAGAATCCACGGGGATCAGCTGGTGACGCCCTCGAGCGCCGTGCGCAGTTCCTTGGCCTCGTCAGCCTTGAGCTCGACGACCAGTCGTCCGCCGCCCTCCAGGGGGACCCGCATGACCAGGCCGCGGCCCTCCTTGGTGACCTCCAGCGGTCCGTCCCCCGTGCGGGGCTTCATCGCCGCCATCCGCGCACCTCTTCCTGTGTGGTTCCATGACACAACGTTGGCCGCGGATGCGGCATGCCTGCGTCGTATGCCGGACCATTATCCCCCATGACGGGAGTGATGCCGACCACAGGTCCCCAAGTCCGCCGGCGCGGCAGATGGCACACTCCGTCCATGCACGCGCGCTCCGCGTTGTTCGACGTCTTCGGCGACCACCTGCGCGGCCGGGACAGCCAGGCACCGGTCGCCGGACTGGTGCGACTGCTCGACCCGGTCGGGATCGCGGCGCCCGCCGTCCGTACGGCGATCTCGCGGATGGTCTCGGAGGGATGGCTGGAGCCGCTGCTGCTCCCGTCCGGCCGCGGCTATCGCGCCACACCCCGCACCATCCGGTGGCTCGACGACGTCTCGACGCGGGTCTACCGGAGCGTCGACCGCGCCTGGGACGGCCACTGGCACCTGGCACTGGTCGACCAGCCCGCGGGCCGCCCCGACCGCAACCGGCTGCGCGACGACCTGTCGTTCATCGGGTACGCCGAGCTGACGCCCCACACCTGGGTGAGCCCGTTCCCGCGGGCCGAGCTCGACGAGGTTCTCGAGCGGGCCGGTGCGACCGCGCGGCTGGTCCGCGCCGGCCTGGTCGAGCCCACCCCGATCACCGCCTGGGACCTGCCCGACCTCGCGGCGGCGTACGAACGCTTCGTCGCGGAGGCCGACGAGGTGCTCGACGGTGTCGACGCCACCGGCGCTGCGGATGCCGACGAGGCCGCTTTCGCGGCCCGCTTCCGGCTGGTCCACGAGTGGCGCAAGTTCCTCTTCACCGACCCGGGGTTGCCCAACGAGCTGCTGCCTGCCGACTGGCCGGGGCGGGCCGCTGCCGAGCTCTTCACGGGAGAGGCGCGGCGGCTCAAGCCTGCTGCCGATCGCTTCGTCGCGACCTGCCTGGACAGCTGATCCCGGTCGGGCAGACTGCACGCATGAGCTCACCTGTGCAGCTGGACCTGACCGAGGGCGTCGCCACCATCACGCTGGACCGGCCCGAGGCGATGAACAGCCTCGACGTCGCCACGAAGACGGCACTGCTGGAGACCGTGCGCGCCGTCGCCGACGACCCCGCCGCCCGCGCCGTCGTGCTCACCGGCAGCGGCCGCGCCTTCTGCGTCGGGCAGGACCTCAAGGAGCACATCGAGATCCTCAACAGCAGTTCCCCCGACGAGCTGTTCACCACCGTCGACGACCACTACAACCCGATCGTGACGACGCTCGCCACGATGGCGAAGCCGGTCCTCGCCGCCGTGAACGGCGTCGCGGCCGGAGCCGGCGCCAGCCTGGCCTTCGCGTGCGACCTGCGCTACCTGGCCGACGGAGCCGGGTTCAACCTCGCCTTCGCCAACGTCGCGCTCTCCTGCGACACCGGCGCCAGCTACCACCTCCAGCGACTCGTGGGTCGGGCGAAGGCGATCGAGCTGCTCTACTTCCCGCGCACGATCCCAGCCGAGGAGTCGCTGTCGCTGGGGCTGGCGACCCGAGTCGTTCCCGCCGACGAACTGTCGGGTGTCGTCGGCGAGGTCGCCGCCCAGCTGGCTGCGGGACCGAGCGTGGCCCTGGGCGCGATGCGCCGCTCGGTCGCGTACGCCGCCGGTCACTCGTTCGAGGAGTCGCTGGAGTTCGAGAGCTCGATGATGACCCTCACCGGCGCGACCGAGGACCACGCCCGGGCCGTGGCCGCCTTCGTCGCCAAGGAGAAGCCGGTGTTCCAGGGGCGCTGAGGCCCCTCACACGATCTCGGAGTCCAACGACACGCGGCGGGCTCCGAACACCTTCAGCACCCGCTTCGGGGCGGTCTTCCGCATCATGGTCCGGCTCGGATTCACGCCGTACTCGACGGTCAGCGCAGCGCCCTTGAAGTGGTGGTTGTACCAGGACGTCATGGTGCCGTGGCAGACACCGCCGCAGTCGAAGGTCTTGGCCGGCAGCTTGAGAACCTTGGCCACCCGACGCGCGAACTTCCTGTTCTTGGTGTCGGTGTCGACGCCGTACAACGGCTGGTGGAAGCTGAGGATGCGCTTCGGCTTCACGTCCTTGAGGAACTCGATCATCGCGCGCGTCTCCGGCTCGGACTTCGGCTCCGGACCCGACTCGTAGTTCCCGTCGAGATCGGCCCAGTTGTAGGGGAAGTTGCGGTTGAGGTCGACCCCGTGGGCGTTCTTGCGGGCGCCGGCGGCCAGGCCGTCGGGGTTGTAGGTCGGCACGACCCAGAGGTTGACGCCCTTGATCGGGCGGCCGTCCTTGAGCGACAGCAAGATCTTGCGGGTGTCCGACTCGTTGCCGTGCATCGTCGAGATCAACACCACGGTCGGCTTGTCGGGCTGTCCCAGCCGGTAGGCCATGATCGGGCGGCCGTTGACCGACTCACCGAGCTTGCGCTTCCTCACCACGGCGTCCTTCTGGACGGCCCCAGTGGTTGGCACAGTGGACACAATGGCCGGCGCAGAGGTTCGCACCGTGGTCGTCGCTGCGCTGCCGGCGACGCCCGCCCCGAGCGGCACCAGTGTGGCGGCGGAGGCGACGGCGAGGGCCAGGAGCGTGGGTCGCACGGTCAGACGAGGCCCTCGGCGTAGGCGTAGGTGAAGACGAGGACGCCGACCAGCATGCCGACGTGGGCCAGGATCGAGAGGCCCGGACCCTCGGACCACGTGTCCTCCTGTGCCGAGTCCGCGTGACGTCCGCGACTCGGGATCCAGCGGACCAAGATGAGCAGCCCGGCAAGCGCGACGATCCACCACAGCGCCAGGCCGATGATCCCGGCGAGCTCTCCACCGACGGCTGTGTCCTCGGCGGCGACCAGGTAGGCCACCCACACGATCAGCGCGAGCACGCCCGCGACCGTGTGCAGATTGAGCAGGGACGGGCCGACGCTGACGCGGCCCGCACCGCCCTCCTGCTTCCCGAGCCGAAGTCGCGTCAGCACGACGACGACAGCGGCGAGAGCGGTGAGGATGTAGACGATCACCTCGATGGACACGCAGGCAGTGTGCCCTAGTGCGACTCGTCGTCGCCACGACCTGCCGGGCGTGGCGCATCGCCGGACTGGTCCGGCTCCGGGGCCTCCTTCTCCGCCGCGAGCCGGTCGAGTAGCGCGTCAACCTCCGACATCCGGTAGCCGCGGACAGCCAGCGAGAACCGCACCCGGCGCAGGTCCGCGCCGGAGAGCGGGCCGTCGGCCGGTACGACGGCGTCGGGACGGTCGTCGTAGGCGCGCTCCATCGGCTCACCCCGCCCGGACGCGACGACCGCGATCGCGCCGAGCGCCAGCACCACCAAGATCGCGAAGAACCAGACCACGAAGCTCACTCCGCCCGGTGGGGCGCCGGGGTCGGGACGTCGCCCTCCTGCGCGGTGATCATCAGCTCGACCGCCTCGTTCACGTCGTCGGTCAACACCAGCATGTCGAGGTCGGCCTTCGAGACGTTGCCGGCGGCGTGCACGGTGTCGCGCAGCCAGTCGAGCAGTCCACTCCAGTAGTCGGTGCCGACCAGCACCACCGGGAACGAGGTCACCTTCTGGGTCTGCACCAGGGTCAGCGCCTCGAACAGCTCATCGAACGTGCCGAGCCCCCCGGGCAGCACGATGAAGCCCTGGGAGTACTTCACGAACATCGTCTTGCGGGCGAAGAAGTAACGGAAGTTGATCCCGATGTCGACGTACGGGTTGAGGCCGGCCTCGAAGGGCAGCTCGATCCCCAGCCCCACCGAGGTGCCGCCTGCCTCGCGAGCGCCCTGGTTGGCGGCCTCCATCGACCCGGGCCCACCGCCGGTGATCACGGCGAAACCGGCGTCGACAAGTCGCCGTCCGACCTCGATGCCCATCGCGTAGTAGGGATTGTCCGGCTTGGTCCGGGCCGAGCCGAACACGGCGATCGCCGGCCCCAACTCAGCCAGCGCGCCGAAGCCCTCGACGAACTCGGCCTGGATGCGCATCACCCGCCACGGATCGGTGTGGACCCAGTCACTGGCGCCACGCGAGTCCAACAACCGCTGGTCGGTGGTGCCCTCGTCGACCGCGTTGCCCTTGAGCGTCACGCGTCCCTTGGCCTTCCCGCCGTTCATCGGTCGCGCCCGAGCCAGGCGCGCAGCTGGCGCTCGCAGCGCTCGATGTGTTCCATCGGCACGAACTCTTCCTGCTTGTGGGCCAGCATCGGGTCTCCGGGGCCGAAGTTGACGGCCGGTACGCCGAGCGCGCTGAACCTGGACACGTCGGTCCACCCGAACTTCGGCTTCGCCTCGCCACCGACCGCGTCGAGGAACTCCTTGGCGGCCGGGAGGCCCAGCCCGGGCATCGCGCCTGGTGCGCTGTCGGAGACGGTCAGGTCGAAGCCGTCGAAGAACTCGCGCAGGAACTGCTCTGCCTCGGCCACGGAGCGGTCGGGCGCGAACCGGTGGTTGACGGAGACGACGCACTCGTCGGGCAACACGTTGCCGGCGACGCCGCCGCTGATGAAGACCGCGTTGAGGCCCTCGCGGTACTCGAGTCCGTCGATCACCGGCCGGCGGGACTCGTAGGCGTTGAGCCGGGCCAGGATCTCGGCGGCGCCGTGGATGGCGTTGACGCCCTTCCAGCTGCGCGCCGCGTGAGCCCGCTCCCCCGTCGTACGGATGTCGACGCGCATGGTGCCCTGGCAGCCCGCCTCGACGATGGCACCGGAGGGTTCCATCAGGATCGCGAAGTCGGCCTCCATCAGCTCCGGGTTGCTCTGCGCGAGCAGCTTGAGGCCGTTGAACTCCTCCTCGATCTCCTCGGCGTCGTAGAGGATGAAGGTGAGGTCACGGTTCGGCTCGGTCAGCGTCGCCGCCAGCTTCAAGATGACGGCGTCCCCTGACTTCATGTCGCAGGTCCCCAGACCGTGCAGCAGCCCGTCCTCACGACGCGACGGCAGGTTGCCGTTGAGGGGAACGGTGTCGATGTGGCCGGCGATGACGACCCGCTCGGCACGTCCGAGGTCTGTGCGCGCGACGATCGTGTGGCCGTGGCGGGTGACCGTCAGGTGACCCAGTGGGAGCAGGGCGCGCTCGATCGCATCCGCGATGGCCTGCTCGTTCCGGCTCACCGACTCGATGTTCACCAGCTGCTCGGTCAGGGCCACTGCGTCGGCAGTGAGGTCGAGGTCAGTCATGCGTCCCATCCAAGCAGCCGGTTCCCGGCCCCGCCCGCCCCGCACCCAGTGCCGGTCGGCAGCCGACGACTTCCAGCTCCTCGGACCGCCACCGTCCCCTCTCGACTGACGGGTCAGCGAGCCACGGACACTGCGATCTCGGCGGCCTCGGCGTACGTCACGGTCCTCGCGAGCGTCTCCTCGACCAGCAGCGCCTCGTGGGTGCGCGCGGCGGCGAGCACGTCGGCGGGGCCGGCGACGGACAACTCGATCCGGTCGGACACGTCGAGCCCAGCGTCCTTGCGGGCCTGCTGCACGGTCCGAACCAGGTCACGCGCCACGCCCTCGGCCTCGAGCTCCGGGGTGATGTCGGTGTCGAGCACGACGAAGCCGCCGCGGGGCAGCACGGCGGTGGCCGCGTGGCCGTCGCCCTGTCCGGCCACGGTCTCGAGCGTGAACTCGCCCTCGGCCAGCTCGATGCCGGCGCAGGTGACCGTGCCGTCCTCGGCCACCGACCAGTCGCCGGACTTGGAGCCCTTGATCACGGTCTGGACCTCGCGACCCAGCCGCGGTCCGGCGGCGCGCGCGTGGACGGTGAGCCGCTGCTCCACGGCGTACGCCGCGGCCTCCTCCGACCCGGCCAGCACCAGCCGCACGTCCTTGACGTTGAGCTCGTCGGCGAGGATCGGCTCGAAGCCGGCCAGCGCCGACACGTCGTCGACGACGAGGGTCAGCGACGCCAACGGCAACCGGGTGCGCAGGCCATGAGCCTTGCGCAGCGCAGATCCGGTCGAGGCGACGTCGCGCACCTCGTCCATCGCGTCGACGAGTGCGTCGTCGGCGGGCAGTTCGTCGCCGGTCGGGTAGTCGGTCAGGTGCACGGAGCGCTCGCCGGTCAGCCCGCGCCACACCTCCTCGGTCGTCAGCGGCAGCAGCGGCGCAGCCACCCGACACACCGTCTCCAGCACCGTCCACAGCGTGTCGAACGCCTCGGGGCTCTCGCCCCAGAAGCGGTCACGCGAGCGGCGTACGTACCAGTTGGTCAGCACTTCGAGGAACGTCCGCGTCGAGTCGCACGCGTTGGCGACCTCGTAGTTGTCGAGCTGGCGGGTCATGTCCTCGACGTAGCGGCGCAGCTTGGCCAGCACGTAGCGATCCATGACGTGGTCGGACTGCTGGCGCGCCGCCGCATCATGGCCCTGCCCGTCATGGGCGGCGTTGGCATAGAGCGCGAAGAAGTACCAGGTGTTCCACAGCGGGATCAGCACCTGCCGTACCGACTCGCGGACGCCGCGCTCGGTGACGATCAGGTTGCCGCCGCGCAGGATCGGGCTGGACATCAGGAACCAGCGCATCGCGTCCGCGCCGTCGCGGTCGAAGACCTCGTAGACGTTGGGGTAGTTGCGCAGGCTCTTCGACATCTTGTTGCCGTCGGAGCCGAGCACGATGCCGTGGCTGACGCACGTCGAGAACGCCGGTCGGTCGAAGAGGCCCGCGGCCAGCACGTGCATCGTGTAGAACCAGCCCCGGGTCTGGCCGATGTACTCGACGATGAAGTCGCCGGGGTAGTGGTTCTCGAACCATTCGGAGTTCTCGAACGGGTAGTGCACCTGGGCGAACGGCATCGACCCCGACTCGAACCAGCAGTCGAAGACGTCGGTGACGCGACGCATCGTCGACTGGCCGCTCGGGTCGTCGGGGTTGGGGCGGGTCAGGTCGTCGACGAACGGCCGGTGCAGGTCGTCGGGACGTACGCCGAAGTCGCGCTCGATGTCATCCAGCGAGCCGTACACGTCGACCCGCGGGTGGGCAGGGTCGTCGGACTTCCAGACCGGGATCGGGCTGCCCCAGAAGCGATTGCGTGAGATCGACCAGTCGCGGGTGTTCTCCAGCCACTTGCCGAACTGGCCGTCTTTGACGTGGTCGGGGACCCAGCGGATCTCCTGGTTGAGCTCGAGCATCCGGTCCCGGATCGAGGTGGTGCTGACGAACCAGGACGACACCGCCATGTAGATGAGCGGGTTCCGGCAGCGCCAG
>Ga0136633_1001247_pt1 | contig 18952 bp, 18 predicted proteins | sample AntDrymeUQ832206_2_FD_105494 | JGI IMG/M metagenome (GOLD analysis project Ga0136633, IMG submission 105494) | Polar desert sand microbial communities from Dry Valleys, Antarctica - metaG UQ83 (22.06) | ecosystem: Environmental > Terrestrial > Soil > Desert | place: Antarctica: Dry Valley...
AGGAGCGCCGGCGGATGCCGATCCGCGACGAGGCGATCAACGTCTTCATGGGCCTCCCGGGCGACGGTGACCGCCTCGAGCTGACCTACAACCACGGCGTCGGCGAGTACGACGTGGGCACCGGGTACAACCACATCGCCGTGACCGTCGACGACATGAACGCGACGCTCGCCCGGCTCGCCGGCAAGGGCATCGAGCCCGAGAAGCCGCCGTACTCGATCCGCGCTGGCGGCTCGCTGCTGTGCTTCGTCCGGGACCCCGACGGCTACCGCATCGAGCTCATCGAGCGGCCGCGGTAACCATGGCGACGCGCCGCCAGGCCGTCATCGACCTCGGATCGAACTCGTTCCGGCTGGTCGAGTTCACCTGGGACGACGGCCCGGCGGGGGGCTGGTGGAAGCGCACCGACGAGATCCGCGAGCCGGTCCGGATCGGCGAGGGGCTCGAGCGCGACGGGCCGCTGCAGGCCGAGCCGATGGACCGGGCGCTGCGCGCGCTGGATCTCTTCGCGCACTTCTGCCGGGCGACCGGGCTCGACGACGTGCGGCCGGTCGCGACTTCGGCGATCCGCGACGCGGCCAACCAGGCCGAGTTCCTCGCCGCGGTGCAGCAGCGCACCGGCCTGGTCGTGCGCGTCCTCAGCCGCGAGGAAGAGGCGCGCTACGGGTATCTGGCCGCGGTCAACTCGACGACGCTGGCCGACGGCGTCGCGCTCGACATCGGCGGCGGTTCGATGCAGCTCGTGCGTGTGGCCGGCCGACACGCCGAGGACTCACGCTCCTGGCGACTCGGCGCCGTGCGGGCGACCGAGCGCTACCTCCCCGGCAAGCGCACCACGCCCAAGCAGGTCAAGGAGATGCGGGCGCACGTCCTGCGCAAGCTCGAGGTCGCCCCGTGGCTCGAGGGCGCGGGCGCACACGGCAAGCGGTTCGTCGGGATCGGCGGCACGGTTCGCAACCTCGCCGTCGCCTCGGCTCTGGCCGCCGGCCAGCCGACCGACAGCGTCCAGGGCGTCTGCGTCGGGCGCAAGTCGCTCGCCGAGCTGATCGAGCGCCTCATCGAGCTCCCGGCCGCCGAGCGGGCGAAGGTGCCGGGCATCAAGCCCGACCGCGCGGACCTGATCCTGGCCGGTGCTGTGGTGATCGACTGCGTGCTGGAGGCGGGCCAGTTCGCTGAGCTCGAGGCCACGCAGGCCGGTCTGCGCGAGGGCGTGTTCTTCGAGACGCTGCTCGGTGGCGACGCGCTCGCCCAGCCGCTGTTCGGCGCACCCGCCACGCCGCTCTTCGACGACGTCCGGCGCGATGGCGTGCGCAACCTCGCCGCGCAGTACGAGAGCGACGCCAAACACCCCGAGCACGTCGCCTCCCTGTGCCTGGGCATGTGGGACGCCCTCGGCCAGGCCGGCTGCCACAAGGCCGACCCGGGGGAGCGCGACCTGCTGTGGGCGGCGGCGCTGCTGCACGACATCGGCACGGCGGTCGATTACGACGACCATCACCGCCACTCGCGCTACCTCGTGCTCAACGCGGGACTGCCGGGCTTCTCCGCGCGCGAGACCGCGCTCGTCGGCCAGATGGTCCGCTATCACCGGAAGGGCTCACCGGGACTCGGCGAGGCCGCCCCGCTCGCGCGCGACGGCGACGAGGCGGTCGTGCGCCGCTGCGCCGCGCTGCTGCGGGTCGTCGAGCAGCTCGAGCGCTCGCGCGATCAGACCGTCCGCTCCACCAGCCTGCAGGTGCGCGACGGCACCGTGGAGGTCACGCTCGACGCCGATGGGGACGTCTCGCTCGCGCGCTGGGCGGCCGAGCGCCAGGCCGACGTCTTCGAGCGCGCGTTCGGCAAGCGGCTCGCGCTCGTGGGCTCCTAGGCTCCGACGGCGATGTCCCTCGACGCTTCTGCCAAGAACATGCAGGCGGTCTGCAAGGCCAAGGACGTCCACAACGCGACCTGCCCCTACGGCGGCGCCGCGACCGAGGTGCACCTGAACTGGTTCGACCTCGGGCGCATGGGCTGGGAGAACGGCGACAACATCTGCGGTCTCACCGTCGTCGGCAACGAGAAGGTGGCCACCGGGATGATGCGCGTCACCTGCGACGCCGAGCCCGACGACCTCCCGGGCTTCGAGGAGGAAGAGGAGCTCGAGCTCGTCGAGGCCGTCTCCTCCGAGCGCGACCTGGCCGTGCCCCGAACGTCCTAGGCGGGCTCGCGTCACGCTCACTATGAGAGTCGCGCGAGCCCGGTCGGGCTTCACGGGTCGACGAGGACGCCGGGGTTGAGGATCCCGCGCGGGTCGACCGCGGCCTTGGCCGCGCGCAGCGCCGCCGCGAAGGGCTCCGGACGCTGACGGTCGTACCACGGCCGGTGGTCGCGCCCGACCGCGTGGTGGTGGGTGATCGTCCCGCCGCAGCGAAGGATCGCCTCCGACGCGACGCGCTTGACCTGCGCCCACTGGGCGATCTCCTCGCCCCGCGACGCGGGCGCCAGGCAGGTGAAATACGGTGCCGCGCCATCCGGGTAGGCATGGGTGAGCCGGACCGTGACCTGCCCCTCACCGCAGACCTCGCGCAGCGCCGCCTCGGCGCTCCCACGGACGTCCTCGACGAACGCGTCCAGGCGGTCCCACGTCACCGCGGTCTCGAAGGTCTCCGACAGCACGCCCATCGCCACGAACGTGTCGCGCAGGTAGGGCGCACGGACGAAGGCGTCGCGCCACGCCCCCATCGACCCGCGCTCGTCGGTGGGCTTCTCCTCCCAGTCGCCGGTGAAGCGCTCGCAGATGCGCAGCGCGTGGTCCATGCGCTCGTTGACCGTGACCGCGGCCGCCTCGAAGGCGAGGACGAGCAGAGCGTGCGAGCCGTCCCCGGCGAACGTCGCCGCCGCCTCACGGGCGTCGATCAGGCGGCAGTTGGCCGGGAGCAGACCCGCCTGGACGATCTCCCGGACGGCCGCGCAACCCGTGGCGAAGTCGGTGAAGCGCACCGACGCCGACCGTCGCTCGCGCGGGCGCTCGAGCACGCGCACCCACGCCTCGGTGATGACCGCGAGCGTCCCCTCCGAGCCGAGCAGCAGGCGGTCCGGTGAGGGTCCGGCGCCTGAGCCGGGTAGCCGCCGGGAGGCCCAGACCTCACCCGTCGCGGTGATCGCGCGCACGGACTGCACGAGGTCGTCGATGTGCGTCGGCCCGGTCGCGAAGTGCCCACCCGCTCGTGTCGCGATCCAGCCGCCGAGGGTGGCCAACTCGAACGACTGCGGGTAGAAGCGCAGGGTCAGGCCGCGCTCACGGAGCGCCGTCTCCAACTCCGGCCCGGTCGCCCCGGCCTCGATGCGGGCCGCGCGGGAGACCTCGTCGACTTCGAGCACGGAGCGCATCGAGCGCAGCGACAGCGCGATCGCCCCAGCATGATCTGGCCCGGGCCGCGCGTCGATGCCGCCGACCACGCTCGTCCCGCCGCCGACCGGGCTGACCGCGATGCCCGCTTCGCCGGCCCAGTCGAGCACCTGGCGCACCTCGTCCTCGTCGCGCGGGGAGACGACGAAGTCCGGCGGATAAGGAAACAGACCACGGAAGCCGCGGACGACGTCGGCGTACGAGCGGCCCTGCGCGTTCAGCGCGCGAGCGTGGACGTCGTCGCTCGCGATGTCGCGCAGTTCGGCGGGGATGCCGACCCGCGGCGGCGTGAGCGAGACCTGGTCGAGCGGCGCAGGCTCCTCGACGATCTCGCCGCCGAAGCCGAGGTGCGCGCGCAGGCCCTTCGCCGCCGCCTGCAGCTCCGACAGGGGCGGCTGCTCGTCTTCGAAGCCCCAGCCCCAGTGCTTTCGCCGCCGCCCCATTGCTCAGAGCATGCCAGTCCGGCGCGGCTAGCCTCGTCACCGATGGCCTACCAGCCCGGAGTCCTGGCGCGCGGTCCCTGGCCCGCCGAGCGGGTCAGCTTCTCGTGGCGCGACGAGCCGTTCGAGCCCCACCCGGCGCAGGAGGCCGCTGCCGACCTGGCGATCGCCGAACTCGCCGGCCGTGGATCGCCATCGCACGACGGCCTCGCCGCGCGCCTGGCCGGCTACGAGGAGCACGCGAACGCGCTGGCGCTCGAGCTCCAGCCCATGCGCTGGTCGCTGCGGCTCGTCGAGAACGACGCCTCGGGCTCGCTCGCCGCGCTGTGCCTGATCCGCGACGCGAGCGGGCGCTGGCTGGCCGGCCGCCGTGCCTCGTGGCTGGCGAGCTGGCCGGGACGCTGGGCGCTCGGCGCCGGTGGCGCGGTCGAGGTCGGCGAGGATCCCGTCGAGGCCCTGACGCGCGAGCTCGAGGAGGAGTGGTCGGTCGTCCCCGAGCGCCTGCGCGTCGAGGCGCTCGTCGCGCTCCCGCACCAGCTCGTCCTGCTCATCGGCCAGGCCTGGCTGCCCGACGGCGCGCAGGTCGTCCCCGATCACGAGCACGACGAGCACGCCTGGTGGCCGGCCGACCCCGCGCGCTGGCCGGACGAGGCCGACCCGCCGCTGCGGCGGATCGCCCAGCTCGTGTCTTGAGCAGGTTGGTTTCCGAGCCGGTCCTGCGCCGGCTCTCCTACGCGCATTCCATCGTCTACACGGTCCTCCTGTGGGCGGCGCTGACCGACCGTGAAGGAGTCGTCAGCGTCGTCGGATGGGTGCACGGGATCGGCTGGATCGCCATGTCCGCGCTCTGCCTGGAAGCCGTGCGCCGGCGCGTCATCCCCCTCTGGCTCGGCGTCGTCGTGGCCATCGTCGGAGGCGTCGGGCCCTTCTTCGGGTCGATCGGCTTCTATGCGCACAAACGGCGCGGTATGCTCGCCTGAGCGGTCATGGCAGAAGCAACCACGGTGCAAGTGGTCATGCCGGCGATGGGGGACTCGGTCACCGAGGGAACCGTCCTGGAATGGCACAAGCAGGAGGGCGACTCGATCGAGGCCGACGAGACGCTGGTCGAGATCTCGACCGACAAGGTCGACGCCGAGGTCCCGTCCCCCGCCAGCGGCACGCTCGTGAAGATCCTCGTCGCGGAGGGCGACACCATCACCGTCGGCTCGGTGCTCGCCGAGATCGACCCGTCCGGTAACGGCGGTGCCCCGAACGTGATGACGCCCGAGGCGGCGGCGCCCGCGGCCGAAGCCAGCGGCGACAGCGCCGGCGACGCTCCCGCGGCCGGCGGCCAGACCGTCGAGATCACGATGCCGGCGATGGGCGAGTCCGTGACCGAGGGCGTCGTGCTCGAGTGGCATGTCGCGCCCGGCGACTCGATCGAGGCCGACGCCACGATCGTCGAGATCTCCACGGACAAGGTCGACGCCGAGGTTCCGTCCCCGGCAACGGGCACGGTCGACGAGGTGCTGGTCGCCGTCGGGGACACCGTCACCGTCGGACAGGTGCTCGCGCGCATGACGTCCGGCGCCGGCTCCCCCGCCCCACAGGCCAAGGCGCCCGAACCCACGAGCGCTCCGCGGCCCGGCGCTTCCGCCGAGACCCCGGCGGCAGGCGTCCCGGAGGACTTCAAGATCACCCCGGTCGCGCGCCGGGTCGCCCAGGCCCACGGCGTCGACGTCTCGAACGTCCACGGCTCGGGCCCCGCCGGGCGCGTGTCGAAGGCCGACGTGCTGGCCGCCGCCGACGGCTCGTCGGCCAATGGCGCGCCCGCGGCGAAGGCTGCGCCCGCCGGCACCACGGCGCTCAAGGGCGGCGCCGCGATGCTCGCGCGCTACATGGACGAGTCGCGCTCCATCCCGACGGCAACCTCCTTCCGGACGCTCTCCGTCACGGTCCTCGACGGCTACCGCAAGCAGCTCAAGGAGGCCGGCCACAAGGTCTCCTTCACCCACCTGATCGCCTACGCGATCGCCCGCGCGGCGACCGAGGAGATGCCGGTGATGGCTCGTCACTTCGCCGAGCTCGATACCCAGGGGACTTCGTCCCCGGGCACAGGCGGTAAGCCGGGCTACGTCGATGATGGAGCCGTCAACCTCGGCATCGCCGTCGACGTTGAGAAGAAGGACGGCTCGAGGACGCTGATGGTCCCGGTCATCCGCGACGCCGGCCGGATGACGTTCCGGCAGTTCCTGGACGCGTTCGGCGATCTGATCGCCCGCGCACGAGAGAACAAGCTGACCGCCGACGACCTCCAGGGCGCGAACGTCTCGCTCACGAATCCCGGGGGCATCGGCACGATCGCCTCGGTCCCGCGCCTGATGACCGGCCAGGGCACGATCGTCGCCACCGGTTCGATCGCCTACCCGGTCGGCCTCGGCGCGATCGGCGCGATGATCGGCGCGGAGAAGGTCATGACGATGACCTCGACCTACGACCACCGCATCATCCAGGGCGCGGAATCGGGTCGCTTCCTGCAGGCCATCGAGGCCTACCTCGAAGGCGAGCACGAGTTCTACGACCGGATCTTCGCCGACCTCGGCGCGAACCTCGGCGCCCGCCCGCAGCCGTCCGCCCCCGCCGCAGCGGCCGGCGCCGCACGCGACGCTGCGACGGCGCCCGCCGCGTCCGACGCACCCGCCGGGGAGATGGACGAGGAGTTCATGCAGGCCATCCAGGCCGCGACGTCGCTCGTGAAGGCCCACCGCACGCACGGCCACCTCGCCGCGAAGCTGGACCCCCTGGGCTCCGAGCCCGAAGGCGACCCGGCGCTGGATCCTGAGCCGCTCAGCCTCACGCCCGAGCTGATGGCCCGGATCCCCGCGAAGATCCTGCGCATCCACGTCCCCGGCGCGACGCTGGCCGACGCGCTGCCGCACCTGCGCGAGACCTACTGCGGCACGATCGCTTACGAGATCGAGCACATCGCCTCGCACCGCCAGCGAGTCTGGCTGCGGCAGAACATCGAATCCGGCGTGTTCCGCGCGCCGCTGACCAACGAGGAGTCCAAGGCCCTGCTCGGCCGCCTGTCTCAGGTCGACGCGTTCGAGCGCTTCCTGCACAAGGCCTACCTCGGGCAGAAGCAGTTCTCGATCGAGGGCCTGGACATGACGATCCCGATGCTCGACGAGATCATCCAGCTCGGCGCCGCGCACGGGACCCGCGAAGTCGTCCTGGGCATGGCCCACCGCGGCCGGCTGTCGGTGCTCGCCCACAACCTCGGCCGCGAGTACGAGACGATCTTCCGCGAGTTCGAGGGCGCCTCGAACGTCGAGGCCGTGACGACGATCCCGCAGGGCGGCACGGGCGACGTCAAGTATCACCACGGCGCCCAGGGCTCTTACCAGGTCGGCGACGGCTCGATCATCGTGCGCCTGGAGTCCAACCCGTCGCACCTCGAGTACGTCGCGCCCGTGGTCACGGGCGCCACGCGCGCGCTGCAGACCACGCGCCAGGGGCCGCACAAGCACATCGACCACAACGCCGCGATCCCGATCGTCCTGCACGGCGACGCCGCCTTCCCGGGCCAGGGCGTGGTTTCGGAGACCTTCAACCTGCAGGCGCTCGACGGCTACTCGGTCGGCGGCACGCTGCACCTGATCCAGAACAACCAGATCGGCTTCACGACCGATCCGGACGAGTCGCGCTCGACGCGCTGGGCCTCGGACCTCGCGAAGGGCTTCGACGTCCCGATCTTCCACGTCAACGCCGACGACGTCGCGGGCTGCATCTCGGCCGTCCGCCTGGCCTTCGCCTTCCGCCAGGAGTTCGGCCACGACGTCCTGATCGACCTGATCGGCTACCGGCGCTTCGGCCACAACGAGGCCGACGAGCCCGCTTACACGCAGCCCGAGATGACGGCGATCATCAAGAAGAAGGCGCCGGTCCGCGAGGTCTTCGCCGAGCAGCTCGTCGCCCAGGGCGTCCTCACGAAGGAGGAAGCCGACGAGATCGCCCAGACGATCTGGGACGAGCTCTCCGAGCGCCACCGTACGCTCAAGGAGGAACTGGCCAGCACCCACGCCGAGCAGCCCACGGGCGGCTACGAGCTCGACCGCACCCAGTCGCCCGAAGTCAAGACCTCCGTCTCGGCCGAGCGCCTGCTCTCCCTCAACAACGACCTGACGAAGTTCCCGGAAGGCTTCACCGTCCACCCCAAGCTCGCGCGGCAGCTCGAAAAGCGCCACGAGTCCGTCGAGTCCGGCAAGGACATCGACTGGGCGCACGCCGAGTCGCTGGCCTACGCGTCGCTGCTGAGCGAGGGGACGCCCGTGCGCCTGACGGGCCAGGACGTCGAGCGCGGGACGTTCTCCCAGCGCCACCTCGTCCTCCACGACCACAAGACCGGCTTCCGCTCTTCGCCGATCCAGAACCTCCCCGGCGCGCTGGCGCCCTTCGAGCTCCACAACTCGCCGCTGAGCGAGATCGCCTGCCTGGGCTTCGAGTACGGCTACTCGATGGAGGCGCCGGAGTCGCTCGTGCTCTGGGAGGCGCAGTTCGGCGACTTCGCGAACTCCGCGCAGGTCATCATCGACCAGTTCATGGTGAGCGCGTTGTCGAAGTGGGGCCAGACCTCACGCCTCACGCTGCTGCTCCCGCACGGCTACGAGGGCTCCGGGCCCGAACACTCCTCGGCGCGCATGGAGCGCTTCCTGACGTTGGCCGCCGAGGGCAACATCCGAGTCGCGAACCTGACGACGCCGGCGCAGTACTTCCACCTGCTGCGCCGTCAGGCGCGCGTGGCCAAGCAGCGGCCGCTGGTCGTGATGACGCCGAAATCGCTCCTGCGCCTGCCGCAGGCCACGTCGCGGATCGAGCACCTCTCGGAGTCGCGCTTCTTCCCCGTCCTGGCCGAACCCCGCATCGACGAGGACAAGGTCACGCGCCTGGTCCTGTGCACCGGCAAGGTCTACTACGACCTCAAGAACCACTCCACGCGCGAGAACAACGAGCAGGTCGCGATCACCCGGGTCGAGTTGCTCTACCCGTTCCCGCAGCAGCAGATCATGGACGAGGTCGCCCGCTACCCGAACCTGCGCGAGGTCGTCTGGTGCCAGGAGGAGCCGCGCAACATGGGCGCCCGCGCGCACATGTCACCGCGCATGCTCCAGATCCTGCCCGAGCACCTCGATTTCGGCTACGTCGGCCGGCCCGAGCGCGCCAGCCCGGGCGAGGGCTATCCGGCCGCACACACGATCATGCAGACCCGCATCATCCGCACGGCGCTGGACCTCTCGATGCCGGTGTCGGTCAACCCGGACAAGGAACCGGGCGAGCGCTAGGAGTTCGGCCACGCGTTTCGCGCGCGGCGTTCAGCGGGGGGTGGGCTCGGCGCCCGGGGGCGCGATCTCACCGTGGATCGTGCCGGACATGTCCCACCAGACGAGTGCGTCCATGGGGGCATCGTCGGCGTCAGGAGTTCCCTGCACGAGCCGGACATCCGTCCGGTCGGCGCTCGGGTCAGCAGCCGTCGACGGCGCAGGCGTCGCCCTCGCCCTCGCCCTCGCCCACCAGGGTGAGCGGGGAGCGCTGCTCCCAGGCCTTCGCGAGCAGCTTCGTCAGGAACTCGAACGACTGGGCCCCGGAGGCGCCGAGCGCGCGGTCGATGACGAAGAACGGGACGGCGTGGATGCCGAGGCCGGCGGCGGTGCGCTCGTCCACGCGGACCTCGTCGGCGAAGAGGTCGCCCGCAAGGAGGTCGGCGGCCTCGTCCGCGGGGATTCCGACCTCGACGGCCAGCCCCTGGAGGACGTCCGGGTTCCCGATGGCTGCCCCCTCGGTGAGGTAAGCGCGCATCAGCCGTTCTTTCATCGCGTCCTGGAGGTCGTTGGCGGCAGCGAGGTGAAGCAGGCGGTGGGCGTCGAACGTGTTGCCGCTGCGCACGAGGTCGAAGCGGAAGTCGAGTCCCTCGGCGGCCGCGGTCTCGGTCATCCGCTGTTCCATGGCCTCGGCCTGCTCGCGGCTCGTGCCGTACTTCTCGGCCAGGTGGGTGGTCACGTCGTGCTCACGTTCGGCGGGGGCGGCCGGGTCGAGCTCGAAGGAGCGCCAGGTGACGCGCACGTCGGCGGCATGCTCGAAGCCGGCCAGCGCGGTCTCGAAGCGGCGCTTGCCGACGTAGCACCAGGGGCAGGCGATGTCGGACCAGATCTCGACGTGCATGTGTGGGGTCTCCGGTACTTGCGTAGGCAACTACATGAAGGGTAGCGGTCAGCCCCGACTACCAGATCGGAGCCGCGGCGCCGGATGGCGCTCGAGGAGTCTGTTGATGTTCGCGTCCGGTCCGGTCGGCTCCCGACGCCGAGTGCGGTTCCCAACGCGGTTCCCAACGCGCCCGACGGAACCGCATCCAGCCGCACTCACGCCACCCAGCAACGCCCTTCCAGAGCCAACCGGACACCTGAGCCGCCACTCATAATCCGTCATACGAAGGTTCGAATTCTTCCCGGCCCATGGCTCTAACGAGCCGAAGTTGCGCTCGTCGACTTGACCGCGGGCCCCGGTCATTCTCGTTGGCCCCGATCAGGCTCGCTTCGGCGCGCAGGTCCGGTAGCGGCGGCTGCCGTTGAGCGTGCTACCACGGGCGGTTGCCCTTCGGGAGTCCACGGAGGTCGACGGTGGCGGTGAACCGGGTACCGCTCCGCCGCACCGAAGCGGCGGCCGTTGACGGTTACGGTCGCCCGTTTGATCGTGACCCCTTTCGGAGCGACGAGCCGGATCACGAACCTGCGCCGGCTCACGCACCGCTTCGCGGACGGGAGACCGAAGGCCGTCGCCACCTGGCCCGTGGATGCGGCCGTGAGAGCCTGGCGGGACGCTCATCATCGCGCCGCGGTGGTCTGCGATCGCGTAGGCGACGATCGCGCCGCCATCCTCGACCACGAAGCAATCGCGCTCGCGGTCGATCGCCGGGTTCTCCCAGTCGCCCAGCAGGTCCTCGATGACGACGTCCGGGCGTCCGAGGTCCGCCACGTCGCGCGCGACGCAGACGGCCAGCACCGCCTCGGCGTCTGCGGGCACCGGGGCAAGCACTCGCGGGGCGTTCACCCGAGCAGACGCTCTGCGTAGGGCCGCAGGACTTCGGCGACAGTGGCCGCGTCCAGTCCGGCCGGCCCCGCCGGCTGGGCGGCAAGGGAGATCGCGAGTCGCACGAGGATCTCCGCCAGCACCGCGGCGGCGTGGGGCGAGACGCCGGGCCAGCCGGACGTCACGACCGCGACGAGGCGATCGACGGCGCGCTCGAGCACCGGGCCGCCCTGGGTCAACAGCAGTGCCAGCAGCTCCTCGTTGCCCGAAACCGACAGGACGGCGCTCACCAGTGGATCCTCCCGGGCCGCGATCAGGAAGACGTCGAAGGCCGCCGCCAGGGCCGCCGCCACGTCGTCGTGACCCGTGGAGGCCACCGCGGCCTCCACGGCGGCGAGGAAGCGGTCCTCCTCGCGCAGGACGAGCGCCTGCGCGAGCGCCTCGCGTGATCCGAACTCGTTGTAGAGCGTCTGGCGCGACACCCCCGCCGCCGCCGCGACCTGGGCCATCGTCACCTGCTGCCACGGGCGCTCGTCGAGCTGGCCGCGCGCGGCGTCGAGCAGGGTGCTGCGCAGGAGCTCCCGGGCCGCCTGCGCGTAGGTCGTCACGCGGGAGCGGCGTGCCGGCGCAGGTAGCGCGGCCGCTTGCGCGGGTGGAGGTTCGCGCGGGTCACATCGCCACCGTAGTGCGCGATCACCTTCCGATCCATGACCCGCCGCCACAGGGGCGGCACGCACGCCAGCACGATCATCCCCGCGTAACCCGTCGGCAGCTGCGGCGCCTCGTCGAAGTGACGCAGCGACTGGAAGCGCCGCATCGGGTTCGCGTGGTGGTCCGAGTGTCGCTGGAGGTGGTAGAGCAGCACGTTCGAGGCGACGTTGTTCGAATTCCAGGAGTGCTCGGGCTGGGTGCGTTCGTAGCGGCCGTCGTCGCGGCGGCCGCGCAGCAGGCCGTAGTGCTCGAGGTAGTTGACGACCTCGAGCAGGCTGAAGCCGATCACGGCCTGAACGACCAGCCACGGTGCGATGCCGATGCCGAAGACGACGATCAGGGTCGTGAACAGCGCGACGCTCATCGCCCAGGCGTTGAGGACGTCGTTGCGGGGCGACCAGAAGCGGACGGCGCGCTGGGCGCGGCGCTCGCGCTCGAGCTCCCAGGCGGAGGTCAGGCTGCCCTTGACCGTCCTCGGCAGGAAGGCCCAGAACGACTCGCCCAGGCGCGAGCTGGCGGGGTCCTCCGGCGTGGCCACGCGCACGTGGTGGCCGCGGTTGTGCTCGACGAAGAAGTGGCCGTAGAAGGTCTGGGCGAGCGCGACCTTGCCCAGCCAGCGCTCGAGGTCGGCGCGCTTGTGGCCGAGTTCGTGCGCGGTGTTGATCGCAATGCCGGCGACGACCCCCACGGTCAGGGCGAGGCCGAGCGACGCGACGAAGGACAGCTCGCCGCCGGCCCACAGCGCGCAGGCGCCGACGAGCGAACCGAACTGCAGCGGCAGAAACGCATAGGTGCACCAGCGGTAATAGCGATCCTGCTCGAGCCAGGCGACAACCGAATCCGGCGGGTTCTCGGCGTCCACGCCGATCACGGCGTACAACCCCGGGAACAGCCCGAAGACGATCACCGGCCCGAGGAACCAGACCGCGTCGGTGCCGGTCAGCTCATACAGCCCCCAGGCCATGAACGGCAGCACCGGGACCAGGAGTCCCAGCAGCCACGCGTAGCGCTTGCCGTCGGTCCAGGCCGGCGCGTTCTGTTGCACGTCATGCCCATCGGCGATCGCCGTCGACATCAAAGCTCCTTTCGACACGTACTCCCTTGCCTGTCGCCGCACTTTACACCTAATGCGACTACTGTCAAGCACCGGTAGCCTCTGGCGCGTGTCCTCCCGTGCTTCTCCCCTCGCCGTCGAGATCCGCTCCCTGGTGCGCGAGTTCAAGGGGTCCATCCGGGCGATCGACGGGCTGGACCTCGATGTCGCGCCCGGTGAGATCTACGGCTTCCTCGGGCCCAACGGGGCCGGCAAGACGACCACCGTGCGGGTGCTGACCACGCTGCTGCGGCCGACGAGCGGGACCGCGCGGGTGGCCGGCCACGACGTCGTCCACGACGCCGATGCGGTGCGGCGTTCGATCGGCGTCGCACTCCAGGAGGCGGCGATCGACCCGCTGATGACCGGTCGAGAGCTGCTGCGCATGCAGGGCGCGCTGCACGGCCTGCGGGGCGCGGAGGCCAAGCAGCGGGCAGTGGCCCTGCTCGATCGGGTCGGCCTCACCGAAGCCGGGGACCGCCGCGTGGGCGGCTATTCGGGCGGCATGCGCCGGCGGCTGGATCTCGCGCTCGCGCTCGTCCACCGGCCCGACGTCCTGTTCCTCGACGAGCCGACGACCGGTCTGGACATCACCAGCCGCTCCGCCCTGTGGCGAGAGGTGCGCGCGCTCAACGCCGAGGGCACGACCGTCTTCCTGACCACGCAGTACCTCGAGGAAGCCGAGCAGCTGGCCGACCGCGTAGGGATCATCGCGCGCGGGCGACTGGTCGCCGAAGGAACTCCTGCGGCCCTCAAGGCCAAGATCGGCGAACCGACCCTGCACGTGGAACTCGCGGACGCCGCTGACGCCGGCCGGGCCCGTGCCGCCCTGGCGCCGCTGGGAACGCTCGAGGAGGCCGACGAAGGCGAGCCCGCGCGCGTGGCGCTGCAGGCCGCCGGCGGGTCGGCCGCGATCGCGCCGGTGATCCTGGCGCTCGACGAGGCGGGCGTGGCCGTCGGCACGATCGAGGTCGAGAGCCCGTCACTCGACGACGTCTTCCTCGCCGTCACGGGCTCGAAGCTCGAAGGCGCCGCCTACGAGGCCGACGAGGCCGCATGAGCCTCGACCTGTTGCGGGAAGGACGCGTCGTCGGCGCGCTCGGCAGGCGCGGGCTGAGCGTCCAGTTCCGCAAGGCGCAGCTGCTGATGCCGACGTTCGTGCTGCCGCTGATGCTGCTCGCGGTGATCTCGAGCGGGACGAGCGCCGCCCGCGACCTGCCGCAATTCCCCGACGTCACCTCCTACATCACCTTCATCGTGCCCGGGACGATCATCCAGGGCGCGCTGCTGGCCGGGCTCACGACGGGGACCGCGCTGGCGTCCGACATCGAATTCGGCTTCTTCGACCGGCTGCTTTCCGCCCCCGTTCACCGCACCAGCATCATCCTCGGGCGGCTGTTCGGAACCGTCGGATTGGCGATGCTGCAGGCGTCCTTCTTCCTGCTGGTCGCCCTGGCGTTCGGCGCGCGCTATCCCGGCGGCGTCGACGCGGCGCTGATCACGGTGGTGCTCGCCGCGTTCACGGCGGTGGGCATCGGCGGGATCGCGTCGGCGATCGCGATCCGCACCGGTTCGCTGTCGCTGATGCAGAGCATCTTCCCGTTCGTGTTCGTCCTGCTCTTCACCGCGCCGGCGTTCTTCCCGCGCGAGCTGCTCACGCCGGTCCTGCGTGACGTGGCGGCCTACAACCCGCTCACCTACGTCGTCGAGGCGGTGCGCGGCCTGCTCGCCGGCGACGCCGGGCTCGGGGACCCGTGGATCGGGCTCGCGTCGGCGGTCGGGCTCGCGGTCACGATGACCGCGCTCGCCACGTTCGCCCTGAAGGCCAGGCTGCGGGCGGCGTGAACACCCAGGCCGCCACCCATCGTGCGTCGCCGGTGCACGTCGCCCTCGCCCTCTGGCGACGCTCGCTCAACGAGGTCACGCGCGTGCGCGGCGCCCTGCTGCCGGCGACGATCGCGCCGGTCGTCTTCCTGCTCGGCATGACCGGGCAGTTCGGCCGGCTGACCGGCCTCGAGGGCTTCCCGACCGACTCCTATGTCTCGTGGATCATCCCGCTCTCCTGCCTACAGGGCGCCGGATTCGCGGGCGCAGCGACCGGCGCCAACCTGGCGAGAGACATCGAGCAGGGCCTGTTCGACCGGCTGCTCACCGCCCCCGTGCCGCGCTGGCTGCTCGTCGTCGGCCCGATCCTGGGCGGCGTCACGCGCTCGATGGTTCCCGCCACCGTCGTGCTGCTCGTCGGCGTCGCGATCGGCGCGGAGATCACCGGCGGCGTGCTCGGGGTCCTGGGCCTCTACCTCGCGTCAGCGACCTTCTGCGCCATCGCCGGCCTCTGGGGTGTCTTCATGGCGGTGACCTTCCGGACCCAGCAGGCGGGCCCGCTGATGCAGCAGGGGGTCTTCCTCGCCGTCTTCCTCTCGACGGCCTACACGCCGGAGGCGCTGCTGCGCGGCTGGCTCGCCGGCACCGCCGATCTGAACCCGGTCACGTACGTGCTCGAGATGGCCCGGCAGGCGACGGTCTCCGGTTACGCGCCCAGCCTCGCGCACACGCTCCCGGGTCTGGCCGCCCTCGCGGGGATGCTGGTCGTCTTCGGTCTCCTGGCCCTGTTCGGGCTCAAGCGCATGGATCGCTAAGCGCTGACCGGCTCGACCACGTGCGGGCGCATCTCGCGAGGGTCGATCGTGCCATCGCAGCACGGGCAGGTGAAACGCGGCTCGATCGTGTTGCCGCAGTTGAGGTGCTCGAGCGTCATCGGTGGGCCGTCCGCGAAGCCGCCGTGCTGGTTGCCCCACTGCAGCAGCGAGATCATCACGGGATAGAGGTCGAGACCCTTCTGGGTCAAGCGGTACTCGTGCAGCGTGCGCGTGGCGTGCTGGGCGTACGGGCGGCGTGCGAGGATCCCATGGTCGACCAGCGTCTTCAGCCGCTCGGTGAGGATGTTGCGCGCGATGCCCGTGCCCTGCTGGTAGTCCTCGAAGCGACGTGCGCCCATGAACGACTGGCGGAGGATCACGAAGGTCCAGCGCTCTCCGAGGGCCGCCACGCTGCGCGCGATCGCGCAGGGCTCAGCGGCAAGGCTCCCGTGCTTCATCTCCGCGGAGGGTAGCGACGGGAGGGGCGTCCGGGTGAGGGACGCGGTCAGCTGGCGGGGTCGCAGCCACCTGCGGCCATCCGGCCGAAGATGGCGGCGAGCTGCTCGATGTCCGAGCAACCGAGACGATCGAGGAAGCGTTCCTCGATGACGTCGAAGAACGTGTCCTGGGCATCCTTGACCGCGGCGCGGCCGGCGGCGGTGAGCTTGACGTGCACGACGCGCGAGTCCTCCGGGCACGAATGCCGGCAGACGAACTCGCGGGCGGTCAGCTGGTCGATCACCCGTGAGACGCGCGAGACGCTGAGGTTGACGGTCGCGGCCAGTTGGGTCATGCGCATGTAGCCGTCCTCGGCGCGAGCGAGGCGGCTCATCACCTCGTACGGGCTGAGGCCGATCCCGTGGCGGGCGGCGAGCTCGGTGTCCAGCGCGCGCGTGAGCTCGGCATGTGCGGAGAGCAGCCCCAGCCAAGCGGCCTCACGATCGGGGGCGAGGTACTTGAGGCCGTCCTTCGTGCGCAGGATGTGAGGATCGGCCATGTGACAAGTGTAGACCTTCGAGTCAAGGTCCTTGCGTCCGCAAACTTTCTGCCAGTCAGCCCGCAGCCAGCGCCGCACGGACCGCCGCGCCCGCCGGGGCGAACTCTTCGCTGAGACGGTCGAGCAGCACGAGCCAATCCGGGTTCACCGACGCCGCACGGCGCACGGCGTCCACGCCACCGTCCAGATCGCCCCCGTGCGCCCGGGCGAGTCCCGCCCAGAAGAGCAGCTCGTCGGAGCCAGGAGCCAGGGCGGCCGCGCGCCGGTAAAGCTCTCCGGCCGCGGTCAGATCGCCCGAGCCCATCAGCTCGTCCGCTTCGCCGGCGAGGTCATACGCCCGCTGGAGGACGAGCAGGCGGCGCAGCTCCGGCACGGGATCGGCGTGGTCCTCGACGCGCAGGTCGACGCGCGTGCGCCACCCCTCCCCCTGCGCCGGGACCACGAGCAGCGCGGCAGACTGGCGGCCGCGGACGTCCCCGCCCTCGGCTTCGGCCGCCTCGAGCGCGGCCACGAGCCGCTCGGCGAGGTCGCCCTCGCCGGCCTCGAACGCCGCCGCCATCGCGGTGGGCACCGTGTCCGCGGCCATCATGTTGGCCTGGCAGGAGTAGCCGTGGCCGCTGACGTGCGAGGCGAATCCGATGCAGTCGGGACCCGTGTGGACGCCGACGCGGCCGGCCGCGTCGACGCAGGCAACCTGCCGCACGCGTGCATTGTCGTCGTGTTCGAGCAACTGCTGGAGCGCCTCGGGAGCGGCGTCGCCGGCGGCCATGCGGTCAAGCGCGTCCGGACCGTACGCGGGCTCGGCCACCGATTGGGTGGCCACCGCGCCCACGCCGGAGCGCGCCCACGAGACGATCGAACCGACGGAGAACCAGTGCGACTGGACCGCGACGCCGAGCTCACCCGACACGGCATCGCGCGCAACGATGGAATAGGTGCCGTGACGCATCAACGGCGGAACCTAGTGGACGATCCCGGCGAGCCGGGTCCGTCAGGCGACACCCGTGTCGCAGCGGTTCTGGCCCGCGTCCGGGCGGTTCCGGAGGGCTTCGTGCGTTCCTACGGCGACGTCTCGCCGGGAGCTCCTCGGTTCGCCGGCACGGTCCTGCACGCAACCGACGACCCGTCGGTCCCGTGGCACCGGATCGTCCGCGCCGACGGATCGCTGGCCAAGGGCGCGCGCCAGCGCCGGCTGCTGGAGGCCGAGGGCGTGCCCTTCCGCGGCGACCGGGTCGACATGGTCGTGGCCCGGATACCGTCCTGAGCATCATGTGGCTCCAGCGCGAACTCTCCCTCGCCACGCGCCCGCGCGGCTTCCACCTGATCACCCGCGAGGTGCTCCTCGCGCTCCCCGAACTCGCCGACGCGAAGGTCGGCCTGCTGCACGTGTTCATCCGCCACACCTCGGCCTCGCTGACCCTCAACGAGAACGCGTCCGCCGACGTCCGGCGCGATTTCGAGTCCTGGGCGAACGAGGCGGTGCCCGAGGACGCGCGGTACTGGACGCACACCGACGAGGGTCCCGACGACATGCCCGCCCACATCAAGGCGTCGCTGATGGGACCCTCGCTCACCCTGCCAGTCTCCGGCGGCCGTCTCGCCATCGGGACCTGGCAGGGCATCTACCTCTGCGAGCACCGCGACCATGGCGGCGCCCGCCACCTCGTCCTCACCCTCCACGCCGACTGACCGGGCCGCCTGCGCTACGCGCCCGTCCAGACCGGATCTCGCTTCTCGGCGAAGGAGCGCGCGCCCTCGATCGCGTCGGCGGATGCGAAGACGGGACCGGCGATCTCGCCCTGCCTGGCCCAGGCCTCTTCCTCGGTCCAGTCGAGCGCACCGGTGACGATGCGCTTGGAGGCGTCGACGGCAAGCGGACCGTTGCGGGCGATCGTGGCGGCGATCTCGCGCGCCGTCCCCACCGCCTGCCCGGGCTCCACGAGCCGGTTGACGACGCCGACCTCAAATGCCCGCTCGGCGGAGATCGGATCGCCCGTGAGCGCCATCTCCATCGCCAGGTGGTACGGCATCCGCTTGGGCAGCCGGATCAGCCCGCCGGCGCCGGCGACCAGGCCGCGCTTGACTTCCGGGATCCCGAAGCGCGCATCTGAGGCCGCGACGATCAGGTCGCACGACAGCGCGATCTCGAAGCCGCCGGCCAGCGCGTAGCCCTCGACGGCGGCGATCAGCGGCTTGCGCGCGGCCCGCTGGGTGATGCCGGCGAAGCCCCGATCGCCCACCCAGGGACGCTCACCGGTCGCGAACCCCTTCAGATCCATGCCGGCGCAGAAGGTCCCGCCGGCGCCGGTGAGGATGCCGACCTGCAGCTCCGGATCCGAGTCGAGGAGTTCCAGCGCCGCGGCGATGCCTTCGGCGACGGCGGTGTTGACGGCGTTGCGCGCCTCGGGGCGGCTGATCGTGATCAGCAGGACGCCGGCGTCGGGCTCGAGGTGAACGGCAGGGGTCTCCGTGGTCATGCCACGGCAATCTACGCGCGTTGCGACGCTAGTGCCCTGAGTCAGAAATTCGCGGGCATCTGGCGGCGCCGTTATCGCGCCTGACGGCACCCGGCATAACAGCCGGACCACCAGTACGACAGTTGATGCCGGGCACCGCCAG
>Ga0136633_1001248_pt1 | contig 18948 bp, 22 predicted proteins | sample AntDrymeUQ832206_2_FD_105494 | JGI IMG/M metagenome (GOLD analysis project Ga0136633, IMG submission 105494) | Polar desert sand microbial communities from Dry Valleys, Antarctica - metaG UQ83 (22.06) | ecosystem: Environmental > Terrestrial > Soil > Desert | place: Antarctica: Dry Valley...
ATCCATCCTCGATCATTCCGGCGATCGTGGTGGCGATTGTCCGGTCCTCGGGGCTGATCTCGGCTTCGGGAACTTCGGAAAGAGGCATGTCGTTTTCGACCAGTGCATCCACCTCCGAAATGTAGCAGCGATTCCCCGAAGACCCTCGGCATGTTGGCATTGACCTCCACGACCAGCCGCTTTGCGCTGCACGCCACGCTGGTGCCATAGTCGTTGCTCGTTCCGAAAGTGAACCAGCCGTGCCGGTCCATCGGGGACACCGTCGTGATAAACGTATCGATGGGCACGTGCTCGGTCAGGAGCCGAGACGAGTCACTAAAGGCGGTGGGCACAAACTCGATCGGCTGCCTGCCCTCGGCGTCGCCACGGCGGATGAGCGCCCGCTCGACCTTGCTCAGGAACATGCAATGCGGCCGGACCCGGTCGAGCAATTCGTAGCGCAACATCGTTTCGGCCGCGTGGGCCATGGAGTGAAAATACCAGAGTTTCAGGGCGTCGACCGAACCGTTCTCGACGCGCGCCGCGAGCGCGGTCAGCAAGGCTGGCGGCTCCGCCACCGCCATTCCCATTGCGACATGCGACCCGGAAGGAATCCGAGACACGGCCTGCTCGGCCGTTACGCGCTTTGAGGCATACTCCGCCTCAACTGATATCGACTGCGTCAAGGTGTGATCGCGATCTTGAGCACGCCGTCGCCTTGGCTCGCGAAGAGCTCGTAGGCTTGCTCGATGCGGTCAAGGGAAAAGCGGTGAGTAACCATCGCGCTCAGGTCGACACGGCCAGAGTCAATCACGGCCATCAGCCGCCGCATCCGTTCCTTGCCGCCCGGACAGAGGGAAGTGACGATCCTATTGTCTCCTAGGCCGGCAGAAAAAGCGTCGGCGGGAATGACCAGGTCGCCCGAGTAAACACCGAGGCTCGACAGGGTGCCCCCCGGACGCAGGACGCGAAGTGCGGACTGGAATGTGCCCTGCGTGCCAAGCGCCTCGATCGCGACGTCGACGCCGCGACCGTCGGTTAGCCGTAGAATCTCGGCGACCGGATCCACTGTGGCGAAATTGATGACATGGTCGGCGCCAAGCTTTTTTGCAGTTGCCATCCGCGCAGGCACCGTGTCGACGCCAATAATCGTGGTCGCACCCATCAGTTTGGCGCCCGCCACGACACACAAGCCGATCGGCCCGAGCGCGAAGACTGCGACAATGTCCCCGATCCTCACGTGCCCGCGTTCCGCGCCGGCAAAGCCAGTGGACATGATATCGGGGCACATAAGCACTTGTTCGTCGGAAAGGTGGTTTGGAATCGGACTGAGGTTGGCGATCGCGTCTGGCACCAGCACATATTCGGCCTGGCAGCCGTCGATCGTATTGCCGAAGCGCCATCCACCCATCGCCTTGAAGCCGTGACGTGTGCCGGGGCCGTCCTGGGAGTGGCATCCGCATAGAGACGCATAGCTATGCCCGCTTGGCGTGATCGCGCCCGCGATAACGCGCTGACCTTCCTCATACCCGGTGACGGCGGATCCCAGCTTCTCAATAACGCCGACCGGCTCATGGCCGACGGTCAGACCCTTGGCCACCGGATACTCACCTTTCAGGATATGGACGTCGGTTCCGCAAATCGTGGTGGTGGTGATACGGATCAGGGCATCGGTCACACCTACGTCAGGAATCGGTTTCTGATCGAGCACGATTCTGCCCGGTTCTACGAAAACGGCGGCCCTCATGTAGGTCATCGCTCAATCCTTTGATGGGTAAAAGCTTCTACGCTGTTCGAGTTCGATGGGAGCATCCGGACTGCCCCAAAATGGCGCTTCAACTTGGCTTCAATGCTCGATTGGAAAGGGTCTGATGGCAAAAAGCGGTTGTAGGCCTCTGCCGGGGAGGCGCTGACCGTTATAACGGTTCGACGCGTTGAAGGGGGCCAAGCCCCTCGAAACCGGAATTGAGCTCAAAAAGGATGGCCGTCGGCGGAGGCGGACTACTGCCCTGGCGAAGAACGCCGTCGATCATCCGAGCAGCATCACACGATTGACGCCCTCGATTGCGCTCACAAGGCGCCCCTGCCGCGCCATATCGCTGTCGCCGGATTCGAGCTGCTTAGGTCGTGATCGAAAAATAAACGACCGTTTGAAAAAGGGCGATCGCCCCGAGGTAGAGTTGACGTTTCGGTGCCCAATTACCGCAAAGGGCTCGGGCATACCTAGGCGCTGACAGTTGACGTCGCTGACACTACGCCGATGCACGCTCTACAAGCCGACGATTTGGGCTCGTCCACCGCGCGCCCGAAATAGGACCAACGAAAGCAGGTGCCTGGGTAAGCCCCGAGCGACGCGACGCACTGCGCCGGTGCGTTGCCGATCATGCCAGCTGCCGGTTGGCGTATTTACCAAGGTGCGCTTTTCCATGAGAAACCCGACAGTCAGATGACACCATGGGGTCAAGGAACACTGCTCCGAAGGAGTCGGTGCGAGAGCCCGACGATCTCCCTCACTTGCTCATTATCAGCCAAGTCCAGCCCAATGTTGCCACCAATACGATCAGACTTACTCCGAGCGCTGCGACCGCGGCCAAACCCTGACGCCGCGCCGTTACGCCCGCCACGGCCATTTTGAAGGCCATATTTATTGCAACCGTTCCGCCCAGCGCAAACGCGGCGGTCGTCGGGACGACTGCGTCATTCGGCAAGCCCGAAAGCGTGATGATCGCCGCATCGACGTCGAAGCTTCCCGCGACGAACAGCGACCACGCCACGCCGTTCTCGCCGAAGTTCGCCTGCGACCAGCGCACTAGCAGCGCCGCCCCCGCAACCGCGGCCAGAAATCCGAGGGCGGGCAAGAGCGCGATCGGATTACGCGCGGCCTTGGCATCGCCGCTTTCCTTTTCGTGTCTCGAACGGCGCCACGCAACTAAGGAGACTATCCAAGCTGCAATCATCGCCGGCCCGATCACCCGCACGATCGGCCAAAAAACCGGCGAGGCAAGCAACCCGACCAGCACCAGTATGCGAATAAACATCACCGCCGTCGCGATCGCAATGCCGGCGGTCCACGGCCCTTTCGCTCCTGTGCGCATCCGCTCAGCGAGCGAGGCGGTGACCGCGGTTGACGAATACGCTCCGCCGATGATTGCGGTGGCGAGTGTACCCTTGCGTTCGCCGATCAACCGATTGGCAATGTAGCTTGCGAACGAGAAACCGGTGACCAGCACCACCACCAGCCACAATTGAAATGGTTTCCACGCCCCGTAGGGCCCGAAGCGATCATTAGGGAGGAACGGCAGCACCCCCCCGGCAATTACTGAATAATAAGCCAGCGAGTTGACGTCGCGGCGGCTCAGGCGATTCAGAAAGCGATGCGATTGTTGGCGCGTCGCCAGCACTAGCGTCGTCAATGCCGCTCCAGCGATTGCAAGCCCTGCTTGGCCGGACCCGGCTAGCAGCCCGAGCGCCAGCGCAATTACTGCCGCAACGACGCTAGTTGCGTCACGCTGGCCGCTCCCGCTGACCGACTTTGCGTAACCGACCACGAGCACAGCGACGATCCCGGCGAGCGGCACCGCGCCGACCAATGGCCCGAGAAACTTGGCGATTAGCGCGATCAGGCCGCCCGCTGCGCCGAGCAAGGTGAAAGTGCGAAGCCCGGCAACGCGCGATCCGTCACGGCTGTCGCGAAATCGCCAACCGCGCTCAATGCCGATCAAAAGCCCAGCAGCCACTGCGGCAATCAGCCCCCGTACGATCACCCAGTCGATCAATCCACGGTCACCTCAAAGAATTAGTGATTTATCATCGAGTCGGCATACTCTCGACATGTCTCGAACGGCGAGTCATTAAGTGCTCACGGCCGCGCTTCCACAAGGCGACAAGAACGCGCGATCGAGACCCAAGACATTTTACGCCCTTGCGGGCGGTGATGCCAAGCTCCGCCAGGCCGCGAGTAGCCAGATCGTGGCGCCCATGGATCTCGATCGACCCGCGACGACATATGCATCCAAGCGGTGCGCAATGAGGATCGCCCAATCAATTCTGTGCGTCGAATGAGGCTTAACAGCATCAGCGTGCTGCAGTTATCAACCAGCCTCGTGGTCGCATGGGATAGTTGTGGGGTCTCGGCTCCGTGCGGCGGCACCATCGGTCTGAACAAAATCGACGGCCCCCCTCCGCTCGCTGTCTGCTGATATTCATGAGCTGATGTTTCACGGAATTCAGTTCTTATTCCACGACATCAATAGGGACGGGATACTGCATTTTGATCTGATACTGTTTGCCACGATTTTCGGACATTTGCTCAAACCATTTATCGCCACCCCATGAACCACCGGCCCGAAGCAAAAGTTCGGCCAAATCCATAACCACTTCGTTCGATATCCGGACGGAGCCATGTGAAGCTGCTTTTCCGAGGGAACCGAGATCGTCCGTGCCGTGAATTGTATAGGGCATGTTGAACACCAGCCGAGCGCGACCCATCGGATTTTCAGGGCGGCCAGGCGATGCGCGCTTGCGGCCCTTGGCCCAGTCGCTCTTGGGCGGGTTCCACTCCGGATTCAGATCTACGCGATAAAATTTCCAAGAGCCGCTCGGCGTCGGATATTTCGCCATACCCACGGCTACAGCTTCGACACTGATAACCTCGTCTCCTCGGTAGACCCGTACCTTGCGGTCACTTCGGTCGACCACGACCCGGATGCTCCCGACCTCGCGCCGGGCTTGCTCGCGCGCTTCAGTCTCGACGCGGGACTGCGCCGCCCGTATTTTGCCTTGGCTATACCCGGAGGCTGGCTGGCAGGCTAATACCATAGGCATGATCATAACCAGCAGGAATGTCAGGGAATTCAAAACGGATCTCCGGAGAACGCATAGTTCTGGTGAAAGGATTAAAGCCAGTAGAAATGCAATGGCAACACGTATCGTTGGGCGTTCAACCTATTTGAGAATTGACTTGGCGGCCTTGTTGCGAAAGTGATATCCCTCAAGTCGGACGAGATCGTCTCAGACATTATTACAAAGTTATTTTGGTTTACCTCATGCCTATTCGACGAGAAATCGTCGTGATGGGCATTGCAGGGGGATCAGAGAAGATATCCTTTTGGAGATACTGCGACTGCGCCGATCAGCTTAGCTTGCACGGCCAACTAGACGCTCACCGCCGGCGCAACCTCGTTGAACGCTTCTTCAGCAAGCTCAATTACTTCCGCCGTGTCGCCACCCGCTATGACAAGCTCGCTGAAACTTACTCGCCATCGTGAAGCGCGCCTCAATGCGCCTGGGGCTGAGCGCTTACGAGTCCACGACCTAATCGGGAGGCGTGGGAACTCTCACGCCAACGGCCTGTAATCCGGGTGAACCGTCGCAAGCTGACGTCGAACAAACCAAATAGCGATTGGCGGGATGAGCAGCCATTGAAGCAGGGGAGTCAGACCGAGTCCGATCAGAGGTAGGACAGGCATGGAATTTGCGTATCTCCAGCCCCAGTTCGGATTGACGGACGTCGTTGCCAGATATTCAATTAAAATAGTGATGATCACTCCGAGGCAGACAAATCCTGTAATCGGACCGTACAAGGGACTGCGGAACCACCATCGGTCTCGCGTGGCGCCGGCAACTCCTAAATACGCGAAGAGCATGATTGCTGCGTCGCCGAGACTCGCCTGTGTGCAAGCCTTGACCGCATCCCAATGTGCGGCTGTTCTCATACCTGCAAAAAGCGGGGCCTGCAGGCTCTCCCAAGGATAATTTAGTAAAAACGCAAAGACCAAAACGTTCAAATCGGGACGATCTAAAATTCTGGACACGCCCGATCTGTTACCAATAGTCATTCAAGCGTTCACTCGCGTAAAGTTGGTTCCGACCCGTCGCGATCCTGATCGTGTTGACGTCGCCGAGGCACGAATTTCAACTCGATAGTCTGCTAGGCGCTATTTTGCGGGGTGCGTCATAAGCTGTTGCTGCTCCGTCATGTGTTCCATCATCTGGGCCATCATGTTCATGTGCTGCTGCATCATTTTCATATGCGAATGCGTGGCGCCCGCGCCCTGTTTGTGCTCCATCATTCCACTCCGGCCCATCATACCTCGCATGTCAGCCATTTGCAGCCTCATCATTTTCATGTGCTCGCCCATGAGCTTATGTCGCTCGGCGGGCGCCTTTGCCTTCTGTGCCTGATTCATCATCTTGTGCATTTGCAAATTCCGCTCCTGCATTTGTTTCTGCGCGGCAGGTTGGGCCGAGTGGGCGGGCGGAATGACAAAAGTCATGAATGCGGCGGCGGCAAAAAGACGGTAAGGCTTCATCGGACTTTCCTCCTTTTAAACGTGTTGACCAAGAATAGGCGCAAAGAAGCGTCATTGCAGATACGTATTGTCCCCTAGAGACTTGGGTTGTATTTTCGCCAAGATTCCTGTTTGCGCGATCCATGGCACGCAAAGGGCAAGTTATCATGTGATCGCTTCTGGTGATGTGCGTACGCGATGGTTGACCTTCGCGTTGGCGTCAGTCGTTGAGGCTTGACGCTTGGGGGGATGGGGGTAAAGTCCCGGCCGGACGCTGCTCAATAGGATCGCAGTTTTGCTCCAGATGACATTCAACAAGCTGATGCAGACGACATGACAAGCCGCGCCCGTTGACGCAGCTGATCGAGCCGTCGGCGGAGGACCTCCTGTCACTGATTGGCGATGGGATCGTCAGTATCAATGAGCAGGGTCGAGTTGTCCTTTTCAATAGGGCTGCAGAAGAAATGTTCGGTTTTACCTCGGCCGAGGTCATTGGCGAGCCGATTGAAATGCTATTGCCCGATCGTTTCCATCACACGCATCGGCAGGAAGTTCACGATTATGCTGTGACTGCTTCAGCGCCGCGCACCATGGGTCACAAACGAGAAGTCGTCGGCCGCCGCAGCGACGGTTCCGAGTTCCCGGTCGAAGCGACCCTGTGTCGCCGTGCTATCGATGGAACGTTGGTGCTCACGGTCGCCATCCGCGACGTGACCGAGCGCAGATTGCTGGAAGAACATCGTCGGGTGCTGAACGCCGAACTTCAGCACCGGATGAAAAACTTGATGGCGGTAATCAGTTCTATCGTTTCCTTAACTGCGCGAGCCAGTAGCTCGGTAATGGCATTCCGGGACTCAATCCAAGATCGCTTATTGTCTGTGGAAAGATCCAACAGCCTACTGCTGGCTGAAAATGCAAGCGAAGCTGACCTGCATGACCTGCTGAATACCGAGCTGGCGGCTTACTCCGATTCGGGTGGCGGTAATGTCGTGCTTGGGGGCCCCCCGGTGTCTGTGCCGGCACGGCTCGTGGTTGCCCTCAGCTTAATCGCTCACGAGCTTGCAACGAATTCGGCGAAGCATGGCGCTCTTGGCCGAGAAGGTCGTCAAGTGGCCATAACTTGGTCGCTGCACGAAGACGCCGGAAAGCAGCGTCTCTTCCTGCATTGGCGAGAGACTGGCGGGCATTCTATTAAATCTCCGGCAAAGCAAGGGTTTGGGACCGAGCTAATTGAACAGAGCCTATGCAAAGCCATTCAGGGCAAAGTGCAGGTCGACTATCACTCCGATGGGTTGGATTGGCGCATGGAGCTGCCATTATCCTAGCGGCAGCGAACACGTGCTGAAAGTCTAGCCGAAATGAGCGGGCCCAAGCCTGACGCATTGCATTAGACTGTCAGCAGTGCGCCTCATTTCTCGTCAGCAAAAAATTCATGCTGCCAACCCCTAGAAACTTTCTGCAACCCATTCCACCCTATCTTCTCGGTGAGAACTTCACGGCTTCGAAAACGTCCTTACCAAGTGTCGTGCTGAGTTTAATCTCGAGGCTTAGTTCGTCACGTTGGAAGCTAGAATGCTTTGGATTAGCGAGCCGCCACGCGGGGTTGGCCGCTTTCCTCGCTCCGCCGCCAGCGCGGAACACCTTCCAATAATCGCGCCAGTCTTCATAGCCCAGTGAATAAGTGACGCGCACACGTCCGCCGGCATCCCCAGACACGTAAACATGATCCACAAATGTCCGCCTAATCACGCGAAATCCGGGATAACCTTGTTGGACGCTGATATCTGCACTTCGTCGCATAGCGAGCGCTTCAAGTCTCTTGTGGGCGGTGCCTCGTTTCGCTGAAATCATGATTTGAAAGTGATTGGGGCTGAACTGCATCTCGGAATAGCCCCCTGATGATGGCGAACCCGGCCTGTCCGGCTCGTAGGGGAGCGCTGTCGTACATCCGGCTAGCAAAGCAGCGAGCGGTGCCATCCCTGCTAGAAAGTTACAGTCGATTCGAGGGCCCATTACGGTGCTTCCTTGATCGTTTAATAGCCAAGGAAATGAAGCCATCAGCGATAGCGCGCCATACGCATTTCACCGGATGGATTGTCAGTCATTCAAGGCGGTACGGAAACGAGTTGATTGGGTCTGACCCACAATCCTGTGCTGAAGTTCGGTGACACTGGATGCCGTTCGGCAAGCCGTGAAGGAGTTGGTACGAACGCCATTGAGGGCAATGATCGAACCAGCAGCCCTACCGACGACGGAGCGCCCGTCGCTCGCGACCCCGTCTGCGGAATGGAAGTTGTCCCAGGGCATACTCAGCACCACACCACCGTCTTGGACGTCACTTATCATTTTTGTAGTGCGGGATGCCGAGCCAAATTCGCGCAGGACCAGCCTCGCTATATCAAATTTAGTACGGCGAAGGCATTGGCCCATCACCCGTCGGTCGCAGTCGGCACGATCTGGACTTGCCCCATGCATCCGCAAATCCGTCAGACTAATCCTGGTAGTTGCCCGATCTGCGGCATGGCTCTCGAACCGCTCGAGCCTTCACTTGAGGAGGGTCCAAACCTTGAATTGATCGACCTGAGCCAGCGCTTTTGGGTAAGCGCCGCGCTTTCGGTGCCGCTCGTCATCCTGACGTTAGGAGCCGAAGTGTTCGGGTGGCGCTTCGTTTCGATGGGTACGTCCGTATGGCTTCAGCTAGCGCTGGCAACGCCTGTTGTCCTGTGGGGCGGCTGGCCTTTCTTCGAGCGCTTTTGGGCGTCGCTTAAAAGCCGGAACCTCAACATGTTTACACTGATCGGTCTCGGCGTTGGCGTTGCATATGGCTACAGCGTCGTTGCGACTTTTGCTCCGACCACATTCCCTTCGTCGTTGAGAACCATGAGCGGACTAGTGCCGGTCTACTTTGAGGCTGCGGCGGTTATCACTACCCTCGTATTGCTCGGACAGGTGCTGGAAATTCGAGCTCGGTCGGCGACCGGCAGAGCGATACGAGCCTTGCTCGGCTTGGCACCCAAAACGGCGCGTAGAGTGCGCGACAATTTTGAAGAAGATGTCTCACTTGAAGATGTCATAGTTGGAGATCTGCTGCGCATTCGGCCCGGCGAGAAAGTGCCGGTCGACGGAGTGGTCATTGAGGGCCGCAGTTCGGTAGATGAGTCGATGATCTCGGGCGAGCCAATCCCGGTCGAGAAGGTCGAAGGTGCAGCGCTGACCGGCGCGACCGTTAACGGCACCGGATCCCTGCTAATGAGGGCCGAACGTGTCGGGCGAGACACGATGCTATCCCAGATTGTTCGTATGGTTGCTGAGGCCCAGCGCTCGCGGGCCCCGATCCAAGCCCTAGCCGACAAAGTCGCGGGCTGGTTCGTGCCCGCTGTCATCTTCGTTTCAGTCATGACCTTTATAGTCTGGTCGCTCGTCGGTCCCGAGCCTCGTTTGGCTCATGCATTGGTCAACGCTATCGCTGTCCTTATAATCGCTTGTCCCTGTGCGCTTGGTCTGGCGACGCCAATGTCGATCATGGTTGGAACTGGCCACGGCGCGACGGCAGGCGTGTTGGTCAAAAGTGCCGAAGCTCTGGAGTTGATGGAGAAAATTGACACACTCGTTGTCGATAAGACCGGCACGCTGACTATCGGCAAGCCCCGACTGATCAGAGTGTTGGCGACCGACGACTTCGAAGAAAACAAAGTCCTTGGCCTCGCTGCATCGCTTGAGAAGGGCAGCGAGCATCCTCTGGCCGCCGCCATCGTCGAAGGAGCGCTAGAGCGAGCAATCGAGCCGCAAAAGGCCACGAATTTCGAGTCGCATACCGGCAAGGGTGTGAGCGGAAAGGTATCGGGGCAATCCGTCGCGCTCGGCAACTCAGCGCTGCTTGCCGATCTTGGTGTGGACTCTGCCAAGCTTGATGTGGAAGCGGACGCCATCCGGGCCGAAGGCCAGGGCGTCATGTTCATCGCGATTGACCAAAGGCTTGCAGGCCTGCTGGTCGTCGCGGACCCGATTAAGGAGAGCGCCAGCGACGCAGTCGCGTCCCTCCGGAAAATGGGAGTCCGAGTAGTGATGCTCACCGGCGACAATCGGCGTACCGCCGACGCCGTCGCGCGTCGTATTGGTGGGATCGACGAAATCTTTGCTGACGTATTGCCCGACCAGAAACAGGCGATGGTTGAAAAGTTGCGCGGCGACGGGCGTCGTGTTGCAATGGCAGGTGACGGCATCAACGACGCGCCTGCGCTTGCGGCGGCGGACGTTGGGATCGCGATGGGAACGGGAACTGACGTTGCGATGGAGAGCGCCGCGGTCACGCTGGTCAAAGGCGACTTGGGCGGAATCGTCCGCGCACGGCATTTGAGCCGCGCTGTGATGCGAAACATCCGCCAGAATCTGTTCTTTTCGTTTGTTTTCAATGCAGCCGGTGTGCCGATCGCTGCAGGTGTGCTTTATCCAACGTTCGGATTGCTGCTCAGTCCAATCATTGCTGGTGCTGCGATGGCACTCAGTTCGCTTGCGGTCATTGGCAACTCGCTTCGATTGCGAACCGTCAAAATTTGAAGAATGGCGAGGCCTCGTTCTGCTTGGAACAGCCAGCATATGGTCAAACATCTTGAGTCTGGCTTGTGCCCAAGGCTTCACGGCCAGAAAATCGATTGTCGGGGTGACGATGCCGACGGCGCCGCGGACCGGCGGGTGGGTTGCAACCATTGTAATAGTGATAACAACGCAGCACTAATCAGCGTTCAAACCGATGTCACTGCTTTGTAGCGAGTGGAGGGAAGGCCGAGGCGATCGAAGCGCCGTTGAGACATCGCGATTGCGACAAGCCCAATACCGGCGACTAAAAAGCTGATTGATAGCGCCGTGCCAAACGCCGTCAGCAAATCGCTGGTCACGCCGATTACGACAATCAATAGGAACGCGATCGGTACGTTCGCAAGAAGCAAAAGGCCAAGGCTTAGATCGACCAGACCCCGTGCCAACAACCAGATTGAGTCGTTGTTGACTGTTCGACCCGATAAAATACTTATTTCCAGAGACATCAAACCTCTGAGGAGCAGCCAGATAATAACCACACTCGCGAGAGGGGATAGCCCGGTCCAACCGCTCGCGACGAACAGGAAACCGGCCAGCACTGTGACGAGTCCAGATCCAAGTGCAACTTTTCCCAGCTCGCTTCGACGCGCACTCCACCCAAGCAAGCATTCCGCTGCGCCACCGGCGATAAGCATCCACCCGACGGACGAACCAAGCTGACGGCTTTCGAGCAACGGCAGGGCGATCGCAGCGGCGGCTAGAAAGATCTTGAGTACGCCGCAAGCTAGGGTCGCTTGCCAAGGCGCGGAGGGGACTAGCGTTTCAACTGCGGGCGAGCAAGTGCCGTCGGCGAGCGCTGGCCGTGCCGGCCGTGCGCGTGCCGACTGCCCGTTTGCCGCCAATCCGTGCTTCATGTTCGAGAGATTTTTGTGTGCAAGGTAATGGGCAGGAGACTGTCTATGGGTATGCTCGCGCGCACGCTGTATCGACCAGCCAAATCGAAATGGATCAACTTCGCTTCAGCGTTGGTTGAATTCCAAGCCATTGCGAGCTCTTCGCGCGTTCGTCGAAGCCAATAACCTCGTTCCAAGACTGCCTCCCTTTCGCTACGTGAGAGCATGATTGCGGTTTACGCATGCTCGCCTCCAGGGTTTGGTGACCGGTACTTGATTGGCGGAGCCTCAATGATCCGGACATACGCAATCATCCTTAGCGGTCGCCCGCAGGGCGTAGGCAGGCCACCGGCAGTCGAAGGGTTACTCGTCCGCAGGAGCGGCGTCTTCGCCAACGATCACCGTTAGCTTGCGGCCCGTGCTGCCGCGGACGAGGCTGTCTGAAGTAACCACGACTGTGATCCCGGGCTTCAATACCGATGCGATCAGCTTTCGAAAGGGCTCGGCAACACTGAACCGCTGCCGCTCAGCGAGAGAAACTTCAAGATGGGTCTCCGGCTGGCCCGGCAAAGGGAGCTTGACCCAATGAGTGCCCATCTCGTCCATCGCACGCAATGTGTAGGCCAGTGTCCCGCTGATCTCGCCCTCGATCTTAATGTTCGCCGACCCAATCTGTGTGCCATTGCGGAGCACCACGATCCGCTTGTCCGCGCCGCTTATAATGATGGATATCGGGCCGGTGGGAGCTTTCTGCGGGTGCCAAGTAAAAGTCTTTGATAAGCGCGCGTCATCGCCCTTCCCAGCTCTTGACGAGAGAAGGTCCGGGGTTGGCGCGAGGCGCGGCACCGCGGCATCATTGGTGATGACGACTGTTAGGCCGAGCTTGGTCACGCCGTAGAGCAGTTTCGCAAACTTCAATGGGAGCCGAATGCAACCATGGGATGCGGGGAAGCCAGGCAGGCTTCCGGCATGGAGCGCGATCCCTCTCCAGGTCAGGCGCTGCATGAAGGGCATTGGAGCATCATCGTACAGGTTCGATCTATGAACGACATGCTTCTGCAGGATCGTGAACACCCCGGTCGGTGTCTCGTAGCCTTTCTTGCCGGTCGACACGGTCGACACCCCGATCGGAACCCCGTTGCGGTAGACGATTGCCCGCTGCGTTGCGAGGCTGACCACAACGAGAACCGGGCCTTCGGGCGACATCTCCGGCGCCCAAAGATACTCGCCATGCTTAAGCCCTTCGACTGCCTGCATCACGGTTCCGGCACCGAGAGGACGTTGCTGTCTGAGACTTGTCGAAGGCGCAGGCATAGAGACAAGCAGTAAAATAGAGAGGGCCTGCAAAGCGTGGCGAGCACAGACGCCCGCGTACGCTCCTGCCAGCTTAGCGGCGCCAAGCTCCCGATCGTGATTGCCTGAGGTCCGCACACACCGCTCCCATTTTGAGGAGGTTCAAAAAATGACAGCTGACAAAGCTCGTCGCTACGTAAAGGTACTGAAGCGGGACGGCTCCCTCGCAGCGAATTCCAAAGGCGGTGTCTTTGAATTGCGATTCGACTCTCGCCCATCCGTATCTATCCGTATTCAGCTGCGGTTTGCAGGCGTGCAAAGTCACAGCATGATATGGAACAACATCCGCCTGGAACTAGCCATCTCCTCGAAGTTTTTGCAGGGCTCCCCTCATCGCTGCTATCTACTTCACCTTCCACTTGAAGCGAGTGGTCTGATTAATGAAGAGATGGTCCGGGCAACCCCCAAGCGTGCCACGGTACGCCGCTTCTGGCCATGCCAGCCCGATCTGCGAGGCTACGTGATCAAGACGACAAATGGCTGGGCATTCGCTTACCCGCGAGAGGACGGTGATGAATCCGTGCTTCGCCTGGACACCCCACCCATCCGCATTGGCGGGTGTCTCACTTTGACGGAGCCGGACGGTGAGCGGCTGCCGTTCATTGTTACCAACGTTCAATTGCTAGACTAGCAGGGCTCAGCTTCGTCCTCGTCCAATTCTGCAGCGAAGGCGATCCGGAGAGCACCGGACAGACTTGCCACTTCGAGCTTGGTCATCAGGTTGGCGCGGTGAATTTCGACAGTGCGCGGGCTGATCCCAAGATCAAAGCCAATTGTCTTATTAGGGTGCCCGCGCGCCAAGCCTTGCAATACGTCCTTCTCGCGAGGGGTGAGAGCCTCAAGCATGACCTGAGCCTCTTGTGCACGCGCATGGCTTCGTCCGGCATGATCAAGACGTGAAAAGCCTTCCTCGATCGCGCTAAGCAAGACTGCTTTCTCGAACGGCTTCTCAATGAAATCGACTGCGCCATATTTCATAGCCTGGACTGCGGCGTCGACATCGCCGTGTCCCGTCATGATAATTACGGGGAGGGTAACACCGTTCGCACGCAGCGCTTGCTGAACCTCGAGCCCGTCCATAATTGGCATGCGCACGTCTAGAAGGATGCACCCTTCCATTAACACACGCTCCTTTAGTAGCTCCACACCCGAAGCGAATGCACGCACAGTAAAGCCGGAAGTTTTGAGCATGAAGCTCGCCGACCGCCGGATCGCGTCATCGTCGTCGACCAGATACACGGTGCGGCTAGGAGGCGTCATTTTACTCTTCGGCCCCTTTAGGCAATGTGAAATGAAACGCCGTCCCGCCCAGGGAAGAGGCCTCGGCCCAGATCCGGCCAGCGTGACCGCGAATGATCGTATGGCAAATCGAAAGGCCCAATCCCATTCCCTGGGTTTTGGTGCTGTTGAAAGGCTCAAATAATTTGCCCGCCATCTCGGGTTCAAGACCGGGGCCGCTGTCGGCGATTGTTACACGAATTGATCCGGAGTTTTCGCGGCAAGAAGAAATCCGTATGCGCCGATCCGGCGAGCCGTCCATCGCTTCGAAGGCGTTGCGGACCAGGTTAAGGATCACCTGCTGAATCTGAATACGATCGACAAAGATTTCATCGCATGCGGATTCAAGTTTGACCTCGATCTCAACACCGCGCTCCCCAGCTCCGATCATTGCGAGGACGCTCGACTCGCTGACGAGCTGATTCAGGCTTTCCGGCTTTCGGTCTACCTCTCCACGTGAGATATAGTCGCGCAGGCGTCGTACAATCTGACCAGCGCGAACGGACTGCATGGCACATTCGTTGAGCGCACCTCGTACAGTCTCAAGTACCTCATCGTTCGGGTCGTGCAGCAAGTCGCGGGCCGTTTCGACATAATTGGCGATAGCCGTGAGCGGCTGATTAAGTTCGTGAGCAAGAGCTGTCGCCAGCGTTCCCATTGCGGTCACGCGTGCCACATGGGCCAGCTCCGCCTGAAGATCATGCAGTCGACGCTGGGTCGCCTGTCGCTCCGTCAAGTCTCTTATGAAGCCCGTGAATACTTTCTCGGCACCAGCGCGAGCCTCGCCGATATGCAAATCAATGGGAAATGCGACGCCGCTGCGGCGTCTAGCCGCGGTAATCCGCCCTATACCGATGATCCGCTTTTCACCGGTTGCCAGATAATTCTCAAGATAATGATCGTGCCGTTCGCGGTCGGGTGATGGCATCAGCGTGCTGACATTCTCACCGAGAAGTTCCGCCTCGGAATAGCCGAACATACGTTCGGCAGCGGCGCTGAATGACAGGATAAGCCCGCGCTCATCGATCACGATCATTGCATCGGGAACGGTTTCCAAGATTGAATCAAGGTGAGCCTCAAGCGCGAATAAGGTCGGCTTGCTACCGACGTCATCTCGTTCAACTCCACGTCTGTGCGTCATGATAGCGTGCTTAGCCGCAATCGGCCCCTCCGGGTAAGGAAATGTACCTAAGGAGCAATACGCATAGTTCGAACGAGCTGGCTCCGTCATTCCCTGCGACGCTCCAAGTTGAGGAGGATGATGATGAAAACCGACAGCGAACTGCAGCGCGACGTGATGGACGAGCTGGTTTGGGATCCGAGCATCGACCATGCTCATATCGGCGTGGCGGCCAAAGGCGGCGTCGTTACTCTCTCGGGCTTCGTCACCAACTACGCCCAAAAGATGACGGCGGAGCACGCGGCCGAGCGCGTTCAGGACGTACAGGGCATTGCTGAGGAACTTAAAGTTCGCTTCCCGTTCGATCCGAAGACAAGCGATGAGGAAATTGCACGCCGGGTCCTCGATATCTTTGCGTGGGACGTTACCATCCCCGAGAACAAGCTCACGGTGAAGGTCGAGAAGGGTTATGTGACACTCATCGGAGCGCTTGACTGGAATTATCAGAAGGACGCCGCTCGTAAGGCAGCTGGCAAAATCACCGGTGTGACGGGCGTCGATAACCAGATTAAACTCAGCAACGCGGCCGTAGCTAGCGACGTGCGCGAGCGTATTATGGCCGCTTTCAAGCGCTCCGCGACTGCGGACGCGAGCGCGTTGCGCGTCACTGCCAACGGCAGCACGATCAAATTGAGTGGCAACGTCCACGGCAGGCACGAACGCCAGGTCGCCGAGCGGACGGCATGGGCCGCACCAGGCGTCTTTTTCGTCGAAGATAATCTTGTCGTGCTCGCCCACTGATGAGCTGACCAACGGGGTCGCCGTGACCACGGCGGCCCGGTCCGATCACCGATTGAGTGTAGTTGGTGGCGAGAGCCGCCCATGCCTCTTCAAGTCTGTTTAAACCGATTGATGTGGTCTGGGCATCCATCGGTCCCATAAAACGAAAGACCCAAAGTCATCATGACCTGTCCACGCTTCGGTAGCGAATGGCTCGGTCGACCAGGTCATCCATAAGGGCCGCTGCCTGAAGAGTAAGCGGGTGGTGCGTGAAACCGACTCGTGGCGAGATGTAAGTCGCCATTTCCCGAGCGAGCGCCAGCTGCTTATCCGATCCTTCGGCCAGCAACATGATCATGAGGTTCTCCAACGCGATCACGCGGACGCGAAGCTGGATCAGCTCGGCGTCGGTCAGGTTGGGGATGCCGGGATCCGAGAGAACGCGGGCATGACTTTCTTTCGGGCCGTCTCGGCCTGCCCCTCCCTCATTGTCCCACCTGGACAGCGCCCGCTGACGCAGCTCTGAGGTGCTCAACCGTTTTTTCTCGTCCTCGGCCATAGGAAGGCTTTCTGAACAAGGAAAAGTGGAAGGGTGGTCCTTGACTGCGGGCGACCATGCTCGGCTGCGGTCCAATCCCTAAACGATTTCGCGCGCGGTCATGATGGATTCAATTGATCGCTGAGCGCGCTCCCGTCGGCTGAGAAAGTGCATCAAGACGATGCTGCTCAGCACCGCCGCGAAAAAGCACCAAACCGAGATGAACCAAATTTTGTAGAAAGCCCCGGCCGCGCCGAATGACAAAAAAGTCGTGACACCGAACCATCTGACCCACCGGTGACTGGAGAACAGCGAACTAACGCAAGTGCAAAGAACGTATAGAATCACGACCGTAACGACAAAGAAATGGGGCGAGACATAGTTGATATGGCGCTCCTCCACCTGAGCGACGATCGGCAGAGTGACAAGGAAATAGAGCAGGTAAAGCCCCACCATTGCGCCAGTCAGCGCGATCCAGGCCAGCACCTTGCGGCGCCAGACAACAGGTTCCAGCAGCAGAACCACGATCGGCACATAAACGGGCCAGAACACGTGCGAAAAAAACGAGTAAGCGTGTGTCAGGATGATCTTGAGCATCGGTGCCTTGTCGGGAAATGTGAACCACAAGGCGCCTTCGATCAGCTGCTGGATGCCGAACAGAACCGGAATGGCAGCGAATGGCATTTCGGCACGGCGACGCGCTTGACGCAATGTGATCGCACCGACGATCAATAAACCCGTGCCAGCGGTAAAACTGGCGGTGGCGGAAAAACACATTCTACTTGAACCGTTTTCTTATATGGGCAGCGTTCACCAAGTGACTATATGTCATCAATCTGCGTGGTCCACGCTTTTCGACGGTGCTCGTTGAGCACGATGCTGCTCACCCTTGAAAAAATAGGTGTCCCATGAGGTATGCCGCGGCCTGCATGAAATTCGCCCCTTGTGAGCTCAAGCGGACTGGCGTGGAATGTCCGTAATAGGTCTAAAACGGGCGTAGCAACGGCCATTTTGCAATTTCCACAAAAACCGACCGTCTGACCCGCCATCCGACTTTTTCAAAAGTATCGAAGCAAAGCGGACATTAGGGCGAGCGGCGGGAGTGCGATTTGGGATGGTAGCTAGATGCAGGTTTTAATCACAATTGAAGGGATTTCGATTCGCGTGCCGTTGCTACCGTCGATTTCTGCTTCGCCCGATCGCCTTGGCGAGCGTGCGGACCAGGTGGAGGCCGAGCGCGCCTCCGGGCGCGGTTGCGCGCTCGCCAGCTCAAGCCGCGTCTCCTTATTCTTGGTGGCGCGCATCTGCAGGCCGAGCAGCGACCACGCAAGGATGCTGTTCTTGGCGCGGTGGTTGACCTCATGCAGCATCCCCGCTGTCGACCAGCCGGCCTTCGGCGGCTAGCAGCGACGCCGCCAAGCAGACCTCGCCTAGGGACATCTCATCCAAGTCGCCCAGCGACTCGCCTACAAGGGACGTGGTCAGGAGCGGTTGATCGTTCCCGCTGAAACCTTCGTTATTGGAGAGGACGAATGAATCTTTTCGCGCGCCGCCTAGCCGAGTTAAGCGGGATCCTGCTCATCGGTGACGGCGTCGTGGCGGCGCTGCAGCCCAAGGGCCACGTCCGTCTCTGGGAAGGCGGCCCGAAATTATGGCGGGATTTGATCAGACCATTCGCGAAACGGCCGCAACTGACCCGGGCGGTTGCCGTGGCGGAGATCGCGGCCGGAGTGCTCATCGCCTGGGCCGCTATCCGCCGGCCCAATTCAAGAGAAGCGCGGCGAGAGCCGGAAACATGAGCCAAAAAGTGCCTGAACAGCCGCCGTTATCGAACGAGCCGGAGGTGACGCATTCGGCGCAGGACGTGAGGCAGGGCGAGATCATCTTGCGTACCCCTCTGCGACGCTGGATTTTCTTCGGTGGCCTCGTCGGCTTCGTTATTTTCGCAGTCATCGTGAGGATATGGGGCGGTTATTGAAGCTTGGCTCCTTACGCGATGCCGAGGAAATCATGTTCCACGATGTCGATTATGTTCTGAGCAAGCTCGACTGGATGCGCGCAGAACGCAACATTGGCGATCAAGGTGGCACGCATGAGCAAGGCCGAGAAACCCATCGTCCTCGTTACCGGCGCAGCCGGTAATATCGGGCGCTCGCTCGCGGCAGCGCTGGCCGACACCTA
>Ga0136633_1001249_pt1 | contig 18947 bp, 18 predicted proteins | sample AntDrymeUQ832206_2_FD_105494 | JGI IMG/M metagenome (GOLD analysis project Ga0136633, IMG submission 105494) | Polar desert sand microbial communities from Dry Valleys, Antarctica - metaG UQ83 (22.06) | ecosystem: Environmental > Terrestrial > Soil > Desert | place: Antarctica: Dry Valley...
ACAGCCGGACGTCCTCGGCGCCGCGCCGGACGTTGTGGCTCGTCGCGTCGAGCAGGGACCCGAGCAGCGTCGTCCGCATGACGGACTGCTCCTCGGTCATCGGGTTCTCGATCGCGATCGGGGTCGTCTCGACGCCCAGCCGGGCGTTCTGCTCCGTCGAGGTGAAGCTCCAGCCGACCGCTTCGCTGAGCCCGCAGCCGACGAGTACGTCCTCCGCACGGCGGCGCGCGCGCTGGGTCGCGCTGAGGATGCCGACGGCGCCGCGCCGCGATGGCAGGGTGGCGGGGAGGTTCTCCAGCCCGTCCACCCGAGCGACCTCCTCGATGAGATCGGCTTCACGGCGCACGTCGTGGCGGCGGAAGTGCGGGACGCGGACGTCGAGGCCGTCATCGGCCTCGGTGGTCGCGAAGCCGAGCGCCTCGAGCACCTCGGCGGCACGCGACCGCGGCACCGCCCGGCCGAGAAGCTGCGCGGTGCGCTCGTCGCGCAGGCGCAGCACCACCGGCTTGTCGTCGCGCCAGGTGCCGACGTCGAGCGTCCCCGGCGCGCAGGACGCGCCCGTGAGCTCCAGCATCAGGCGCGTTGCGGTGACCTGCGCCTCCATGGCCTGCTCGGGCGAGAGCCCCTTCTCGAAGCGCGCACTCGCCTCGCTGCGCAGCCCGAGTCGCGCGGAGGTCCGGTTGACGTTCGGGCCGATCCACGTGGCGACCTCCATCAACACCCGCTTCGTGCCCTCGTGGACCTCCGAGCGCGCGCCGCCCATGACGCCCGCGATCGAGGTCGGCCCCGCCCCGTCCTCGATCACGACCATCTCGCCGTCAAGGGTCCGGGTGACACCGTCGAGCGTTTCGATCTTCTCGCCGTCGCGCGCGCGGCGGACGACGAGGCGCCCGCCCTCGACACGGTCGAGGTCGAACGCGTGCAGGGGCTGGCCGGTCAGGAGCATCACGTAGTTGGTGATGTCGACGACGTTGTTGATGGGCCGCTGCCCGGCCGCCATCAGCCGCGCCTTCAGCCATGCCGGCGACGGGCCGATCGTCACGCCCTCGTATACGCGGCCTGTGAAGCGGGGACAGAGCTCGGTTGCTCGCACCTCGACCTCGATGCCGGCGGGGGGACTATCGCTCGCGGGCAGGACGTCGGTCGCCCACGGCGGCGGGGCCAGCTCAATTCCGGTGACGGCGCGGACCTCGCGCGCGACGCCGTAGACACCGAGACAGTCGGGCCGGTTCGGGGTGATCTCGAGCTCGAGCACGTCCGTGGCGATCGGCAGCACATCGGCGAGCGGCGTCCCCGGCGCAAGCCCGGGTTCGAGCACGAGGATGCCGCCGTGGTCGGTGCCGATGGCGAGCTCGTCCTCGGCCAGGATCATCCCGTCCGAGCTGACCCCGCGCAGCTTCGCAGCCTTCAGCCTCGTCCCGTCGGGCATGACCGACCCCGGGCGGGCGACGGCGACGATCTGCCCGGCCGCAACGTTCGGGGCGCCGCAGACGATCTGCCGCGGCTCCCCGCCGTCGCCGACGTCGACCATGCAGACCCGCAGGCGGTCGGCGTCGGGGTGCTGCTCGGCCGACACCACGCGGCCGACCACGAAGTGCTCCTCGGCGGAGACGCCGTGGTGGTGCAGCGCCTCCACCTTCGTTCCCGTCATGGTGAGGCGGTCGGCGAGCGCCTCGACCGGCGGCAGCGGCGAGACGTATTCCTCGAGCCAGGTCAGGGGGACCCTCATCCGAACTGCTCCAGGAAGCGGGAGTCGTTCTCGTAGAAGACCCGCAGGTCGGGGACGCCGTGCTTGAGCATCGCGATCCGCTCGATGCCCATGCCGAAGGCGAAGCCCTGGATGCGCTCGGGGTCGTATCCGTGCTCGCGCACGTACTCGAAGACGTTCGGGTCGACTTCGCCGGCGCCGAGTATCTCGATCCAGCCCTCTCCCTTGCAGAGCCCACAACGCGCTCCATCGCGCATGAAGCCCTTTCCGCCGCACTTGAAGCAGGAGACGTCGACCTCGACGCTCGGCTCGGTGAACGGGAAGAAGTGCGGTCGCAGGCGGACGTCGCGGTCAGCGCCGAAGATCGCCTGGGCGAAGGCCAGCAGCGTCCCTTTCAGATCGCTCAGCGTGACGTCCTCGTCGACCGCCAGGCCCTCGACCTGGTGGAATTGGGGCGAGTGCGTGGCATCGATCTGGTCGCGCCGGTACGTGCGGCCGGGGACGACGATGTAGAGCGGCGGCGGCTCGAGCTCCATCGCACGCGACTGCATCGGGCTCGTGTGCGTGCGCAGCACAACGTCATCAGCGATGTAAAACGTGTCCGATCGCGCCCGGGCGGGGTGCGCCGGGGCATGGTTGAGCGCGTCGAAGTTGTAGTGCACGAGATCGATCTCCGGTCCCTCCGCCACGCGGAAGCCGAGGCCGAGGAAGACGTCCTCGATCTCCCGCCGTGTGGCGGTGAGCAGGTGCAGGCGGCCGACGGGCCAGGCGGGCGACCCCGGAAGCGTGACGTCGACTCGATCGGCGAGCAGGCGGGCGTCGAGCTCTGCGTCCTCGAGTTGTGCACGGCGCTCGGCGGCGAGCGCCTCGAGCGCCTGCCGCGCCTGGTTGGCGGCTTTGCCCACCTGGCCGCGCTGTTCCGGTGAGAGGTCGGCGACCGAGCGCAGGAGGTTCGGGAGCTCCGCCTTGCGGCCGAGGTGCGTGACCCGCGCCGCCTCGAGCGCGGCGGTGTCCCCGGCCGCGGCGATCGCCGCCTCGCCCGCGGCCCGGAGCTCTGCGATGCGGTCAACCACGGCGCGCGATCCTATTCGCCTCGTAGAGGCCGACGGTCGCCGCCATCGCCGCGTTGAGCGACTCGGTGGCGATCGGTATGTGCGCCCGCTGCTCGCACGCATCGAGCACCGCGGGCGGGAGGCCCTGACGCTCCCCGCCCACGAGCAGGGTGCCGATTTCTTCCAACCGGTCGAGCGGCTCACCCTCGCGAGCGACCAGGCCGACGCGCGGAACCGGCAACTCCTCGGCACCCGTGACCCGCGCGACCGGGACGGTGAAGATCGCGCCCATCGACGCCCGCACCGCCTTCGGGGAGTACGGGTCCGCGGACTCCGGTCCGATCGCCACCGAGGCGGCTCCGAAAGCGGCTGCCGAGCGCACGACCGTTCCGACATTGCCCGGATCGTGGACGCCGAAGAGGGCGACGCACGGGGAGCTGAGATTTCCCCAGCGCTGCTCATAGACCGCGAGCGTGCGCGTCCCCGACCCGAGCAGCGAGACCTCGGCGAGCAGCGCGGGTGCGACCTCCTCCCCCGGCAGGCCCGAACCCGCGGCGCTGAGCTGCCAGACGGGCTCCCACCCGGCAGCCGCCGCAGCGGCCACGAGGTCTTCGCCCTCGGCCACGAAGCGCCCAGTGATGTCACGGTGCTTGCGCGCCGCGAGTTTGCGGGTGCCCTTGAGCTTGGCGTTGTCGGAGGAGGTGATCACGTGTGGGAGTCCTTAAACGAAAAGGGCGCCCGTCCTGAAAGGAGGGGCGCCCGGATCGAGGTCGGCGACTGCGGTCAGGCCGCGGCCGTCGCCTCGCGGGCGCTCTCGACGAATCGGCGGAAGGTCTCGGCGTCGCGCACGGCGATGTCGGCGAGGATCTTGCGGTCGACCTCGATGCCGGCCAGCTTGAGGCCGTAGATGAGCTGGCCATAGGTCATGCCCTCGAGGCGCGCGGCGGCGTTGATGCGGGTGATCCAGAGACGGCGGAAGTCGCGCTTGCGGTTGCGGCGGTCGCGGTACGCGTACTGATCCGCCTTCATGACGGCTTCCTTGGCCCGCTTGTAGTTCGAGTTGGCCTCGCCGCGGTAGCCCTTGGCGAGCGCGAGCGTCTTACGGCGCTTCTTGCGCGCGTGGACTGAGCGCTTGACGCGGGTCATCTACTTGCCCCCACCCTGCAGCAGCTTGCGGACGGTCGGCGCGTCGGCCTTGGAGACCTCCATGCCCTTGCGAAAGCCGCGCTTGCGCTTGGGCGACTTCTTCTCGAGGATGTGGCTCGAGTAGGCGTTACGGCCGCGGAGCTTTCCGCTCCCCGTTTTCTTGAAGCGCTTGGCGGCGCCCGAGTGGGACTTCATCTTCGGCATGCGACGCGGCAGTCTAGCGACTAGTCGGCTGCGGGCTTCTTGGCCGCCGCGGGCTTCTTCGCCGCCGGCTTCTTCGCCGCGGCCGGCTTCTTGGCCGCGGCCGGCTTGGCCGCAGCGGGCTTCTTCGCGGGCGCCTTCTTCTTCACAGGAGCGGCGGCGACGGGTTCCGCCTCGGGCTCGACAGCTGCAGGCTCGGGCGCCGACGCCTCGGGTTCCGGCTCGGCCACGACAGCCTCGGGCTCGGGCTCCGACACTTCCGGCTCGGGCTCCGGCTCCGGTTCCGGCTCCGGTTCCGGCTCCGACACCTCCGGCTCCGGCTCCGGGGCGGGAGCGGGCGCGGCCACCTCGGCAGCGGGATCGGGTGCGGCCACCTCGGCCGGCGCCTCCGCGGATGCTGCCGGCTCGTCGGCCGGCTTCTCCTTGTCGTCGTCGACTCGACCGGCGATGATCGCCTTCGACGGACCCAGGATCATCACCATGTTGCGCCCGTCCTGCTGGGGGCGCTGCTCGACGATGGCCACCTCGGCGAGATCCTCGGCCAGGCGGTTGAGGATGAGCTCGCCGCGCTCGGGGTGCGTGACCTCGCGGCCGCGGAACATGATCGTGATCTTGACCTTGTCCTTGGAGCGCAGAAAGCGCTCGACGTGGCCCTTCTTCGTGTTGTAGTCGCCGATCGCGATCTTGGGGCGGAACTTGATCTCGCGGATCGTGATCTGCGTCTGGTGCTTGCGCGCTGCCTTGGCGCGCTGCGCCTGCTCGTACTTGTACTTCGAGTAGTCGAGGACGCGACAGACCGGCGGGCGCGCGTCGGGCGCGACCTCCACCAGGTCGAGGTCGCGCTCCTGGGCGTACAGGATGGCGTCATTGATCTTCAGGACGCCGACCTGCTGGCCGTCGTCTCCGATGAGGCGTACCTCGGGTACGCGGATCCGCTCATTGATGCGCGTGGTGTCGCGCTCGGGGAGCGACCGGTCGAACCGTCTCGGGACCGGCACTAGGCGGGGCGGGGGCGGCTGTTCAAGCCGCGATGTGGGAAAGCGTCGTCAAGACAGCGCAGTGTACCCGTCACGCGGTCGTCAGCGAAACCACGTCCGCGAGCGGCATCGACCCGAGGTCGCCCTCGTGGCGGCGGCGCACCGACGCGGCGCGGGCCTCGACCTCTCGGTCGCCGACGACGAGCATGAACGGCGCCTTCTGCAACTCCGCCTCGCGGATCTTGCGACCGATGGACTCCGTGCGCTCGTCGATCTCCGGCCGCACGCCGGCGGCGCGAAGCTCCGCAGCCACTTCGCGGGCGTAGTCCACGTGGCGGTCCGAGACCGGCAGGACGGCCACCTGCGTCGGCGCAAGCCAGTACGGGAGCTCGCCGCCCGTCTCCTCGAGCAGGATGCCGATGAAGCGCTCGAAGGACCCGAGCAGCGCGCGGTGCAGCATGACGACGCGGTGCGGCTGGTCGTCGGCGCCGGTGTAGGTGAGGTCGAAGCGGTCGGGAAAGTTGTAGTCGAGCTGCACGGTCCCGAGCTGCCACGAGCGCCCGAGCGAGTCCGTCATGTGCATGTCGATCTTCGGGCCGTAGAACGCGCCATCGCCCTCGTTGACGACGTAGTCCAGCCCGCGAGCATCGAGGGCCGAGCGCAGGGCCGCCTCCGACCGATCCCACATCTCGTCCGTCCCCACCCGTTCTTCGGGGCGCGTGGAGAGCTCGAGCTTCACGTCGAAGCCGAACAGCTCGTACCACTCGAAGCCGAAGTCCAGACAGCCGAGCACCTCGTCCTCAACCTGCTCCTCCGTGCAGAAGATGTGCGCGTCGTCCTGGGCGAAGTGGCGGACGCGCAGCAGCCCGTGCAGGGTGCCCGACGGCTCGTTGCGGTGCAGCAGACCCGGCTCGTAGTAGCGGACGGGCAGCTCGCGGTAGGAGTGGCGGAACTGCTTGAAGAAGTGGCAGTGGCCGGGACAGTTCATCGGCTTGAGCGCGAACTGGCGCTCCTCCACCTCGGTGACGAACATGTTCTCGCGGTACTTGTCCCAGTGACCCGAGGTACGCCACAGCGACGCGTCGTAGAGCTGCGGCGTCTTGATCTCGGTGTAGCCGTGGGCGACGCTCATCTCGCGCGACCGCTGACTCAGCGCGTTCCAGACCGACGTCCCCTTCGGTAGCCAGAAGGCGGCCCCCGGGCTCACCTCGGAGAACAGAAAGAGGCCGAGCTGCGGGCCGAGCCGGCGGTGGTCGCGAGCTCGCGCCAGCTCGAGGCGCTCGAGGTGCTGTCCGAGGTCCTTCTTCGAAAGGAAGGCGGTGCCGTAGACGCGGGTGAGCATCTGGCGATCGGAGTCCCCGCGCCAGTAGGCGCCGGCCTGGGAGAGCAGCTTGAACGCCTTGATGCGGCCCGTCGACGGCGCGTGCGGGCCCTTGCAGAGGTCGGTGAACGGCCCGTTCGTGTAGAGCGAGACGGTCTCGACGCTCTGATTTCGCACGAGGTCCTCGATCAGCTCCACCTTGTAGGGCTGGTCCTGAGCGGCGTAGCGCTCGAGCGCCTCGGCGACCGTGACGTCCTCGCGGACGAAGGGCTCGTCGGCCTTGACGTGCTCGAGCATCCGCGCTTCGAGTGCCTCGAAGTCGGGCTGCACGCCCTCGGGGAAGTCGAAGTCGTAGTAGAAGCCGTCGTCGATCGCCGGGCCGATCGAGATCTTCACGCCCGGATAGAGCTCGAGCGCGGCGGTGGCGAGCACGTGGGCGGTGTCGTGGCGCAGCAGCCCGAGCGCCTCGGGCGAGCGTTCCGTGACGATCTCGACGCGCGCACCGTCGGGAAGCGGCGCGTGCAGGTCGTGCACCTCCCCGTCGTACTTGACCGCCAGCGCCGCCCGGGCGAGGCCGGCGCCGATGGACGCGGCGAGGTCGGCGCCCGTGGCGCCGTCGTCGAGCTCCTTATGGGTGCCGTCGGGAAGAATCGCGTGCACGGTCCGGGCAGGATGTCAGACCCGCGATCGTTCGGGTCCGTACGAACACCTGTTCGTTTCCCCGCTATCCTGAAGGCCAGAAACCGATTTCGGCCCCGCGGAGAGCGCACCGGCGCCCCGCACCCCGGCCGGCTGGAGGTGCACTTTTCCGTGCGAAACAGACCGATCGCGCTCGCCGTCGTGGCGGGCGCCCTGACCATCGTGCCATCCCCCGCGGGCGCCGACCCGCTCACCCCGATCGCGCCGCTCGAGCTCGCGGGTCACGCGAGTTCCGCGGCGCACATGGCCGCCGAAGCGTTCGAACTGGCCCGCGAGCGCGTCGCCGCCGAGCAGCGCCGTCGCCGCGCGGCCGAGCGCCGCCGCCGCGCCACGGAGCACCGCCGCCGCGCCGACGCACGCGCCCGCCGGCGCCGCGCGCTGCGCGCCGTCCCGATCCCCGGGGCGCTCGCCTCGATCGCCGCCTGCGAATCCGGTGGCAACCCGCGCGCCATCGGCGGCGGCGGCCTCTACCGCGGCAAGTACCAGTTCGACCGGGGCACCTGGGCCTCCGTCGGCGGCAGCGGCGATCCCGCCGCGGCGCCCGAGGCCGAGCAGGACATGCGCGCCGCGTTGCTCTACGCCCGGGCCGGCGCGTCGCCGTGGCCCGTCTGCGGGTAGATGCAGCGCGTGCAAGCGCTCCGCAAGCAGTTCCCGATGCTCTCCCGCCTCACCTTTCTCAACGCGGGCACCGACGGGCCCGTGGCGACGGCAGCGCGTGACGCGGCGACGGCGGCACTCGCCGCCCAGTTCGACGAGCCCCGCTGGACGGCCGATTTCGAGACGCGTCTCGCCGAGCAGGCCGCACTACGCGATCGCTACGCACGGCTGCTGGGCTGCTCCGCCGACGACGTCGCGCTGACGACGTCGACGAGCGAGGGGCTCGGCAAGGTGCTGAACGGCATGGGACTTCGGACCGGCGACGAAGTCCTCACCGGCGAGGACGAGCACCCCGGCCTGATCGGGCCGCTGCTCGCCGCGCGAGAGCGGGGCGTCACGATCCGCACGGCCCCGCTCGCGCAGATTGCCTCCGCCATCACGGCATCCACCACCCTCGTCGCCTGCTCGCACGTCTCGTGGATCACGGGTGAACTCGCTGATCCCGCACTCGCCAACACGGACGTTCCCGTCGTGTACGACGGCGCGCAGAGCGCCGGGGCGATCCCGGTCGACGTCGCCGCGCTGGGCTGCGCCGCCTACACAGGCTCGGGGCAGAAGTGGCTCTGCGGCGCCGACGGAAGCGGGATGCTCTACCTCGCGCCCGGCTTCCGCGACCGCGTCCACGCGCTCGGCGCGAGCTACTCGGCGTTCGCGAGAACCGACGCCGGCCTGAAATCGCCGCTCCACACGAACGCCCGCCGTCACGACACCGTTGCGCTCGGGCGCGAGACGGTCGCCATGAGCCTCGCCGCCTTCGACGTTCTCGACGGGGCGGGATGGAACGACGTCCACGCGCGCGGTCCGGCCCTCGGCGCACGCCTGGCCGAGGCGCTCGCCGAGCGTGGCTTCAGGGTCGCGCCGCGCGACGCCACCACCCTGGTCGCGTGGGAGGATCCGGACCCCGTGGCGGCCAGCGCCCGCCTCGTCGCCCAGGGCATCATCGTGCGCGACCTCCCCGGCACCTCCTTCCTGCGCGCCTCGACCGGCGCCTGGAACGACGAGGAGGACCTCGAGCGCCTCCTCGCCGCGCTCTGATCCCCGCCGCCGGGTAGCGTCAGACGCGTGCCCAGCCGCCTGCGCGCGATTCCCGCCGGGGTCCTGCTCGTCGCCGCCGGGACCTTCGGCCTTCTCGCCGTCCTCGCCGTCCTCGGGCGCGCGTTCGGCGGCCCGCCCGAGGTCCCCCTGCCCGAGCGGATCCCCCGCCCTCCGGACTACGCGAAGCCGCTCGGCGCGGCGCTCTCGCTCGGGCCCGCCCGCGAGGACGAGGCGTATCTCGACGCGTTCCTGCGCACCTTCACCTCGCTGACGCCGGAGAACGCGATGAAGTGGGAGGTCGTGCACCCCGCGCGCGGCCGCTGGAACTTCGATGAGGCCGACGCGCTCGTCGATGCGGCCGTCCGCACCCGCAAGCGCGTGCGCGGCCACCCGCTCGTGTGGGACCAGCAGCTCCCGCCGTACGCCGCCAGAGGCGACGTGGAGACGATGCTGCGCGAGCACGTGCGCACGCTCGTGCGCCGCTACCGCGGCCGCGTCGCCCAGTGGGACGTCGTCAACGAGCCGCTCGAGGACGACGGGACGCTGACCCAAAACCCGTGGCAGCGGACTCTGGGCGAGCGCTGGATCGACGTCGCCTTCGCCACCGCCCGAGCGGCCGATCCCGAGGCGCAGCTCTTTCTCAACGAGATCGGCGCGGAGCGCGGCGTGAAGTTCAGCGCGCTGGTCGCGCTCGCGCGGCGCCTGCGCGACCGCGGCGTCCCGATCGACGGCATCGGACTGCAGAACCACACCACGAGCGGCAACTTTCCCTCCCGCGAAGTGCTGGCGGAGGACCTCGCGGCGATCGGGAAGCTCGGACTGGAGGCGGAGATCACCGAGATGGACGTCGAGGGCGCGAGCCCGCGCGCCTACGCCGCCGCCGCCCGGGCCTGCGCGGACGCCCCGAACTGCACCGGGCTCACCGTCTGGGGGGTGACCGACCGCTGGTCGTGGATCGGCGAGGACAAGCGTGCGCTGCCGTTCGACGCCGCCGGCCGCGCGAAGCCGGCGCTGCGCGCTCTCACCGGTCCGCTGCGCCGTCGGTAGGCGGATTGCGGATGCCCGCCGCGCCGAGCAGCCCTGCCACGGCGAGCAACCCGGCTGCCACGCCCATCCCGACGTGGAACGCCTGCACGGATGCCTCGGTGATGGCGCGTGCGACCTCCGGGGAGGCACCGGACCCGCGCGAGAAGACGAGGTCCCGCGCCTGCGCGAGCGCTGCCGTGTCCGCCGCGTCACCCGTGGGCGCGGGCAGCGCCGCCGCGAACTGCGCCGCCACCACCGCGCCGAGCGCGGCGACGCCGATCAGCCCGGCGACCCGGGCGACGGCGTTGTTGACCCCGCTCGCGATGCCGGCGGTGCCCTCCCCGGCATCGGCGAGCACGGTCGCCGTCAGCGGCGCCACCGTCGCGGCGAGGCCGAGCGCGAAGATCAGCAACGCGGGCAACAGCTCGGTCGGGTAGGTCACGTCTTCGTCCACGCGCAGCAGGAGGGCCAGCCCGCACGCCGACAGCAGCGGCCCGCCGCCCATGAACCACCGCGGCCCGAAACGCGCCGCCAGCGCGCCCGTCCGCCGCGACAGCGCGACCATGACGAGCGTGATCGGCAGCGTCGCGAGCCCGGCCTCCAGCGCGCCGTAGCCCGCGACCTGCTGGAGAAACAGGATCAGGAAGAAGACGAGGATCGACAGGCCGGCGTACATGACGAAGGTCTGCGCGTTGGCGACCGCGAAGTTGCGCCGCCGGAAGAGGCCGAGCGGGAGCATCGGGTGCGCCGTGCGAGACTCGTGCAGCACGAACGCGGCGAGGAGAGCCAGGCCACCGAGCAGCGGGACGAGGACACCCGGATCGCTCCATCCGAGCGCGGGCTGCCGGATCAGCGCGAAGACCGGTCCGGCGAGGCCCAGCAGCGAGAGCGCCGCGCCCGGCCAGTCCACAGGTCGCGACGCGCGTGTCCCCGGAGCGGCCGCCGGGAGCGCCGCCGCCACGAGCGCGAGCGTCACCGCGATGAAGGGAACGTTGATCGCGAAGATCCAGCGCCACGAGACGACGTCGACTATCTGCCCGCCGGCGACCGGCCCGACGACCATCGCGATGCCCGACCAGGCGGTCCAGGAGCCGACCGCGGCTCCGCGCTCGGCAAGCGGAAAGGCGGCGACGATCAGCGCGAGGGCGCTCGGGGTCAGCAAAGCGCCGAAGACGCCCTGCAGGGCACGCGCCCCGATCAGCACCTCCAGGGTCGGTGCCACCGCGCATGCCACGGACGCGATCCCGAAGCCGAGCACCCCGAGGGAGAACACCCGCCGCGCGCCGTAGACGTCGCCGAGCGACCCGCCGACGAGGATGAGGGACCCCAGGACGAGCAGGTAGACGTTGCTCACCCACTGCTGGCCCGCCAGGCCGCCGCCGAGGTCGCGCTCGATGGCCGGCAGAGCGACGTTGACGACCGTCGCGTCCAGGCCCGCGACGAACGACCCCATGATCGCCGCCAGCAGGGCCATCCGCTGTTGCCGTGCCGCCAAGCGCCCGAGCCTAAGGCGAACAGCGGGTGCCCTAGGTTCACCCGCCGTGACATCCCCACGTTCAGGCCTTGCCGCGGGGGCGACCGCGTACCTCCTCTGGGGCCTGTTTCCCCTGTACTGGCCGCTGCTCGAACCGGCCGGGCCCGTGGAGATCACCGCCCACCGGATCGCCTGGTCGCTCGCCTTTCTGCTCGCGCTGCTGGCGCTCACGAGCGGCTTCGGATGGGTGCGCACGCTCGACCGCCGGCGCCTCGGGCTGCTGGCCCTCGCCGCCGCCCTCGTATCGCTCAATTGGGGGATGTACATCTACGGCGTGAACTCCGGCAACGTCGTCGAGACGTCGCTGGGCTACTTCATCAACCCCCTGGTCACCGTGGCGCTCGCCGTCGGGGTCCTCCACGAGCGGCTGCGCCCGGCGCAGAAGGTGGCCGTCGGCATCGCCGCGGTGGCGGTCGTCGTGCTTGCCCTCGACTACGGGCGACTTCCCTGGATCGCTCTGACGCTCGCGTTCTCCTTCGGTTTCTACGGACTCGTCAAGAAGCGCACGGGAGTCGACGGGCCCCAGTCGCTGGCGGTCGAGACGGGCTTCCTGGTCCTCCCCGCCCTCGGCTATCTCACGTGGCTGGCCCTCGCGGGCAAGGGGACGTTCACGAGCGAGGGCCCCGGCCACGCCGCGCTTCTGGCCGCGGGCGGGGTGGCCACGGCCGTGCCGCTCGCGCTCTTCGGGATCGCCGCCATCCGGATTCCGCTGGCCACGATCGGCCTCCTGCAATACCTCGCGCCCGTCATGCAGTTCCTCATCGGCGTCCTGATCTACGACGAGGCGATGCCGCTCTCCCGCCTGGCGGGCTTTGCTCTCGTGTGGGTTGCGCTCGTGATCTTCACCGTCGACGCGCTGCGCAGCCGCTCGGCGCCCGACCCTCCGCCGGCCGAGGCCGGCGCCACACCCGCGGTGTCCGCGGAGGGATCACGTAGCATCGCCGCCGCCCATGCGCAACGCTGATGAGATGCTCGCGGCGGCCGCGGAGCGCGCCGACGAGCTCGCCGCTCCGGGCCTGAGCCCGCGCCCGCGCCGCAAGGCCGCCGTGCTGGCCTGCATGGACGCCCGGCTCGACGTCTTCTCGATGCTCGGCCTCGAGCGCGGCGACGCACACATCATCCGCAACGCCGGCGGCCTCGTCACCGACGACGCGCTGCGGTCGCTGAGCGCCTCGCAGCGGCTCCTCGGGACCACGGACGTCATCGTCGTCATGCACGACGGCTGCGGCCTCCACGGCGCATCCGAGGACGCCTTCAGCAAAGAGCTGCTCGCGGACGGCGTGCTGCCGAGCTGGCGCCTCGGTGCCTTCACCGACATCGACGCGACGCTGCGCCACAGCCTCGCCCGCCTGCGCTCGAGCCCCGAGCTTCCCCACCGCGACCACGTCCACGGGTTCGTCTTCGACCCGGAGACGGGGCGGCTGCGCGAGGTCCGGTAGGAGCGTCAGGCGCCGGTCACGCGCACGCGGGTGCTCAGGACGGTGAAACGGATGGTGCGGGAGAGCGCGCCAGGGGCAGAGAGCTGCACGGCGACGACCGTACCGCGTCGCAGCCTGCGCCCCCGGAAGGCCCGCGTGAACCCGACCAGCGTGCGGCCCGTCACCCGGCGGGTGGTGAACGGGCAGGCGCGCGGAGCGCGGCTGGGCGCGACGCAGCGCACGCGAGCCGTGGCGCCCGGGGGCAACTGGTCGACCGTGAGCCGAAGCACTAGGGCACCGCGGCGCGAAACGGCGAAACGACGCAGGACGCGGCCCGCCACCGGACGCGGTTTGACCTGGCCGGGCGGCGGCGATCCCCCGGGCGTTCCCCCGGGCGTTCCCCCGGGCGCGGGCGGGCGTGTGGGCACCGCGACGTGTTCGTCGAGAAAGTCACGCGCGGAAGCGGTGTCCGTCCGGTAGTAGACGCCGTGGGAGACGCAGTCGGCGTCCACGTCGCTCGTGACGCCGACGACGGTGGCGCTGTCGCCCAGCATGACGGGCCCGCCCGAGTCGCCGTTGCAGGTGCCGCCGGTGGTCCCGGTCTGGTCGAGCCGGAGCTTGAAGTTCTCGAGCGCCGAGAAGGCGCCGAACGCGAAGCGCCGCCCGCCGCCGCCCACGGGCTGGTTGTTCAGACGGCCCTCTTGGCCGTAGCCGACGAGCTTGTAGGACTGCCCGGGCTCCGCCGTGAGCGTCTGCTCGAACGGCAGGGTCCCGGGAGCGATGCCTTCGACCGGTGGGTCGAGCTTGACGACAGCAACGTCGTGGGTGTCGCCGGGCAGCGTCTCGTCGGTGAACTGCGGGTGTGCAACGGCCGTGCCGGGATGAAGCGTGACCACGCTCCTGTCGACGCTGGGCGCTCCGACGAAGGCATCGAAGCTGACGTAGAGCGAGGCGGGCTCGCCCTTGAGACAATGGGCGGCGGTCAGGAAGACCGTCGGCGAGAGCAGCGTGCCGGAGCAGATCAGGCGGTGCTTGCGGTCCCGTCCGTCATGGGAGACGAGGGCGCCGACATACGGGTGGCGCGCCTCGTCGGCCTGGCCGTTGGTGATGGCCGACGCTGGCCCCGCCCCGCCGGCCAGTACTGCAGCCGCCAGCGTCGCGGCAGCCGTGATCGTGATGAGTCCTGTCCGTCCCATAAGCGGGAACATCGGCCCGGGCGCCGCGGGGCTTGAGGGCCGCCGGTCGTCAGCCTGGAAACGGGCTCAGGCGACGACGCGAAGCGTCCGCGGCAGTACGCCGAACTCGATGCTGTGGTGCTCTCCTAGGTACTCCCCGTCGGCCTCCAGGGGCAGTGCAGCGCCGTCGGCCGACACGATCGTGGCCCGCGTCGCGTCCGGGAAGCTCTCCACCTGGGGGTGGCCCAGGACGCGCCCGGAGACGAGCCGCCCTACAACACCCGGCAGGTCGCCCGGCCGGACCCGGCGCAGGAGCGTGACGGAGATCGCGCCCGTGTCCAGCCCGGCCGCCGGGCAGGCGCGGATCTCGCGCGGGCCGAAATACGTGAGGGCGCGGGCGTTCTGGATCACGGCGGTGACCCCCTGGGCCGACTCGCCGCCGGCCGTGACCCGCATCTGCGGCGGAGTGCGCAGATACCGGCGGCCCAGCTCGGACGCCGCGGCCGCGGCGAAGTGCAGCTGCCCCGCCTGCGCCTTGCGGTGCGCACGGGCGTCGGCGGCGGCAGTCATGCTCGCCGAGAAGCCGACCCCTGCCGTGCACAGGAACGGGCGGCCGTTGACCGTGCCGAGGTCCACGGAGCGAACCGGCAGCGCGTTCCCGGCCGCCATCGCGGCGAGGCGGCGGGCGGCCGGGACGAGCCGGCGGGGGGAGCCGACCGCGCGCGCGAAGACGTTCGTGCAGCCCATGGGCAGGCAGGCCATGGCCGTGCCCGACCCGGACAGGCCGCTCGCGGTTTCGCTCAACGTCCCGTCCCCACCCGCCGCGGCGACGACGACGAAGCCCTCGCGAGCCGCCTCGCGGGCGATCTGCCCTGCGTGCCCCGGACCTTCCGTGAATGACGTGCTGACGGCGAAGGCCTCGCCGAGCGCGCGGACGGAGGCGGCCACCTCGTCTGCGTCGAACCGGCTGGCGCGCGGGTTCACGATCAACAGGAGCTGGCTCTTCGACGGGCCACCCGCATGCGCGGTCGCGGCGCCCGGCGCGGCTGCGGCGGTGGGACTCACCAGCGCGCCACGCGGACGGCGCCCGTGGCGGCCGACGCCTGACGGAGGTATCCGAGCACGTAGTCGAGCCCGGACGCGATCGTGATCGCGACGACGCCGAGCAGCAGCGCTCCCACCCATGTCGCACTCGGGTCGCCGATCAGCATGAGGAGCGGAATGACGGTCATCTGCGCGCCCGTCTTGGCCTTGCCGAGCCCGGAGACGGCGATGACGAGGCCCTGGCTCCCGGCGTACCAGCGCAGACCGCTGACGCCGACCTCGCGAGCCAGGACGACGAGCGCCACCCACAGGGCGAGCCGGTCGATCGCCACCAGGGAGACCAATGCCGCGCCGACGAGCAGCTTGTCCGCCAGCGGATCGGCGATCCTTCCGAAGGTGGTGATGGAATTGCGCGAGCGGGCGACGTGCCCGTCGGCGGCGTCCGTCACGGCGGCGACGACGAACACGAGCGCCGCGAAGGTGAGCGCGTACGGCGCGTCGAGCGCGATCAGGGACACCATGAGCGGGACCAGGGCGATCCGCGCGAGCGTGAGCAGGTTGGGCAGATTGAGCGGGATGATCGAGCAGAAATACCCCAGGGAGGACCCCAGGGAACGCTCCCGGGGCTCGCGGCTGCCTTCTGACCTCGGGCCGAGGGTCATCGTCGCGGTTCCTGCCGCGACCGTGCTCGTCGTGCTCAATCATCTGGGAGGCCTCGCGCTGGCGCTCCCACTCGCCTTGCTGGGCGCGCTGGGCCTGCTCGAGCTCGCGCGCCTCGCCCGGCTGCCCTCCCGGGCGGCGGCGCCCGGGGCCGTCGCCGTGGCAGCCGTCGTCCTGGTCGCGCTCGACGCGGACGGCGAACGGGTCCCAATCGGCGCAGCCGTTGCGCTCGCGGCGATGGCGGCCGCCGTGCTGCTGGCAACGGACGGCGCGCGCTCCCGCGCTGCGGCCGTCACCGCGGGCGGCCTGCTGTGGCTCGGCGGCGGCCTCGTGCACGCCGTGCTGCTGCGCGACCTCACGCACGGAGCCGGCCTCGTCATCGCCGTCCTCCTGGCGACCTTCATCGGCGACACCGCCGCGCAGCTCGGCGGGTCGGCCTTCGGCCACCGCCGCCTGGCGCCGAGGATCTCCCCCAACAAGACGGTCGAGGGGCTCGCCGCGGGCATCGCCGTCGGCACGGCAGCCTGCGTCGCGGCCGCGCTCTTTCACGACTGGCTGTCGGTCGGCGAGGCCCTCGTCCTCGGGCTGGCCTGCACGCTGGCCGCGCCCGCGGGTGACCTTTTTGAGTCCGCGCTCAAGCGCCGCGCCGGGGTCAAGGACAGCGGAAGGACCTTCGGCGCGCACGGAGGCGTGCTCGACCGCGTCGACGCCGCCCTCGCCGCCGCCGTCGCCGGCTTCTACGTCGCGCTCGCCCTCGGGCTATGAATCAGGCGCGGCTGGCAAGGATGCCGGTGCGCGAGCGGATCGGCTCGAAGCGCCATCCGGTCATGCGCGCCCCGCCGTAGACGGCGACGAGAGCGATCACGACGCCGCCGAGATCGTCGACGAGGTAATGCCAGCCGAAGTAGATCGTCGCGATCGCCGTGAGCACGAAGTACACCCACAGGGCGATGCGGAAGGCGCGGGGCGCCCGCAGCAGGTGGGCGACGATCACCCCGCTGAGGACGATCGACACGTGCAGCGAAGCGAAGGCGGCGATGCTCTGCAGGGCTCCGCTGCCGATCGGGCTTCCGAGAAACGCGGCTCGGTCCTCGAGCAGCACGTCCTGCAGGGCGACGGTTCCGGTGCGCGGCAGGTCGGCGAAGAGCTCCGGGCTCGCGAAGGCGGGGCCGAGCGACGGCAGCACGAAGTAGCTCGCGGCGCCGAGGACCCAGTTGAGGCTCAGGACGGCGATCCACCACAGGCCCGCCGACATGTTCGTGCTCCACACGAGCGCCACCGCCACCGACAGCGGGACGAAGGTGAGAAACAGCAGGTAGGTCGTCGAGAGGACGTGGGCGGTGATGCCCGTCCCCAGCAGCTGGTGCAGCAGCGTCGCGGGGTTCTCGCCGAAGAGCGAGCGCTCGAACTCGAGCAGGTCGTAGTCCATCAGCTCCGGGCGCGCGAGGGGCACGTAGCTCTTGACGTTCCGGTAGCAGAGGTAGGTGATGTAGAAGGCGATGATCAGGCCGACAACGGTGCCCGCCCGGCGCCACGACCAGCGCTCGCGGGCCACCCCCAGGATGCTGCGCAGGACCGGGGCCGAGTTCGTGACGGCGCGCCGGATCCCGCGCGGAAACACGTCGAGGGCCCAGAAGATCCCGACGAGCGCGAACACGAACACGAGCCGGGCGCCGATCACGCCGTCGGGGTCGCGGAGCCCGATGCCGTAGTGCTCGCCCGCGATGAGCGTGGCCACGAGCATCACCGCGGCGATCGCGGGCGCGGCCGCGTAGCCGCGCAGCGGCGCGGGCTTGGAGGGGGCTTCGTGACGGACCTGCACGCAGGGCAGGATAGGCGCGCGGGCCGAGGGCCGCGCCGCGTCAGGTCGCTCGCCGACGCAGCCGGTCCAGGACGAGGGCCGCCCACATGGCGGCCTCCGCACGCCCGAGGTTCGTGCCCAGGGGTGCCGGGGTGTTCCAGCCGTCGTCCTCGATCTCGGCCGGCCGCCGGAAACACCCGATCTTCTCCTCGTGCAGCGGCCACGCCCACGCGATCCCGTCGGCGTAGGTGTCGAGCAGCAGATGAATCCAGAGCGACGCGACCCCGCGCTGCACGGGGCCGGCGGCCCGGGTGTGCCGGCTCGCGGCGAGCGCCATCAGCGACGGCGGGAGCCAGCCGGCGAGACTGTGGCTGACCCAGCGGTGGTGGTCGCGCCGGATTACCCCGAGCCGCCTGGCGACGCTGCGGTCCAGGTCGGGCAGGTTGCCGCAGAGGACGCACACGGGGGCCTCCCACGCCGCTCCCGAGCCGGCGCTCCAGACCACGAGCGACGCTGCGACGTGGGCCTGCGGGCGCATGGCGGGATCCTAGACGCGCACCGAATCCCTCAGTAGGGCGCGGAGGCCCCGCCGGCCGCGTTTTTAGCGGAAACGCGCGGGCGAGAACGTGCATGTGTCCCGCGAGCGGAGGGAGACGGTTCCGGTGCTCGGAGCAGTCGTGTCGACTTTGGCCGTCGTTCAGGGGTCCGAACGAGGGCGAAAGTCGACACGCGCAGCGCCGCTGCCGCCGACCTCGGACACCGGCGGGGATCTCAGACTCCATGGTCAGACGTCGTCGTCGCGCTCGACGCGCGGCGCGGGGACACCGGCGCGCACCGCCTCGAGCTGGGCCGCGAACGCGAGCCCGAGGAACAGCGCCACGGCGCTGAGGAACGTCCACAACAGGACCCCGATGGTGCCCGCGATCGGGCCGTAGGTCGCGCCGAAGCTGCCCGTCGCCTCGACGTACACGACGAGAACGGCCATGAAGCCCAGCCATAGAACCGCGGCGGTGGCGGCGCCGAAGGCCAGCCAGGACGGCTCGGGCTGGCGCCGGCGCGGCGCGTGCTCGAAGAGCAGCGCGATCGAAGCGATGGCGAGTACGACGCCCACGGGCCAGCGCGCGACGGACCAGACGTCGTCGATCGTGTCCCCGAACCCCACGCTGTCGCGGATCGTCGAGCCGCCGACGAGGAGCACGAGCGAGAGCGTTGCCAGGGTCCCCGCAGTCGCCGCGAGCACCGCCGCCGTGCCGTACTTGCGCAGGAACGGTCGGTCGCTTTCCGTCCCGTAGATCCGGTTGGCGCCCCGCTCCACCTGGGCCATCGCCGTGGTGCCGGCGAGCGCAGCGGCGATCGCGCCACCCGCCAGAGCGGTCTCCCCGGACTCCTGGCGCGCCGCGCTCGTGCCCTGCTTCAGCGCGTCCGTGAAGATCTCGCCGATCGCACCCGGAGCGAGCTGCTCGATCGTCTCCTTCACCACGCGCGAGAAGGAC
>Ga0136633_1001250_pt1 | contig 18944 bp, 21 predicted proteins | sample AntDrymeUQ832206_2_FD_105494 | JGI IMG/M metagenome (GOLD analysis project Ga0136633, IMG submission 105494) | Polar desert sand microbial communities from Dry Valleys, Antarctica - metaG UQ83 (22.06) | ecosystem: Environmental > Terrestrial > Soil > Desert | place: Antarctica: Dry Valley...
CGTGTGGAACGCGTCGACGGCGAGGTGCGCAATCGGGGGCCATCGCCGTCACACGATGACGGATGGCGCGGAGGGCGGCGTCGGCGGGGATGCAACAGAGCACACGGTCGGCCGCATCGTTCGCTCGCCGCAGACGTTCTTGCAGGCGTGACCCGTTCGCTCGCGCTGGCCGGCCTGATCGCTCTCACCGTCGCCGCACCGACCGCGTCCGCGGCCACCGCTCCGGCCCGCGTCGCCTTCTCGGTCGTCAGCGAGTCGCCGCATTACGGCGGCGGCGGAGGCGCGTACGGCGGCGTGGCGCTGCCCGGCGGCAGCGTCGTCGCGCTCTCCTACGACTCCCCGACGCAGACGAGCCTCGTGCTGAAGCTCCAGCGAAACGGCGCTCTGGACCCGGCGTTCGGCAACGCCGGCATCGTCCGCCTCACGACCCCTGGGCAGGTCCTGACGGTCGAGCGGGCCGAGCGCGTCGCCGGCGGCAAGCTGCTGATCGCCGGCACGCAGCGTGCACTGGCCGGCTCCGCGCCGGCGCAGATCGTGCTCGTACGGCTGCTCGCCAGCGGCGCGCTGGATCCGAGCTTCGGGGCCGGCGGCTTCGTCGCGACGAGCATCACATCGTCGATGGGCGCCCTGGGGTTGAGCGGACCCGGCCCGCGCGGGGCCGCGAGCATGGCGGTCCATCCGACGGCTCGATCGTCGTCACCGGCGCGAGACTCTCGCCAACCGAGACGAACCCGCTGAACCCGGCGACGACCGACTGGGTCGTCGTGAAGCTCGGCCCCGACGGGGTGGCGGACGCGAGCTTCGGCGTCGCGACGATCCCCGTCGGCAGCGGGCGGCGAGCGGCCGGCACGAGCATCGTCGTCACGCCGGAAGGAACGATCGTCGTCCTCGGCTTCACGACGCAGGCCCCCCGCTCGTTCATGACGTCCACCCTGCTCGCCGGGCTGACCGCCGCCGGCGCGCCCGATCCGGCGTTCAACGGCGGCGTGCCGGTGATCGTCCCGTTCGACGGGCCGGACCGGCTGCTGCGCCGCGCGAGCGGCGCGCTCGACCTGATCGGCACCGGGGCGATCGTGCGCTTCGGCGCCGGCGGCATGCTCGACACGTCGTTCGCCGCCGGCGGCAGGCTCGCGTTCAGCGAGGGCGAGTTCCTCGGCAGCTACGTGGCGGCCCCCGACGGCGGCGCGCTGATCCTCGGTATGCGGGGTGCGGGCGGACCGCCCGCCCCCGGTCGCCCGCCGGTCGACCCCGACCGGCGGATCACGCTGAGCCGCCTGACCGCGGGCGGCACGATCGCCGGTTCGACGTCGCTGTACACGCCGTTCGGCGGCGGCGAGGCAGCGCCGTATCACCGCATCGCGCTGCCGGCCGTCCAGAACAGCTTCGGCAGCGAGTTGCTGCGCCGCGACGACGGCTCGTATCTGCTACTCGGAGGGCTGGACATCCGCGTCTCGACCGGGAAGATGGACACCTCCAGGGCGCCGTTCGTCGCCGCGCAGGCCTTCACGCCGACGTTTGCCCCCGATGCCACGTTCGGCGGCCCGCAGCAGCCCGCGAGCTTCAAGGTGCAGATTCGCCGCCGGCGAGCGGTGACGAGCGGCGCGCGGCGCTTCGTCGCGCTGCGCGTGACAGCCTCGCAGGTGGGGCTCGTCTCCATCCGGGTGCGCGACCGCGCCAACCGGCTGCTCGCCTCGGGCACGCATCCCGTCTACGCCGCCGGCACGGTGATCATGAGCGTCCGAGCCACGACGGACGGCAGGCGCCTGCTGAGCCGCGCCCGCAAAGGCCTGCCCATCGCCGTGCGCCACGAGTTCCGTGACATCCTTGCGGCCACCGCGACCGGTCTGACGAAGGGCCGCCTGCGCTGAACGGGAACAGATCAACAGGCTGCTGAGCGCTGCGCCCTCGCGGGACATTGCGGGCGCACTTCCGCTTCTGGACTTGGGGTCGTCTGAGTAACGTGGTCGCAATCGTTCTTGACCTGCTGTCCGCGGCGCTGTTGATCTGGCTTGCGATGCGCCGCGCGCCGCTGTCAAGGCCAGCATCCTCTGACGCGGCTCAGGGGTGGCGGGTGGTCTGCGGGGGCGCCTGAGGACGCCGGGGATGTCGAAGGTCAGGGTGCCGTAGGGGTTGATCGTTTTCGTACTGGCCGGGGCTGAGGTGGGCGATCGCTTCGTCGCTGGGGCGCCGCCTCAGGGCCCCGTGCTTGAAGCTGTACTGAGATGCAAAGCCCCTCGTCATCTACCGCGTCGTCGTCGGCGCCGGCGTGCTGATCTTCCTCTCCGCCGCAGCGATCGTCGCGTTGCCCTGAGCGCCTGGGTGTCCGAGCAGCAGCGGCACCTGCGGAACGGATCCTCCACGGGCGGGTGAGTGTGTCAGGGCGCTGGTCGGTGGTTCGCCGTCCCTGGTGCGCTCGACCGCGTCCACGACCTCGACGCGGTTACGTCCGTTGGCCTTGGCGGCGTAGAGCGCTCGGTCTGCCTCGCGCAGCAGGCTGTCGCCCTGCGAGGCGTGGTCGGGGAGAACCGCCACGCCGAAGCTCGCGGTGATCGTCACGGTCCCGCCGATGTCCGGGACGTCGAGCTGCATGATCTCGCGCCGGACCTTCTCCGCGGTGACCGTCGCGCCCTCCAGGCGAGTGTCGGGCAGCAGCAGCACGAACTCCTCGCCGCCGTACCGCCCGGCGAAGTCGCTGGCGCGCAGGGTCGCGCTGATCGCTACGCCGACCGCTACCAGCACGGTGTCGCCGACGTGGTGGCCGAAGCGGTCGTTGATCGGCTTGAAATGGTCGATGTCCAGGACGATCGCGGCCAGCGAGGTCTTGGTACGTCCCGCCTGAGCGACCATCCGGCGCAGTTCGTCCTCGACAGCGCGCCTGTTGGGCAACTCCGTGAGCTGGTCGGTGGTGGCGCGGAGCTCCGCGGACGAGATCATCCGCAGGTTCGTGAGCACCGGTGACGAGTGAGCCGCCGACTCGCGCACGCGTGCGCGCTCGGCATCGTCAAGCGGCTGCTTGCGCTGCACCAGCACCGACCCGACGACGTCGCGGCCCACCACGGAAGGAACGCAGAAGGTCTCGTTTTCCTGAGCGCCGCACAGCCCGCAACGTAGGAGCCGCTCCCTGCCGGGCCCGTCGTAGTGCGGGCGGCCGAGCCGGACTGCGAGGCAATCCTCGCCAACAGCATCATCGAGCCTCGACTCGAGCGGCGAGCCAGCCACAAGGCCCGTCATCGCCCGCAGGCCCTTGCCGGCGATTTCGAGCGAGATCATGATCACGTCGCTGCCGGCGATGACGCGCTCGAGGTGGCGCTTGACGAGGCCGCTCGCTTCGCGCTCGTCACGCGCGACGAGCATCGCCTCGGCGAACTCGGCCTGCTCGGCACGGTCACGCGCCATCGCCTCCTGCCGGGCACGTCGGCCGCGAGCCACGCGCTGCACCATGACGTGACCCACGCCGGCAAACAGCAGGCTCAGCAGCAGGATGACCCCGACAGCGACCATGCCGGCTCGCGACAGCTGCTCGGCTCGCGTGACCCGCAAGCGTGCGCGCAGCGCGCTGTTCTCGCGGCGGAAGCGGTCCAGGACCTTCTTGCGCAGATTGATCTCAGCCTCCGTGACGCTGCGCCGACCCCTGCTGCGGATCTGCTCGATCTGCGCTACGGCGAGCCGCTGCCAGTGCTTCGCGGTGCGATCGAGGGCGTCGATCGAACGGCGCAGCGCAGGGTCTCCAAGGCTTGCCTCGTATCCCTCGGCGAGAGCGTCGCGGTAGAACCGGCGGCCCTCGTAGTAGGCGGCGAGGAAGCGCTCTTGGCCTGTGAGCGCGAAGCCGCGTGCGCCGGTCTGCTGATCGAGCATCCCCGCCAGCATCAACTGAGCGGACTCGCCCTGGCGAAACGTCGTCTCGGCCGCGCTGCGCTGCACCTCGGTCACAGCCCACACCCCAACTGCCAGCGCGATCACGGCGAACAAGATCAGCATCCGGGCGCCGGCGATGGGTGACAACCTGGGCAGCATGATCTCGCCTGGCTATCGGCTCGTATAACAGCCGCTTGAACGCCCGCGTGCTCCAAGCCGCTCCTCCGTCACCATGCCCTCCCGAGCCCATCACGCGGCGGCGTGCCCGCGAGCCCGACCTCGCGACACGTCGGGAACGCCCCGTGCCACATGCCACGCACTCCGAAGCCTGAAGGCCACCGCGAGTGACTTGGGTAGCGCCATCATCGGCGATCGCGGTAGGGACCGCCGTCGCCGGCGGCCCCCCGCGCAGATCCCAGCGTGCACGGCTACCAGCACGCGCAGCACGAACGCAGCCGCTGACTCCGGCCGGCGGCGGAGGCCGACGTGTGGATCCCGCTGTCGCCGCCGCTGGAGTGGGCTGAACCCGTCGTCGCGCCCCCCGACCTGGGGCTGGCCTTCGCAGCGCCCGTCTGGCGGGTGCCGGTGTTCGTCGACGCGCCGTGCGAGCTGTCGCAAACGTCAAGACCCCGCGCGGCTACATGCAGGGCTACAACGCCCAAGCCGTCTGCAACGAGCAGCAGATCGTGATCGCCGCCGAGGTCAACGCCGACTCACCAGACTTCGGACACCTCCAACCAATGATCACCGCCACCCAACGCGAACTGCGAGACACCGGGATCAGCGCTCCGCTGGAGATCGTCGTTGCCGACGCCGGCTACTGGCATCACGTCTGCCGCAACGTGCGACAAGGGGCACTGCTGCCAAGATCCGGTCGTGGCCTTGACTGAGATCGGGTGGCTCATCGAGGCGCGTCGCGCGGCAGGTACGGCCTCACCTGCGAGGATCAGCGCATGAGCGACGTTGCGGGCAGCAGCGCCCCCGTCGTCAGCCGGCGGGTGATCCGCCGCCCCGTCAAAGCGCACTACTTCCTGCCCCGGTCAGGCCCGCCGCCGGTACGTGGCCGGCCGCGCCCGCATGGACCGCAGCCTGCCACGGCGCGCGTCCGGACGGCTACGCCATGGCCTTGCCGACCGCGTCGAGCACCCGGTCGGCCTTGAAGGGCTTCACGACGAAGTCCTTCGCGCCCGCCTTGATCGCTTCGAGCACCTTGCTCTCCTGACCCAGGGCCGAGCACATGATGATCCGCGCTCGCGGATCCATCGCGATGATCTCCTTCAGTGCGGTCAGGCCGTCCATCTCGGGCATCGTGATGTCGAGCGTGGTCAGCTCGGGCTGCAGCTCCTGATAGCGGGTGATCGCCTCGACGCCGTTTGACGCCTCTCCGACCACCTCGTGTCCGCCCCCGCTGAGGGCATCACTGACGACCTTGCGCATGAACGCAGCGTCGTCGACGACAAGCACTCGTGCCATGTCGATCAGTCTCCTTTCCGTGGGGCGGTTTCGAACGCCACCGTGTCGATGCTGACGGCCCATTCATCGCCGTCGAGGGTCACCAGGCGCCCCGTTGCGAAGCGCCGTCCGTTTACGTACAGGTCGATCGGGTCCTCGAGCTCGCGGTCGAGCTCGACGACCGCGCCCGGCGCGAGCGAGACCGCGCGCCGGATGGTCATGTCCACGCGCCCGAGCTCAGCGGCGACGCGAACGCCGACGCCGTCGAGCAACTCGGAGCCCATCATCGCGACCTCACGCGGCCTGCTTGGGCCGGCCCCGCCGCCCGCGTCGTCATCGGCGCCGGAGAACTCGGCGTCGAGGTCGTCGAGCGCGCGCGTCATCCGCACGACGAACGCGTGCGGAACGAGCTGGACGAGACGGCAGGAATGGCCGAGCAGGTCGATCGACACGGAGACGACCGATGTCGCGGAATCCTTCTGGACGAGCGCCTCGGCGAGGGTCGCGATGACGCGCACCACAGGCGCCGCGATCTCGACCTCCTGGCCGAGCACGGCGCTCGCCGCCGCTGCGGCCGCGGCCATCATCTGGTTGGCGACCTCACCGGCGGCCGACTCCTCGAGTTCCGTCAGCGCAGTCGCGGGATCCGGATCGGCGGCGCTCGGGTCCTCGCCCATCATCGCGGCCGCCAAAGCCCGCGCGGCGGGCAGCGGCATCAGGAAGAGGTTGCCACCGGTGACGCCGTCGACGTAGGAGACGTCGGCCACGATCGCGGGCAGGGGCACGCCTGCGACCGGGTCGGCGTCGCTGTCGAGCACGACCGGCGGACGGGTCGAGACGGCGCCCGGGCAGTACGCCTCCAGCGCGCCGGCAACGGCTGCGCCGGTCGACTCGCCGATGCGGACGAGTGCTTCCTCGGGCGTCATGACTGCTCCTCCACCGGGCCGAGGATCCCGACCGCGCGGCGACGGCCGTTGCGCCCGAGCTTCGCGCGGTGCAGCGCGACGGCGTCGGCGAACAGCGTCACGGCGCCCTCCTCGGCAGCGCCGTCGAGGCGCAGGATGTCGCCGGGCTGCAGCGCGAGCACCGCGCCCAGCGACATGTTCGCCGAGCCGACCTCGGCGCGCAGACGCACGATGACCTCGCCCATCGCCTCGCCGACCGCGGCGGCCGCGTCGGCGCGCAGGTCGTCGTCGTGCTGGGTCGCGCCCGCCGTCCGCAGGACCGGCTCGATCGCGCGGTGCGGAATCAGCAGCACCATCGTCGAGGACAGTCGGCCGACCTTGAACTCGAAGGTCATCGCGAGCGTCGGCTCGCTGAGCGGCGCGAGCTGCGCCGGGGCGCGCTCGGTCTCGATGTCGAGCAGCCCGAACCGCAGTTCGGCGAGATCGCCAAAGGAGATCGACAACTCGTCGAGCAGCGTCTGGAACAGCCGCGAGATGAGCGCGCGGTCGACATCGGTGAGCGTGCGCTCGACCGGCCGCTCGCCGGCCTGTCCGCCGAGCACGCGCTCCAGCAGCCCGAGCAGCAGCGTCAGCTCGGCCGTGATGAGGATGCGACCCTCGATCGGCGCGACCTCGACGATGCCGGAGATCGACCGCCGCGGCACCTCGTCGAGCGCATTGGCCCACGTCAGCTGCGCGGTGTCGATCAGCTCGACGGAGATCGGCGCGCGCAGCTCGGCGGACATCCGCGTCGAGACGCTGCGGCAGAAGTTCTCGTGCGCGCGCTCGAGGCGGCGCTGCTGGTCGGTCGTGAACTTCGACGGGCGCGTGAAGTCGATCTTGCGCACGCGTCGCCGGCGCGACACGGGCGCCTGCGCGGCGCCGTCGGGCAGCTGGCCGTCCTTCGCCGCTGCGACGAGTGCCGCCACCTGCTCGTCGGACAGGACGCCCGCGCCCGCGCTGCTCATGCCGCCACCGCCAGGCTGCGGCCGTGGAGGTCGCCCTCGGCGCCGCCCGCGACGCGCGCGGTCACGCGCACATCGGCGAGGTAGACGCGGATCGTGCGGCCGCTGCCGCCGCCGGTCTGCGCCGCGACGATCGGGATGTTGACGCTCTTGCACGCCGCGCGGACGGCCTCCTCGTTGCGGGTGCCGACCTGCATCCTGCCGGCACCGGCCGCGCCGAACATCTGCGCTCCACCGACGATCACGCCGACCGGGCGACGGGCGCCGAGCGCCTTGACGGCGGCCAGCAGCGCGGGCACGCCCGTGTCGGCGAACGTGCTCGCCGCGCGGCGCTCGATGTCGCCGGGGCCCGGCAGCATGATGTGCGCCAGGCCGCAGACGCCCGCGGCCGCGTCGACGAGCGCCAGCCCGATGCACGAGCCCAGGCCGATCGACACGAGCACGATCTCGCGATCCGCCGAGACGGCCATCTCCCCCATGCGAACGCTGATCTCGGCCATGACGGGCTCTCAGCCCAGCCCGAGCTGCGAGAGCAGGTCCTCGACGCCGTCGGAGGACGGGATCAGCAGGAACGACAGCGAGCAGGCCTCCCCTTCGATGATCAGGGCGGAGTCGAGCATCAGCGTGATGTCGCTGGCGCCCGCGCTCATCGCGAGGATCGAGCCCATGATCGCGCCGAGCATGTCCATGACCTGCTCGGGCGGGCCGAGCTCGATCTGCAGGCCCGTCATGTCGCCGAGCGCGCCGAGGTAGGAGGCGCAGAGGATGTTGACGACCTCGCCGAGTGCGGAGGCCGCGTACTCGCTGTCGGGCTCGAGGCCGAGCAGGCCGCAGAGCGTCGCCACATCCGCCTCGGGGAACAGCATCAGCGCGGTGGCATCGAAGTCGCCGTCGAGCGGGATCGCGACGCCGGTGACGCACAGGTCGGCGGGACCGGTCGCGTCGATCGCGTCTGCCAGGGGCAGCGCGGCGGCCGTCGGCACGTTGACGTCGATCGGCATGCCGAGCAGGCCCGACAGCGATGTCGCGGCAGTCCCGGCGCCGATGTTCGCGAGCTCGCGCAGCGCGTCCAGCTCGATCTCGGTGTAGTTGGTCCTCACAGCAGGCTTCTCCTCAGGATCCTCAGGCGGCGATCTCTTGCGGCGCCGCGATGGTCAGGGCATCGCAATCGACGATCAGGGCGATCTGGCCGTCGGCAAGCACGGCGCCGCCCGACAGGGCGGGGCGCTCGCTGACGGCTGCGGGCAGGGCGCGCGCGACGAGCTCGCGCTGGCCGATCAGCAGCTCGCAGCCGAGCGCCACGTCGCGCTCGCCGCTGCGCACGATGACCGCGTGGTCCTGGCCCGCCGCGGGCGGGTGGCCGATCGCCTCGCCGAGGTCGCGGATCGGCAGCACGCGCTCGCCGAGGACGAGCATGCGCCGGCCGGCGACCGAGCGCACTGCGTGGTCGTCGAGGCGCACGGTGCGCTGGACGCGCTCGAGCGGGATCGCGAAGGGCAGGCCGCCGGACTGCACGAGCAGCGCGGACATGATCGCGAGCGTCAGCGGCAGGCGGATCTCGGCGAGCGTGCCTGAGCCCTGGACGGAGGTCAGCGTCGCCTCGCCGCCGAGGCCGCGGATCGCGGAGCGCACGGCGTCCATGCCGACGCCGCGGCCGGACACGTCGCTCGTCGTCTCGGCGGTGCTGAAACCGGCTGTGAAGAGCAGCTCGGCGGCGCGCGCCTGGTCGACCGAGGCGATCTCGTCGGCGCTGATCAGCCCGCGCTCGTGGGCCTTGCGCGCGACGCGCTCGGGGTCGATCCCGCGGCCGTCGTCGCGCACGGAGATGACGATGCTCGAGCCCGCGTGGCGGGCGGAGATCTCGACCGTGCCGGTCGCCGACTTGCCGGCGACGGCACGCTCCTCGGCGGGCTCCATGCCGTGGTCGAGCGAGTTGCGGACAAGGTGCACGATCGGGTCGCCGAGCGCGTCGATGACCGTGCGATCGAGCTCGGTGTCCTGGCCGGAGAGGACGAGCTCGACCTGCTTGCCGAGCTTCGTCGACAGGTCGCGGACGAGGCGCGGGAAGCGCAGGAAGACGGCCTCGACCGGGATCATGCGGACCTGCATGACCATCGCCTGCAGCACCTGCGACGTGCGCGTGAGGTCCTGCATCGCGGCGACGAGGCCCGGCACCTGGGCGCCGGCGGCGAGCGCCTCGACGTGGGTGCGGTAGACGACGAGCTCGCCCATCGCGTGCATCAGCGCGTCGAGGCGCTCGGAGTCGACGCGGACGGTGCTCGAGCGCTTGCGCGGCGCGCCGGCGGGAGCGGCGTCGGCGGGAGCGGCGCCGGCAGCCTCGGAGATCTGCACGACCTCGGCCTCCCGCGGCTCGGTCACCTCGGTGACCTCGGGTAGGCCGGCGACGTCGGCCACCTGGGCGAGCGACGCGGCGACCGCGGGCTCGGGCGCGTCGCTGGCGACCCAGGCGTCGATGCGGCGGCCCGCGAACGCGTCGACCTCCGACTCGCTGGGCGCCGAGTGCAGCAGCTCGCCGTGCTGCTCGAGCGCGTTGAGCACCATGAAGGCACGCACCGCGGGCATCGGCGCCTCCTCGTCGAGATGCACGCAGACCTGCAGCACGCGGCGCTCGCCGGCGCGCTCGAAGAGGTCGGCCGGCGCGATCTCGGTGCCCTGCTTGGCCGCCGCCTGGGCGGGGGTGCGGGCGCGGATCAGGCTGTCCAGCCGCTCGACGAGCGGCGCGGGATCGAGCGCCTCGGCGCCGGTCGAGTCGATCGCCTCGACGGCGCTCTCGAGCGAGTCCAGGCACTCGAGCAGCACGTCGATGACCTTGCGCTCCAGGCCGCCGGTGCGCTGGCGCAACAGCTCGAAGACATCCTCCATCTTGTGCGTGAGCGCCGCCATCCCGGCGAAGCCCATCGTCGCGCTCATGCCCTTCAGCGAGTGCGCGATGCGGAAGATCTCGTCGATCGTCTCGCGGTCGTCAGGCTGCTCCTCGATCCGGATGACCGCGAGGTTGAGGTGCTCGAGGTGCTCGCGCGACTCGGCGAGGAACATCGGCAGATAGGCATCGAGCTCCATGGCGCTCAGGCCACCCGCCGATACACGAACGGGTGGGCGAGCTCGAGGCCGAGCTCGGCGGGGTCGGAGATGCGCTCCGTCGAGCCGACCATGAAGTAGCCACCGGGGACGACCGCCGCGGCGAGGCGCGCGTGCAGCGCGTCCTTGACGTCGGGCGTGAAGTAGATGACGGTGTTGCGGCACAGCACGAGGTCGTAGACCTGTTGTGCGGGGCGCATCGTGAGCAGATCTCCCGCCTCGAAGCGGCAGCGGCCGCGCAGCTCGGGATCGGCGTGCAGCATGCCGTCCTGCTCCGTGAACCAGCGGCTGCGCTGGCGCGCCGGGACGTCTCGCGCGTCGCCCGTGCTGAAGACGCCGAGGCGGGCGCGCTCGACCATCCTGCGGTCGATGTCGGTGCCGACGATCTCGGTGCGCACGTCGGGCAGCGCCTCGGCGCAGACGGCGGCGAGCGTGTAGGCCTCGGCGCCGTAGGAGCTGCCGGCACTCCAGGCCTTGAAGCGCGGACGTCCGGCGAACTCGGGCAGGACCTTGCGGTGCAGCAGCTCCCACTGCTCGGGGTTGCGCCACAGCTGCGACACGTTGATCGTGACGCGGTCCAGGAACTCCTCGAGCTCCTGCTTGGAATCGGCGAGCGCGGCGGCATAGTCCTGCAGCCGCGTGGTCCCGCGGCGCTCGGCGAACGTGCGGATGCGGCGCTCCATCTGGCCGCGCTTGTACTGCGACAGATCGATGCCGCAGAGGCGCCGGATCGCCGTGCAGAACGCGCCGTACTCGTCGGTGCGGACGTCGATGGTGCTCACGCTGCACACTCCGATGCAATCGCTTGTGGAAGGTCGTGGAGGGGGAGCTCGACGTCGGCGAGGTTGGCCTCGGAGACGGCGCGCGGCATGCCGTACACGCTGCAGGTCGACTCCGCCTCGACGAGGATCCTGCCGCCCGCCTTCTTGACGGCGTGAGCGCCGTCGAGGCCGTCCTTGCCCATGCCGGTCAGGACGACGAGCAGCAGGCGCCGGCCGAAGAACCGGGCGGCGTCGAGGATCGTCAGGTCCGCGCGCGGGCGCAGACCGCCGATCGGCTCCTCGTCGGCGGTGAGCTGGATGCGGCCGCCGGCGAGCAGGTGCATGTGGCTACCGCCAGGCGCGATCAAGACGTCGTCGCGAGCGACGATGTCGCCGGTGCTCGCCTCCCTGACGTGCAGGGCGCTTGACTTGTCGAGGCGGGCGGCGAGCGGGGCGGTGAAGCCGGGCGGCATGTGCTGCACGATCAGCGTGCCGGCGCCGAGCGGGCTGGGCAGCTTGGGCAGCAGCTCGCCGAGCGCCTTCGGGCCGCCGGTGGAGCAGGCGATGACGACGAGCGGCGGGCGGCCGCGCAGGCCGCCGGCGCTGCGTGCGCCGTTGCCGGCGCCGTTGGTGACGAGCGTCGACGCGGCCGCGGCGGGGACCGCCGGGCGTGGCCTTCTCGAGGCGGAGGCGGCGGAATGCGCCTTCGTCCCGATCTCGGTGAGGAAGACCGCGGCCGACGTGCCGATCTCCGGCTTGACGACGAGGTCGAAGGCGCCCTCGGCAAGCGCGTCGACGGCGCGGGCGCCGTGCGCGGGGCTGAACGCCGAGACGACGACGACCACGGTCGGCAGGTCCGTCGAGCGCAGCGCCTGCAGGACGCCGATGCCGTCGCGGCCGGGCATCGCGAGGTCGAGCGTGAGGACCTCGGGGCGGTGACGCCGGCACAGGGCCAGCGCCTCGTCGCCGTCGGCGGCCTCGCCGACGACGTTCAGGCCGGCCGTCTCGAGCGCCTGGCGCAGGAGACGGCGCATGAAGCCGGAGTCGTCAGCGATGACGACCCGCGGCGGGGTTGAGGGATGGAGAGCCACTTGGGAGGGATTCGCGACTTGGAGGGGCGATTACGCCGCAGCCTTGGCGAGCGACTCGCCGGCGGGGGCGGATGCTGTGGCGTTGCTCCTGCTCGACGTGGTCGCAGCGTGGGGCGCGACAGTGTCGGCAGCGAAGATGCCGGCGGGGTCGAGCAGCACCACGAGGCGGTCGCCGACCTTGGCGATCGCCTGGATGCAGGCGGCGCCGGCGGCGGGGACCTCGTCGAGGTCGTCCTGCGTGAGCGTCAGGACCTCCTCGACGTCGCCGACGATGACGCCGGCCATGTCGTCGCCGCTCTCGACCATGACGATCTTGCTCGCGACGGCATCGACGCTGAGGTTCAGCCGCGACGCGAGGTCGTAGACCGGCACGATCTTGCCGCGCAGGCTGATGACACCCTTGACCCACGGCGTCTGCGAGGCGACGCCGCGAGGCTCGGTGTAGCGGATGATCTCCTGGACGTGGGTGATCGGCAGCGCGTACTCCTCGTCGCCGAGCGAGAAGACGACAAGTTGCATGGTGGAATCATTGGGCATTGTGGGTCGCAATCCTTGGCCGGGGGCGATCGGGTAGTCGGCCGCGGCGGGGGAGGCTTGAGGTGGCGGGGAGACGCGCGGTCTCCCCGCACGCGGACGGGCCGAGCGCGCCCAAACGCTCGCACCCGACCGCCGTGCAGGAGCGCCGAACAGATCGCCGCACGACCCGGAACCGGCGTTCCAACATGCTCACGCTGAAGCAGCGTCCAACGGGGCACGAGGGTTCGCCGAAGGGGCGCTCGTTCACGAGCGGTCACGCGTGCTCAGCGCGATCGCCTCCGCGATCCGTGCGATGAGGAAGTGCGAGCGCTTGGTCAGCTCGGTCCAGGTCGTGCGGACCACGATGAAGCGCCTTCGTGTGAGATCCGCCGTCTTGCGCCGGTCGCGCTCGAACGCAGCGCGCGTGGCGTGGAAGGCGTACGAGTCGAACTCGAGCGCGACACGCTGGCGCTCCCACAGCGCGTCGACCTCCCATCCGTCGTAGATCGCGTTGAAGACCGGCTCGGGCAACCCGGCCGCGCGCAACAGGGCGACGAGCTTGCGCTCGGCGCGCGAGCGCGTGAAGGCATGCTCCTCGACGAGCGCCCGTAGCGCGGCGACGCCCGGGCGCCGCGGCGAGCGCGCGATGACCGCCTCCAACTCCCGCTTCGTCACGAGCCGCTTCACCTGCGCGAGCTCGACAGCGTCGGCAAGCCGACGCGGCGTGAGCTGCGCCGCGACCTCAAGCAGCGCACGGGCGACCGAGGTGACCGCGATCCCGTGCACGTCGTCGATGTCGCCCCGGTGCAGTGCCTGCACCTGGTGGCCCCGGATGCCGCGACCGCGAGGTCGGCGCCCGACGGCCGTCACATCGATCGGGCCGTTCGGCTCCGGGCAGAGTCCGCGCAGCGCCGCAGACACCGCGTGGCTCGCGCGGGCGCCGGCACCGCTCGCCAGAACCGCCGCCCGCGCTCCGCCGAGGAACGTCGGCGCCGGCGCGCACCAGAGGTACACCCCGACGTGCAGAGCGCGCAGGAGCCCGCGCTCGACACGCCGCGCGATCATGCCGCGACCGATCCCGAGCGCCATGAGCTGCTGCCAGACGACGATGCCGTCCTGCTTTGCGGCCAGCAGGCTGATGCGCAGATCGGCGTGAACGAGCGCCGGATCGAGCCCCTGGCTGCGCAGCTGCGTCGCTACTTCATCACAGCGCTGCAGGAGCGCCGGGTCGCTGCGACACGGCGTTGCATTCGTCGCTTGTGCACGGACATGTGCCACGACCACGCACGATGCCGGGCGGGCGGGCGTGCAACTGCGGTGTGGGGGTGTTTCGTCACGAACATGTTGCGAAGACGTGCGCTTGCGCGGCAACTAATCCCGCATCCACGTCCTGATCTGCTGCGCCACCCGCTCGGGCTCGCGCGTGGCGAGCTCCTCGATCTGCTCGCGGGCCAGGTTCTCGGCACGCGCGGGCAAGGCAGAGCCGCGCGGGCGCTCGAGCTGGTCGAGCGTCGTCGGCGCCTCGATCTCGCGCAGCCAGTTGGGCTCGCGCATGAGCAGCTCGCTCTCGCGGCGGCGCAGATGGCGGGCGCTGAAGAACATGAAGGCGAGCAGGCCCAGGCCCGCGGCGCCGTACTTCGCGTAGCCGATCATGCCGCCCGCCGGTGACATGCTCGGGGCGTCGGCCTTCGCCGCCTTCGCGAACGCGATCTGGCTGACGGCGAGCGTGTCGCCGCGGTCGGCGTCGATGCCCGCCGCGCTGGAGACCGCCTTCTGCAGCGCCGGAAGCTCCGCGGCCGGCACGGACTTGTCGACGATCAGCGCGACGTTGAGCTTGTTCACGGCGCCGGGCGCGACCTTCGTGCGGATGACGGTCTTGTCGACGCCGAACTGCCGCGTCGTCGACTTGCGGTCATAGCCTTGGCCGGCGCTCGCGTTCGCACCGCCGGCCTGCGCGACGCCGGGGATGTTCGCAGTCGTGCCACTCGCGCCGCCCGCGCCGGCGGCGCCACCCTCGAGCTTCTCGCTCTCGGTCGTCTCCTTCAGCGGAGTGCTCTCGCCGTACGTCAGCTCGTCCTTCGTCGCCTGGTCGGCGTTGACGTCGGCGCTGACCTGGACCTCGGCCTTGCCGGGCCCGACGGTGCGCGTGAGCAGCGCGGCGATGCCGGCCTCGACCTGCGCCTCGTAGCGCGCCTGGACGGTCTGCTTGGAGACCGACCCGCCGCTGCCACCCTCACCGCGCGGCCACAGCAGCTCGCCGGCACCGTCGGTGATCGACACGTTGTCGAGCTTCAGGCCCTTGACGCTCGACGAGACGAGCTGTGCGATGCCGCGCACGGCGGTCGGCTCCAGCGCGCTCGACGAGCCGGTCAGCAGGACGGCCGCGGTCGCCGGGGTCGCGGACTCCGCGAAGAGCTGATCCTCGGCGAGGACGAGGCGCACCTGCGAGCCGTTGACGCCCTGGACCTGGTCGATCGTCTTGGAGATCTGGCCCTCGAGCGCGCGCTGGTAGGTGACCTGCTGCTGGAAGTCGCTCGTCCCGATCTTCTGCTTGTCGAAGAGCTCGAAGCCGGGCTGCGTGCCCGAGCCGCCGCCGAGGCCCTTGCCGGCGAGGACGATCCGCGCCTGCGCGGTCTGCGACTTCTCGACGGCCAGCGCCGTGCCGTTGTTGCGCAGCTCGTACTTGACGCCCTCCTCGTCAAGCGCCGCTGCGACCTTGCCCGTCTCGGACGGATCCATGCCGGTCGAGACGAGCGCGTAGCTCGGGCGGCCGGCCACCTGCATGCCGAAGAAGAGGACGACGACGAGCGCGAACGCCGACAGGGCGAGCACGATGCGCCCGCGCGGGGTCACGTTTGCGAGAAGGGCTGGCATGGTTCGCTGGGGTTCCTTGACCTAGACCTGCGTGCGGAAGACTTCTTGGATGGACTCGACGGCCTTCGTGCGGATCTGCGATGCGAGCTGCATCGACAGTCGCGCCCGCTCGACGGCCATGATGACCTCGGTCGGGTCCGCCGCCGTGCCGGCGGCGAGCGCGCGGGAGCCCTCAGCGGCCTGCGTCTGAAGCTTCTCCAGCGCGCCGATCTGGTCGGCGAGCACGCCGCCGAAGTCGCTCGCGCCGGCACCGGCGGGGCCGCCGGCCTGCGCCGGAATGCCACCGTCGCCGATACCCGCGACGGACCACTCGCCGCCGCTCACCGCCATGCTCGGGTCGATCGGGATCGCCGGCATCAGCGCAGGATCTCGAGCGTCTTGGTGAACATCTGCTTGGCCGTCTGCATGACGGTGACGTTCGCCTCGTAGCCGCGCGAGGCGGTGATGAGGTCGACCATCTCGGTGACCGGCTGGACGTTGGGCATCGAGACGTAGCCGCGGGCGTCGGCGTCCGGGTGGCCGGGGTCGTACACGAGGCGGTCGGGCGTCGCGTCCTGCGCGATCTGCGTGACCTTCACGCCGCCCGACCCGCTGCCCTTCATCGCCCCGTCCAGCGTCGTGCCGAAGGTCGATCCGGCCTCCTGCAGGACGACGACCTTGCGCCGGTAGGGCTGGCCGTCGGCGCCGCGCGTCGTCTGCGCGTTGGCGAGATTCTCCGCCACGACGTCCATCCGCAGCCGCTCGGCGGACAGGCCGCTCGCGGCTGTGCCGATCGCGTCGAAGAGGCTCATCAGCCGACGCCCATCGCCGAACGCAGCACGTCGGTGCGGCCGCGGGCGACCGCGACGAGCGCCTCGTACTCGAGCGCGTTGGCGGCCATCGTCGAGGACTCGACGTCGATGTCGACGCCGTTGCCGTCGAAGCGCATCGCGCCGCGGGTCGTGTCGGTCTCGACCTCGAATGACAGCTCGTCCATGGCAGCCGAAGGCTGCTCGGACTCCATCGCCGCGCGCAGCGTCGTCTTGAAGTCGACGTCCTTGCGCTGGTAGCCGGGGGTGTTCGCGTTGGCGATGTTGCCGGCGAGCGCCGCCTGCCGCATGCCGGCACCGGCGATAGCGCGCTCAAGTCCGAGTTGTGTCGTATCGAAGAGGTTCACCTGGGCTCCTTCCTGCCGGGCCGGTAGTCGGCTGCTGCCGGCGGGTCTTGAGGCGGCGCGCGACGCTTGGGAAGCGTCAGCCGGCAAGGTCCAGGCGTGCGTGAACGGGCGCGGCGGCGGCACCGTACCCGCGCACGGCCGCGCGCCCCTGCGACAGGGTCCCCAGCTCGCGCCGCAGCGCGTCGACGCCGTCGGCGAGCAGCCCGCTCGTGCGGGCCTGGATCTCGGTGGCGCGCGACAGCGCGGCCGCCGCCGCCGCGGGCGGCACGGCGGGGAGCTGCGCCACGAGCTCGCGGCGCAGCGCGTCGACCGCCGCCAGCTCCTCCCAGGCGCCGGCGACGACGAGCGCGTGCTCGCGCTCGACGAGCACGAGCAGCTGCGCGTAGCGCAGCATCACGCCGCGGGAACCGCGGCGGCCATCGAGCTGGCCGCCTGCGACCACGCCTCACGCAGCTGGCGCAGCAGGCGGTCGACCTGCTCGAGCTTCTCCGGATCACGCTCGCACAGGCCCTCGGCGAGGTGACGGCGACTGAAGACGTAGATGCCGGCCAGGCGCTCGGCGACGTCGCCGGCGGACATGTCGAGCGTGCACTGCAGCTCGTCGATGATCGCCGTCGCGCGGCCGAGGCGCTCGCCTGCCTCGGCGCTGGAGCCCTCGCGCATCGCCGCGATCGCCTGCAGCAGGAATCGGTGGCAGCCGTCGTAGAGCATGATCACGAGCTGCTCGGGCGGCGCGGTCAGGATCGCGCTCTCGCGATAGGAGGCGTGGGAGCTGGTCGCGTAGGCGTTCATGGTCCTCTCGATGGGTCGGCGCCGGTGCGACGGCGGGGTGGAACCGGACCCTTGGGTAGTCGGCCGAGAACCGCGGGTTTTGAGGCGGCTCAGCCGTACGACAGTCCGCCGAGCTGCGCGGCGAGCTGCGTCTGCGCGGCCTGGCTGGCGGCGAGCGCGGACTCCATCGCGGCGAACTGCGCGCGCAGGCGCTGCTCCTTGCTGGCAAGGCGCACGTCGGTGCGGGTGATCGCGTCGGCGATCTGCCTGCGCTCGGCGGTCACGCCCTCCAGCCGCTCTGTGACACGTGCACCCGCAACCGGCGTCACGACGTCCGACAGGCGCTGCCCGAGCCCGTCGAGCACGGTGCGCAGCGCATCGGGATCGGCCAGCGCTGCGGTGAGCTTGGCATCGTCGATCTTCAGCTTGCCGGCGACGGCGTCGCTGGAGAACGTCGCGCTGCCGCTGGCCGCGCCGGTCGAGATCCCGTAGGACGACAGGTCGCCGATCTGGGAGCGCATCGAGGACAGGACGCTGGTGAGCATCGTGTCGCTGCGGAACAGCCCCTTCGTCGCCTCGGTCGTCGTCGTCGGGTTCTTCACCTTCTCCTCGGACAGCTTGCCGCGGACGAAGTCGACCGCCGCGTTGTACGCGGTGACGAACGCGGTGACCTTCGCCTTGACGCCCTCGGTATCCGGTGCGGGATCGCTGACGGTCAGCGAGATCGGCGCCGTGGTCGTCGCCTTCAAGGTGATCTCCGCGCCGAGGATGGCGTCGGTGATGACGTTCGAGCTCGCGGTCTTCGGCACGCCGTCGAGCAGGTAGGCAGCGTCGGAGCCGGCGCGCGCGTAGACGGGGTCCTCGGCGACGAGCGGCGAGGCGTCGACGGTGAAGTCGCCGCCCGCGCCGCCGGTGCGGCTCGTCAGCACGAGCTTGCCGCCGGCGACGACGGCGGAGACCGGCGAGTCCTCGCGGTCGTTGATCGCCGAGGCGAGGGTCGAGACGGTGCTGTCGGGATCGACCGCCAGCGAGAAGGAGCCGATCGTGAGCGTCTGCGGCGACGCGCTCGACGTGTAGTTGAAGGCGTGCTGCGCGGTGACCGCCAGCGCCGTGACCTCGATGACGCGCGCGCCCGGCGCGGCCGCGCCCGGCGTGCGGATCGCGACGCGCGCCGGATCGCTGGAGGCGAGCTGCTGGACGTCGGACCACGTCGTCGTGCTCTTCAGCCCGTTCGCCGCGTCGCGCAGCGCGCCGAGCTTCGTGGCGAGCTCGCGGAGCCCCGTGGCCCGCGCGTTCGCGCGCGTGTCGGCGAGCTGCAGGCGTGTCTTGGCCTGCCCCTCGACCGCCATGAGCTGCGTGACGATCGACTCGGTGTCGATCCCGGACGCAAGACCACTGAGCGAGAGCGGGCTCATCGCCTGCCTCTCACGACGGGGGAGCCGGTCGCGATCTCGAGCGCA
>Ga0136633_1001251_pt1 | contig 18943 bp, 6 predicted proteins | sample AntDrymeUQ832206_2_FD_105494 | JGI IMG/M metagenome (GOLD analysis project Ga0136633, IMG submission 105494) | Polar desert sand microbial communities from Dry Valleys, Antarctica - metaG UQ83 (22.06) | ecosystem: Environmental > Terrestrial > Soil > Desert | place: Antarctica: Dry Valley...
GACACATGAAGGGAGGAAGAGTCACCGCGAAACCGCAGCGAGAGGCCCTGTTTGGGGCGAAATAGCAGGCCAGGGGACGTAGCTCAGTTGGCTAGAGCACCTGCTTTGCAAGCAGTTGGCCGTTTCCTGGCGCAACGCTGTGACCTGCATCTTTGGGGCGATCCCCCACGGAGTCAGGTGATTTTCCCCCACTTCGTCCCCCACGCTGGGCGGGCGGCATCCGGCCGACCGACGTGGCGCAACAGGCATCAAAGACGGCGCTGGCCCGAGCGGCGCAGCGTGAGGTCATACCGCTGGACGATGGCATCGTCGCCTATGGGCCAGCGCAACCCGGCGGCTATTGGCGGCTGCGGTGGGTCGAGTTAGGCCGCCGCCACGACACGACGGCGCGCTCTCGCTCCGAGGCGCTCGCCAAGGCCGCCGAGCTGTCCGAGCGACTGAACATCGGGATCCCCACCTCCAAGCTTCGAGCGAAGGGCCTGACGCTGGTCGAGCACTACCTCGATCCCCGACGCCGGCCGAGCCGCGGAACCGGGTGGTCACAACGTCACCGGGAGGAGCAGGCGGCGTACTGCCGACGGTTCGTTCTGCCGGTGATCGCCGATGTAGGCACGCGAGATCTCCGACCATTCCACTTCCAGCGCATGCTCGACGGTGCCCTGACACCGGCGGTGGCGGATCATCTCCGCAGGTGCCTCTCAGCCATGGTCGCGGCAGGGCTGGAGGAAGGCTTGCTGCTCGCCCGCCAGGACGTCTTGCGGGGTGTCCACTGGTATGTCCCGCGCAGCGAGGGCGAGGATGATCTGGAACGGGGTGTGCACGTAGACGAGGCGGACATACCGACCGCACAGGCTGTGCACGCCCTCGCCCGAGCCGCCGCTCAGCGCACCCAGGTCTGGTGGCGCGAGCTCGAGCTCCTTCTCGTCGCCTACTCGGGGATGCGGTGGGGCGAGCATGCCGCGCTGACGGCCGATCGGCTTGATCCACTCCGCCGTCGGATCGTTATCGACCGCCAAGTCGTCGAGACACGTCACCACCTTGCCCTCTCGGCGCCCAAGAACCGACGCCGGAGGGTCACGATGTACCCCACTCGCACGCCAGTGGGAGTCGACATGTCGAGTCTGATCAGCCGTCGCTTGCGCGAGCTTCCGCCCGATGGCCTGCTCTTCCCTGCACCGAGGGGCGCTTGGGCGCGTAGGTCCAACTACCGCCGCAACGTCTTCGATCCTGCGGCAACCGCCGCGGGATGGCCGCGTCGGACGGACGGCCGCTCGGTCTGGACGTTCCACAGCCTGCGGCACGTCTTTGCCACCTGGGCCCTGTCCCAACCCGGTGCACGCATCGAGGATGTCTCACGTCTCATGGGCCATTCGAGCGTACGGATCACTCAGGACATCTACGTCAGCCCGGATGGCGATCTCTTCGAGCGCTTCTTCGACGCAACTCTATAGGTCGAAGGCAGCACCGGTGGGAACGACGATCACCCGAGGACTCTGCTTGACGCCCATGACGACTTGCGGAGCGATCGTGTTCGTGTTGCCGTCGAGCGCAGCTGGGCGTTCAGTGACCGCGTAGTGGCGCTCAGGGACGGCGCCGGCGGCGGCGCACGGTCGCACTGGCCCGCCGCGCACGACTGGAGCGGGTGGCGGGCCGTGCGCCGGGCGCAAGTGGGAGCGGTTGTGCTCGCCCGCCAGGACGTCCTACCGGCGTCCAGTGATGTCCTGCCGCGCAGCGGCGATGAGAAGGTTCTTCGGAAGGGACGTCCGCCTCGACGAGGCCGACACCCCGACGGCAGCGGCCGTGCATGCCTGGCCCCGGCGGCGACAGACACAGCCACTGGCGGAAACCCGATCCCATCATCGGACGAGCGACACTCTAAGCAGGTCGTCTAGCATGGGTCCGTGGCGGGTGAGTTCTGGTTCTTCACGGATTGCCTGAGTCTGGCAAACCAGTTGCCGGAACAGGCATTCGGTGTTGAGGGACCCGATCACTTCCGTGTCACTGACCTGCATTCCGTTCGCAGCGGTGTGGTCGCCCCACCGCGTGCTTATGCCATTTGTCAGAGCCTCCTTCGTGCTCAGGTGGATAACGATGGCTCTTTGACACTGATACTCAAGCCGACGACCCAGCCACCCTTCGACTTCCCCTTCATCTCCTACTTCCTCTACAAAGGAGTGGATCCTGGGAGCCTGCTCGTGGGCGGTGCAAGCGGCCAACTCATCAACGCTGGACCCGGGACGACCGACAACGACTTGGTCGCCGCTATCAAGGCGTCGTGGTCGGCTAACTCCAATACAGGTCCGGGTCCGGGTCGGGAATGCCTCGGTCTCCACCTTATTCCCACCAGCGACCCTGCGTTCGCGATCGACAAGCCGCTCGAGAATCTCTTCTACGGCGGCGACAGCGGATACCCCCCGATCCTGGTGAATGCCGGCAACCGTATCGGCGATTTTGTCAGTACGGGCTTCGGCTTGGACGTCGTGGTAGAGCGCATCGGCCGCCCGGCGCCCATCAAGTACGCGATCACGCGTGCTAGCGTTATTCAAGCGCCGCCGTCGCCCTTGGGCCCGACTCCGCCGAACGACGCAGGGGCGTTCATGAGCCGACATGCTCGAGATGGGATCCTTGACTTTGTAGACCCATGCGCCTTCTGGGGTTCCTTCATCCAGTCCGGGCTGAGGGCCGCAGGCCGCGGGCGAGTAGAGGGCGGGGACGTATATTCGAAAGTCCTCGCCAGTCCCGACGCCGGAACATTCGCCAATCGTAACAAGGCGTATCTCGACATTCGTGACGACCAGGGTCATTCCATGAACTACTACCGTGCGAACGGCGACGAGATTCAGCTGAGTTTTGACCTAAGTTCCGTTCCGACGCCGCTGGTCAATTATTACGATCAAGGTTGGCCATGTTTCGTCGTGCCATTACCGTCAGCGCCTTTGCCGGATACTGCCACACTGGATGTGGCCTTCGCTCTCCCTGCGATGCCCGGTTCGAGAGTCATCACATATATCGCGGTCGGGTACAAGTCTTCTCGCAAGAAAGTGACGGCTCTCCCGCCGCGTGACCGCCCCATTGTCCGCACCATCACGACCACGGGGTTCCCCGAACGCGCCATACTCAGTGTGCCCCTCGCCGACGACGACGGGACGCGGGTGATACACGGGACGTATCACAAACTTCAGCACTTCCATCGCCCAGCGGAACCAGCCGCCGGAACGGCACTGATGCCGGAGAGTCTTGAACCTTTCTATCAGGCGAGCACGGATCACCTATATCCGATGCCTGGCGTCAACCCGTTTCAGCGCACGACTCCAGGCTGCATGATACGAGTCTATGCGGACCTGGTCTTAGTCACCTGGCCAGGAGGCTCGTCCTCGGCAGTGCTTGCTCGGCCGGGCATTGCTCGTGACGTCGATAATGTCTATCTGTTCTTGCTACCGATCGTCGGTATTGACGGAGCAACGGTGACGCAATTCCCCGCAGCGCTTCCCAGTTTGGTTAACCAGGTTTCACCGCGCTTTCGCCCAGACCTCTACCTCGAGGGAGACGAGCGCCTCGTCATCAAGACGATCCAAGTGGTTGACGACGTCGGAGTTACGGCGGTGCAGGTTCTCAGCGAGTCCGTCCGGCCGCTTAGGAACGAAGTGCAGTCGGATAATTTTTGGGCCTTGGCTCTCAGTCCGACGGACCTGAGCACCGCGATCACACAGTTGGGGAGCGCCGTCCCCGGAACCGCCACCCTTTCTCTCGCGGAACCCGTTCTCGCTGTCGATCCCGATCTGCGCCAATACCTCAAAATACCAACCCGAACCTCCTACGTACAAGCGCCAAGTGCGTCGGATGAGGTCGCCCTCCGTGTCGATGGTGTCTCATCCCCGACCGTCTACCGATATGTATCTGGATAGCGCTCGTTCGGCTAACATTACGTTCCCGACCGGTACGCCGCCCACGCCGCCGGCATTGATATCGGGCCTGACAGCTGCCGACCTTCAGCTGTCCTTCGAGCGCTTTGCGTCGTTTCTCTACGAGCACGCCTCGGAAGTCAGTACGGGCCCAGTACTCGAGGATACTCTGTCTGCCGCCATTTATGTTCATTTCGTCTCGGAGCTGATCAAGCTTGATGATGCGACGCTTTTGAAGCCTTCACGGATTGCCGAGCCTACGGTCAATCCACGGTTCCTCCCCTGGAGGTGCGAGCTCAACATCGGGCCTAACGAGACGCTCGCTCAACTGATTGTTCGTCGCTATGATGAGATTCTGGCCTTGTCTCCACCGAACGCCTACGATTTCAACCTTTACCTCTACATTGCTTTCTACCAGTTCGTCGTCTGGTATTGCATTGAGGCGACTGGCGACCACGGACCACACTTCCCTCGCCCAGGGTCGTCGCTGGGATGGCGGAAGCGTCGGCTCTCATCGGCGATACGAGATCATGTTCAGGCGAGCATCACATATCGGTGGCCGAAACGGCTAACGCACTGGAGTAGTAAAGCGCTGACGGGCGCCAAGCCGGACGCGACGGGGTCAAAGCCGGACAATATCGCAGATTTTTGGTATAACTGTTTCAATGTCGAGCAGACGATTAACGGTCAAATCGAGGCCGTTAAGTTGGCGTTCAAGGGCGTGCGCGGGGTCAACTCCGACGACCTCGTGAAGCACATTCGCTCGACGATTCAATCGATGGTGCAAAGCGAAGTTGGCATGCTGGTACGCACTCTGGTGCGGCCTGGCCCGAACGTTGACCAAGTTCTGCTTAACGGGTACGGCGAGTTCTTCCAGTACGGCCTCGGAGACGGTGGCATTACAAAGGGCATGTTCGGCGTGGATCAGTATGGGCTACTTTTTTTCGACTACACACAGGGCGACAATTGGCGGTGGCGCCTAAAAAACTACAGGGAGCCGTATTCGCTTGGCCCGCTCCTGTGCGAAGGATATAAGCCTGACACGCTTTCGTTCTTCTATTACGGGGTAAACACCACCGAAGCCCCGCCATCGATACGGCTGGTTCCGTGTGACGAGCAGGGTCGGGAGGTGCCCGGGGAACAATTGGGCCAGACGAATGGGCCGCTAGAGCACACGTTCTCATCGTCGTCGGCGATGGACTTTTCCTCAGTGACGCTTGACTCCTGGGTCGTGAGCCCTCAGGAGGCGAAAGTGGAGCTCAAAACGAGGTACGAAGAACTCGTGTTCGTCGTCTTCAGGCACTCGCTGGGTCGGCGTCCGGCGCCGCCGCCGATCTCCCTGGCGGCCTCATGGACCTATCAGGACAACGATTTCGCCCACTCCGACGAGGAGATTCTGACGTTGTTCGCCGATCCGGTGACGAAGGCGAAACTGCGGCTTCTTGTCGATCGGCTGGCCGAGAATGCGGCCTTCGACATGGACGCAGAGATCAACGGGTGGGGAATAGGCGTTCTCAGCGCCGATCCGGTGCAGTCGGGAGGTGCTGTGAAACGTGCGGACACGCAGATCGACACTCGATTTGTAGCTGCCGGGAATCCTGCGTTGCGCTACTCCCGCGTCAGTGTCCACTGGAATACCGGCCCAAAAAAGGGTCCGTGGCTGTGGATCATCGCCGACGGATTCGCGAGCCCGCTCAGGTGTACGTGGCAAGAACACCTGAAGCCTAAGGACCCAGCCCTGGGCCCGACCTTCGTTGAGAACACCATCGGTCCCTTCGTTCCTCCAGACGGGATGGGTGGCCGGGCTTGGAATTGCGCCCTCTCAGCGTTCCGCGCCTTCGGACTGTTCGTCGCCGTGATCAGGCGCATCAACGCCGAGATCGACGAGATGCTCCTGGACGATGAGATCAGCTCGGTGGACCGACTTGCGGTACGAGGCAAGCTGCAGACGTATATGGAGGTGTCGGCGGTCGGCTACATGCGTTTGCCCAATTGGCATTTCGGGGACCCCCGCAGCTTCCCAAACGAGTTCAAGCTTAAATTTGGGCTCTTTGAGTCGGTCGAAGTGCAATGAGGTGACCTCTCCGACGAACTATCCGCCTCTGTCGTCGCTTCTGACGGTCGGCGAGCTGCCAGCCAACCTGGACTTTCTCGACGTGGCCGTCGACGACGTTCTCCACGGTTTCCGATATAGCGAGCTGGTTATCGAGACGAGCCCAGCCAACGACGCAAAATACTTCGGTTTGAAGGTCGTGGTCGATGAACTGGCTATCGACCTCCTCGGTTCCGGTCTCCGGCTCGTGTTCTTCCCGGCGGAACCAATAGATGCCGGCGCGGTCTCGGAGATCCCTGTCTCGTTCAGTTACAGGTGGCCAATACGCAGGTACGTCCGTGAGTTCACGACGGCCGGCTTTGCTCATACGGCACGAGCATTCTTCGACCTAGTGTTGCAACTTGCCGATCTCACCGAAAACGAGCTCGTCGAGGGCCTCGTCGACGCCATCATCGATGATCCTGCGCCCTTCGATGTTCTTTACGACAAGCTGAAGGCTTGGACCACGGGCGGATCCACGCCCCTAAGCGGTCTGGCCATCGCCGATGTTCCGCTTTACCTCACCGAGATCGGCTACCTCGTCACTCAGGCGCAGGCGGCTGGCGTCGACATTATGGACGCAGCTTTCGATGCCGTCGTCAACAACCTCGATCCCGACAAAGCTTTAGACAACGTCATCACCCTTGCCTCGCGGTGGCTTGGCGGGATCGACCATTCAGATCTCGAGCGCATGCTGCTGCCCGAATTTGCACTGGAACTCGCGAACATCTCCATGGCGATCGAGTTCCCACGGTCGGTCTTGGTCCCGCTCGACGTCGATGGAAAGCCGAAGGACGCTCCGGCCACCACGCGCCTTACCTTTACCGCGGCCGGGGTCCGGTACGACAGCCGGTCCGGGTTCGAGATCGAAATCCTCGACAGCGGACTGGGCGTGGAGTTCCCGCGCTCAATCGTTCCAGGCTTCGGTCTCACGCTGGAGTTCCTCGACGTCAAGATCGACCTGAGCCGCACGTCGAACATCGCCGAGGCGACGGCCGAGGGTCGGCCGGTCGACTTTGTCGGCGTCTTCATCGGCAGCGCTGTCGTCGGGCTTCCGGAGAAGTGGTTCGCGGCCTACCAGACGGTTAACGGTCCGCCGGTCACACTTGGGATCGTCGGGCGCAACCTGCTGATCGGCACCGGCGGGTTCTCGGGCACGATCGGGTTGGAGGCCCTCGTCGCGGGCAAGCCTAAGCCGGACAAGACGGCACCGCAGTCGACCGAACAGCTCACCTTTGTCCTCGGGAAGAAGCCCGACGACGCCGGCGATCGCAAGGGATTCATGCTCGGCTTCTCGTCGTTCGACATGAAGTTCCAGCAGAACCAGCTTCTGGAGAGTCGGCTCAAGGGCAGCATGACGATCCCCACGTTCAGCTCGACACCCATCGACATCGAACTGTTCATCGGCAACGACGGCGACTTCGAGGTCACGGCCAGCATGGCCGGCGGCTACCTCCTGACCGTGCCCGACATCTTCACCTTTAACATCGAGTCGCTGTCGGTCGGAAAAGACGACCGGGGCGTCTTCCTGCGCACGGCGGGTGACATCAGCTTTGCCAACAACAACATCCTGAAGAACCTGCTGAAGCAGCCGATCCATCTGTCGAAGCTGCTGATCCATTCCGATGGCAGCATCGAGCTCGAGGGCGGGACGATCCCTCTGCCCGAGAGCGCGGTCCTGAAGATCGGCCCGGCCAAGATTGCAATCACTGCCGTCCACCTTGGCGCCCACGAGCAGGAGCACAACGGGATCCTGCGGAAGTATCGCTATGTCGGATTCGACGGCGGCGTGAGCGTCAACCCGGGCGGGGTGGACGCTCGCGGCGACGGGATCAAGCTCTATTACACCGTCGACAACGACGCCGCCCAGGGGCGTCACCTCCACACCTTCCTGCGCATCGACGGCATCGGCGTCGACCTCGTCATTCCGGGTAGTGCCTCCAAGGAACAAGCGGTCCTGCTGCTCCAGGGGTATCTGGCCCTGAAGAACCCGGTGTACCAGGGCTCGCTCAAGTTCCAGCTGCCTCAGGTCGGGATCGCCGGAGGAGCGACGATGCAGTACGACACCAGGCACCCAGCGTGGGCGGTCGACGTCAACCTCGAGCTGCCGACGCCCATAGTCCTGGGCTCGACCTCGCTCGGCCTCTACGGGTTCCGGGGGCTGTTCGGCCTGCGCTACGTCGCCTCGAAGTCGGCGATCGTGTCGCCCACACCGGGTGCCCCGCTCCCCGAAGGCGCAAGCTGGGGAGACTACTACCGGGCCAAGCAGCCGGAGAAGGGCGTCTCGGTCTTCAAGTTCATGACGCCGGACCTGACGAAGGGCTCCCGGAACCCGTTCTCGGTCGGCGTCGGCGCCACCCTCGGCACCCTGGACGGTGGCAAGGTCTTCTCGGCCCAACTGCTCCTGCTCGTGTCGCTGCCGAACTTGATCATGCTCGAGGGTCGGGGCGACGTCCTCGCCAAGAAGCGAGTCGGGCTGACCGATGACGACCCGCCGTACTACGCCTACCTGGCGCTCTCACCCGAGAGCATCGAGCTGGGCGTCGGGGTCAACTACCTCGTCCCCAAGGACACCGGCGCGGTGCTCAACCTGAACGTGGTGCTGGAGGCGGCGTTCTTCTTTCACAACTCTTCAGCCTGGTACGTGCACTTCGGCACCAAGGCCAAGCCGGCGACGGCGCGCATCATCTCGATGTTCGACGGCTACGCCTACCTGAGCATTTCGGCGTCGGGCATCGAGACCGGCGCCGGCGTCCACTTCGACTTCAACAAGCGGTACGGCCCGGTGGGCGTCGACGCCCATGCCTACCTCGACTTCTGGGCCTACATCGCCTTCGAGCGGTTTCAGGCCGGCGGCGGCGTCGCCCTGGGCGGCACCGTCGACGTTTCGATGTTCAAGATCTCCTTGCACATCGGGCTGGCAGCGACGCTCACCGTCGAGGTCCCCAAGCCGTTTCGCGTTGCCGGCAGCGTCACGGTGTGCGTCTCGGCCAAGTTCCTCCGCAAGAAGATCACCAAGTGCGCCACGTTGGAGTTTGTCTGGGAGAAGAGCAAGGAGGTCGAGCAGACCCCTGTTCCCGTCCTGACGGTTTCGACGCCCACCGTGCCAGCGGCCGTGGCCGTGCACATGGTGTCTGGGTCGACCTACCCCGTTGCCTTCTCGAAGGATCCCGGCCCGCTGCCGGCACAGTCGTTGGCACCCATCCCGCTCGACGCCTTCGTCGACGTGAAGTTCACCAAGCCCGTGGATCCGTCGGCGGTGGCGGGACGCCTCGGCGGGTACACGAGCCCGGCCGCCGGCGCCAAGGAGATCCTGCCGCCGAAGTTCGGGTCGCGCCGGGTCCGCCACTCCTACTCCTTGACCGACGTGAAGCTCGAGGTGCTGAGGGACGCAGGGTGGGAGGCCTATCACCCCTACGCTGCGCTCGCGCCGGGGGCGCTCCTCTCGCCGGACGTGCTCGCGCAGCTCGAATCGATGCCACTCGGTGTGTGGCAGAAGAAGGACCCCGGTTACAGCCAGATCCGCTTCCTTGCGCTCACGCCGTTCAGCTGGATGAACCCGGCCGGCGGGTACCGGCCCGAGGAGATGGGCATCACCGCGCAGTCCACCTACTGCGTCGCCCCGCCTCGCGAGGATCGCTGCGTCGTCTGGGACGTCCCAGCCGCGTACGCGTCGGGCACCGACTATCTCCGCGACGGCGTCCTCCATCGTGTGGATGGCGACCGGATGGCAGCCGTCGCCCTAGGCCATCCCCGGCTGCGGCCCGTCTCGCTGGCAATCGGGCCGGCGGGCAAGGCGAGCTTTCAATTCCTCGAGCCCGTCGTCCGTTGCCGGCTGAACCTGGTGACCACCGCGCCGGCCGTTCGGGTGCGATGGCAGCGGCGCAAGTCGATGATCGGGACGACTGGGGCCGAGGTCGAGGTCCCATACGTGGCGCCCGAGTTCGTCGACGCCGTACCGCCCCAACTCGTCACGCGATCCGACCTGGCCAATCCGGTCGTGTATGACGACCCCGCACAGCCGATCGAACGCATCGTGCTTGAGACGCCCGTACCCGACACCGCAGCCTTGGCCCGGTTGGCGGAGCTGATCGAGCGGCGCAACGATGACTGGATCCGTTTCCCGCGGGAGCGGCCGGCCATCGCCGCCGACATCGCCCGCCTCCAGGAGCAGTTGCGGGCCGAACACGACAAGACGTGCGCCCCCCATAGACCAGGGACCGGGGTGAACACCGAAGAGATCGCTCGCCTGTCCCGGGAACTGGCGCAAGTGGGGGCCGGGTTGGAGCAACTCCGAGCCAGATTCCGACAGCTGTGCGACCCGAGGGGCGATGGGCCCCGGGTCCCCGGGACGGTGGAACAGTGTCGGGCGCTCGCCGACGCCATCGCCAAGCTGGAAGAGCAGGCTCGAGTCCTCGCGCACCGCATCGCCGACCTGCAACGGCCGGGTGACGAATTCCCGCCCGAGTGGCAGTGCGGCACCTTCGTCCACGAGATCTGCTGGTTGTCGGCTGCCGACGACGACTACAACCGCACGATCCCTGACATCGAGACCATCGAAGCCGATTTCAGTGCCATGCGCGCCGCCATCGAGGGGACGATTGCGCCGATCTGGCGGCCAGGAGAGACGTACCGCGTCACGCTCAAGGTCGCCGATCACGTGCAGGGTCCCACCGTCGACGCCCACTTCGAGGAGCGGTTCTACGTCCACTTCCGCACCGAAGGGCCCCTCGGGCACTTCATCAACATCCCGGCCGCGGGCATGCTGCCCGCCGGGCCGGCCGACCTCGACGACGGCCGACCCGAGGTCCCCGAGCGGGCATTGAAGTTCTACATCGACATGAAGCGCTCGGTCCCTGATCCCAGCGGCAACCTGCTCTACGCCAAGCCCACGTACTACCGCGACGTGGTGCTGCGGCTTTTCTTCGACAAGCCGCACGCGTACCACTTCTTCGTCGACTGGCTGGTCGGTGACCGCTCGTACGCGCTCGAGCTCGCGGTGAAGGATCCGGCGGAAGCGGCATTTGCACTGGCGCCGCCGGCCCACGAGGGCGCCATTACGGAGAGCCCGACGATGGCCGAGCAGGCGTGGGTCGTCGACGACAAGCCCAAAATCCCGGAGGAGCTCAAGGCTCTGCGCGGGTTCCAGAATCCGCAGGCCGGGGCGGGGGAGAGTGCCGTGTGTCTCACCGTCGGGGGCGCCCCGATCACGCCGTTGAGCAAGACCCTCGAAGCCGATGCCGGCGACCTCCTTCCCGGCAAGCTCTACACCGCGGTCGTGCTGAACCGGCGAACGAGTCCGCCGCAGGTGGGTGAGACACACAGTTACGGCTTCAAGACGTCGCAGTATCCCGACTTCGCTAGCCACATTGCCAGCTGCAGGTTGGCTGACGGATCGGGGAACGCTCGTGCCGCCGTGTTCTCGGTCGAGGACGGCCTCACGAACGGTGACGAGAGTGACACCGTCACGGCTGCGCTCCAGATTCTGGCCGCTCCGAGCACCGACACCGAGGCGTACCCCGACCCGTTCGACCGCCTCCTCTATGGGCTGCTCCAACTCGACGTGCTGCCTCCGCCGTTGTCGCTCGAGTTCAACTTCGTCGTAGCGCGAACAACCGGCCACGCGTACGCGATCTGGGTCCGCAGTCCCGAGCCTGTTTACGATCCTCGCCTGCCGGACGCGACGGCGAGGAACGCCATCCGCCTGTGCATGAACGAGGTGATCGTTCCTTCTGTGGTGCTTTGGTCGAGGGACCGTAGCCAGGCCTTCGTCCTAGTCCCGGAGGGGGAGCTGCCGACCGCAGCTGTGTCGTTCGAGTTCGTCGACGTCAGCTGGAACGGCACCGTCGACGAACGGCCGACTGTGCGTACCGAGTCGTTCGCGAAGGCCTGATCCGCCGTGCCCTTCGTCAAGAGCTACTCAATGCCGCCGACCGCGCAGTTCCGGCGCGTGGTTCGCGTTCCGAAGGTTCGCCCCGCGGAAGCAGCGCTGCTTGCCGTGGGCGGTGTGGGGAACGTGGGCTTGGCCGCGAAGGTGGACAGCGCCGGGGAGGTGGTCTGGGCACGGTCGTACTCGCTGCCCCAGACCTCTGTCGTGATCATCGACGGCGTGGCCGCGGATGGTGGGGGCTTCTTGCTCCTGGCCTCGACCATGTCCGCAGGACCGGCTCCGCGGCCGACGCCCCCCGGCCCAGCCCCGGCTCCGGATCCGGCGAAGCCGAGGCCCGCGCAGCCCGCGCCGGGCCCGGCGACGCCCGCCCGCGCCGTCGGGGCCATCGGGGGGGCGTCTGCAGCGGTCCCAGTGCGCCGCCAAGCGGTGTTGCTGCGTATCGACGCGGCGGGAACCATCGTGTGGGCGCGGCTGCTCGGAAACGACTGGGAGGCGACGAGGCTGGTGCGCCGCCGGGACGGCGCTGACGAGTTCGTGGTCGTCGGCCGTTGGGGCGAACCGGATCCTAGGGCTGGCGGTGTGCTTCCGGTTCTACGCATCAATGCCAATGGGGCTGTCGTGAATTGCGTCGGCCTGACCATGCCATCGCCCGCAGCGGTCGTCGACGTGGTGGCGGCGCCCGGCGGCTACGTCCTCCTGACCAGGGTGGACCCGCCCGCGCCTGGGCCGGTGCGTGACCGGGCCCGGGCCGGAGCCGTCGCCACTGCACTGGTCATTTCGATGCCCAGCGACATGAATGGAGCCGTGGCGGACCTTCTCGGCACCACCGAAGGGTTCCTCGCCCTCGACCTCCTTGTCGCCCGGTCCGACAGTATCGTGCTTGCCGGTTCCGTCGCCCCCGCTGACCGCACGCCGCGCCGTGCGGTACTCGTCGCCACGACCGGCAGCGTGACCACCGGGCTGACGCCCGCTAGTGCGTTCGCCTACCGACTCTCGACCGGGACCGCAGGCGTGATCGGGATGGATGTGCTCGGAGCCGATGTGGTCGTGGTCGGCCGGCCCGACGTGCGGGGGGCCGCCGCTTCAATCCTGCGGACGAGCGCCACCCTCGCGCCGATCGCCGAATACGGGCTGAAATTCGGCCCCGAAACGGGATTCACCGATTTCCATTCGCCTTCCACGGGTTCGGTGGTGCTCGCCGGCAATGAGCTGACCGGTGCTCTTACGCGACCGGTCCTACTGTCCGTCGGGGCGACGTTCGAGTGCTGCAAGACGGAGCTGCTCCCGCGCCCGGAGGCCCGCCCCCTCTCGGTCACCAAGGCGCCCGGCCGCGTCGCTCTTGCGCCTCTGCCGGCGAGGGTGTCGGCGATCGAGGTCGGGGTGGGATCGGTCAGAGTGGCTGCGAGCGACCAGTGCGGCGTCAAGGTCACCTGGGACGGTGAGCGGATGTCGCAGTCGCCCCACTTGCAACTGCAGTCGGCGGGCTCGGAGGGCCTGCACGCTTCGCGTGGCGTGCTGCTGCGCTGGTTTCTGACCGGCGCCTTGGAGGACCACGTGCCCAAAGGCGTCCTGGCCGGCAACAGCCAAGGCTTCAACAAGCCCGACGACTTCGTGGCGCTGTACCGAGCCGAATGGACGGAGAACGTCACGAAGCGGCGGCTCTCGTTCCTTTCGGACCGGCCGGTCTATGTCGACGACGGGCGGCGCACCCTGTCGTTCCTCACCGGCTCCGGCCCTTCCCAGACGCTGTTCGCAGTTCGGCTCTCGGACGCCGCGGGATACGCGGCGGCCAAGCAGGCGGTTGATCCGAGCCAGGATCCCGCCGGCTTCCTCGCCGCCTACGGCCCGCGTCCGTTCGAGGTCGAGCTGCGTGGAGTCCTGGCCGTCGCCTGCGACCTCGCCTTCCGGGCAGATCCGAATGGTTCGCTCGAGGTCGAGGCCCGATCCGTCGGGAGCAACGAGCTACTCGCCGACAAGCAGCTCACGGCGCGTCGCGTACTGGGTCCTACCGCCGGTCCGGTCGCCCGCCTCGTCGCCGAGAACCTCAGCAGCGTTCGCGCGCAGTGCACGAATGCGCGCCTCGAGGAGCTGGCCTTCACCTGCTACGACGATGTGCTGACCGCGGTCAACGGGCGCGACGGCTGGACGCTGCTGGGGCAGTTCGGTTTGACCACCGATCAGGCCACCGCATTCCGTCGCCTCGAGGATCCGGCGCGCTTCCAGGTACACGGCGTCTGGCGCAAGTACAACGACGGTGCGTTCGTCAACGTCGCCAATTACAAGAACCGCTGGAGCGATCCTGCGGCCGGGCTCGAGCAGGCCGTGCGTTCCTACATCACCTTGAGCGACTCCGACCCGTCGGCGACCGCCAACATCGCCGGCACCGCCGAGGACGACGGCGTGATGCAGATGAGCTATCTCGACCTCCTGCAGATCGCTGCCTTCGACTTTCACGTCGCCCGCATGCTGGGCCTGGGTCATGTCGACTCGGGCGTGGCGCCGGCGAAGGCGTACGTCCACCTCGCCGTGTACGTGAGCAAGGTCGACCTGATGGACGGCGCCGGCGCCCGACCAGTCCAGCACCTGTACATGAGCCTGCCGACGACATTGGCGCAGGCCAGATTGCCTCTTGTCCCCGAGCTCGGCGGGATCGAATACGGCCTGAGCATCCCGACCGGCTCGGGACCACCCCACGAGTTGACGGGCGTCAGCGGGTACACCCCGGACGGTTTGAACCGCTTCATCCGCCTCTACCCGGGCTGCGGGCCCCTATATGCGCCCGATCCCGGGTTCTTCGACACCCCGGACGTGTTCGACCTGTCGGAGTCGTCGCTCCCCGTCCTCTACGGCGTGGAATACCGGGCGCAGGGTGCGACCGCGTGGAGGCGGCCTGAAATCGCGCACGACGCGACCTTCGTCGACACGAGCCTTCCTCCTTTGGCCGAGCCGGTGTCTACTCCGTTCCCGATCGCGCAACGGGACGCAGCGTTCATCCACCGCGAGACCGAGGAGGGCGTTCACGAGTACGGCGTGTACTCGGTCAACATCTTCTCCGTCGCGTCGGCAGTCAGCGCGCCTCAGGCGACGGATTTCAGCGTCTTCCAGCGGCGCAACACCCTGCAACCGCCCAGTGACCTGCAAGTGCAATTGGTCCAGAAGGAGTCGACGCTGGTGCTGACCACGGCGTCGGAGCAAGGGATGTTGGAGGCGCTGGAGTCTACTGGCGGCGATACGACATTGGTGCGGGTCTGCTTCAACTACGGGTTCGCCCAGGACGAGTCGTATGACTTCGCCGACCGGGTCGAGATTCTCCACCGCCCGCAGGTTCCCCGCAACGTCATCGGTCGAGTCAGGGCGGTGTCCGCTGGGAGCGACCCGGGCTTGCTACGCATCGAAACCGACGCCTACACCTACGCCAGCACCGGGATGGCGGTCGCCCCGGTGCTGCCACCGGCACTCGTGCCGAACTTCGTGGGTGGCGTGCTGGTGGCCGGAGCGACACGGCTCGTCGTCGAAGGGGTGCAATGGCCGGGCACACCCGGGCCAGACCCGGTCTTCATGGTTCGCAAGCCGACGACCACCGGCGTCCTGAACAACGCCGGCGCCAACGTCCTCGTCACCCAAGAGCCGACCCTCTCCATCGCCCCCGGCGATCTGGTGATGGCCGTCGAGAACATGGCCGCCGCAGCGAGCTGGGGCCCAGGGAATCCTCTGGCCACGACGGTCAGCATTGGCGACCCCAGCTGGATCCCACGCATCGAGACCTTCACCCGCGACGACGGGACGACGGCCCGCCGCAGCCTGAGAGGGGTGTGGGCGGAGGCGAACGTGGTGTGGGCGGAGTCGAACGTCCAGCCCGACCCGCTAAAGCCCAACCACTACGAGATCGTCTTCGACACCTACGCCCTGGAGCCTCATACCCAGGCGAATGCGCCTGACGCCGTCAACTGGTGGAAGGGGATCGTGCGCGTCCCGGTCGATCCAGCGAGCGGTCGCGACCCAGAGGACCGACGCATGCTCACGGTCCTCCAAGTGCTCGAGGCTCAGTCCGGCACCCTCGTCCTCCTCGCCGCCGACGACAGCAACGATCCGCACCCGGTGCACGTCGGGCCGAGCCGACTCGTCAACTACTACCCCGGGTACAAGGTGTACCTGCACGCCGACCCACCGAACGGGTTCCACCAGGCCGCCCTGGAGCCGCCGGCGGGCGAGGACACTCGCACCACGCTGTTGGCGCTGCGCTCAACGGATAGTACGACCGTCGATGGCTCCAACCAGGCGTACCGCTCGTCGGTGGGGATACCCCAGCTCTTGACGTCCCGCAGGATTGTCGAACCGCGCCGGCCGCGAAAGCCGCGAGGCCTGAGCTACGCGGCCCCGCCGGACGTGTACGGCAAATCGAGCTACACCCTCACCGTCGACTTCGACCATGAGCCGTTCGCCGCTGCCTTCTACCGGGCCGACGCCATCAGCATCCTGGCTGCCATCTACCACCCGGACACCCTCTCGGGGCTCCGCACCACGCTGTTCGTATCCGGCCCGGATCCCTCGCTTGCCGCCCGGTTCGGTGACCTCTTCGATTTCATGGACGACAAGCGGGACGAGATGGCGGCGTACCCGGCGGCCGTGCTCGAAAGCTTCACCCTGCCAAGGCCCGACGCCCCGGGCTTGGGTTCCGTCACGGCCGAAGGTAAAGCGGATATCAAGGAGGCGGCGCTCCAGGCGTTCGTCCCCTTGACCGTGCAGCCGCTGGTATACACATTCATCCGGACGGATCCCGGCTACCAACCGACCAACCGACCCCAAACGTTTCGCGACGCCAACGGGGATCTCCTGCGCCCTGGTGCCGAGGGCTTCGACCTCGCGCCGATGGCCAAACGGCCAACTGCTGCCGACAGCATCCAGTTCACCGACTTCACCCTCGACGGGTCGATGAACCCGAACACGGTGTACTTCTATTACGCGCGGGAGATCAGCAACGCCATGCAGATCGGCGATGCCAGTGAGATCTTCGGACCGGTAAAGCTCGTGAATCTGACGGCGCCGGCTCCGCCGACGCTCCGGCGGATAAGCGTCGCGCCGTATGACGTCATCACGGATACGAACCCAGAGGTGCGCTTCGAAGTCGTCGCCCCGAGCCGTCTTGACCCGATGGCAGCGCTACGGATCTTCCGGACGATCGACCCTGGCGAAGCGCTCAGCGTCCGGACGATGCGCCTGGTGAAGGAGCTTGACGTCAGAACTTTGAAGACGAACCAGGAGGGCGCCGTCATGGTCGCCGACGATTTCTCGGGCGAGGACCTCGTGCCCTACGGCGACCCGCTCTTCTACCGCTTGGCCTGGGTGCGGGAGGTTCACTACGAGGATGCCGCGCAGGTGGCCAAGGTCGCCCACGTATTGTCGGAACCGACCCGGACGCTGCTCGCCAACGTCGTCGACGTGGTGAACCCGATGCCGCCGCTGCCGACGGTTACGGCGACATCGGCTGGGCCCGACAACAAGCTCGTGCACCTCACTTGGGCGCCGACCGTCCACAACGGGACCTACTACGTATGCCGGCTCGACCCATCCGGAAACTGGGCGCGGGTGGGTGTCGTGCAGACCAACACGCCGACAGCGACCTTCGACCTGCCCGATCCGTTTCCTATCTACGACGAGGATGGAGGTCCGATCTACTACAGGTTCAAGGTGGACGTGCTGGGTCCGTCCGGTCTCCTTAACCTTATCGACCGGCCGGTTACGGTGAGGCTCGACTCGATCTGAGTCCGACAGTACGACAGACCCTTCATTTGCAAGCAGTTGCTTGCTTGAGGTTACGCCGGTTCTGACCAGCACTTTTGCCGGGTCCCCCTCGTAGGCAGGTGGTTTCTCCCCCAATTTTCCCCCACGGTTTGGGTTCATGGGAGGCCGGTCTGGCCATCCAGGTTGAGCAGTGTTGCCCTTGTTCCAGTTCCCAAGAGCCGAACCCGCCACGCCCTCGATTTCGACTGCGGGGTGCGGGCCTACCCCCCGGTGGGCCCCGACGGCTACTGGCGGCTCCGGTGGGTGGAGTCCGGCCGCCGGCGGGAGACGACGGCGGCCTCCCATGACGAGGTGGTGGCCAAGGCGTCGGACCTGGTGGCCCGCCTGTCCCAGGGGCGGCCCACCGACCTGGCCCAGGCCCACGGCGACGTGCTCGTGGCCCACTACCTCGACCCCACTCGCCGACCGGTCCGGGGCCGGGCCTGGTCGGCACGGCACCGTGAGGAGCAGGAGGCCTACTGCACCCGCTTCGTGAGCCCGGTCATCGCCACGGTCGAGCTGGGGCGGCTGTCCCGGCTGCACTTCTCCGCCATCCTGGCCCAGGCCGCCACCGCCTCGGTGGCCGCCCACCTGCGCCGCTGCCTGTCGGCCATGGTCGGCGCCGGGCTGGAGGAGGGCCTGCTGCTGGGGCGCCAGGACGTGCTGCGGGGAGTGCGGTGGGCGCCGCCGGCCGGTGAGGCACCCGACGACGAGGACACCGCCGTGGGCTTCGTGGACGAGGCCGACATCCCCACCGCCGGCGCCGTGGCCGCCCTGGCCGCGGCGGCCGGGGAGCGCTCGGGGGTGTGGTGGCGGGAGCTGCAGCCCCTGCTCGTGGCCTACTCGGGCCTGCGCTGGGGGGAGATGGCCGCCCTCACCGCCGATCGGGTGGACCCGGCCCGGCGGCGCATCACCGTCGACCGCCAGGTCATCGAGACCCGCCACGCCCTGGCTCTGGCCCCACCCAAGAACCGCCGGAGGCGCACCACCATGTACCCGGCCCGAACCCCCGGCGGGGCCGACCTGGCCGACCTGGTCGCACGGCGCCTGAGCGAGGTCGGCCCCGGGGAGCTGCTGTTCCCCTCCCCCAAGGGGTGCCGGCCCCGGCGCTCGAACTACCGGCGCAACACCTTCGAGCCTGCCGCCGTCGCCGCCGGCTGGCCCCGCAGGCCCGACGGCCGGTGGGCGTGGACGTTCCACTCCCTGCGCCACGTGTTCGCCACCTGGGCCCTGGCCCAGCCCGGCGCCCGCATCGAGGACGTGTCCCGGCTCATGGGC
>Ga0136633_1001252_pt1 | contig 18936 bp, 19 predicted proteins | sample AntDrymeUQ832206_2_FD_105494 | JGI IMG/M metagenome (GOLD analysis project Ga0136633, IMG submission 105494) | Polar desert sand microbial communities from Dry Valleys, Antarctica - metaG UQ83 (22.06) | ecosystem: Environmental > Terrestrial > Soil > Desert | place: Antarctica: Dry Valley...
GCGAACTCAGCGTGACTACGTCCCCGGAGGTGTCGGGAGGCGGTAGTCCTGTCACCGGCAAGGTCGAGAGAACAAATCCCGCGAGGATGAGCGCGGCGGCCCCGGCGGCGGGTCTCCATCCCCAGCGCGCCACCGCCGTTAGAACGGCCGCCAGGACACCGAGCGCCGCGAACCGGCCCCCGGCTAGCTCGAGTGCGAACCCGGCCGCGATCATCGGCACAGCCCAGACCGCAGGTCGACGAGCCAATCTCGGGATGAGGAGCCATGCCGCGACCACGACCAGCGTTCCGACATGAACCGGATTGCCGAGCAGTCCGACGGGCCGACCGTCGAGGCGACCCATTCCGAGAAACTCGAGGTCCACGTAGGCCTGGATGGTTGCCGCGGCGACATTGGCGAAGGCCGCGGCGAGCAGGGCTCGTTCGATCCACAGCTGTCGCTCCTGTCGCACCTGAAGGCCAACGGCCCATGCGCCCGCAAGACAGAGAATGAAGAGGTAACCGGTGCCCCAATTCCATCTGCCGACTAGCGACACCACCGGACTCGAGGAGGCCGCCGCCGAGACCGCGGCGATCGCTAGAAACACAAGGACTACCAGGCGTGCCTTGGGCGGCGCTGGGGTGGCGCCAAAAAGGAGGAGCGGAATCGCCAATCCGGAGAGCACCAGCGCCAGCGCCGATTTAGGCGCCCAGAATGGCGCCGCCACCCCCGTTAGAAAGAGGACCGGAAGCAGGGCGCAGGTTGCGGTGGCCAGCAGCTCGGGTCCGCTTAGCCCACGAACGGAAGGTTCGTCGCCGAGGTTCACCTTGCGTCACCCTGCGATCTGACTCTCGCGCGGGTTATCCGTGCTTCCCGGAGCAGCGTTGCGAACGCTCGCCGCGTGCCGCGGGTGCGAGGGGTCCATGTGAGAGACCGGACGAAAATGGCGCTCAGCGCCGCGATCCATGATCGACGTGGCCACCGCTTCGCGGCAAAACGCATCGTGCCGCGCCACCAGTGAAGCTCGCGCTCCAGAGACGAAGTGAACGAACCACCGCCGACATGAAGCGCCCACTCCACGGGCAGAGCGACCAGTGTCCAGCCTGCCTGCGTAAGTCGGGCGCATAGGTCGAGGTCCTCCCCGTAAAGAAAGAATCCCTCGTCGAAACCTCCCACCTCCTCGAAGGCACGGCGGCGGATCAGCAACGCCGTCGCCGATAGCGAGTCCACGGTGACCGGTCCCGAGGGCACTCGCTCGACGTGATCTCTTGTGATGGGCAGCGCCGCCGCGGCCCATCTTCCGAGGCGAGTCCGCGCCAGCCTCGACACCCCGAGGGCTCGGCCCCACAGGTGGACGGCCGACACGAGCCGTCCTTGACTGCGGTCGGGGCGACCGTCTTCCGATCGGCATACCCCTTGGACAGCGGCAACCTCCGGTTGGCTCCGCAGCATGGCGCAGCCGATGCGGAGCGCATCTGGGCGCATCCGCGCGTCTGGATTCATCAGGAGCGCAAACTCCTGGTCCGCTAGCGAAACCCCCAGGTTCTGGGCTGCCCCGAAACCCCGGTTGTCGGTGAGGTGGGTGGTCACGCCTGGGAGATGTGCGACCCGGCCCGCCGCCTCGCCTCCTCCATTGTCAACCACGATGACCCGTTCCACATCGGTCAAGAGCGACTCGATGCAACCGCGCAGGTCCCCCGAGTCCCGGTGAACCACCACTACGGCGGCAGGCCCGTTCAGGGTCGGCTCCGCGACATGTAGAAGCGAATCAAGGAGAGCGCGTGTCGCCGCCCCCGTCGGGTGAGGAGGCTGCGGTTACGTCGTCTGGGCTCATGCCGCACCACTGCATCCTCGATCTGCAGAATCCTCCATCCGGCGGCGCGAACCCGATCGCAGAATTCAATGTCTTCCGGCCCGTAGAAGATCCGCGCGTCGAAACCGCCCAGCTGGTCGAAGACCGACCTACGAATGACTTGGCATGCGCCGATGGCGAAATCGACCTCCCGCACGGGCCCCGGCCCGGAGCTGCCGTACCGAGCCGACAGGCCGGCGGCGCGCATCAACTTGCGGCGGATGCTGGGGCGCATGCCCGCTGACGCCTCCGGAGGTTGGTCCGCGAACACGGGAACCGCCATGGCGACTCGAGGGTCCTCGAGTGCTCCCGCCAAGAGGCGCAAAGCATCCGGGTCGACCGTGGCGTCGCTGTCGAGGAAGCACACCAGGGGAGCCTTGCCCAACGTGGCGCCACTGTTACGACCCCTCGCAACACCTTGGTTCTCTGGATGGCGGAGCACGCCGCTGACGCTCCGGGGCGGCGCGAATTCGGGCACGGACCCGTTATCGACCACCCATACGGCGATCTCGAGCCCCCGGGATGCGACGACAGACGTCACCGCGCGGTGCGCCACCTCCGAGTCGTTCCATGTGAGCAACACGACATCCACGTTGACGGCCTCCATGTTCCCGCCGAAAGGAGGGGCCACCGAGTGAGACTAGAAGGGTCGATTGGTCGACGCGCCACCCGAATAGTGTCGGAGAGTGGATGGACGGCGGGCCAAGAACTTCGCGAGCCGGGCCATTCGGGCATTGAGGCATGCGAAGGGCCGACTTGTCGAACCTGCTTTTTCCGTACGGGCTCGGTTGGAGCGGCGGGCCTGGGAACGTGCGGTCGGCGAGGGCAACGGCCCGTGCAGCGCGTTGGGCGGGGTCTCGGATCGGTGGTGGCTCTGGGCCAACACGGCGGGGTACCGGCGTCATAGGGAACTGCGTTCTCTCCTGCCCGAGCTTCCTTCGCGCGAACTCCAGGAGCAGTTCACCGGATCAGCCGGGGACCGGACTCTGACCGAGGCATGGCACGCCTATCGGCTCTTCCGGGAGACGTTCAATCAACACAGCGGCGGGACCGTGGGCCGGCACACGAGAGTTCTCGACTTCGGCTGCGGTTGGGGCCGGATTATCCGGTTCTTCACCAAGGACATAGCACCCGACCACCTGTGGGGGGTCGACGTGAACGAAATTGTCATCTCCGTCTGTCTGGAGACAAATCCATGGGCGAAGTTCGAGCTGGCTGACGTGTTACCGCCCTCACCCCTGGCGGCGGCCTCCTTCGATCTTGTCTACGGGTACTCCGTCTTCTCTCATCTGTCAGAAAAGGCACAAGACGCCTGGCTGTCCGAGTTCAGCCGGATCATGCGACCCGGGGGGATCCTGATGCTCACCACGTGGCCGCGAACGTTCATTGAGCACTGTGCTTGGCTCCGCAAGTCCGAGGGCGCCAAGAAGCTCCCGGCCTCCCACCAAGTCTCGGCGGGAGCCTTTACTGATACAGCGGGGGCGCTGGCTGCATACGACTCTGGCGAATTCACATTCAGCTACCGAAAGCCCGATGACCCGGAGCACTTCGGGGAAGCTTGCGTTCCCGAAAGCTATGCGCGCGCCAATTGGACCGACCGCTTCGAGATCATCGAATACATTGACGACCGAAAACGATGTCCCCAGAACCTCATTGTTGCGCGGAGACGCCGATAGCGAATCGCCGGGGAGGACGTGGTTCTCCTCGCGCGGACTAGCGGGTGTGGAGCGGTCCTTCGTCCGCCCGCCCGCCCGCTGCGATCGGTGAGGCGGGTTCGGAAGAACCCATCGGGGCAGCTTTTCCGAGGCTCGAGGAGACGACTCTTCGGGCGTCCTTCAAGGCCTGGAGATGAGCGCGACCCTTAGGAACCCCAGGTTCGAGATGGTTGCCTTCAGCCCATTCGTTCCAGGCGTTGATGAACACCAGGGGCAGAGCCCCCGGGTCGCTCGCGACTGCGTGCATCTCGGCCGCCACGGCACGCCCGAAGTACCCCGCGTCATTGTCGGTCAGGACGACGGCCCGGCTCCCCCGACGCGGAGTGTTGTCCCACCCGACCAGGACGGTCGGGACGGTGCGGAACCCGAGAGCCGCGCGACGCCCCAACATCTCGCGGTGCGCTTCTCTGTAGTCCCATACGGTCACTGCGGCAGTCGGCCTTCCTGTCCTGATGTTCCTCAGGACCTTGGAAAGCGAAAGGCCGCTATGGCGAACGCCGCTCAGATCTCCGAACTGAGGCTGGAAGTCGACCGTTCCGTCCAGACCGAGCTCAGTCGCGTCGGTATAGGGGCTCCAGCCGTTCATGCCGAGAATGAGCGGGTCGCCGGCGCCACTTCGCAGAGACGCCGTACGCAACTCTGAGGCGAACCTCCCCAGCTCCGGGTGCGCCGTGGGGCGATAGAGAAGAAAGAGTGGCCGGCCGTCGATCCGAATGTATCGGTGGTCGGCGAAAGTCTGCGCCAGCCACGACGCGTGCGCCTTGTCGTCGGCGGCCGAGTACGTCTGCTCCATCAGCACCTCGCCCGCGCCGAGCCACGTGCGTGTCCAAGACTCGTTGGCCCAGCTCAGACAAAAGGGGAAGTTCGGCTCGCCTGAAGCGAGGACCTCGTCGAACGGACGCTCAAGCAGGCGCCGTCCGTTAAACCAGTAGTGCCAATAGCAGAAGCCGCCGATGCCGTATTGGCGCGCCAGTTCCGCTTGGTCTCGTCTGGTCTCCGAGAGCCGCAGATCGTAGAACCCGAGGTCAGCCGGCAGCGAAGGCTGGACGTGCCCGCGGAACTGCGGGCGGGCGCTGGCAACATTCGTCCACTCCGAGAATCCCGGTCCCCACCACTCGTCATTCTCGGGGATGGGGTGGAACTGAGGAAGGTAGAAGGCGAGAAGGGTGGGGACGGTTCCCTCCGTGCCAGGAGTCTCCGCCGCTTGCCTGAACGCCGAGAGAGCCTCCCGCCGGGCTCGCCGCTCCGGCAGACGCTTCACGAGGTGCCGGCCATATCCGAGCGTCCGGGAGAGCAGCCGGCGGAACAGGGAACGCCGATGTTCGGAGTCAGTCATTTCGAATCCTCAGCCATCACCTGAGCGAGCGCGTCACGGTGGGCCTCCAGATAGGCGCGGCCCCAGCGGGCGCCTGGCTCCAGATGGCACCCTTCCGCCCACTCGTTCCAAGCGTTGACGAACAAGAGGGGCGACCCCTCCCGAGCTCGGTCGGCCACCCAGGTCCGGTACTTTCCGGGCGTACTGCCTTGGACCACGATCGCGTTGCGCGTCCTCCTCGGAGAATTGTCCCAACCGGGCGTGACGCAGGGAAAGAGCGGGAAGCCCCGTGTCCGCTCCTCGCGCGGCGCAGCAACTAGGGCGTGATAATCGAAGAGCGTGTAACGAGGTCCGAGGTCGAGCGGGATTCCCATGGCGCGCACGGCCTTGGCAGTCGCGGATCGAATGATCGACGGACGTAGCCTGCGCCAGTCGGGCTGGAACTCGACGGCCGCGTCGAAGCCGATCGATCCGGGATCCCCATGCTCCTTACGTGAGCTGCGGACGGAGCAGAGCAGCACCTCCCCGGCGCCCTCATCCCGGGCGATCTGCCGCCAAAGCGCGCCGGTCCGTCGAGGCTCAGGTAGGGCGAACGCTCGATAGACCAGCAGCACCGCCTTTTCCTGGACCCGCAGATACCTCGGATCCTGCATGACCGATGCGAGCCAAAGGCCGTGTTCGGCATCGTCCTTGGCGCTGTAGGTCTGCTTGACGAGCACCTCTCCCGACCCCGACCACTGTCGAGTCCAGTCCTCATTTGCCCAGGAGATACAGAAGGGGATCTGAGGTGTTCCGCTCTCGAGAACCTGGTTCAATGGCCCTTCGAGGAGTCGTCGGCCAGAGAACCAGTAATGGTGGTAGCAAAATGCGTCGATCCCATGGAGGAGGTCGAGCTCGGACTGAGCCAGACGGGCCGACTCGTCGAGCAGGTCGTAGCAGCCGAGCTCGCCAGGAAAGTCAGGCTGCTCATGTCCCGGAAAGAGGGGCCTGGCCTTCGAAACGTTGTACCAGTCGGTGAAGCCTTCCCCCCACCACAGGTCGTTCTCTGGGATCCGGTGGTACTGCGGAAGATAGAACGCGACCGTGCGCGTCGAAAGCGACATCGTCAGCCCCGCGCCACGGACCGAAGCGTGCGACCGAGCGTGCGCAGGTCGATGCCGGGACCCTGATGTCGCAGGTAGTAGAGGTCGTACTGCAGCTTCTCGATGGCTCCTTGCTCATCGCCGGAGTATCCGTACTTGACTTGCGCCCATCCCGTGAGCCCCGGCCTAACTAGATGACGCAGGTCGTAGAAGGGGACCTTTTCGCGAAGCTCTTCGACATAGCCCGGTTGCTCCGGCCTCGGACCGATGAGTGACAGATCGCCTCGCAACATGTTCACGATTTGAGGCAGTTCGTCGAGGTGCGTGCGGCGCAATATGCCGCCGAAACTCGTGATCCGCGGGTCGTTGGTGCCTGCCCACGTAGTCGAGTCGCTGGCGGGCCGCATCGTGCGGAACTTGTAAATGATGAACGTGCCGCCGCCGCGACCCACGCGCCCCTGCCGATAGAAGAGTGGCCCGCGGTTGGCGATGAGGTTTCCGAAGTACACGAGCGGGACGAGCGCGGTAAGTGGAACGATCGCCAGGATCGCGACGATCAAATCGAGGACTCGGCGCACCCGCGCGTACCTGGCGCGGTGTAGCTCACCAATGTCGAACATCATCGATACCCGCTCGAGTTCCGACACCGGAAGCTTCCCCAGCCACTCCTCGTAGAAGAGAGTGAGTGTCCTGATCCGTAGCCCGCGGCCGTGAAGAACGGCAGCCTGGTCAACCATTTGCGGGTCGGCCATTGCAGCCCGATCCAGGACCACAACGTTGGCTTGGCTCACCTCTGCGGCTTTCGCGAGCGAGCCCCCCGGCTCGATGACCGCGGCGATCACGCACGGTCGTTCCGGCACGGTCGTCATGTCGCGGCGCATCGCGGCTATCTCTTGTGGCCCGGCGGCGACCACCACCCGGTCCCTCTCCTCCTCCCGGCGCCATCCGCCGCGCGAAAGGCCCGCGGCCAATGTGTAGACGGGGACGACGAGCAGCGCCGCCCCTGCGACGACGTATCGGGGGAGCAGAAGAGATCCGTAGAGGATCTGAAGCGCCGACATCCCGAGAGCGGCAGCGGCCACCGCGGCCGCGCTCGCCAGTGCGGCGCCCCGCGCAGTCCGGGGGACGTCTGGGATACCGACGGCGTATGCGGCACCGGAAAGCAGCACCGCGTACCCCAGGAGCCACCCGAATCGGAATGTGCCGGTGAACGGATAGTGGCCGATGTATGTGGCGTGAACGAAGCCAAGGCTGAGGACCCCGACCAGCGTCGCCGCGTGGGCGATGAAAACTGCCCCCCGGCGCATGAAAGACCAGCGTAGGGATGCGGGGAACTTAGGGTGGCCACCCGTAGTGTCGGGGCGATGTTGGTTCTGGCGTTGGGGACCGGTCTCCTCGGCCTCATTGTGGGATCGTTCCTGAACGTCGTGATCCACAGATTCCCGCGGCACGAGTCGATCATTCGGCCGCGGAGCCGCTGCCCGGAGTGCGAAACGGAGATCAGCTCGCGCGACAACGTGCCTGTGCTCTCCTGGCTACTACTTCGCGGACGGTGCCGCCACTGCAACAACCGGATATCAGCGCGGTACCCGGCCATCGAGATGCTCACGGCGCTGATGTTCGTGTGCGCTGCCCTGCGGTTCGGTCCGTCGATGGAGCTGGCGGCCTTTAGCATCCTGTTCGCAAGCCTGATAGCGGTGGCCGCGATCGACATCGAACTCCGGCTGGTCCCGAAACGCATCGTCTGGCCCACGTTCGCCGCGGCGGGGCTGCTGTTCACTGCGTCAGCGGTGATCCAGGGGGAGCCCCGCCGGCTGGTCGATACGGTCGGCGGATCGGTTGGGGCCTTCGCCGTCCTTTTCACGATCCATCTGATATCGCCCAGAGGCATGGGATTCGGCGACGTTCGACTAGCGGCCTTGCTCGGTCTATTCCTCGGCTGGCTCGGACCAGCCCATGTCGGCCTCGGGCTCTTCGCGGGCTTCGTTTTCGGCGGGATCGGAGGCTTGGCCGCGCTGGCGCTGGGCCGATCCCGCCGCTCAGCCCTGCCCTTCGCCCCCTTCTTGGCCCTGGGTACCGCCACCGCCGTGCTCGTAGGGCAACCCATCCTCGATTGGTACCTCCGCCGCGGCTAAGAACACGAGTGCCTACCAAAGTGGGCCCTGTGATTATTGTTGAGGTTGTTGCCTCTGTGACTAAAGTGTCCTAGAGTGACCACTGGGCCGGGTTGGGAGACCCACCGAACCGAGGGAGAGGGTGCAGACCGACCAGCGACTGTTGACCGTGGCCGAAGTGGCTACGGCGCTGCGCGTCTCGAACATGACGGTTTACCGACTCATTCGCACCGGCGCGCTCCCGTCCACGCGGGTGGGGCGCGGTTACCGGATCTGGGAGGACGCGGTCGACGCGTACCTCGGTCGAGCCGCGACCGTCGCAGGTAAGGGCTGATGGCACGCGTCACCGGTCTCGACATCGGGACCTTCGGTGTTCGGGCCGCGGAAGTGGAGACCGGCTCGGCGACTCCCAAGCTCACGCGCTTTGGTCAGGTAGCGCTGCCTAGCGGGGCGGTCTCGGAGGGCATGGTCGCGGATGCCGAAGCCGTGGGTGCTGCTATCCGGCGCCTTTGGCGCGAGGGCGGGTTCCGCGCCAAGAGCGTCGTCATAGGCGTGGCGAACCAAGGCGTCATAGTCCGGCCCGCGGAGATGGCGCGTATGTCCGCCGCGGACCTCGCGCAAGCCATTCAGTTCGAGGCAGAAGAACTCATTCCCATTCCGGTGGACGAGGCGTTGCTCGACTTTCAGATTCTCGACGATTTTGTGAGCCCGGAAGGCGATCCGCGGATGCGGATTCTCCTCGCCGCCGCGCAACGGGACATGGTCCGGGACTTTCTGGCTGCGGCAGAGCGAGGCGGCGTAGACGCCCAGGCCATCGACCCCATACCGTTCGCGCTGGTGCGCGCCCTAGCGCCCACGGCTGCCGACACGGCCCTCGGCGACGGCGCGGCTGACGCGATAGTGAGCCTGGGCGGTGGGGTCACCACCATGGTCGCCCATCAGTCGGGCGTGCCCACTTTTGCCCGTATCCAGTTGTCCGGCGGGGACCAGATCACGGAGGCCATATCGCGGGAGCTGGGTATCGAACCGGATGCCGCCGAGGACTTGAAGCGTCGCGTCGGTCGCGCGCCGGCAGGCAGCGGAACCGACTCTGTCGAGGAGGCAGCAGCGGCGCGCATCGTCGCCACCCGGGTCGCTGACATGGCGGACGAGATCCGGAACTCGCTCGAGTTCTACTCCGGACAGGCAGATGCCCCCCCGCTACGCCGGGTTCTGCTGACCGGTGGAGCGGCGCGCACCGCGGGTCTGCTCGAGCGCCTCCAGCAGAACATGTTCATTCCGGTGGAGATGGGCCGACCGCTGTCGGCAGTCGAGATCGGCGACGTGGGGATCGATCCGGACCGGCTGGCCGAGGCGGAACCGCTTCTGGCGGTCGCGATCGGACTGGCCCTGGCGGGAGCGCCCGTCGGCAAGGGGGAGCGGCGCATCTCCTTGCTACCCCGCGAAGTCACCATTCGACGCGAGCAGCACCGCCAAGCCGTCCTCGTCACCTCCGCGGTGAGCGCTCTCGCCGTTTTGTTGCTCCTCTTCTGGGTACTCGCCGGATCCCGCCTCGCGGAAGAGCGCGAGAGCGCTGAACGTGCCGAGGAGCGTGCTGCCCAGCTCGAACTGCAGGCCGCTGCGCTGCGGGACATAACCGCGTTGGACGCAGAACTCGACACTCGGGCCGCGGCCATTCAGATGGCACTTGCTGGAGATATCGCTTGGACGCGCTTCATTCAGGAAATAGCGACTGTCATGCCGGGCGACGTGTGGCTGACCAACTTCACGGGGGCGAGGGGCGAAGTGGTACCGGTTGAGGGCGCCGCACCCACGCTTGGTTCGGTCAACTTCTCTGTCATGGGCTTCGACCACACATCGACGGCCCGCTGGATCATGCGGCTGGGTGGGCTTCCGTCTCTGTCGGGTCTGTGGGTCCCGAGTTCGAACAAGACGATCGGGCCGCCGACAACCGTGACGTTCTCATCCTCCGCCCAGCTGACTCCCGCCGCAGGTTCCGGACGTGACGCCGAATTCGCCCCGGAGCGGAACCCATGAACCGGCGCGCCCTCCTCTTCGGTGCCATTGGCTCAGTTCTGTTGCTCTTGCTGTGGTACTTCATGCTTTGGAATCCCCGGCAGGCCGAGATCCAGGCGGCTCAGGCACGAACGGAGGCCGCCGAGGCGCAGGCAGCAACACTCGAGGGGGAAATTCAGCGCCTACAAGAAGCTCAGCGCGATGAACCCCTCAAGCAGGCGCGACGAGGCGAACTGCAAGCGGCCGCACCCGACGATCCGGCTCTCGGGCAGTTCATCCTGGACGTCAACTCAGCGGCGAACGCATCGGGAATCGATTTCATGACCATCTCCCAGACGCCCCCCACGCCGTCCGAGACGGGGGGACTGTCGACGATCACTTTGAATTTCTCCATCGCGGGGGGGTACTTCCAAGTGCTCGACTTCATGAACCGACTCACCGACTTGCCCCGGCTTGTCGTGATCGACTCGGTCGGGCTGTCCCCAGGAGAGTCCGGGCGGGTGAGTGCTTCGCTGGGTACTCGCATGTTCACGACCGCTACCGGCATCGACGCGCCCACCACCACGACAACCGCTCCGGCCGCCACCACGACGACCGCCCCAGCCACCCCAGCCGGAGCACCCGGGGCCACTGTCACGACCTCAGGCGGTCGCCCCCCCGTGACGACCCAGGCGCCGCAATGACCGACCCGATCACTCCCACCGACGCGGCTCCGCTTGACGCCCCGGCCCGGGGCCGACTGGCTCTGCCTGAGGATCCGAACCGCCGGGCACTCACGTTGGGTGCAGTCGTACTGGCTGTCTTGCTGCTCCTCTTCCTCGCCTCGCGCATTCTCCTCGGGGGAGGCGAAGAGGACCCAGCTGACGAGACGGCGGCACCGGCGCCCGCCGGCGAGACCACAACAACGACCAGCGAGCTGGGCCTCGACGGCGGCGGCCTTGCGCCTGCCGAGAGCTTCGAGGTTTTCTCGACGAAGAACCCGTTCACTCCGCTGATCAATCCGCCGTCCGGGGGAGGAGGCGCGGCCACCGGCGGCGGTACGACTTCAGGCGGCGGTACGACCGGCGGAGCGACGACCCCCACGACGATCGGGAGCGGGGGGAGCACCCAAACCACGATTCGAGGCGGGTCGGGCGGGTCTGGCGGATCGGCGGGGACCACCACGACCGAGCCCGGAAGCGGCTCGTCTGGGGGGAGCGCCAACGAGCCTCGCCGGCAACAGCGGGTAGCCCTCCTGGACGTCCTGCGCCGCCAGGGCCGGCTCGTCGCCCAGATCCGGGTCAACGACACCGTCTACACCGTGGGAGCGGGCGAGATCTTCGCCGACAACTACCGGGTGCTGTCCATCGATGAGGCCAACGAGTGCGGCCGTTTCATATTCGGAGACGAGCAGTTCCGCTTGTGCCGGGGTGAGGAAACGCTCAAATAGCCACTCGGTACCCTAAAGGACGTGTGTTTGAGTGACGATATGGGACGAGTGAGGTCTGGTCTGGCACGCCTGCGCCGCCGTTCCGGGGGCGATCTGCCGTTCGCCGACGACGGATTCACGCTGATCGAGATGATGGTGGCCATCAGCATTCTCGCGGTGACCATGATCGCCATCGCCTACGGGCTCTTTGGCGGGATGAGCGTCATGCAGGTAGCGCGTCACAAGACCACGATGCTCGAGTTGGCCAACGCCGAGGCAGAGAAATTGCGGGCCCTCACGTATACCGACGCCGGAGTCAACGTCAACGACCCGAGCATCGCGACCGCCTATCCGTCGGTTGCGGGTATACCTAAATTTGGCGGCCGCGAGGCCGTCATAATCGACCCGGCCTCGCCAAGCACACCTCCGGCCGTCGAAGTCGTGACAACGACCACTGCCTCCAATCGCCCCACGCCGTACACCATCCGACGGTGGGTTACTTGGACCGATCCCGCCGCCGGGGCTGAGAAGCGCTTCAAGCGGGTCGACGTCCGCATCGAATGGCAGGAGGCGGGCGGTGCCTCCAGACAGGTCGACTACAGCACTCTGTACTACCCCGGCAACCTGGGGAGGGTTGTTACACCGCCGCCGACGGCAGCCTTCACCGCCGCACCCACCGCAGGATTTGTGAACCTTTCGTCCTTCAACTTCGTCGCGGCAGCCACCGACCCCGCCGGCCTGGCGCTGTTCTACGCCTGGGACTTCGGCGACGGCAGTACGGGCACCGGCGAGACGGCATCCCACACATATGCCACCGTGGGCCGCAAGACGGTCGCCCTGGTAGTCACGAACAGTGCCGGGGTTGCGTCGACCCCTGTCACCCAGAACGTCCTGGTCGGTACCGCACCCGGGTGCCCCTGCCCGCCGGGCAATATCGCGCCGGTCGCCGCCTTCACCGCTACCCCGACGAGTGGCCCGGGTCCACTGAGCGTGGGCTTTGACGCATCGACCTCCACCGACGCGAACGGCGATCCGCTGACCTTCGAGTGGGTGTGGGGGGACGGGTCCCCGAACGGATCGGGAGTTTCCGCCGGTCACATCTACAACACCCTCGGCACCTACATGGTGACCCTGAGTGTTAGAGATCCCGCCGGTTTTTTGTCTTCCGCCTCAACAAGCATCAGCGTCACATCCTCGAGCTGTAGGTTCACCGCGGCCTTCTTCAAGAACCCGGGGAGCAACGCGGTGAGCAATGAGATAGACACCCGCGGTAATAGCGACAGGCCGACGAGCAACCAGTTCGAGTTCACGGCCACCACCAGTGCGGTGTGCACCGGCGTCACAGCCCGTTTGCCTACTCAAACCGGGTCATTCAATGTCACGCTGACTCTGGCGACCTCAGACCTCGCCATCAAAACCTGGTCGCTCCTTACCACCAACAGCTCGAAATACAACAAGGGAGATGCTCAGAGCGGGACGTTCACTGCAACTGCGCCCGCTCCGGCTGCGGCCGTCAACTTCACGATCGCCTTCCGTGTCTTCTGACCCGATGCTCTGGCGCGATCGGCGGAATCGGGGTGAGGATGGGTTCACGCTCCTGGAGCTGCTGATAGTCATGGCTCTCCTGAGCGTGGTCCTCTCGCTGGCAGCCGCAGGGTTGTTCAGCATCAACGACGCCACTCGCTCCAGCGAGGAAAAAAGCTTCTCTGACACGAAACTTCGACAGGTGGTGGAGGAGTTGGCCCGCGCTATCCGCGCCTCCAATCCGATCGACGTCCAGACCACCCCCCAGCCGTGTCCCGTCGTGACACCGCCCTGCCCTCAAGCGCCGGGCAGCTTGTACGACACGCAGATATCTTTCGAGGTCTACTGCACGCCTGTGGGCGGAACCTGTACCTCACGCAACCTGCGGCAGCTGGTGTACCGCGTAGTGTCGAACCGGCTGGAGGTGGCCCAAGGCGGCGGTGCCTTCCGCATGATCCTCGGGCCTGACGGCACCAGCTCCTTGCCGATCGCGGCTCAACAGTTCGCCATCGTCAATACGGCTTCGGAGCCGGTTTTCACCTACCTCCGCGACGACGGGACCCCCCTAGCGACCGGAGGTGCCTCTCCGGCACCGCCTGAAAGGTTTCGGGACTGCACCCAAGCAGTGCGGATCCACCTTCGGATGATTACCGAGCCCGACAACACGCGAGCGCCAGCCGACCTGACGACCACAGTGACACTACGAAACTTCAATGAGGTGACCGGATGTTGATTCACCGGATTGTTCGCTCGATGCGCGCCCGTCGCGGCGACCATGGAGACGAGCACGGAAGCATCATCATCGTGATCATCATCATCGTCATCCTTTCGGTGGCGGTGGCGACGCTTTTCAACTCGGTACAAGGGAACCTGAAGGCCAGCCGGACTGATCAGGACCGGACGGCCGCCTTCCAGCGGGCCAACGGCGGGATCGACCATGCCCTCTTTCGCTTCGATCGCTCCGGCGGTCTTCTGGGCAATGCGACCTCACCGTTGCCCGGAGTTACCTCCGGAACCTATGTGCCGACCGTCGTCGCCGGGAAGCTCACCGGGTTCACCGAGACCGTGACTGTCGACGGCGGTACGTACACGCTGACTGCGACCGCGCAACCGGCCGGACAGACGACGAAATATCTCGTCCAATCCGTGGGGGTCGATCGGTCTGGCCGACGCAGACAGGCGGTGGCCACCATCGCCGCTAATCCACTCTTCCTCAACGGGTTTCTTACCATCCTGGACTTCACCCTGACCGGAAATCAGGACACGCCGATTGCCTACAACTCCGCGATCAACCCTTGTCCATGGAGCAGCGCGCCGTGCGTGGCGCCCTACTCGGAGATCACCACGTTTCCAATCGCTGGCTCCCTCGGGACCAACGGGGTGATCGATGGCGCCACCGCGACAATCAGGACGTTTGTGGGTCGTTGGGGCAGCTTCAATATGTACGGGCGGGCCACCCAGGCGGCGGCCGACGACGCCTGCGCCACCGGGCGGTGCACGGCCGAGGGTGGCACGGTCAGGCCTTTCACCGACCAGTACAAAATCGAGATGCCTGCCATCCCTTCCGCAGCGTCCGGCTGCCCGAATGGAGGCAATATCGGCTCGTTCTATAGCTTCCCGGTCATACAGCCCGGCAACTACACCTGTCCCGCCATCAACTTCCAGGGCACCGTCGACATAGGGACGGCCGGCAACGGGACGGGGCTGGTCAGGATCTGGCCCACCTCTCGCCTCCGCTTCGGTGCCGGCAGCGTGGTGAACCGGCTGGCGGTGCCCGCCAAGCTGCAGATCTACTACCCGGAGCCCTCCGATCCGTCAGCCAACGACAGCACGATCTGCGACGCGCAGGTCTGGGCTCTGCTCTACACACCAGGTCTGGATATCGCCTGCGACGGTTCCCACCAGCCCGCCATATACGGAGCGGTCGTGGCCCGCCTGCACGCCGGCACCGGTAACCACTTCGACTTCCACTGGGACATCGACTCGGTAAACGCGGTGAATAACGGCAAGTTCCGGGTGATCAACTGGCGGGAGTGCCCGGTCGATACCGTCTGCTGATTCCGGCACTAGGTCCAGCCGCCATAGCCTGAACCGGTGCTGCGCTTCCTGACTGCGGGGGAGTCGCACGGGCAGGCCCTGGTCACGATTGTCGAGGGGATGCCGGCTGGGCTGTCGATCACGGTTGAGGAAATCGCCGAGGAGCTGGCCCGGCGGCGGCTGGGTTACGGACGTGGGCCGCGGATGCGGCTGGAGCGCGACGAGGTCACGATCCTGGCCGGGGTTCGTCACGGGCTGACCCTCGGGTCGCCGGTGGCGGTGCAGATCAGCAACACCGAGTGGCCCAAGTGGGAGACCGAGATGTCGGCCGCGCCGGGGGCCACTGCGAAGCCGCTCACCGCGCCGCGCCCCGGGCATGCCGATCTGGCCGGCATGCAGAAATACGGCTTCAACGATGCCCGCAACGTGCTGGAGCGCGCTTCGGCTCGGGAGACGGCTGCTCGATCGGTAGCCGGCGTTCTGGCCAAGGTGCTCCTGGCTCAGATCGAGGTAGCCGTCTTCTCCCACGTGGTCGCCATCGGACCGGTGGAATCGAAGCGGTCGGAGCGGCCGACACCACAGGACCTCGTGACGATCGACGCCTCGCCTGTGCGCTGCTTCGACCCCCAGGCCGAGACGGACATGATTCGCGAGATCGAAGCCGCCGGCCCCGCGGGGGACTCGCTCGGCGGGATCGCGGAGGTCATCGCCACCAACGTGCCCGTGGGTCTCGGCAGTCACGTGCACTGGGATCGCAAACTGGACTCCCGTCTCGCGGCCGCGCTGATGTCGATCCAGGCGGTCAAGGGAGTCGAGATCGGCGACGGCTTCGAGTCGGCCACTCGTCGCGGTTCGGAAGCCCACGATGCCATCACCTGGAACTCCGGCGACGGCTACCAGCGCGCCACCGACCGCGCCGGCGGGATCGAAGGGGGCATGTCGATCGGTGGCTCGATCCGGGCTCGCGTCGCCATGAAACCCCTCGCCACGTTGCGCCGGCCCGCCATCGCGACCGTGGACACGGTCACCAAGGAGGAAGCCAAGTCGTTCGTGGAGCGCACCGACGTGACTGCGGTTCCTGCCATGGGTGTCGTGGCCGAGGCCATGGTCGCCTACGTCCTGGCCGACGAAGCGCTGCGCAAATTCGGAGGTGACTCGGTGGAGGAGTTCACCCGCAACCACCGGGCGTTCGTGGACTCCCTTTGTGGGTGAGCACGTGCTGCTGATCGGGATGATGGGGGCGGGCAAGACGACCGTCGGGGCGCTGCTCGCCAACAAGCTCAACCGGGCCTACATCGACAACGACGCCCAGGTCGAGCACCTCACCGGCAAGACCGTGGCCGAGATCTGGCGCGACGGGGGAGAGGAAGAGTTCCGCCGCCACGAGTCGGCGGCGCTGCGAGCCGCCATCCAATCGTCAGCGCCGTCCGTCATCGCGGTGGCCGGTGGTGCGGTGCTCGATGCGGTCAACCGGAAGCAGATAGCCGAAGCCGGCACCGTGGTGTGGCTGCGCGCTGAGATCGAAACCCTCGCCCGGAGGTTGCGTAACGACGATGACGACCACCGACCCCTTCTGTCCGGTCCGATCGGGCTGGAGGATGTGCTCCAGCGACTGGCCGACGAACGGCGTCCGCTCTACACCGAGCTGGCGGACGCCGTTGTGGATGTGGACGGCCTGACCCTCGAAGAGGTCAAGGAGCGGGTGCTGACCGCCCTTGACTCCTGATGACCCAGAACGCCCGATGATCCGGGTCTCCGTTGGCCTCGGCAGCCGTGGCTACGACGTCTCCATCGGCGACGGAGCGCTCGAAGGGCTCAAGGAATCCGTGGCCGGACTTGGAGCCTCCCGGGCGGTGGTCGTCACCCAAGCCGGCATTGGCCACGAAGTCGATTCAGGCCTCGACCAAGAAGTCCTGATGATGGGCTCGGGCGAGGAGGCCAAGTCCCTGGACACGGTCGAGGAGCTTTGCCGCGGATTTGCCCGCGCACGCCTGACGCGCCACGACGTGGTGATTGCCCTCGGCGGGGGAGTGGTCACCGACACCGCCGGGTTCGCGGCGGCCAGCTATCACCGCGGCACGCCGGTGATCCACGTGCCGACGACGCTGCTCGCCCAGGTGGATGCGGCGATCGGCGGCAAGACCGGGGTGAACATCCCCGAAGGCAAGAACCTGGTCGGCGCCTTCTGGCAACCTGCGGCCGTGATCTGCGACAGCACACTGCTCTCCACCCTCCCGGAGCGGGAGTGGAAGAGCGGGCGCGGCGAAGTGGTGAAGTGTGAGCTCCTCGGTGCGCCCGTCACCGCGAGCTCATCGGCCGAGGACATGGTCGCCGGATGCGTCCGCCTGAAGGCCGAGATCGTGGCGGCAGACGAACGCGAGACCGTGGGACGACGTGATCTCCTCAACTACGGCCACACGCTTGCTCACGCGCTAGAGACGGTCAGCCGTTACGACCTGCGCCACGGCGAAGCGGTGGCCATCGGCCTGGCTTTTGCGGCTTCGCTGGCCCGGCGCCTCGGGCGGATCGACGAAGCGCGCCAGGCCGAGATCATCTCCACGGTCGCGGGCTACGGCTTGCCCGTCGAGCCGCCGGCGGACCTGGATGCAGAAGCGACCTTGGAACTGATGCGGCGGGACAAGAAGTCGCGAGACGGAATGCGGTTCGTCCTCGACGGCCCCGACGGCGTAGTTCCCGTCGCGGTATCGGACGAGGCGGTGGGCGCCGCCCTCGACGAATTCGTCAGGCTGGACCGGTGAAGACCGTCCTGCTCCTGTCAGGCCCGAACCTGTCGCTCACCGGACAGCGGCAACCCGAGATCTACGGGACCAACACCATGGCCGACATCGTCGAGCTGGCCCGCAAGGCGGCCGCCGACGTCGGTTGGCAGGTCGAACACCTCAGCGCGGAGTCCGAGGGTCCCCTCGTCGAAGCCATTCACGCCGCCCGCGGCCGCGTCAACGCCGTCGTCATCAATCCCGGCGCCCTGACCCACTACGCCTGGGCTCTGGCCGACGCGCTCGCCGCCTTCGAGGGGCCGGTCGTCGAGGTGCACCTCAGCCAACCCGCGGGGCGTGAACCTTGGCGTCGCGTCTCGGTCGTCGCCCCAGTCGCCGCCGCCTCCATTTCCGGCCTTGGGGCGGCCGGCTACGAAACCGCGGTCCTCGCTGTGGCAAGAATGTCCTGATGGCCGCCGTTTCCACCAACGATCTCAAGAACGGGATGGCTCTCAGCCTCCCCGACGGGCTCTTCACGGTCGTGGAGTTTCAGCACGTCAAGCCGGGCAAGGGCGGCGCCTTCGTCCGTACCAAGGTCAAGAACGTCCGCACCGGCGCGGTGATCGAGCGCACCTACCGAGCCGATGAACGCCTCGAGCAGGCGCACATCGACAAGCGGGAGATGCAGTTCCTCTACCGCGACGGCGACGACTACGTCTTCATGGACAACGCGACTTACGACCAGATGCACGTCGGCCCCACCTCGCTGGGAGGCTCGGCCGACTACCTCAAAGAGGGCGACGCGGCCGTCATCCAGATGCATGGCACAGAGATCGTGGGGATCGACCTGCCCGCCTCGGTCGAGCTGACAGTCGCCGAAACGGAGCCGGGCTTGCAAGGCGACCGCGTTTCCGGGGCGCGCAAGCCGGCGACCCTCGAGACCGGGTTGGTCGTGCAGGTGCCGCTCTTCGTCAACCAGGGCGATCGCATCAAGGTCGACACTCGCTCCGGTGAGTACCTGACCCGCGCTTGAGTCGGAGGTGACCATCAGCAGCGCGGCGGTGCACGCGAATCGCGAAGGCCGTGAGCGGGCCATCAGCCTTCTCTACGAGGCCGAGTCGAGGGGCGCCGATCCGGCCGAACTCCTCGACGACCAAGTGGTGTCCTCGGAGTTCGC
>Ga0136633_1001253_pt1 | contig 18935 bp, 19 predicted proteins | sample AntDrymeUQ832206_2_FD_105494 | JGI IMG/M metagenome (GOLD analysis project Ga0136633, IMG submission 105494) | Polar desert sand microbial communities from Dry Valleys, Antarctica - metaG UQ83 (22.06) | ecosystem: Environmental > Terrestrial > Soil > Desert | place: Antarctica: Dry Valley...
GACCTCGTGAGGTGACCGGCTGCTAGTGGTCTAAGCCTCGATTTCGGGTTCTGGCCATTGGTTTGGGCCACGGGCAGAATCCACACCGGTTCACCGTCGTCCTCGTCCCGGATTTGGTCCACCGGGCTCATCTAGAGACAGCGAGTGGCGGCCGCAGGCCAAAAACAGAAAACCGGCGCAGGATTTCCCCTGCGCCGGTTTTCTTTTGCCCTGCGGCGGCACGGTGGTCACGCGGGAACCGCTCCCATTAGCGACATTCTCCGGGGGACCGGGGCAGCTCGGGCGGCCCCCAATGTGGGCCGGATCACGAGCTCAGCAGCTCCTCGAAGGCCGCTTCGTCGAGGACCTCGGTGCCGAGGCTATCGGCCTTGTCCAGCTTCGAGCCCGGAGACTCCCCGGCGACCACGAAATCGGTCTTCTTACTCACGCTCGAGGTCACCTTGCCGCCGCGGCTCTCGATCGCAGCCTGCGCCTCCTGTCGCGAGTAACGCTTGAGCGAGCCGGTGAGCACGAAGGTCTTTCCCCCGAGCGGCCCGCTCCTGTCCCTGCGCTCACCCGTGGTGTTGACGCCCGCCCGACGCAGCTTGTCGAGGACTTCGATATTGCGTTCCTGGGCGAAGAAGCTGATGACCGAGCGAGCGATGACCGGCCCTATCCCTTCCATCGCCAGCAAGTCCTCGTAGCTCATCTCCTGGAGGCGCTCCAGTGAACCCGCCTCGGCGGCGAGCTCCTCGGCCGCCGCGGTGCCCACATGGAAGATACTCAGAGCTATGAGGAGATTCGCCAGCGGCCTCTTCTTGGACTTCTCGATTCCCTCCACCAGGTTCGACGCCGACTTGTCCGCGAAGCCCTCCAGCTCGAGGAGCTGATCCTTAGTCAGTGAGTAGATGTCGCCCGGGTCTTTGAGAAACCCCTTGGTGATGAGCGCGTAGAGCGTCTGGTAGCCGAGGCCCTCGATATCCATCCCGCCACGGGCCACGAAGTGAAAGATGCGCTCTATCCGCTGCGACGGACAATCGATCCCGACGCAGCGGGCCACCGACTCGCCCTCAGGCCGCACGATGTCGGACCCACACGAGGGGCAGGTCTTCGGCATCGCGAAGAGCCGCTCGGCCCCCGTACGCAGTGACGGAACCGGCCCCACCACCTCGGGAATCACATCGCCGGCGCGGCGCACGATTACCGTGTCGCCGATCCGCACGTCCTTGCGGGCGACCTCGTCCTCGTTGTGCAAGGTCGCAGTCGAGACGGTCACGCCCCCCACGAAGACCGGTTCGAGCCGGGCAAAGGGAGTTGCCGCCCCGGTCCGTCCGATGTGAACCTGGATGTCGTTGAGGCGCGTGGTGCGCTCCTCCGGCGGAAACTTGTAGGCGATCGCCCAGCGAGGCGCCTTGGAGGTGAACCCCAGCTCGTCCTGCTGCGCGATCGAGTCCACCTTCGTGACGATCCCGTCGATCTCGTAATCGACGTCGTGGCGATGCTCCGCCCAGTGTGAGCACAAGCGGTAGACCTCATCGAGATCGGCGAGCCGCCTGTTTTCCGGGTTGGTCCTGAGCCCCCAGCCACGCACCGCCTCGAGAGCCTCCCAATGAGTGCGAAAGCGAATGCCCTCGGCGCGCCCCACGCCATGGACGATCAGCGCCAGGTTCCTCTGAGCTGTGATCTTGGGGTCTTTTTGCCGAAGTGAGCCGGCGGCGGCGTTTCGGGGGTTGGAGAAAAGGCGCTCGCCGCGCTCCTCGAGGCCCTGATTCACCTTGGCGAAATCCCGCAGCGGTATGTAGACCTCACCTCTGACTTCGAGCACCGGAGGCGGCTCGCCACGGAGCCGCAGGGGGATGGACGCGATCGTCTTGAGGTTCGAGGTGATGTCCTCGCCCGTGCGCCCGTCGCCCCGAGTTGCGCCGGTGTCGAAACGGCCGTCCCGATAGAGGAGGTTGACGGCCACGCCGTCCATCTTGAGCTCTGTGACATAGGAGTCCGGCACTCCGATGCCCTTCTCGATGCGCGCCCCCCACGCGAGCAGCTCCTCCAAGGAGAAGCAGTTGTCCAGCGACATCATCCTCGTGAGGTGCTCGACGGGGGCGAACAGGCCCGAGGGCGGAGCGCCGATGCGTTGCGTGGGGGACTGGGGGACGACCAGCGAGGGGTAGGCCTCCTCGAGAGCAATGAGTTCCCCCATGAGCGCGTCGTACTCGGCGTCGGCTACCTCCGGATCATCGAGGACGTGGTAGCGGTAGGAGTGGTGGTCGATCTCCTTGCGAAGCTCTTCGGCGCGGCGCGCGGCGGTGCGGCCTCTTGAGTCGCTCATGTACTTATTGTCTCAGCACACAGTGCGGGGGAGAGGTGACCGCTGAACCCCGACGCGCAGAGGGAGCCCCTTTGGGCTCCCTCTGCGACGAGCCAACCTCGACTCGTACCCCCACCTCTGATCCCCCACCTTCTGATGCCGCCTTGAGGTGATGTTTGAAGACTAGGGGAAGAACCTGGCAGGGCCAATACGCAAAGCTACCGATCACGGCCCGCGAGAAGCATGATGCGGCGCCTCGTGAAGACCCAGTCGTCGCCGTCACGCTCGAAGCCCTTGCCCGTCTCGTGTCCCCGGGCCGCGATGAACGCTCGCACCTCGGCGATGCGCTCCTCGGGGAACTCGCCCGGCCACATCCACTCGGAAAAGCGGGTCTGTTGGGACACGATGCGCTCATCGAGGATTCGAAGGCCGGCGGCGAGCACGATGGTGCGAAAAGCCGACGCGGGACGGCTGGCCGCATGGCTCGGATCTCGCAGAACCTCTAACTCGTAGAGAGCCTGGGCCTGCTCGTAGCGCTCGGGCGCGAGTTGATCCACGATCAGCACTCGTCCCGAGTCCTTCGCCACGCGCCTCATCTCCAGCAGGACGGGGACGGGCTTACTGATGTGATGCAGAGCCTGAGCCGTACAGGCGAGGTCGACGGAACGGTCCCGCAGCGGAAGGCGGGCGCCGTCTGAGGCAACGGCTTCGAGGCCGGAGTGTCTGCGCCGGCCCACCTGCAGCATCCCGGGAGTCAGATCGAGCGCAACCCGAAACCCCGCGACGTCCTCGAAGAGAGCGAGAAAGTTGCCGGTGCCCGCTCCTACCTCCACCACGATCTCGCCCGGCTCGAGCCGAGAGAACTCCACGACCCCAAGGGCATCGAAGCGGTGTGCGGTGCGTTCGGCGAAACCCTTTGCGGCGCGCTCGAACTCATCCTGGACGAGGCGGTTGTGCCGCTCACCTCGCCCGCTCACGCCGCCTCCGTGGACGCGACGATTCCACCTCCCACGAGCTCGTCGGGGTCCGCCACCGAGTAGAGGGCCGCCGACTGGCCCGGCGCAACGGCTTCGACCACCCGCTCGAAGAGAAGCTGCGCGGCTCCCTCCGCGCCGGTGGTCACACGCGCAGGCGTGACGTCCCCGTGAGCCCGGTGCTGGACCAGCACGCGCTCGCCCGGCCCCGGAACGGGCCCCACGAAACTGACCTCCTCGAGACGAGCCGAGGCGATCTCGAGATCCTTCCGCTCCCCTACTACGATTCGATTCGACGAGGCATCGATCGAGCTCACGTACACCGGCCGCCCCAGCGCCACGCCGAGGCCCTTTCTCTGTCCCACGGTGTAGCGACCAAAGCCGTGATGCTCGCCCACCACACGGCCGCGCTCATCCACCACCGCCCCCCGGTGCGACGCCTCTGAAACGTGCTCGGAGATGTAGCCTCCGAGATCGCCTCCTCTAACGAAGCAGATCTCCTGAGAGTCGGGCTTGGTCGCAGTTCTGAGCCCCAGGCGAGCGGCCAGCGCACGCGTCTCCTTCTTGTTCATGCCACCCACCGGGAACCGGCAGCGGGCGAGGGGCTCTTGAGTCAGCATCCACAGCACGTACGACTGATCCTTCTTGCCGTCCACTCCGCGCAGCAGCCGGGCACGGCCGCCATCGGTTCGGACGCGTGCGTAGTGCCCGGTAACGAGGACGTCCGCGCCCATGACCTCGGCCCGCTCGAGCAGGGCGTCGAACTTGATCCACTGATTGCAGCGGACACAGGGATTGGGAGTACGGCCCGAGGCGTAGGCGGACCTGAAGTCACTCACCACCGAGGACTCGAAGCGCTCGGCGAAGTTCAAGACGTAAAAGGGGATCTCGAGGAGGTCCGCCACCCGCCGGGCATCGTCGGCTGCGCCCACGCTGCAGCAGCCGGACTCGGTGTTGGTCTCACCCTGCCGCCACAGCTTGAGCATGATGCCGGTGACGTCGTAGCCCTCCTCGACCATGAGCGCAGCAGCCACGGACGAGTCGACCCCGCCGGACATAGCTACCACGGCCTTCGGCCGCTGAGGGCTCCGCCGGCCAAGCCCGCCTGCGCCCCCAGACCCCCCGGCTACCACGGCCTTCGGCCGCTGAGGGCTCCGCCGGCCAAGCCCGCCTGCGCCCCCAGACCCCCCGGCTACCACGGCCTTCGGCCGCTGGGTTTTTGCCGAGTGGTGGTCAGATGCATACATGATCACCTCACCACCACTCGAGCAGATGTCGGTACTGCTCATGCCGCCTTGCGGGCCCGCTCGACGATCTCCGGGAGCACCTCCAGCACCGCGCTCACGTCCTCCTCTGTGGAGGCGCGGCCCAGGGAGAAGCGGATGCTGGCGTCCGCGAGGCGCGGCGGAAGCCCGATTGCGAGCAACACGTGGGAGGGATCCAGCGCCCCCGACTGGCAGGCCGAGCCCGACGAGCACGCAATACCCGCTGCGTCGAGCAGCAACAGCAAAGTCTCGCCGGAGCCGCCCGGAAACGACACGTTCAAATTGCCCGGCACGCGCGCATCGAGCGACCCATTGACCACGACGTCAGGTACGGCGGCGCGTATGCCCCTCAAGAGGCGCGTGCGAAGCCGCAGCAGTCGCTCGGCTTTGGCGTGAACCTCCTTGGCAGCGACCTCGGCGGCGGCGCCGAACGCAGCGACCCCGGCAGCATTGAGAGTCCCCGAGCGCAACCCCCGCTCGTGTCCGCCTCCGTGCAGCTGGGTCGCCACGGGAACGCCTGCTCGCACGAACAGCGCGCCCACACCCTTGGGGCCGCCGAGCTTGTGCGCGGAAAAGGAGGCGAGATCCACGCCCCATCGATGCACGTCGACGGGGATGTTTCCGAGCGCCTGCACCGCATCGGAATGAACCAACGTGGAGCGGTTCGCATCCTTGGCGGCCGCGACAATAGCTGCCATGTCCTGCACCGTGCCGATCTCGTTGTTGACTGCCATGACCGACACGAGGATGGTGTCCCGGCGCACGGCATCGCAGATTCGGCCCGGATCGACGAGCCCGTCGCTTCCGACCTCCACGACCGTGACCTTGAACCCGTTGTCTTGCAGATGCTCGACGGAATGGAGCACGGCGTGATGCTCGAACGCGGTGGTGACGACGTGGTTGCCGTTGCCTTGCAGCTTGGTCGCAACCCCCTTTATCGCAAGGTTGTCGGCCTCGGTCCCGCCCGCGGTGAAGGTGATCTCGGCCGGGCTGGCGCCGATGGAGGCGGCTACTTGCTCGCGGGCATCCTCCACTCCCCGCCGCGCGGCCCGCCCGTAGGCGTGGACCGATGAAGGATTGCCGAAATCGCCGTCGAGGAAGGCCAGCAAAACAGCCTTGGCCTCTGGCACAACGGGCGTGGTTGCCGCATGATCGAGGTAGTGCATGACGCCCAGGATACGAGGCGGGAGCAGGAGCCGGTGAGCGACAGGACCGCGGTTGGGCGCTTCCAGGGCGCGAGCGCCTCACCCTTGGTTTCAGTTGTGGTCGGGGCGGCGCTCTTGATCGCCGTCCTGTGGCCGCTCGGCGAGTTGGTTTCGTCGGCCGCAATTACCCAGGTCGACCGAGAGGTCATTGAGCAGTCGGTCGAGATCCGCGTGCCGCTCCTGAACAGCTTCATGCATTTCCTCACCTTCCTAGGAGGAGCCCTCTTCGTGACTCTGGTCTTGGGAGCGGCCGGCGTCATCGTTTACATCGTCGAGCGACAGAAGAGGTGGCCCATATTTCTGGCTTGGACCATCGTCGGCAGCGTGGGCCTCGACAACCTCATCAAGATGCTGGTCGACAGGCCCCGGCCCGACTTCCAGCGCCTGACCGACGTCACGGGGAGCGCCTTCCCCAGCGGACACTCGAGCACGGCTGCGGCACTGTTCCTGGCCCTCGCCTTCTTGCTCACCAGGCGGATGAACGGGGGCCGCACCTGGGTGTGGGGAGTTGCAGTCGTGCTTGCCTGCCTCGTTGCAGTGAGCAGGGTCTACCTCGGCGCGCACTGGCCGACCGACGTAATCGGCGGGCTGGCGCTGGGCGGGTGCTGGACCGGCGTCATGGCGCAGGCGACGGCGGCGTGGGCGAGCAGCGAGGGCGGCGAAGGCCCGGAGGGCTAGCGGTCGCTCGCCCCACTTCGCAACTTTGGTACGCAACCGCCCTTATAGGCCGTTTCCATACCAAAGTTGGTCCGGTCGGCGGGCACAAGGCTGAGCTCCTCAGAACGCCCGGAGTGTGGTCAGCTCTTCTGGAACTCGGGCGGGTCGTAGCGGTCCTCGGCGGTCTGGGGGTTGGGCACGCCTGCCCTCACGGCCTCGAGCTGAGCTGCGAACGCCAGACCCAGGTGCAGGGCCAGCGAGGTCAAGAAAGACCACAACATGATCCCGATGATGCCGGCCAGGGGGCCATAGGTCTGACCGAAGGACTTGCTCGCGGTGAGATAGAGGCTCAGCAGGCCCGTAAAAACGAACCACAACAGCGTCGAGAGGGCCGAGCCGTGAGCGAGCCACGACGCGTCCGGCTGGTGTCGTCGCGGCGAGCGTTTGAAGAGCAGGGCGAAGGCGAGGACCACAGCGATGATTCCGAGGGGCCAGCGCGCGAACGTCCATACCGTGATCACTGACTTGCTGATACCGGTCGCCTGCGCCGCCTGCCCGGCTGCCGAGCCGGCGAGGAAGGCGATGAAGGCGATAACCGTCAGCAGTCCCGCGCTGATGGCCAGGACAAAGCCCGTCCCGTACTTGAGCAGAGTGGGGCGGTCTCTCTCGACTCCGTAGATGCGGTTGGCGCCGCGCTCGAGCTGACCCATGGCAAGGGTCCCCGCGACGAGGGTTCCGACGAGTCCGATCAATAGCGGCGTCGTCTCGGTAGAAGAGCCTTGCTGAAATGCCTGCGTCAGTATCTTGCTGGCCGGGCCCGGCGCAAAATCGACCAAGGCGGTCTGCGCGGCCCGCTTGAGCGCGTCCTGATTGATGACGTTGATAAAGCCGACGAACGCAATGATGCCTGGCAAGAGGGTGAGCACAACCTGGAATGCGAGGGCGCGCGAGTGGCTGAATCCGTCGGCCACCCGAAAACGCTTGAAGGCGTCCTTGGCAAGCTGCATTTGCCCGCAGTCGCGCAGAGTCTCGCGCGCTTCGTCGTCCTCGAGGTCATAAGTCTGCGGAACCGGAGACGCCGTGCTCATGAGATCGCCCCCGAAGCGTGCGTGGTCGGGACTCGCAGCTCGAGCGCAGCAGGAAAAACCTCCACGGAGAACGAGCTCGAGTCCTCGAACACATCTCCGTCGAGCTCCAGCGGCATGGCCGGTTCTGCCGTCACTTGCAACCGGCGAGCCGACAGCGTCTGGATCCTGGCGTCATCACCCCGGTGGCCACGAAACATGCGCCACAAGAGCTTGAGCCAAGCCGCCACCGTTCCAGCCCTCACGACCGCCACCGTCAGCAGGCCGTCCTCGGGATCGGCGTCGGGCAGCGCCATGAGTCCTCCTTGCAGTTTTCCGAAGTTACCGATCAAGATCATGTGTGCCTCACGATAAAGAGGTTTCTCGTCGTCAATGCGCAGCTCGACGCGCCGTGCAGGCGCGCGCACATGCTTCAGTCCACTCACCACGTAAGCCACCGCCCCCAGCCGAGACTTGAGTTTCGGGTCCGCATCGCGCAGCATCGCTGCGTCAAAGCCCATCCCCGCCATTATGACGAAACAACCGTGCGGGCAGGAACCGACGTCGATCGTTCGAGACCCACCCGACAACGCCACCTCCAGGGCTCCCGAGAGGTCCCGCGGAATGTCGAGATTCGTGGCCAACAGGTTGCCGGTGCCGGCCGGCAACAGCGCCAGAGGAACGCCACTGTTGGCAAGGGCCGTGGCGCATGCCATCACCGTCCCGTCCCCACCCGACACCATCACGAGATCGGGCCCTTTTTCGAGGGCGCCTCGCAGCATTTCGGTGCCGGGATCTTGTTCCGTAGTTTCCAACCACGTGTATTTCAGTCCTCTGGCATCGAGTGCCTCTTGAGTTGCTCGCCTGCGCTCGTCCGACTCGCGACTGCGGGCGACTGGATTGAACACCACCACGACCCGGCGAGTCTCTCTCATCTGCCTCTTCCGGATCGCCAGCTCCTGAAAGGCGCCAAGGCACGAGTTGATACGGTGAGCCACACCGTGCCGAGCACACCTCCGCCCACGACGTCGGTGAGATAGTGCATCCCCCGGTACATCCGGGAGGCGCCCACCGCCAGCGGCACGACAATCGCCACCAGCCACAACAGCACGACGGCGGCGCGACTCCGCAGATGTCGCGAGGCGATGATCGCGACGACCCCGTAGAGAACCACCGCGGCCGCCATATGGCCGCTCGGAAAGCTCGAGGTGGGAGGTGCTACATCGAGTCGATGCACCATGGGGCGATTGCGATCCACCAACGCCGTCAAACCCAAGAAGATGGCGACCTCTCCTGCGAGAGCGGCTAGCACCAGCAGTGAGTCCCCCCAGCGCTTCCATGTCAGCCTGGCCCCGAAGAAAAGCAGCACGCCCAGACCGACAACGGTCGTCGTCTCGGCCAGATAGGAGAGGATCTCCGTAATCTGGTTGAGGCCGCCGCTGCGGTTGCGCGCCAGATAGCGCGCCAGTCCTCGATCCATACGGCCGAGAGCATCATCCCCCAGGTACCGAGAGATCGCAAGGCCAACCAGCAGCAAGACCACGAACAACAGGAGCCCCGCCCCCACAAGAAAGACGAACGTGGAACGGCGCGACCTTCGTTCGGACAACAAGTCTTCGCCTCCCCCGAATTGACTTTGGCACCAGAACCCCGCGCCGACCGCGAGTTACGGCGAAAGTTCAATATATAGGGCTCCTAGTCTGATTCTTGGAGGCGGCGCTCGAGGTCGGCGATCTGCTCGTCCAATGCATCCTTGCCCGGCCCACCCCCGCGCCGCTCGAAGTCGACCATCCGCTGTGGGTATCCGATTACCGCAGCATCATAGAGGGGTATCGAAGCCTGAGCGCAGAAGTCTTTCGCGTCGCGCGGCCCCCTGATCGCGCCGCGCATCGAATCCCCATGGCGATCGACCAGCAACAGAGTTAGCGGCTGTGTCGCGGTCTGGGGTTCGATATAACCCTCGACACCCTTGCGCTCGGCTGCAAACGTGCGCAGTGGGCCGAGGTCGGGGGCCCGGCCCCGAATGAAGAACCTCCGAAACGAATCGGAAAAACCCATTGCTATCCTTTGCGAATCTCTTCGATGAGCTTGGGCAGAAGCTCTAGCGCGTTCCCGACCACTCCCAGATCCGCCAACGAAAAGATAGGTGCGTCTTCGTCCTTATTAACCGCGACGATTCTCTTCGACCCCTTCATCCCTACGACGTGCTGGGTCGCTCCCGAAATTCCGAAAGCCAAGTAGACCTCGGGCTTGACCGTACTGCCCGTCTGCCCAATCTGGTACGAGTAGGGAACCCACCCCGCATCGACAACTGCCCGGGTGCCTCCCACGGCCGCGCCGGGGATGGACTTGGCGAGCTCGTCCAGCAGGTGGAAGTTCTCTGCCCCCTGCAGACCGCGGCCCCCGGCGATCACCACCGAGGCGTCCCGGAGCTTGGGGCCGGCCGTCTGTGCTTCGTGACGCTCGATGACCTTGGCTCTCTTGAGTTTGTCCGGCACCGCGATGTCGATCGCAACCGTCAAGCATTCGCCGCCCGCCTCCTCTGCCACAAAGGACTTGGGTCGCGCGAGCACCAGCTTGAGTGTCCCCTCGAGTCTGACGTCCACTCGAGTGGAGCCTCCCATGATCGCGGTCTGAGCGACGTCGAGGCTCGGGATGTCGACGGCGTTCGCCACCAGAGTGGCACCGGTTAGGGCCGACAGCCGGCCGGCCACGTCGCGCGAGTTGTAGTTGGTGGCGAAGAGGATGAGCTCGGGCCCCTGCTCGGCCACAAGCTGTTGAAGAGCGAACGTCGCCGGTTCGGCAACGAAGTCCGAGTAGACGGAGTCGTCGGAGCAGTACACCGTTGCCGCACCATGTCGGCCGAGCACGGCGGCGGCCGCAGAAGAGCCCGGGCCCAACGCGACCGCTGCCGGTTCCGGATCCAACGCACGCGCCTTCGCCAGCAGTTCGAGCGCGCTGGAATCGATCCCGCTCTCCGTGACTTCGGCGTAAACCCAGACCGCTCCCACTAACGCCCCACTAAATGACCTTTGCCTCCCGCAGGAAGGCGGCCACTCTCGAGGCTGCATCGCCCTCGTCCACGATCACCTCTCCCGACCTACGCTCTTCGGCTTTGCTCAATTCAACGATCTCTTGAGCCGGGCGCACTTCGTCGGGCGACAGGCCCAGATCTGCGAGCGCCAGACGCTCGAGCGGTTTCTTCTTCGCCGCCATGATTCCCTTGAACGACGCATAACGAGGCTCGTTGATACCCGCCGTGACCGTGACCACAAGAGGCAGCTCACATTCCACGAGGTGGTAGCCCGTGGCGGTCTGACGGTGAGCCCGAAGGGTTCGATCGGTGATCTCCACCTGCGTGGCAAAGGTGACTTGTGGCCATCCCATTAGCTGCGCCAGGGCGGCCGGCATCGTGCCGGTGTATCCGTCGGTGGACTCGACCGCGGCAACTACGAGGTCCGGCTGCGCTCGGTCGATGGCCCGGTGGAGCACCCGGGCGGTCGCCAGAGCATCCGCCCCCTCGAGGGCATCATCTGAGACGAGGATCGCCCGGTCCGCGCCCATGGACAGACCTCGGCGCAGGGCCTCGGATGAAGCCTCCGGCCCCATCGACACGAGCGTCACTTCGGCACCGAATCCCTCTTTGACCTGAAGGGCGGATTCGACGCCAAATTCGTCGCCGGGGTCCAGCACGCCCTGAACGCCCGCTCGCTTGAGACGAGTGCCGTCCATCTCCATGGGGAGGTTGGGATCGGGAACGTGCTTGACGCATACGGCGATGTTCAAATAGATCTCCTCTTTCGCTAGAGCCTGGACGATTACCTACGGGGCCGCCCCCCTAAGGGTATCGGAGCACGGACCCTAGTGGCCCGTCGCGGAAATTATCGGAGCGTTCGAGCGTCCCTGCAGCACTGGTGGCTGCGTTCCACGGCTCCGCCGAGGTCGGAACTGGGATTCAATGTGGGCAGGATCGCTCTCGATGCTGGCTCTAATTTCGCTCCGGAACCAACTACTTGCCGAAGAACTCCGCTTGCCCCGGCCCCTGCTCGATGAATGAAGCCATCCCCATCTTTTGGTCCTGGGTCGCGAACAAAGCGGCAAAGGCCCGCTGCTCGAGGAGCAACCCAGAGGTGATGTCGGTCTCCATGCCCGTCTGCAGCGCTTGCTTGGCAGCCGCTAGCGCCACCGTCGGTCCACTCGCATAGACGGATGCGACGGCATGTGCGCGCGCGTGAACCTCGGCGGGCTCGACTACCTCGCTTACCAGCCCGATCGCTAGAGCTTCCGCGGCGTCCAGGGTTCGTCCTGAATAGATGATCTCCTTGGCCCGGCCGATGCCTACGAGCCGAGGCAGCCGCTGGGTGCCGCCCGCTCCGGGGATGATCCCCAGGAGGATCTCGGGCTGACCGAGCCGAGCGTTGTTGGCGCAGACTCTCAGATCGCAGGCGAGAGCCAGCTCACAGCCACCGCCCAACGCATAGCCGGTGATCGCCGCCACCGTCACGACGGGGAGTTGCTCCAGCGCGCTCAAGCCCTCCTGAAATGGATCAATGTGGCGCTGGATCGCGGCGGGGTCGAGGTCTGACATCTCCTTCACGTCTGCGCCCGCGGCGAACACTTTCTTGCCACCCCACACGACGGCGGCCCTGATGTTCGGATCATCGCGAATTGCCGAGACGCAGGCACCGAGCTCCTCGGCCAACTGCCGGTTCAAGGCATTGACCGGAGGACGCTCGAGCCGTATCTCCCCGACCCCGTCGCTCACCTCCAACCGCACAAGCTGACCCACCTGGTTGCCTCCCCTGTTTATCGCCGGACCAAGAATCCCAAGGCTACGATGCCGACCGTGATAGGTGACTTCGAGCACAGCCTTGCACATGCCCTTTCAGCCCGTGCCCCGCGGCAAAGCGAGGCCTCGGAGGGGCGAGCCGCGGCCGTGCTGATTCCCGTGCTCGACGGCGCCGAGCCCGCCCTGCTGCTAACCCTAAGGACCGAAACCGTCTCGACTCACAAGGGCCAGATCTCTTTTCCCGGCGGCTCGCTCGAGCCGGGAGAGTGCCCAGAAAAGGCCGCCCTCAGGGAGGCCCGCGAGGAGATCGGGCTGGATCCCTCACAGGTGAGGGTGCTGGGGCAGCTCGATGAGACCCCCACCTTCGTCTCCGGCTATGTGATCACGCCGTTCGTCGGGTGGGTATCCGCTCAGCCCTTTCTCGAGGCGAACCCGAGCGAGGTCGCCGCCCTGATTGTGGCGCCGATCGCCGAGCTCACCGAGGAAATCCGCGTGGAACCGGGCTTCGTCCACGATGGCTTCAATTACCCGACGGAGGCCTGGATCTACGAAGGGCACATCATCTGGGGCGTGACCGCCAGATTGCTGCGGATGTTCCTGGGACTGCTGGCCGGCGCTGGCCTCGCCGCGGCCCCCGGCGAAACCGCGTCACCGTGGCCGGTCTCGCAGTGACAATCGCGGGGGTTTGGCCCAAAAAAGTCCTATACGGTCGTTTTCGGGACAAAGTTCAGGCCTCGCAAGGATTCTTGCTGGTGTGGACGGCGCTCCAGGCTACGCCCACCCCGACCCCCTCGCCCACTATCATCCAGGCGCCCCCTGCGAGCCCCCTGGAGGTTGTCGGGGCGGTGATGGCGATTGCCTTCGCACTCGCGGCTGGGGTTCTCGGCTACCGCATCATCAGGGGGGGCCGCGGGCTGTGACGGGCCGAGGTACTGAGTGACCAACTTGGGATTGTAGGTAGTGGGTGGTACCCAGGGACCCAAACTGGGCGTTCAACTACCTTGGCCAGGCGCTATCCGATCCGAGGACTGTCGTTGCTGTTAATCTGTGGTGCTGATGTTGTCAGTGTGCGTAGGCTGCCCGGATTCTGGAGCATGGTCGACGTCAGCAAGCCACAGAGTGTCAACTTGAGTGGGGGAACTCCAAACGATCTCGTGAGCCGGGGCAATTAGGAGGCACAGGGGGAGAAACCGGCCGAAGGCGGACACCCACGCTCTATGAGTGGGCTGGCGGGCGTGAGGCGTTCGAGCGCCTAATCAACGCTTTTTACGACCGCGTAGAGCTCGACAAGCTACTCGCGCCTCTGTTCCCCGGTGGGGTGGGCGAGGAGCATCGCCGAAACGTGACGACATGGTGGTGTGAGGTCTTTGGCGGACCCCTCCTCGCTACACGGAGGAACTCGGAGGATACGAGCGGATGCTCGGCAGTCATCGGGGCTTGGCGATCTCCGAGGAGCAGCGCTTTCGCTTCGCCTCCCTGATGACTCCGGCCGCGGACGAGGCAAGTCTGCCTGACGATCCGGAGTTCCGTTCTGCGTTCGTTGCTTACGTGGAATGGGGAACGCGCTTGGCTCTGGCAAACTCTCAACCAGATGCAGCGGTTGCCGAGCATGCGCCGGCGCCGAGATGGGGCTGGGGAGAGGCCCCTCCATACACTCCTTAGTGCACCTCCCCGGAAATACGCTCGCATTCGAGCGCCCCTGCATCCCCGCTCGCGTCGTTTCTCGTCGCTCACGTACCCTCCGGGTACGCTCACTCCTCGCGCCTAGCGACCAGGGCGCAGTGACGCTCTCGGTGCTGACCGTATTTCCGGTGCGGAGCACTTAGCCACCCCGGCATTAGAGACACTGGCGGCATCGACCACCATAGGGTCCCGAGAGGTGTCGCTGCTGTTATCCTATGGGGCTCATGTTGTCGGTGTGATTAGAGCCCGGCCCCGAACGAGCGAGAAGGGACAGTCGCCCATGCCCTCCGAAATTGCCTCCAGCGTCAACCGCGAGCTCGAGAGGATCGGGCTTCACGTCAAGCACGCCAAGGAGTTCATGCAGATGGGCCTGCCCTATTCGGAGGACCTGCTCGGCGAGCTGACTCAGATAGCGAACATCTGCCAGAAGGCGGTCGGCAAGGTCGAGGACGACGTCAAGCGCGCCGACACGCTCGAATCGCAGGCGAACGCCCCTCATTACTTCGACGGCATCGTGGGTGAGGACGACCCTCTCGCCGTCTACACGGATTGAGAAGCACGAGCCCACGGCCTGAGAGTTCCTAGAACGCCGGGGGCTCGGAGTAGATGCCCCAGACCTCTTTCAACGCTCCCACCATCTCGCCCAAGGTCACGTAGGCCTTGGCTGCATCGATCAGTACGGGGATCGAGTTGGTCGCATCGCCCGCGGCCATCTCCTTTAGCGCCCCGACGGCCTCATCCGCCCGGCCCTGGTCCCGATTCGCACGGACCTCGGCAAGCGCCTTCTTCTGACGCTCCTCGATCTCGGGCCCGATGAGCAGGACCTCGGGAGGCGGCTGCTTCGTGTGGGTGAAGCGGTTCACCGAAACCACGACTTTCTTGCCCTGCTCGAGCAACCTCTGATAGTGGAAGGCCGCGTCGGCCATCTCCTTCTGGAAATAGGCGCGCTCGATGCCGGCCAGCATCCCGTCCAGGATGGAACCGTCGCCCATCTCCTCGATGGCTGAGAAATAGTCCTCGGCCTCCGCCTCGATGCGATCGGTCAGGGCTTCGATAAACCACGACCCCCCGAGTGGATCGATGACGTTGGCGACGCCCGTTTCGTAGGCGATCACCTGCTGTGTGCGAAGTGCTATCTCGACGGCCTCTTCGGTTGGTAGCGCCAGTACTTCGTCCAGCGAGTTCGTGTGCAGCGACTGGGTTCCGCCGAGCACCGCGGCAAGCGCCTCGGTGGTGGTCCGAATCACATTGTTATAGGGCTGCTCTGCGGTCAGTGAGACGCCCGCGGTCTGCGTATGGAACTTAAGCATCCACGAACGCGGCTTTGTCGCCTTGTAACGTTCCTTCATCCAGCGCGCCCAGATGCGGCGGGCGGCCCTGAACTTGGCTATCTCTTCGAAGAAGTCGATGTGCGAGTTGAAGAAAAAGCTGAGGCCCGGAGCGAAGTCGTCGACATCGAGTCCGCGCCGGAGACCGAGTTCCACATGTGCAAAGCCCGACGCAATGGTAAAGGCGAGCTCCTGCGCAGCAGTCGAGCCCGCCTCCCTTATGTGGTAGCCGGAGATCGACAAGGGATGGTACTTGGGCACTTCCGAGATGCAGTACTCCATCATGTCGGCGGTTAGTCGCAGATGAGGCGCGGGAGGAAACAGCCACTCCTTCTGCGCGATGTACTCCTTGAGGATGTCCGTCTGGCACGTCCCATCCAGCTTCGCGACGTCGGCGCCCTGCTTCTCGGCGGCGGCGACATAGAAAGCGAACAGCATGGGCGCGGGCCCAGATATCGTCATCGACGTCGTGATAGCCGCGATGTCGATTCCCTCGAACAAGATCTCCATGTCCAGAAGCGAGTCGACCGCAACTCCGCAGCGACCGACCTCTCCATCCGACACCGGGTCGTCGGAATCACGGCCCATAAGCGTCGGCATGTCGAAGGCGACCGAGAGCCCGGTCTGGCCGTGTTCGAGAAGGTACTTGTAGCGCTCGTTCGTCTGCTTGGGAGATCCGAAACCCGAGAACTGGCGCATGGTCCATAGGCGTCCGCGGTAGCCCGAGCTGTAGATCCCGCGCGTGTATGGGTACTCACCCGGAACGCCGACGCGGGGGTCGATATCTTCGGGCGAGTAGAGGGGGTCCAGAGGGGTGCTCGAGAGCGTGTCGAAGTCGACGTCGTCCCGCAGCTTGGCCGTGTCGTAGGCCTCCTGCCAGCGTTCTTTGGGGGTGTCTTCCATGTTCGCTATTCTAACTTTGCCGGGTCGCGTCCGTAAGCGGCTCGGCGGTGCGCACGAGAAGGCGGTCGGCGGCCTCGTAGGGATCGCAGCGTCGAGCCTCTACGTCAGAGGCCAACTCTGCCATGAGGGCCGTCGCATCCTCGTCGAGGCGAGAGCGATAGCGCTCCAACGCGATGTCCCTGATCTCGAGCGCGGCGCGCCGAAGCCGCCTCTGGGACAGGCGTTGGTCCTGCTCCAGGAACGAGCGATGGCTGCAGATCGCCGCCCACAGCTCCTCGATCCCTTCCCCTTCTGTGGCCACGGTGCGGACGACATCAGGCGTTCGCTCTAGGTTTGACAGCTCGAGCATCTGATTGAGCTCCCGCTCGGCTTGTGCGACCCCGTGCCGGTCGGCCTTGTTCAGTACGAATACGTCCGCCACCTCGAGCAAGCCCGCCTTGGCGACCTGCACCGCATCGCCCCAGCCTGGGTTGATAACTACAAGGACCGTGTCGCAGGCGTCTGCAACCCTCACTTCGGCTTGGCCGACGCCGACCGTCTCGACGATGATCAGCTCGATCCCGGAGGCGTCGAGTGCCCTCATTGCCTCGGGCGTAGCAAGGGCGATGCCTCCGAGATGTCCGCGGGTGGCCATCGAGCGGATGAACACGCCGTCATCGGTTGCGTGGCCCTGCATCCTCACCCGGTCGCCCAGCAGGGCTCCTCCGGAGAAAGGGCTCGAGGGATCGATGGCCAAGACCCCGACCGAGGTGGCGTCCTCCCTCGCTCTGGCGACGAGGCGGTCGGTCAAAGACGACTTGCCGGCGCCGGGCGCTCCGGTGACACCCACGGCGTATGCCCGGCCCGTGTGTGGATTGAGGGCACGCATCACCGCGGCTAGGTCCGGTCCACCGTCCTCGACCAAGGAGATGAGCCGGGCGAGCGCTCTCCGCTCGCCCTTCAGCACACGCTCCACCAGCCCGTTAGGCGTCAAGCTTCGATGGCGACGACTTCTGTGACCCCGGGGACCCGCTGCCGCAGGAGCCTTTCGACGCCTTGCTTGAGCGTTACGGGGGAGATGGGACAGCTTTCGCAGGTGCCGAGCAGTATTACGGTCACGACGCCGCCCTCGACGCCGTGGAACTCGATGTCGCCGCCGTCGAGCTGGATGGCAGGCCGAATGATTTCAAGCGCCTGCCTGACCTGTTCTTCGATCGTAGTGGCCTGTCTCACGTACCTATCGTACCGGCACGGCGGCCGTCGCTGCAGGCTCTCTGCGCCGATCCTGCCCCGCAGCCCCGCCGAGATCGAGGTTTGGTACGAAACGCGGGCTATGGGCGCGTATTGTACGAAAGCTCGCCGGAACCGGGAGCGGGTGGGCCCGGGGTCAGCGCTTGACCTCCTTGACCAGCGCCTGGCCCCCGATAATCATCAGAGCGAGTCCCAACGCCACTCCGATCAGCGCGGCCCCCTGAGAGCCTTCGGGGGCCGCCAGCGGAGACGAAGACTGTGCGGCGACGACCTCAACCTCGATCACCTTGGTCTCTCGGCCTCTCGAGCCCACCGCAGCGACCTCGACGCTATAACGGCCGGGCTTGTCCGGGGCTCGCCACGAAAAGCTGTCGCGGCCGGCGGAGGCGACGAAGGTGGTGACCCCTCCGGGTGACGCGCGCACCTCGGCGGGGGCCGAGAGCCGCAGCGCGAAAACGCCCTTGGCGCCCGTACGAAGTGTCCGGGGGACGCTCACGATGTTCAGGTGGAGCGGACGCCCGAACCCGGGCGGGGGCGAGAGCGAGGCAACTCCCGAACCTTCGAAGGAGATCGCCCAGCGGCCCACCGCACGCGGCAAGACGGTGCGGCCGTCGCCATCCTCGATCCGAAAGGCGCCGGTCGCCTGCATTGAGTCGAGCCCCGTCGCCACTCCCACGTCAAGCATTCGGGGGCCGGGACGCTTAGATACACGCACACCCGTGTAGTAGTGCTGGAGGATTTCCTCGGCCCCCCATCCTTTGAGCGCAAGGCCGTGCGCGCCCCACTGCGACATCCCCACTCCATGCCCCCAGCCGCGGCCGTCGACACGGACGGCGCCGCTCTCCGTCGAGACTTCGAAACGGTTGGAGGGAAATGTCTCCGGGAGCCTCCCCGAGGACATCGTCGCGAAGGAGGGATATCGATCCGGGAAGCGCCGGGCTGCGAGGCTTCCAAGGACTTCGCGGACCTCCTGAGCATCTCGGACGGTCCGCTCGGCCGGGCCGTCGAAGACGACGTCGGGATAGTGCTGCTCCGAGCGAGAGGCGATCGTGTGGACCTCGGTGAGCTCTGAATCGTTCCACCACCCCGCCTCTGAGAGCAGCGAGCGAAGGTCGTCAAGCGGGAACGACACCCGCCAATGGTCGAGCGGGGAGGCGTCCTCGGACGGGCTCGGGACGCCCTTCAGGTAGGGGAATCCGTCCTCCCCCGGATACGCCTGGGCGTTGTCCAGGGTGCGCCCGCCCGAGACCGAGTGGTAGCGGGCCAGGATCGGCTCTCCGCCATAGGTGACGACCTCCCCCTTGGTCGCTGCCACTGCATCGAACCAGCGCGGGCCCTCGGGCTCCGCCAGAAGGTCGGCGCCGCTGAAGACCTGGCAGTCGGTCGAGGCGCAGATGTCGAAGCCGTAGGCACCGGCGGAACCGGCCCGCGGTTGGCCGAGGGTCCACAGGGCGTACGTGCGAGCTGCGATCGCCTGCGCTTGCAGGGCGGCCTGCGGCCACTCCGGAGGGACCTCGTTGAGGCCCAGCAAGTAGCGCTCCAAAGGAAGC
>Ga0136633_1001254_pt1 | contig 18912 bp, 15 predicted proteins | sample AntDrymeUQ832206_2_FD_105494 | JGI IMG/M metagenome (GOLD analysis project Ga0136633, IMG submission 105494) | Polar desert sand microbial communities from Dry Valleys, Antarctica - metaG UQ83 (22.06) | ecosystem: Environmental > Terrestrial > Soil > Desert | place: Antarctica: Dry Valley...
CGGCAACGCCGACGCGGCGCGGTTCGGCAAGCCGCTCGACGACGTGCGCATCCTCGCCGCCGAGCAGATGCAGGCGCTGCCGTTCGGGACCCAGCTGCTGACCCGCTTCGGGGCCGAGGTGGTGAAGATCGAGCACCCGACCACCGGTGAGTCGGGACGGACGTCGCTGCCGGCGATCACCGACCCCGAGGGCCGGAAGGTCGGCGCCACCTATCTGCGCAACAACCTCAACAAGCGCAGCGTCGGCATCGACCTCAAGACCCCGCGCGGCCGCGAGCTGTTCCTCGAGCTCGCCCCCCACTTCGACGTGGTCGCCGAGAACTTCAAGTCGGGCACGATGGAGCGGCTCGGCCTTGGCTACGACGACGTCGCCCGCGTGCACCCGAGCGTCGTGTACCTGTCGATCTCGGGCTTCGGGAGCGGCGAATCGCCGTACCGCGGCTGGCCCGCCTACGCGTCGATCGCCGAGGCGATGTCGGGCCTCTACGAGTACCAGCGCGAGCCCGATCATCCGCCGGCGGTGGGCTCGGCCGGCGCGCTGGGTGATACGTCGGCGGCGATCTTCGGGGTGATCGGCGTGCTCGCGGCCCTGCGCCATCGCGACCGGACCGGCGAGGGCCAGTACGTCGACGTGGCGATGCTCGACTCCATGGTCGTCATGGCCGACATCGTCCCGAACTTCTGGTCGCTCGGCTTGGAGCGCGGGGGCACGAGTCCCACGATCTTCGACGGGTTCAAGGCGTCCGATGGCTGGTTCGTCATCCAGGTCAGCCGCGAGCACCAGTTCGAGCGGCTGGCCAAGATCATCGGCCACCCCGAGTGGGTCGACGACCCCCGCTTCGCCGAGCGGGCGAAGTGGCGCGAGCACATCGAGGACGTGTTCCGTCCCGCGATCGAGGAGTGGGCCTCCACGCTCACGAAGCGCGAGGCGTGCGCGACCTTGGCCACGGCCGGCATCGCCGCCGGGCCGTCGAACGGAGCCGAAGACGTCGTCACCGACCCCCACGTCGCCGCGCACAACATGCTCGTCGAGGTGCCGCGCCCTGACGGCGTCGAGCAGCCCGTCCTCGTCTCGGGCAACCCGGTGAAGATGTCCAAGCTGGCCGAGGGCCCCGAGACGCGTCCCCCGTGGACGGGCGAGCACACCGAGGAGGTGCTGCGGGCCGAGCTCGGCCTGTCCGACAATCAGCTCGCCGATCTGCGGGCGAAGGGAGTGATCGCGTAGATGACCGAGGAGCCCATCGACCGACTGTTCGCGGCGCACCCGACGCGCCGTTCCGTACTCGCCGCCGGGCTCGCGGGACTGGCCGCGACGGCATTCGGCGGCGCGCCGGTCGGTTCGCGGCGACGCCTCCCTCGCCCGGCCGGTGGCGTGACGCTACCGGGCCCCGCGTTCACGCTCGGGGTGGCATCGGGCGATCCTCGCCCCGACAGTGTGATCCTCTGGACGCGCCTCGCCCCGCTCCCGCTCGAGGGTGGCGGCATGCCCGACCAGGCGGTCGAGGTGAGGTGGGACGTCGCCGGCGACGAAGGGTTCAAGAAGGTCGTGCGCAAGGGCACGGCCACCGCCAAGCCGGGATTGGCGCACTCGCTGCACGTCGATGTCGAGGGACTCGAGCCCGCCGCCGACTACTTCTACCGGTTCCGGCTCGGCGACGACATCAGCCCGGTCGGCCGCACGCGCACGCTGCCCGAACCCGACGCGTCACCCAGACAGCTGCGGCTCGCGTTGGCGACATGCCAGGACTACGGGACCGGCTACTACACCGCCTACCGCGATCTCGTCGCCCAGGAACCCGCCCTCGTGCTGTTCCTCGGCGACTACATCTACGAGCACCCCATCTTCGGCTTCGCCGACCGCGCCAACCCCCCGATCGAGGCGGTCACGCTCGACGACTACCGCGCCCGCTACGCCCTCTACAAGACCGACCCCGACCTCCAGGCCGCCCACCTGACCGCGCCGTGGGTCACGACGTGGGACGACCACGAGGTCGACAACAACTACGCCGGCGACGTCAGTCAGGGCGGCGAGCCGCCCGAGCAGTTCCACGAACGGCGCGTCGCCGGCTACCGGGCCTGGTACGAGCACATGCCGGTGCGTATCAAGCCGCCGCGAAGTGCCGACGTGCGCGTGTACCAGGACTTCGCGTTCGGAGACCTCGCCCGCTTCTTCGTGCTCGACACCCGGCAATACGCGGACGTGCCGCCGTGCCGGGAGACCTCGGCCCCGCTCGCCGACGCCGGCCCGACCTGCCCCGAACGGGAGCGCCCCGACCGGACCATCCTCGGGGAGGAGCAGGAACGCTGGCTCGTCGACGGACTCGATGGCGCCGACGGGCGCTGGAGCGTGCTCGCCCAGGGGGTGCAGATGGCGGGGCTCGACATCGACCTCGTCGGCGGGCCGGCGCAGTACTACCTCGACTCGTGGGACGGCTACCCCGCCGCCCGCACCCGGCTGCTCGACGCGCTCGCGGGCTCGGGGGCGAAGAGCCCGATCGTCCTCACCGGTGATTACCACGCCAGCTTCGTCTCCGACCTGCGGCCGGACCCGTTCGACACCAGCACACCGGTGGTCGGGACCGAGTTCGTCGGCCCGGCCATCAGCTCGTCGCCCTTCTCGACCGATTTCACCGCCGCGAATCCACACGTGCGGTACTTCGATCCCGAACGCGGCTACGTGATGTGCACGGTCGAGCGCGACACTTGGACGGCGGAGTTCCGCCAGATCTTCGACGTGCAGGACCCGCAAGGCGTTGTCGAGGCGGGAGCGACGTTCGTCGTCGAGCGGGGCACGCCGGAGGCGCAGCCCGCCTGAGCGCGGATCAACCCAGGGTGACGAGGTTGTCGAGGCCGATGGCGTCGAGCCCGTCGATGAGCCGAGCGGTGACCCAGGTGAGGCGGTCGAGCATGAGCACGACGCCGAACGCCGCGAGCATCGCCGCCGACGCCAGGGTGATGGCGCGCGAATGCTGCCGGAACCAGGCCAGGACATTCGTGAGCCGGCCGAGCGCGAGGCCGCACACGAGCATTGGCACGCCCAGCCCAAGCGAGTACGCGATGAGAAGTACCGCACCCCGGGCGGTCTGGCCCTGGCTGGCGCCGACGGCGGTGATCGACGCCAGCACCGGGCCGAGGCACGGGCTCCATCCGAGCCCGAAGGCCGCACCGGCCACCGGCGCGGCGAACGGGCCGAACCGCTCGAGGTGGGGATGGAAGCGGACCTCGCGGTAGAGACCCGGGGCCATGAGGAGCTGCGAGCCCGCCAGGTAGAGGGCCATGAGGAACACGAGGGCGCCGGCGAAGCGGGTGAGCGTCTCCTGGTTGCGGGCGAGCAGGTCGCTCACCGCGGTCGTCGCCAGGAAGAGCAGGGTGAAGACGAGGGCGAAGCCGGCCACGAACAGGCCGGTGTTCACCGCGATGCGGGCGAGGGGCCGGGAGTCGCCCTCGCGCAGCTCTCCGACCGAGAGGCCGGTCACGAGCGACAGGTAGCCGGGAACGATCGGTAACACGCACGGCGACAGGAACGAGACGATCCCCCCGCCGAATGCCACCAGCACGCCCACGTTGTCGGGCGTCACCGCCGCGAGCATCACGCTCCGATGCTAGGGGCCTCCTCGGCGTCCGCTTCATCGGCGAGGCGGCGCTCGGCCAGCGCGATGTACTCGGGGTCGGTGTCGTAGCCCACGTAACGCCGGTCGGCCTGCGCGGCCGCGACCGCGGTCGAGCCCGAGCCCAGGAAGGGGTCGAGCACGACGTCGCCCAGATAGGTGTAGAGGCGGATCAAGCGCTGGGGAAGTTCGACGGGGAAGGGAGCCGGATGACCGACCCGGCGAGCGCTCTCAGGCCGGATCTCCCAGACGTCCAGCGTGGCGGCGAGGAACTCCTCCTTGGAGATCGTCGAGACGTGGGGCAGTCCCATGGCCACCCGTCGCTTGGGCTCGATCGCCCGGCCGAATCGGCCCTTCGACGCCACGACGACGCGCTCGGTGAGATCGCGCAGCACCGGGTTGGACGCCTTCTGGAACGACCCGAACGCACACGAGCCGGCCGCGCCCTTCGCCTTCTTCCAGATGATCTCGCCCCGGAGCAGGAGCCCGAGGTCGTCCTGGAGGATGGTGGTCACGTCGCCGGCGAGCGAGCGGTAGGGCTTGCGGCCGAGATTGGCGACGTTGACCGCGATCCGGCCGCCGGGCTCGAGCACGCGCCGACACTCGGCGAACACGTCGCGCAGCATCGTCAGGTACTCGAGGTACGAGCCGGGGACATGGCCCTCGCCCAGCGCCTCCTCGTACTCCTTGCCGGCGAAGTACGGCGGCGAGGTCACGACCAGGGCGACTGAGTTGTCATCGACCCCGGCCATGGCGCGCGCGTCGGCGCAGACGAGGGTGTCGGCGGCCGCGCAGGAGTTGACGGTCTCGTCGTCGGAGAGCTCAGGGGCCACGAACCGGTCGTAGAAGGCGGAGGCGTCGTGGCTCTCGCGGTTGCCGGTGCCGAACGACCGCGTGCGGGTGGCCATGCCCGCACGGTAGCGGGATGCCCACCCCCGCCCGGGGATCAGGTGTCGGCGGGCTTGGCAGCGCGGTCGCGGCGGGCGCGGCGCGCCAGGAGGGTGCCGGCGACGAGCGCGGCCAGCACGACGAGGAAGAGAACGAGCGACGCCGGCGGCCCTCCGCCCCCACGGTCGCTGGTCAGGTCGGTGGCGAGCTCGCGGTCCCGCTCCTTCCTCTCCTTCTCTTCCCGCGTGTCGGCGCCGCCGTCGTCGGCCGTCTCCTCGGACGGGGTGGCGGCGCCGGGAGCGGCCGTGGTCGTCGTGGCCAGCTCGGGCGGGATCGCGACCGGCGGGATGATGCCGCCGCCACCCGTCCCGCCGCCACCCGTCCCGCCGCCACCCGTCCCGCCGCCGCCACCCGATCCGCTCCCGGTTCCACCCGATCCCGTTCCCCCGGATCCGCCGGGTGCGGGGGGTGGTGGAGGCGGCGGCGCGCAGCCGGCCACCGAGCAGAACGACGAGAACGGCGGGGTGCGGTTGTAGCCCCAGCCCTCGACGTCGCCGTCGCGCACGGTGGTGTTGCTCGGCCCGGCCCCGGAGTACGACCAGCCGCCGGCGCCGCCGGTCGCGCGGTAGTACCGCCAGCCGCCGGGGCAGGTGCTCGAGCTGGGGTCGTCGCCGACGCCGTAGAGCTTGCACACCGCCTGGCCCAGCGACCCGCCGTAGTCGACGGTCTCGGGATTGGCCCCGGCGGCCTGGAGCGCGCCGAGCCCACTGATCGAGCCGCTGAACGTGATCACCGTCCGGTGCACCCCGGCCCCGGTGTCGACGATGACCACCGCCCGGCTCCCGCCGCGGCGCTCGGGCGCGGCGGGCGCGGGCGAGGACGCCGTCGCCGCCAGCGCAGCAATGGCGACGACCGAGAGGAGGAGGCGGCGCGTCTTCATCGTGCGCTACCCGGTGAAGCTCGGGCGGGCGACGACCGCGCCCGCGGGCCGGGCACCGCCCGACCCCACGCCACCGGCGGGGGACCCCGGCGCGGTCGCCGGCGGCGCGGCGACCGCGCACGTCTGCACGGGAGCGCGAGCCACGGGCAACCACTGCCGTTCGAGGCCCTGGACCGCCTGACCGGTGGCGAAGTCGGGACCGAAGGTCCCCCAGCTCCCGTTGGCGTTCTGGAGGTTTGCCAGTGCGGTGACGGGAGAGGCGTACGCCGTGCCCGCGAGCGCGGGCGCGACAGTGTCGCGCCAGCAGCTCGAGTTCGGGTCGTAACCCGCGGCGGTGATCGCGAGGATCGCCCGCGACGTCGACTCGGGGCTGGGAGCACCGAAGGCGTCCCACGCGCCCGTGGCACCTTGCTTCGACGCCAGGAACGCCAGGCCCTCGACCACATCGGGATCGGTCGCGCCCGCTCCGCCGGCGACGAGCGCCATGATCGCGGCGGAGGTCGTGTCGATGTCGTCGAAGCCCTGGGGGGTCGAGGTGCCGGTGAAGTTCCAGGCGCCGTCGGCCTGCTGGGCGCTGCGCACGGCGGCGACCGCGGCCGGCGGCGCAGTGCCGCACACGAGGAACTTGGCCAGCATCGCCAGGAGCGTCTCACCGAAGAGCCCGAACGAAGCGGTGTTGGCGGCGCACCCGGTGGCATCCAGCGCGGTCTCGAGGTTCACCGCGGCGGCGCTGTCGTTCTTGGGGTCGAAGTCGGTCGTCGAGAGACCGAGCGGCGCGGCGACCAAGACGATGAGCTTCCCGGCGACCGACGCCGGCACCGCTCCGTCGGCGACGTCGTCGGCGAACGTCAACGGGTCGGCGTTGGCCGGGTTGTTCAGGTAGTCGAAGGTGTCGACCGCCCCGAACGCCTGGGCCGTGCTCCAGGCCGCTCCGGTCTGGGCCTGCTCGGCGATGGCCAGCAGTGCTTCGGTGGTGGCGAACTCGGACGCCGGGTTCGCATCCCAGCCGCCGTTGGCCTGCTGGGTGGTGCGTAGGTAGGCGACGCCGGCGGCGGTGTCAGCCGCGACGGGGCTGGTCGTAATGATGGAGACGAAAACGAGCGCGCCGAAGAGCGCAACGAGTCGAGGAACGCGTGCCATTGGATCCTCCGCAAGGCCCCTGTCCACGAGGACCTCTGTCGGCCGCCTCGAGGGCGGCTCTTCCTGCGAGACACCGGTGGCCCGGTGGACAGCGGAGGCATCCTGGCTCGCGGGGCCGGCAGGGCCGGCACCCGCTTACAGTTGCGGGTCAGCGTCGGACTTGCACCGACTTCCCCTGTGCCTCCGGTGGACCGGAAGCACCGCACGCAACATCCGGGTTGCGCACGACCGCTGTCAGATACGCACGGTAGTGAGGTGAGCAGCACGACGTCAATGGGCTTCGACCGCGACGGGTCGTGGCATTCGATCGCGTGGCTGGGGTGGGCGGTCGCGGCCTCGGCGACGGTGCAGCTGGCGCCCAGCCCGGTCTACGTCGCGCTGATCATCGCCGTGGCCGCCCTGGTCGTCGAGGTGCACGCCCTCGACAGCCCGTTCGCCCGGGCGTTCCCGACCCTGATCACGGTGGCGGTGGTGTTCGCGTTCCTGCGGGTGGCGCTCACCGCCGCCACCACCCACGGCAGCGCCGGTCCGGTGCTGTTCACCACGCCCGACTTCACGCTGCCCACGATCCTGGGCGGCTTCACGGTGGGCGGCCCGATCGGGGCGCCGATCGTGCTGCGGGCCGCGGCCGAGGCGTTCGTGATCGTGGGCGTGATGGCCGTCTTCGGCGCGTTCAACGCGACGGTGTCGCACTACGAGCTGGTCCAGGCGACACCGCGGGCGTTCTACGAGATCGGCCTGGTCGTGATCGTGGCGCTGGCGTTCGTGCCGTTCACGATCGGCACCATCCATTCGGTGCGCGAGGCCGACCGCGCCCGCACCGGCGGGCGCGTGGTCCGGAGGGGTCGGCTGCTGCGGATGCTGGTGCCGATCCTGGAGAGCGGGATGGAGCGGGCGGTCGGGCTGGCCGAGTCGATGGACGCCCGGGGCTTCGCCCGCGGTGGTCCGTCCCCACGCGACCGGCTGGCGGGGTGGTGCGGACTCGGGTCGCTGCTGGCGCTGGGCGGCGGCTTCGTCGCGCTCGTGGGCGGGGCCGAAACGGTGGCCGCGCTGCTGGGCGTGGTCGGGGTGGGGGCGCTGGTCGGCGCGGTCACGCTGGCGTCGCGGGGGACGCGCCGCGTGCGCTACCGACCGCGCCGGATGACCGGGGCCGACTGGGGTCTGATCGTCGTGGCGGCGCTCGCCCCGATCACGATCGCGTTGCTCGACCTCGCCGGCGACTCCTCGCTGCGCTGGGTCGCCGCGACTCCCCTGGCCTGGCCGACCTTCCGCGTGCTGCCCGCGTTCGCGATCGCCCTGCTGCTCGCCCCTCTTTCCTCGCTTTGGCGTCGGAAAAGCACCCCTGAGGTGCCTTTGCGACGCCAAAACGTGAAGGAAGCGGTGGCGGCATGAGCGCGATCGCGTACCGCGGGGTCTCGTTCGCGTACCCGGACGCGCCCGGGCTCGCGCTCGACGGAGTAGACTTCGACGTCGCGCCCGGCGAGGTGCTGCTGGTCATCGGGTCGTCTGGGTCGGGCAAGAGCACACTGCTGCGCGCCGCCAACGGGCTCGTCCCCCACTCCAGCGGCGGGCGGTTCACCGGCGAGGTCGTGGCCTTCGGCCGGTCGACCAGGTCGCACCATCCGCGCGAGTTGGCCGACGTGGTCGGGTTCGTCGCCCAGGACCCGGAGGCGCAGTTCGTGGTCGACCGGGTCGAGACCGACGTGGCCTTCGTGCTCGAGAACCTCGGTCTCCCCGCTCCCGCCATGCGCCGTCGGGTCGAGGAGACGCTCGACGCGCTCGGCATCGCCCACCTCCGCCACCGCTCGCCCGCCACCCTCTCCGGCGGCGAACGCCAGCGCGCCGCCATCGCCGGCGCGCTCGCGGCCGCGCCGAGCGCGCTCGTGCTCGACGAGCCCACCTCGCAGCTCGATCCTCAGGGCGCCGAGGACGTCCTCGCCGCCGTCACCCGCCTCAACGCCGACCTCGGCACCACCGTCGTGCTATCCGAGCACCGGCTCGAGCGCGCCGCCCCCCTCGCCGACCGGGCCGTGGTGATGGAGGCCGGCCGGGTCGGCGCGCCGGCCGCTCCGGCCGCGATCGTCGCCGCGTACCCGGGGGCCCCCAGCGTCACCCGGCTGGGGCGACTGCTGGGCTGGAGGCCGCCCCCGCTCACCGTGCGCGACGCCCGCCGCTTCGCCGCCGCCGCCGACCTGCCCCCCGGCCCCGATCCCGAGGCGAGCGCGCCCGCTGCGGGTGAGCCGCTGGTGTCGGCGCGTGGCCTGGAGGTCGAGCTCGACGGGTGCGACGTTCTGCGGGGCGTCTCGCTCGACGTCGCCCGGGGCGAGGTCGTGGCGGTGCTCGGGCGCAACGGCGCGGGCAAGACCACGCTGCTGCGGGCGCTCGGCCGGCTCCTCGAACCCGCCCGCGGGACCATCACCGGCGCCGGGACCGTGGCCTACGTGCCCCAGGACCCGAACGCGCTCCTGTTCGCACCCACGGTGCGGCGCGAGCTCACCGAGACGCTGCGGCTACTGCACCGTTCCGACGCCGACGCCGTCCACCGCTGGCTCGGCGCGCTCCACCTCGACGACGTCGCCGAGCGGCACCCCCGCAGCCTCGCCGGTGGCGAGCGCCAGCGGGTCGCGATCGCAGCGGTGGCCGTCGGGGGCGCCGACGTGCTGCTCCTCGACGAGCCCACCCGGGGTATGGACGCGGCGTCGCGCGCCGCGCTCGAGCACGCCGTCGGCCAGCACGCCCGCGCCGGGGGCGCGGTGATGCTCGCCACCCACGACGTCGAGCTCGCCGCCCGCTGCGCGACCCGCGCGGTCGTGCTCGGCGACGGCGACGTCGTGGCCGAGGGACCGGCGCGTTCGGTCCTCGCCGGCTCGCTGTTCGCCCCCCAGGTGCTGCGGGTGGCGCCGCCGTACCTGACCGTCGAGGAGGTCGAGACGGCGATGGTGGAACGGTGAGCGCGACCGCGGTCGCACTCTCGCGTCCGGCGCGCCTGCGTCCGGCGACCGTGTACGTGCTCATGCTCGTCGTCGGCACCGCCGCCTTCCTCTACCCGTTCTGGCTGCCGGCCGAGGCGTTCCCGGAGCAGGCCCACGGTGGCGACGCGCCGCTGGTCGCCGCGCTGATCGGTGCGCTGGTCGTCGGGGCGGTCATGCTCGAGGTGCGCCGCGGCACGATGAACGGCGCCACCGTGGCCGTGCTCGGCGTGTTGTCGGCGTTTGCGGGGCTGCTCAGGCTGGTCGACCTGCCCGGCAACAACGCCGGCCTGCTCTTCCTCGTGGTGCTGGCGGGCGCGGCGTTCGGCCCCCGCTTCGGGCTGCTGCTCGGCATTTGCGCGATGGCGACCTCGGCCGTCATCACCGGCGGCATCGGGCCGTGGCTCCCGTTCCAGATGCTCGCGCTCGGCTGGATGGGCGGCGCCGCCGGGCTGCTGGGACGGGTGACCGCCCGCCTCGACCCTCGCCTCGAGGTTGCAGTTCTCACCGCCTACGGCTGGGGCTGGAGCTTCGTCTACGGGGCGATCATGAACCTGTGGTCGTGGCCGTTCCTGCACGGCGACGGCCCGACCTCGTGGCGCCCGGGCCTCGGGTTCACCGGCACGCTCGAGCACTACTGGTCGTTCTACGTGGCCACATCGTTCGGGTGGGACGCCGCCACCGCGCTCTGCAACGCGCTGCTGATCGCCCTCACTGGGTCGGCGGTGCTGCGCACGCTGCGCCGCTTCGCCCACCGGCTGGAACCGGCGGTGGAGCTGAGGTGAGCGACCGCGGCGCAGGTACCCTGCGGCGCAGCGAGCCCGGGCCCGAGCGGCCCGAGCGGAAAAGGAGGCGTCTCCGGCGTGACGTACCGGGTCGTTCAATGGAGCACGGGAAACGTCGGCCGCCTCGCGCTGCGGGCCATCATCGAGCACCCCGAGCTCGAGCTCGTCGGCCTCCTCGTCCACAGCGAGGACAAGGCCGGTCGCGACGCGGGCGAGCTCGCCGGCACCGAACCGGTCGGGGTGACCGCGACCACCGATCCGGACGAGGTGCTCGCGCTCGGCGCCGACTGCGTGTCATACATGGCAACGGGTGACCTGCGCCCCGACGAAGCGGTCGCCGACATGGCCCGCATCCTGGAGTCCGGCGCCAACGTCGTGTCCACCTCGGTGGTGCCGCTCGTGTTCCCGCCCTCGGCGCCGAGTCGCTACACCGACCCGCTCCAGACCGCGTGCGAGAAGGGGCGGACGTCGTGCTTCACCTCGGGCATCGACCCCGGGTTCGCCAACGACCTCATCCCGCTGGTGATGTCGGGCTTCTCGAAGCGGATCGACTCGATGCGGGTGATGGAGATCCTCAACTACGACACGTACGACCAACCCGAGGTGCTGTTCGAGACCATGGGCTTCGGCACTCCCCTCGACGACACCCCGCTCCTCCTCCTACCGGGCGTGCTCGCGCTGGCGTGGGGCGGGGCGGTGCACGCGATGGCGGCCGGGCTCGGCGTCGAGCTCGAGGACGTCCGCGAGACCCACGAGAAGTGGGCCGCGACCGAGACGTTCACGGTGCCCAGCGGCACGATCGAGAAAGGCACGATGGCCGGGCTGCGCTTCGAGGTGCAGGGCATCGTCGGCGGTGAGCCACGTGTCATCGTCGAGCACGTCACCCGCATGCACGACACCGCCGCCCCCGACTGGCCCCAGCCGAGCGGCCAGGGCTCCTACCGCGTGCTGCTCGAGGGTGACCCCGAGATCAAGCTGGAGCTCGAGTTCGTGGGCGAAGGCGGCGACCACAACGCCGGCGGCCTGCTCATGACCGCGATGCGGATGCTCAACGCGATCCCGGCAGTCTGCGAGGCGCCGCCGGGCCTCCTCTCGCCCCTCGACCTGCCCCTGGTCACGGGGAAGGGCTTGATGCGCTGACGCGCATCAATCTCTCATCCGGTGGCGGCCGGTGCTGCCATCCACGCGGCGTAGAGGCTGGCGTAGCAGCCCTCCCGCCCCAACAGCTCCTCGTGCGTACCGAGCTCGGCCAGGCGACCCTCGTCGACCACCGCGATGCGGTCGGCGCGCTCGGCGGTCGAGAGCCGGTGGGCGATCACCACGACCGTCCGGCCCTCCATCAGGCGTTCGAGGGCCTGCTCGACCGTCCGCTCGGTGCCGGGGTCGAGGTTCGAGGTCGCCTCGTCCAGCACCAGCAGGGTCGGGTCGGCGAGGGCGGCGCGCGTCAGCGACACCAGCTGGCGCTCTCCGGCCGAGAGCCGTGACCCCCGCTCGCGGACCTCGGTGTCGAGCCCGTCGATCAGCGCGTCGAACCGCTCGGTCAGCCCCAGGGCAGAGATGGCATCGTCGATCTCGGCGTCGGTGGCCTCGGCCCAGCCGAAGCGGATGTTGTCCCGCACCGTCCCCGCGAACAGGAAACCCTCCTGGGGCACGACCACGATGCGCCGGCGCAGCGAACGCAGCGTGGCGTCGCGCAGGTCGACGCCCCCGAACCGCACTCTGCCTTCGCGCGGGTCGTAGAAGCGGGCGATGAGCTTCGCCAGCGTCGACTTGCCCGCGCCGGTTGGTCCGACGAGCGCGAGCCGCTCGCCCGGCGCCACCGGGAGCGTGACGTCGTGGAGTACGGGCTCGCCGTCGCCGTAGCCGAACGTGACGTGCTCGACCTGGAGGGGCCCCTCGTCGGGGAGGTCGACCGCGCCCGGCCGCTCGGTGATGGAGCTGCGGGTGTCGAGCAGCTCGAACAGCTTCTGGAGCGCGGCGCCCGACTGCTGCACGAGGTTGTACAGCTGGCTCAGCTGCTGGACCGGCTCGAACAGATTGTTGAGATAGAGGACGAATGCCGCCACCGTGCCGACGGTGACGATGTCGCGGTTCACGAACCAACCACCGATCCCGATGATGAGCGCGGTGCCGAAGACCCCCGAGAACTCCACGAACGGGAAGTAACGGGCCGAGATGCGCACGGTCTCGAGGTGGGCGTCGTACTGCGCCTCGTTGGTGCCCCGGAACCGCCGGGTCACTGCCGGCTCGCGACCGAACGCCTGCACGACTCGCACGCCGGCCAGCCCCTCCTGGAGGGTCGCGAGGTTCTGGCCGATGCGATCGCGAACCTCGAGGTAGGCCCGGTTCGACTCCCGGCGGAACCAGCGGCTGGCGATCACGACCGGCGGCACGACAACGAGCACGAAGAGCGCGAGCTGCCAGCTGAGCAGGAAGATGACGACGATGGCGCCGACGAAGATGAGCGCGTTCTGCACGAACATCACCAGGCCCACCGACACGAGCTCCTGGAGCGCCTCGATGTCGGAGGTCATGCGCGCGACCAGCCGGCCGGTCTTCTCCCGCTCGAAGAAGTCGAGCCCGAGCGACAGCAGGTGCCGGAAGACGCGCTCGCGTAGGTCGCGCAGGAAGGTCTCGCCCACCCGGGCGACCATGAGGATCACCAGCCGACCGAGGTACGCGCCGACGAAGGCGATGACGAGGTAGACGATGGCGGCGGTGTTGAGCGCCCCGGCGTCGCCCGGCCCCAAGCCGCTGTCGATGCCGTAGCGCACGAGGGCGGGCCCCGCGAGCAGGCACGCGGTCTGCGAAACCAGCAGCAGGGTCGCCAGCGCGATCTGGCCCCGGTACGGACGCAGCAATTCCCGGAGCCGCCGCAGCACCTTGGTGGCGTCGGCGCGGGTCAGCGTCTCATCCACCGCGATCTGCCCGAGCGGCCCGCCGCCTCCTCCTCTCATCGCCGCGCTCTCATCGCCGGGCTCTCATCGCCGGGCTCTCATCGCCGCGCCCCGGCGGCCTCGGCCGCCTCGGCCTGGGCCAGCACGTCTCGGTACCGCGGCGACGTGATGAGCAGCTCGTCGTGGGTACCCTCCGCCGCCACCTGCCCGTCGGCCAGGAGGACGACGCGATCGGCGAGGGCGATGGTCGCGGGGCGGTGGGCGATGATCAGTGTCGTCCGCTCGGCCATGACCTCGAGCAGCGCCGAGCGGATCTCGTGCTCCTTGGTGGGGTCGACCGACGAGGTCGCGTCGTCGAGGATGAGCACGCGGGGATCGGCGAGCACCGCCCGGGCGATGGCGAGCCGCTGGCGCTGGCCGCCCGACAGCGAGAACCCGTGCTCGCCGATGACGGTGTCATAGCCATCGGGCAGGTCGTCGATGAAACCGTCGGCGCCGGCGAGCTCGGCGGCGCGCTCGACGAGGTCCATCGACGCCTCGGTGTCGGCGAAGGCGATGTTCTCGCGCACGCTGTCGGAGAACAGGAACGTGTCCTCGAACACGATCCCCACCGCCCGGCGCAGGTCGCGCACCCTGAGGGCGCGCACGTCGACGCCGTCGAGGAGCACCCGGCCGGCGTCGACGTCGTAGAAGCGGGGGACGAGCCGGGCGACGGTGGTCTTGCCCGAGCCGGTCGACCCGACGAGCGCCACCGCCTCGCCGCCCCGCACGGTGAGGTCGAGCCCGTCGAGGACGGGCGGTCCGGCGACTCCCCCGTAACCGAAGCGCACGCCCTCGAAGCGGATCTCCCCCGGGCCTTCGGGCAGCGGGCGCGATCCGGTGACGTCGACGATGGCGGGCTCGGTGGCGAGGACCTCGTGCACCCGCCCCGCCGCCGCCGACGACCGCGACGCCTGCGCCAGCAGCATGCCGAGCATGCGCATGGGCCAGATGAGCATGAGGACGTAGGAGTTGAACGCGACCAGGTAGCCGAGATCGAGGTGGCCGTTAATGACCTGATGGCCGCCGTACCAGAGGATCGCGACCAGCGAGAGAGTCGGCAGCAGGTCGACCAACGGGATGAAGCCGGCGCGCAGGCGGGCGGCGTCGAGCGAGCGTTCGAGCACGGAGTCGGCTTCGCGTCGCAGGCGCGTCGCCTGGAGCGGTTCGGCACCGAAGCCCTTGACCACCCGAACCCCGGCGACGCTTTCCTCGACCACGCCCGACAGGTCGGCCAGCTCCTCCTGGAGCTCGAGGGTCACCGGCTGGATCTTCCGGGTGAAGCGGGTGGCGGCGACGTTGAGGAACGGCAACGTCACGAGAACCAACAGCGCGAGCCCGGGCGACTTGATCAGGATGATCACCATCACCGCCAGCATCGTGAGCAGGCTGGCGGAGGTCAGCGGCAGGAGCACGACGACGACGTGGATCTGCTGCATGTCGGAGTTCGCCCGGGCCATGAGCTGGCCGGTCTGGGCCTCGTCATGGAACGCGAAGTGCAGCCGTTGCAGGTGGGCGAACAACCGGTCGCGCAGGTTGGTCTCGACCCGCAGCGCGATCCGGAACGCCGAGTAGCGCCGCAGCCCGGTGGAGAGGGCCTGGACGACGCCGAACGCGACGATCAGCACCGCGAAGCGCACCACGGCCGACTCGTCGCTCTTCAGGATCCCCTCGTCGATGGCGGCCGCGGCCAGCAGCGGGATCGTGACCCGGGCCGCGGTCCACGCCAGTCCGGCCAGGATCCCGGTGGCCAACCACCACCGCTCGGGCCGGATGGTCGCGCCGATCAGCCGCCAGCCGGCCCGGCGCGCCTCCTTGTCGTCGTCCGCCTTGTCGGCGGCGACCGTGTCGGCGGCGACCCGGTCGGCGTCGACCTCGTCGGCGGGGCGCGGCTGCGGCTCTGGTTCGTCCGCCCGCGCCTCCTCGCTCACCACAGCTCCCCGGGTCCGCGCCCCGGTCGGAATCGCGTGAGTGGGGCGCCGGCCGCCGAGGCTACCAGCGGCGCGAACGCGGCCTCCGGGAGTTCGGCGTCACGCGTCGCGCGCCGGGAACAGCTCCTCCACCATCTCCGCCAGGGCGGCGCGGTCGTCGCTGACATCGAGGTCACCGGCGAACATGACCGCGCGTCCGCCCGCCTCCTCGATCTCCGCCGCGGTCTCCCCGGCGTCCGGGCCCGTGCCGACGAGCACGACAGCCGCGCCTTCCTCTGCCAGCGTCCGGGCGGTGGCGGCCGCGGCGGCGGTGACGACGATCACCCGTCCCGTGAGTCGAGGCACGAGTCGAAAGCTACTGTCGCCGCGTGGCGCGCGGTCGCGGCTAGCTGGCGAGCTTGCCGTAGCCGCCGCGGTAGAAGAGCAGCGGGCCCTCCTCGGAGAGCACACCCAGCTCCAGGACCTTCCCGACCACGATGACGTGGTCGCCGGCGTCGTGCACATCCTGCATGGTGCACTCGATGTAGGCGAGCGCGTCGTGGAGGATGGGCGAACCGTTGCTACTCGGTCGCCACCCGATCCGGCTGAACCGGTCGGCGCCCTTCGTCGCGAACACCCGGCACACGTCCTCCTGGTGCTCGTTGAGGATGTTGACCGTGAACTGCTCGGCGGCCTCGATCCGGGGCCATGTCGACGAGGCCTTGGCTGCGCAGAACAGCACCAACGGCGGGTCGAGCGACACCGACGTGAACGAGTTGGCGGAGACGCCGACGGGCTCGTCACCGTCCATGGCGGTGATGATGGTGACGCCGGTGGCAAAATGGCCGAGAACCGTGCGGTAGGACGCCTCGTCAGGAGGCAGGAGCGCTTCCGCGCTCGCGTCGCTCACCGGGCGAGAGCGTGGTGCAGCTCGACGCTGAGGCCCTCGGTCGCGGCCATCACGTCGACGCCGCCGGCACTGCCGAGCTCCTGGGCGTGGATGAGCATGAGGTCGACGTCGTCGTCGCAGTGCGTGGGGCAGTGGTGGAACAGCATGAGGCGGCTGGCCCCGGCCTCGCGGGCGACGTGGACGGCGTAGTCGGCCGTGCAGTGCCCGTAGAACCACTTGTCCTCGTACTCCTCGTTGGTGTGCTGCGAGTCGTGGATCACGAGGTCGGCGCCGTCACACAGCTCGAGCACGTCCTGCGGTACGAAGTTCGCCGGATCGTCGGAGCAGCCCGGCCCGTGATCAGAGAGATAGGCGATCGACACGCCCTCCACCTCGACGCGGAAGCCGAGCGTCGGGCTGGTGTGCCGCACCCACCGCGAACGCACCTTGGTCCCGTTGATGGCGAAGTCGTCGTTGCCGGCGTCGTGGAAGCTGACCTTGCCGGTGAGCTCGTCCGGGCAGATCGGGAAGTACGGCGGCCGCATCACCCCGGCGAACACGTCGGCGAGCGGGCCCTCCTCCTGACGGGGGCCGAACACGTCGAGGGTGGCGTCGGCGTTGCCGAGGGGCGCGAAGAAGGGGAGGCCCTGGATGTGGTCCCAGTGGAGGTGGGTCAGCAGCGCGGTGCCGTGGAACGCGCCGAAGGGCGCCGTCCGACCCTCGGGGCCGCTGGTCGGGAACCCGACGATCTGCTCGCCGTAGGGCCGGAGCCCGGTGCCCATGTCGAAGATCACGGGAGTGTGGCCGTCGACCTCCACCGAGACACACGACGTGTTCCCGCCGTAGCGCTCGTAGCGGGCGCCGGCGCAGGGTGTGGAACCGCGGACGCCGTGAAAGCGAACCCTTGTCCCCCCGGGCACATCCGCAGGATACCGACAAGCGGCCCGGTGGGAAACCGCATCGGGCCATTTGGTCGCGGCGCCGGGATCGAGGGGGCTGTGCGATCCTGGCCCGATGTCACACCCGACCGAGCCCACGATCGAGGCGGTGATCCGGACCGAGGCGCTCACGAAGGTCTACGCCTCGAAGAGCGGCCCGTCGGTCACCGCGGTCGATCACCTCGATCTGGGGGTCCGACCGGGCGAGATCTTCGGGCTGCTCGGTCCCAACGGGGCGGGCAAGACCACCACGGTGGGCATGCTGACGACCCGGGTGGTGCCGACGAGTGGCCGCGCCTGGGTGGGCGGTGTCGACGTCACGGCCGACCCGGTCGCGACCAAGCTGATGATCGGTGTCGTGCCGCAGGTGAGCACGCTCGACCGCGCGCTCTCGGTGTGGGAGAACCTCTACTTCCACGGCCGCTACTTCGGGATGGGCGCTCGCGAGGCCCGGCGCGCCGCCGACGAGACGCTCGAGCGGTTCCGCCTCGCCGACCGCGCCGACGCCGAGATCCTCGAGCTGTCGGGTGGGATGGCCCAGCGGCTGATGATCGCCCGGGCGATCCTGCACCGGCCCCGGATCCTGTTCCTCGACGAGCCGACCGCGGGTCTCGACCCCCAGAGCCGGCTGGCGCTGTGGGAGGTCATCGGCGAGCTCCACGCCGACGGCCAGACCATCCTCCTCACGACGCACTACATGGAGGAGGCCGACCAGCTGTGCGACCGGGTGGCGATCATGGACCACGGCCGCATCCTCGCCCTCGACACGCCCGCGACGCTCAAGCGGTCCCTGGGGGCTGACACCGAGGTGCGGATCACGCCCGACGGTGGCCGGGTCCAGGACATGGCGCACCACCTCGAGCGCTTCGACGGCGCACAGGGGGTCAGCGCGACCGACGGGGTCGTCCGGGTCTACCTGCGGGACGGGAAGACCGGGCTCGCCCGCCTGATCGCCCACGCCGACGCCGGCGGCTTCGGGATCACGGATGTCGGGATCACCGAGCCCAGCCTCGAGGCCGTGTTCATCAACCTCACCGGGAAGGACCTGCGCGAATGACCACCACGGAGGGGCGAGCGGCCCGCAGGGCGGAGGCCGGCCAGCCCTATCGAGGATGGCCCGGCCTCCGAGCGAGCCCGACCAAGGGTGAAGTGGTCGCGTTCCGGGCGCTGCTGATCCGGGACGTCCAGGTGCTGCGCAAGACGTTCGTGGCCTTCCTCATGCGCACGGTCACCCAGCCCCTCCTCATCGTGTTCGTCTTCGCCTACGTCTTCCCGAAGATCGGTCAGGGCGTTGGCGGCTCGGGCGCCGGAGCCACCTTGTTCTCAACATCGCTGATGCCGGGCTTGATCGGAGTGGCCGTCGTCTTCCAGGGCATCCAGGCGGTCACGATCCCGCTGGTGAGCGAGTTCGGGTACACGCGCGAGATCGAGGACCGGGTGATGGCGCCGCTGCCGATCTGGGCGGTGGCCGTGGGCAAGATCGTCTCCGGCGCCATCCAATCGGGGCTGGCCGCGCTCATCGTGGTGCCGTTCGCGCTCTGGATCCCGAGCACCCCCGTGCACGTGGACCTCAACTGGCTCGCGCTGGTCACGGTGGCGCCGCTGGCGTGCGTCCTGGCCGGCGCATTGGGGCTCGCGATCGGGACCCGGGCCGAGCCCGGCCAGATCCCGATGGTCTTCGGCATCATCGTGATCCCGATGACGATGCTGGGCGCGGCCTACTACCCCTGGGAGCGGCTGGACGCGATCGAGTGGCTCAAGTGGGCGGTGCTGATCAACCCGCTCATCTACATCAGCGAGGGCTTCCGCATGGCGCTCACCGACATTCCCCACATGTCGGCATTCGGCATCTACGGCGCGCTCGTCGGGTTCACCATCGGGCTCAGCTGGCTCGGCATCAGCGGCTTCA
>Ga0136633_1001255_pt1 | contig 18912 bp, 19 predicted proteins | sample AntDrymeUQ832206_2_FD_105494 | JGI IMG/M metagenome (GOLD analysis project Ga0136633, IMG submission 105494) | Polar desert sand microbial communities from Dry Valleys, Antarctica - metaG UQ83 (22.06) | ecosystem: Environmental > Terrestrial > Soil > Desert | place: Antarctica: Dry Valley...
GTCGCCACTGCGCCCCGTCGGCACATCACCGGCCGCTTCTGGCACCAGGGCCCCACCAGGCATTCGCTCCTCGATTGCGCCGACCCTGCTCGCGGCCCCGGCCGGTACCACCGAACCGGTGAGCCGGGCGTCTGGTACGCCTCCAGCCAGGAGCAGGCCGCGTGGGCTGAGCTCTTCCGTCATTTTCTCGACGAGGGACTCGATCCCTTCGAGGTGCGACGGCGAGTTGGCCGGGTGTACGTCGCACTGGAGGTCCTGGACCTCACGGATGCCACGGTGAGAAGCCACGTCGGCGTGAACGAGGACGACCTCATCGGCGATGACTACGCACTCACGCAGTCGATCGCAGCAGCAGCGGTCGACGCCGGCTTCCATGGGGTACTCGCTCCCGCCGCCGCTCTACCCGGCCGGGAGACGCTGGCAGTCTTCGCCCACGCCCTCTCCCTCGTCCAGGCCGAGCGTTCGGATGTCCGCCAGCCACCACCGAGACTTGCGAACCTCCTCCCGTTGATCCGGCCCCATGAGAGCGTGCCGGACGCGGTCCGACGAACGTTCCGGACCCTGGCACGATCGGGCGCCGAAGCGATCCGCCGTGGCCGACGCCCCGAGCGCTGACACCGGCTCGATGACGAACTAATCGGTTTGCTACTTTCGGGTGCCGACATCGGCAATGCGCTTGACCTCCTCTCAAGGGCTCAAGTCGCAGAACGATCGCTGACCAGGGCTTGCAGCGACGACAGCCAGCCCTCGACATCCTCGCCACGTCGGCTCGTCCAGTTCGGCCCAAGGGCGGCGTCCAAGGCCGTCGAATCGAGTGCTAGGGCCAGCTGAAAGTTTTCCGGCGAGTAGCCCAGGTGGAGGCCGTCAGGGCGAGGGGCCACGTAGACGAGGGTATGCCTGCCATGGGAGGGCGGCGTCAGGGTGAAGCTGTTCCGCCACCGTCGTAGGCCGAATCCGAGGCGGCGCCCGACCTCGAGCACCTGCTTCAACTCGCCGGAGACTCCATAACGTTCGGCCGCAGCGGCAATCTGGTCGTCGGTGCCTACGGCGTGGTGTTCGGCTCCGAGCTCCGGCGGGATGGCGCGTTCCAGGATGTCACGAACGGTGGCCCCTAACCGTGACCATCCGCAGAGGCTTAGTACCTGACGCACGAGTTCCTCCCTGGTCAGCGTCGGTGTGCGGTCGTACACCCGGAGAGCGAGAGCGGCAAGCTCGTCTGCTGGCACGTCCGCGAGTTGGCGACCATCACCGACCGTTCGCAGATCTACCTCGGGCTGCTCGGGCGTGCTGAGCTTGCGACTGCTCGGATCGGAGAACCTGGGCAGCCTTTCGATCCGCAGGTCTCCTCGCCGGGAGGCGTGGCGAAGTGCACGGTCGAAGGCGACGGCCATATGGCGGCCTATGCGCGACGCGCCGGCGGATTCGCGCTTTACCGCTTGCTCGTCAGAGAGCAACCGCCAAGACGCGTCGTCCAAGTTGGCTACGGCTGTGAGCCGCGCAGCAAAAGCGCGTGAGCACGACAGGAACGACGAGGACGCACAAGCGGTGGCCCAGTTGAAGATGCTGTTCAACCAGTAGTCGCGGTCGATACTGGGTGCTCAACCCGCCGGGACCTTCCGCCGGTAATCGAACCGAGTAGTGAAAGGGGGGCGTACGACGGTCCGGCCGGTGGCAGCGTGACTGAGTGTGCTGTTCGAAGCGCCCGACTTCGGCACGTCCCTCGCGCCCGGGCGCCGCATAACGACCGGGCCTAGGTCGTCGGCGATTGCCCGAGACGCCGAACTTAGGTCACGATCGGCGGGGGGTCCGTTGGTTCCTGGGCGGGACCAGCGGCTGTTCCCGCGTGAGCGTCGCTCTGCCCGGCGGTTCTAGACGCCGGGTCTTGGTTTGGGGTTGAGCGGGCGGTCGCTCAGCTGTCGCCCCGCTGGCTCTGGGGGCCCAGGTCGTGCTCGCTCGGGGGTTGTGCAGGTACGCCGAGGTCGAGGCTGAGGCGTTCGGCGGCTGACCGTCGGGCTTTGTCGCCGCGACGGTCGTAGCGGGAGGTTGTCGAGGGCGAGGCGTGGCCCATGAGCTGCTGGACGGCGGGGAGGTCGGCGCCGGCGTCGAGGAGATCACCGGCGTAGGTCCGGCGGAGGTCGTGGGGCGAGATGGCGGCGAGGCCGGCGGCCAGGGTCCGCCGGGAGAGGATCTGGCGGATGGCTTCGCCGGTGAGCATGCGGCCGTGACGGAGGTTGCCGGTGCGGTCGATGGGACAGAACAGCGGGCCTGGGAGGTCGCCCCGCACCGCCATCCAGGCCTGGAGGAGCGGCTCGACGGTGGGGGAGAGGGGCACCAGCCGCTGCTTGCCCCCTTTGCCCACCACCCGGATGGCGGGCGGGTCGGTGTCGACGTCGGCCAGGTGCAGTGCGACGAGCTCGGCGCGGCGGGTGCCTGACAGGTAGGCCAGGCCGATCACCGCCGCGTCGCGGACCCCGGCCGGGTTGTCGTGGGCCTGGCAGTGGGCGAGGAGGGCGGCCAGCTCGGTCTGTTCGACGTTGCGGCCGGCGGGGAGGCGGCTGCCGGAGATGGGCCGGAGGTCGACTGACCGGAGGTAGTCGTCGGTTTCCATGAGGCCGAGGCGCCAGGCGGCTTTCAAGGTTCCGCGCAGGGCGGCCAGGTGCTTGTTGGCTGTGGCCGGGGCGTAGCGTCCTTCGGTCACCGCCCGGGCCAGGGCGGCTCGGATGGCGGTGGTGTGGCTGAAGCGAAGGTTGGCCCAGGGGAGTGTGTCGATGTCGGCTGTGCCGCCCGAGACCCAGGCGGCGATGGCTTCCAGGCACCCGGTCATCGTCCGGTGCCCGTCACCGGCGAGGCCGGCCACGTACACCCGGGCCGGCACCTGGCCCCAGTCGGCCACCAGAGCCCCGTCGGCGGCCCGCCGCAGGGGCACGGGGACGCCCTCCATCCTTTCCAGATCGACCAGGACGGGCGCCGCCACGCCGCCGTCCGTACGCCTCTCCTGAGCCATGGAAGTAGACCCTACTTGCGGGAACGGTTCTTCTCCAAGTGATATTCAGCAGCAGGGGAGTGCAGTCGAACGTACCGTACGATAGTGTGCGATCGTGGTTGAAACGGTGTTGTCCGACGGTGGTCCGACGGTGTGTGGCCTGGCCGGGTGCGATGTGCCGGTGACCCAGTCCGTGGGGGGCGGCCGGCACCGGTTGTACTGCTCGAACGCCCACCGGGCCGAGGCCCGACGCCGGCGGCTGGCTGGCAGACCGGATCCGGCGCCCGCCGATGCGCTCGGCGCAGCCTTGAACCGCCTGGGCGGCGTGCTCGATGATCTCCGTCGCCAGGAAGCTTCGCTGCGTTCGATCGACCCAGCCCGTCAGGCCGTCGATGTCGCCCGCCTCCGGGCTGAGGCCACAGCCGAGGTCCTGGCCGCCCAGCAGGCCGCTGCCGCCGCTGCCGAGGAGGCAGCCCGGGTCCGGGGCCAGCTGGCTGAGGAGCGGGCCGGGTGGGACGAGGAGCGCCAGGATCTGGTCGGTCAGCTGGAGGAGTCCCGGGCGGCTACCGCTGCGGCCCGCCAGACCGCAGGCGTGGCCCAGGACGCTCTCGATGCCGCCGTGGCCGCTCACCGGGCCGAGGTGGACGACCGGGAGGTCGCCGCGGCCAGAGCGGCTGCGGTCCATGAGGCCGAGGTTCGCCGGCTCAGCGGGACGCTCGAACAGGCGCGCACCGAGGCGGCCGCCGCCGCGGCCCGGGCCGAGGCGGCCGACCGGCGGGCGGCTGTCACCGAGGAGCAGGCCGGTGTCGCGGCGGAGCGGGGACGTGAGCTGGAGGCTGAGGCCGGCGGGCTGCGGGTGGAGCTGGCTAGGGCTACCGGGTCGGCCGAAGCGGCCGCCGCCCGCGCCGGCGCCGCCGAGGAGGCGCTCGCACAGGCCCGGGTCGACCTGGTCGACCAACGCCAACGTCACGACGCCGCCGTCTCGGTGCTACAGGAGCAGATGGCGGCACTCATCGCCGCCACCTCGGCGGCCCGCCCCGCCACCCGCAAGCCCATCAAGAAACGGGCCGCAGCCGCAGAGGCGGCCAAGGCCACCGCCGGATAGTCACAGCCAAGGTCGGACTCATGAGGCGGTGAGGGCCCTCCCGCCGGGCACGGGGACGGTGAGGACGCTGGCTACGGTGAGGCGCAGTGCCATCGGATCACGCATCCTGAGCGCGTTGTGCAACGACGTCTCGCGCTCCCGCTACTTCTGACGATCCTGCTGTTGGCCGGGTGCACCGCCGCAGATCGCACCGGGGTCCGCCTTGCCAAGGACGGTGTTCCCGTCGTGATCAACTGCGGGACCTGGATCGAACGTGTCGAGGTCACCGACGTTGACACCGGGCGGACGGTGTGGGCTGCGCACGCCGTCAGGTCACCGAAGGGCGGCATCAGCGGTAGCGCGACAGTGGCGCTCGGGTCTCCACCGCGCCAGTGGGCGGAGGACTCGCCGCTGGTCCTCGACCCGAGGCCATCGTCATGGCGCTTCCGTGCTGAACCCCTAGGCGAAGAGGTCACGATCGTCGTTCCGGACGCAGCGTTCGAGATGGGCCGCGTCTACCGCCCCGGTAACAAGTCGGAATCGGTGTCCAGATTCTATGATCATACGTGCAGTGGGCTTCCTGTATCTGTATCCCCCACGGTGCTGCGAATCGGGTTCGGAGTAGCGGTCCTGGTCCTGGTGGGTGTTGGCGTCGTTTCCCTCTGGCTGTGGCGACGCCGCTCCGCCGGTGCGCTCAGACGCGGCCCCTGAATAACCGGTTACATCCAAGCGGGGCTCGCTTGTCTTGGCCGTCACTGGCCCATCATGCCTAGTCGCAGCGGGGCGAGGCCCGGGTTGAGCTGCGAGTGGAGCGGGGGCGGGGCAACGTCGCACTTGTCCAGCTCTGACCGCGGACGCCGCTCCTGGCCGCCACCCTTGCTCAGACCGCACGGGGCCGGTACTCAGCGGCCACCCCGAACAAGTCCCTCCAGAAGATCCGCACCCATATGATTCATACCCCGCGCCGACCCACCCCGCTCGGTCCGCTGACCCGGGCAGGTTCAGCCGAAGAGGACCCGGAGCTCCGGAACCAGGTCCGGCAGCAGGAACGTGTTCGGCGAGCCGAGGGTGGTGACGATGCCGTCGCGATCCGTGGCCCGTACGACGACACGACGCTCCACGACCACGACATCGGCCACAGCCGACCAGGAAACCACCTGGGCAGGCTTCTTTGCCAGGGCCACGCCAGCGGTGTTGACGATGACGCCCCCGACCTCGATGTCCTCTCCGGCCCGGACCCGTTCGACGATCGCGGCGCGCAGGCGAGGACCGGGAACGATGCGCAGCAGGTCCCACAGGTAGGAGGCGGCGGCGACGATCGGTTCCGTGCCTTTCACCGTCGCGGCGCTGGCCTTGGCGCGGAGCTTTCCACCGGATACATCCTCCAACGAGATCGTGAGCGACCCACCGGAGTCGCCCGGCGCCTTCAGGTCGATCGTCGCCGAGCCCAGCGCGTCCCAAGCGACCGTCGTCCCCTGCAACACGATGGCTGTCGGTGCGACCTCGATCCGGGTCTTGCCCCCGATACGGCCTGGCAGTGCGGCCGCATAGGTCGAAGACCGGCCGTCGACCGGTGCGAACGGCGCGCCCGGCACGGGGAAGGGTTGTTCTGACTGGGGTGATGGACGTGGGGATTGGCCAACCCGGCGGGCCGCTTCGTCCATGGACGGAGCCGGGGCGATCGAGTCCAGGAGCGTCCAGTCTTCCGCCAGGGCTGCGTCCGCCGCAGCCTGAACGTCGACCGGCACCCCCGAGGGATCGAGCAGGGCGACCGGCCCCGACCAGGAGGTCACGAACGAGGCCCGGCCGCTGTCGAGGGCGGCTCGCACCGTGCTGGCGGTGATGGCGGCTTGCAGGATGACCTGTCGGGCGTCGGGCGCCTCCACACGCCAACCCTGGCTCACCAATGTCGCGGCGAGGTCTCGTTCCCGCTCCTGTGCGAACGCGGCACGGACCCCCGTGAGCCCCGGCGGCAGCTGGATCTGGGCCAGCGCCCGGTCCACCGCGTCGGCCCGCGCCTGCATCTCCGGCACCATCACGAGGTCGGCCCACTCGTCCCACCCCGCGACCGGCATAGACGCGTCACCGGTGATCAGCGAGAACCAGCGGTCCTCGGCTGCCCGCACCCATCGATCGGGATCGCGGAACAGCGCTCGAGCGGGAGGACGCTCATCGGGCGCGCTCGCGGGGGCCGTGGCCTCGACCGCTGCGACCCGCTGGATGCGGACGTCGGTCGGCGGGTGGGTCGCCCACGGATCTGTGGTCTGGGGACCTTCCTGGGACATGGCGAGGATCTGTTCGATCCGCTCGGCGCTGCTGAGTAGGGACCGCCGACCGGTTGCCAGGTCGGCCGGCCGCCGTCCGGCCTGCAGCATCGGGAGGATGTAGTCGTGCCGGAGGACTTCCTCTGCAATCCCGACGATGGCGACCCGGTGCAGCGCATCAGCCGTCGCCTGCTTGCCGCTGATCCGGACGGCCGCGGTGTCGGCCACGAGCTCCTGGCCCCGTCGGACACCGGCGCTCACGCGGTGCTGGAACTCCCAGTAGCGGACAAACAGGTTCGCTACCCACCGGCCCTGCAGGGAACGCATGAGCTGCACCAGCACCTGCTCGGTGCGGAACAGGACCGGACCGAGCTTGGTGTCGCCTGAGGCCAGGTGACCCATCTCGTGGGCGAGCACGGCGCGGAGCTGCTGGACGGTCAACGTGTCGAGCAGTGGCACTCCGATGCCGAGGGTGCGGGTGCCCCGGGCGAGCCCGAGCAGCGGGCCGAACTCGTGCACGTAGGCGTTGACGTCCGGCGTCACCACGATGCGGTCCGGCGGGCTCGTCCCGACGGCGGCCGCCAGTACTTCGATGTCCGCGTGGAGGTCGGGCTCGGTGTCCCGTGGCACCTCGACCTCGTCAGACGGCTCCTCGGGTCGCCGGATCATGGTGAGCGTGGCCCGCCCGAATGCGGCGACGATCGCCAGAGTGGCCAACACGATCTGGAACTGGACGCGGCCGGCCACCTGCCAGACCACGACGTTGAGACCGATCATCCCCATGATCAACCCGATCGCCAGCACCAGCGCACCCACCAGGAGCGCGACCGAGAGGAAAGCTCTCCTAACGACCTTGCGTCCGGTGCTCCCGACGCGTTGTCGGGCATCGGCACCGGCGCCAGCTCGGGCAAAAGCTCCCCCTCGTGGCGGCTGCTGCGCTCGGCGGGTGCACAGCGCCACTCGAAGGGGGAGATGGCTTCTCGACATCAACCAACGAGTGGGCACGTCCCGCTTGTCGGCGGCCATGAGATCCCGCGCATGGGCGACCACGAACAGGTTCCGGATCCTGCACACCGCCGCCCGCCTCACCCGCTCCGCCCGCCGCGTCTACCTGCGCCTCGATGCCACATGGGCCTGGACTCGCACGCTCGCCCTCGGCTTCGCCCGCCTGCGCGCCGCGTTCACCTGAACCGGCAGCCAGGCCCGCCAACGAATCGGGACGCGGGCACCCACAACCTACGAACCGAGGCCCAGCCTGAACAGCCGCGTCCCCCGGGCTCCCAAGAGCCGAGCACCAGGTGGCCTCAGACCATCCCCGGTCCCTCAGGGCAGAACAGCGGCGGCCCCGGTCCTACCGTGAAAGAGGCGGGCTAGGCAAGCACTCTCCCCCAAGAAGTTGCTTGACTCCGGCGGGTGAACATTGTAAGTTCCATCGCAAGGGACGGGGGATGGTTAGGATGACGGAACTTCAGCAACGCAGAGGGGCCGAAGACTCATCGCTGTGAGCCTTCCGCCGTACTCGCTGAGGAGTCCGCAACGTGAACACATCTCTTCCGACGGGCTGGGGTCCGAGGAGGACGACCTCCTCTTGCGGTGTGGGCGGATTCTCCCCACGCACACGGAGTCGGCCGGACGAAACTTCCCCGCTCTGCCTCACTCCCCGACCTTGCTGGTTAGACGTTCGTTAGCACCCTGTCGCGGAGAGTCGGACCGTGCGTAATTTCCTTCTTGCCTCGGCCGGCTTTGCACTAGCAACGATCATGGTATGGAACATCAGGCGGGGGTGCCTAGGCCCGGACTCCGAACGCTCCCAACTTATCGAGGGCGCGCTGGGTGGAGTGGCCTGTGTCCTTCTCCTGCTGTCCGTTTCTTATTGGCGACGCATCAGAGTCTTGGCAAGAGGCCGCTGCTCGCCTTGGGAGCAGCTGAGGTTGTACGGTGCCTGAAGTCCCCACTGGTCTGGTGTAGAGACGTGCACGATGATCTAGCGATCGTCAGCGAGCAAGTGCGACGAGCGTTCGCTGCCGCTGCCACAGATCCAGCTGCTGATCGCTCGCTCTGGGACGACCCCGAGGGCTACGGTCGAGAACTAGGCCTGAATAGCAGAGATCTGGTAGAACTTGTTGGCGTAATCCGGTACTCTCGTCGCCGCCGGAGAGCGGGCGTCAAACACGAGATCGTGCTGAAGGCCGCTGCTCTTGCGGAGATGGGACGACAGTGGCCCTTTGAGGGTGAGCCGGATGCTGATCTGACGCCGTTCATTGAGGTGACGGAGACAATATCCGGCTTCGTGCTGCGGACGAAGGCCAAAGGTCTTACCATCGATCCCTCGGTCGGGGCAGATTATCGTTCTTGGGGAGAGGCTCTTCTGCGGTATGCCTCTGAACTGGCTACAACGCAGCACAGGGTCAATGCCCAGGTTGCGGATGCGATCGTTGCATCGAGGAACCTGCTCGCAGCCTGTGACCGACTCATCGGCGAAGATTAGTAAAAAACTTTTTCTTTTCATTTGTGCGAGCGTGTCCTGTGGCGCGTCTTCGCGGACCTTAAAGAGAGGAAACGTTTTGCGGGGTAAACGTTCTTTGTTAGCGATTTTCGTGCTCTGCGCCTCGATACTTGCAGGGGTGGGAAGTAGTCCTGCCTACGCCGTTTCCTGCCAGGAACATTGCGAAGAGTACGCGAAGGGATTTGCCGAAACCGACGCCAAGCGCGTCTACGACTATTGTATGGAAAAAGGTCTCCGCAATCCAGAAGATTGCGAGGACCTTCGGCAAGGCGTCTATGATAGCTCATACGGATATTGGTACAGAGTATGCATGGAAGCCTGCGAGCAGGGATTGCCCTTGCCTGAATGGCCGAAACCGGATGAGTGGCCTGAGATCGATCCTCTGGCGCAGGTGGTGAGCGGTGGTGGATCAGCTACCTGGACGACCCGAGTCTCCTTGTCATCCACGCCAACTACTCTCCGATTCTGCTTTGGTGACGGTACGTGCGCTGCCGACCAGGCAGTTCCGGCTGGCTCTGGATCGACGACTTTTATGTACTCGAAGGTCTTCAGTGGCACTGGTACATATGTACAGACTGCAGTAATATTAGAGAGTAGTGCTAATTCGAAGAGTGGAACAGTTCGGCTTGGCGCCGTCCAACCGCCCGCCGTCGGCGGGGGTGGCGGTGGCGGTGGCGGTGACCCATTACCCATTCCGTATGTTTCTCCTGTTCGCGGCTTCGATCCCGGCTATAGCGACGAGCCTTGCGGTGTGGAGGGCGGCGTCAAGAGCGGCATCCAGTGACGCTGACGGAGTGACCGAGAGCGCAGGACCCGGCGTGCGACGCCAGACCGGTCACGTCCGCCGTCACGCTCAACCCACGAACCGCGCCTGTAGCGGGCGAACGTGCGCTCGAAGTCATACGCAAACATTTGAAGATTCGGACCAGCGGTGCCGGTGGCGAAGTTGGAAGCATAATTGGCGGCCGGGAAGGTTTAATCGAGGCGTATGATCATCGTCACCAGTCGGCGCGGGCGGTTAGGGAGTTTCTGATACTGTCGCGCGAGCTCTTTTACTTCGGTTCGTCCATCCCAGATGCAAAGGCATATCTTCCGCCCGTCGATTTGTTGAGCGTGAGGCTGACGCCGGAGCAATCCATGGGTTTAGTAATTGACGCCTCCGTCCAAGCACTAGCCGACGCAAAGATGTGGTATGGGATCACCTTGGGGCTCATGGGTGAGTGGGATTCCTCAATCGATTGTTTGTCTCGCGCTCGAAACGATCAGGAGGAGGCTGGAGAAATACAAAAGACCGAGCGTTGTGTGCTTGAGATAGCAGAAGTCAAGAAATATCAGGAAGGTGGAAAGGCTCTAAAGGGCGTCCGACTGCCTAGCCCGATGCTCACTCGGGGTACGCCTAGCGTCGGCCAGCCGGTTTCCCGATGCATACTTGGTTCATCGTCGGCGGATGATTTAATGCGAGGAGCCGGGACGTACCCATCGGTCCGGCGAAGGCGTCCTCGAGGGCGAAGCCGACCCTCGCCTCCCAGTCGCGGACACCGCCCCCAAGGCGCACCAGCTCCGCGATCTCGTCAACGAAGACCTCCGGGGGCCATCGCAGCGCGAAGTCGGCACCGAACATGTGTACGACCCTAGCCGACATAGGGCGGGATTCCGTGCATTATCCCGCCCTATAGGAGGCCGCTGACCGGCCCCAGAGTCGACGCTGCAAGCGGCGAAGTCCTTCCAGTCGGACCGGTAGTGCCCGCAGCGCCACCGGCGCCCGGCTGCGGACGACCGCGGACGCCACCTTGGCCTCCAACTACGGCCCAGTTCGACTGGTCGGACTGACTCGACGCCAGTCCCACCAGTCGCAGCGCGACCCTAACCCGGTCGCGCTGCGGCCGCGCCCGGCGCCCGTTCCCATGGCCCTCAACCAGCTCGACACTGTCGCAGACGACTGGCCGTGCCGGAGGTGGCCTAGCGACTGGACGGAGTTGACCTGCCGTTCGTCGAGGAGGTCGCCGCCGACATCTTCATGGGCCGCTTCACGCTCAAGTGGCGCCAAGCGGCGACCATCGCCTCCGACGTCATGGCGGATACGCTCTACGCCCGCTACTACGACGTGCCCACGGCCAGCGGCGTGGCCACCGCTCGGCGACTCAACCTGGCCCAGTCGAGCCCCGAATGCCGCTCCCCGGCTCTGCTGGCCTTCGGCGCCGAGCGCCTGGTCGGCGTCGTCGACGGGCTGGTCGACCTGTTCGACAAGCTGCTGGCCGACACCAACGCCAAGGCCCGCACCCGGCTCGCCGAGTACCACCAGGCGGTGGCCACCGCGGCCAACGACAAGGTTCTGCTGCTGGCCCAGATCGTCCGGGTGCTGCTGGATCCCGACCTCGACGACGACACCCGCATGGCGGCGACAAGACGTTGACAACACGACGACCTTGGCCTACCCTTCCGCTGCCACCCAAGCGCAAGGTGAGACGCTATGGCCGCATTCGGTCCCCGGGTACAATTCAGCTTTGGCCTACAAAAGCGGTTCTCCCTCAGTCGTCGACGGCAGCGACCTATCCGTCGGTTAGCGGTTCGCCCCACTGGACCGAATGGGGCTAAGGCCATAGCACTGCGCTCAATTATAGCGCTGGCCGCCCTCCTTGTGGCGACGGGAGCAGGGGTAGCGCCGGCTCAAGCGGGCACCGGTGTCTATGGTGGCAACTGCGCAAGCGGAGGTAACGAGGTCCGTCAAGGGGGTCCCGAACTCGACCAACCTGGCTTCCGCAGCTTTGAGCCGTGGGGAGACCCCGACTGCTTTGTCTACGGCGACGGCGGCGCCGGCGCCGGCGGCGGCGGCGGCGGTGGTGGGGGTGGGGGTGGGGCCCCGCCTGGAAGTGGGCCTCCGGAGGTGACGCCAGACAACTGGCGCGGGGCGGCTAGTTTGTCCGGCGATCTTGCGGATACTTCACCTAGCGAGTTTGGAAGCGCTTTACCTGGTGATTCTGGGAACGGCGTAATCGGTCATTGGAACAATGGCGCGGCGTGTCCCGGCTATCCTTCGGGATTAACTGCTGCGATTGCTCAGTTCACGCTGACCTTGTCACCGGGAGGTTGCGGAGGAGCTGTCGGAGTGCCCGCAGGTGACTATGAGATCTCGATCTTCAGGAATGGCTATGTAGCGTTAGGCAGTGAACGAAGGAAGACTGTTGACTGCAGTCGGGCCTCCTCGGTCCCCGACTCCTACGTGAAGAGCCGTCTGGGCAATATCACGGTTGGCGTGACAGGCAGTGGCACAGCTACGCTGGGATTGCCCAGTACGCTCCTCGGCGATTCCGTGGGTGAAGAGTCAGCGGTATGTGTCACGAACGCCGGCGCGGGACTTCACATGAGCATGCCGATAAAGAGGCAGGCGTCGAAGGATGAGTGCTGGGGTACAATGATGCACGTAGGAGCGCTTCCCGGCCCCACTGGCAATGTGGTTGGTGGCAATGCGCGAGTTGATTGCCGTGATTCTAGGACTATTGTCACAGGTGTGATGGAGATCTTCCGAGGACTACCCGATGACGGTGAACCAGACGACGTCATACTGAAGTTCCCAGTGGTCTTCGATGCTTGTGGACCAAACCCAGGCAGTTGTGGTATGGAAAAGGCGGCGGTTGACCCTTTTAGCAGACCTGAAGGCTGTTACTACGGTATTGCAACGCCAACACCTGGAACTCCTGGCGCGGCTAAGGTGTTTTGCTTTATTGAAGGCGGCAGCGTCCCCTGATGCCGTGTCAGTCGACTTGTCTAGCGGCGCTGAGGGCTTATCTTGATCGTCCTTAAAGAAGTCGAAGTCAATGGGATTGCTTTCAAGCTCGAAGCGGGTCGTGACACCTTTTTCGGGTATGACCTACCGGAGGGACAGCTTCTCGTTCAGTTTGGCGGCACGTCGGGGGTTTTTCCGCAGGCGCCTGGTTATGGAGAGGCCTTTCTTGCTGCTGGTGGAGACGGTGGCCTGAATGTTTGCTGGATTTTCGGCACGGTTCACTCCGGCGTCTCGTCCATAACATTTGATACCAGCGCTGGTAGCATAGAGGGCGTGCCAGTCGACAGTTCGGAATTCGAGGCGGGTTTTTTCTTCGCCACCTTCAGTCCTTCAGTGTCTATAACGGCATACCATCTCAGGGATGGCGCTGGTTATACCATTGGTGGGAAGTTGATAAGCAGTGAGGTGGGGGAACAGCTTGGAAGAAGTCTCTTCAAGTACGGTTAGTCCGTGTTCTTGGCAACGTCCGATCGCTCAGCCTGCCTCCTGCCGCTCTAGTTTCGATGACCAACAGGGAGGATGTAGAGAGTTGGCCCCATCCACCGGCCTGGAGGCAGCGCTCGGTACGGTCAGCAGTTCTGGCCCTCGGTCCGAGCGGGTGCCCTGGCGGCGGATTGGCCCGCGTGCCCGGTGCCTACATCGGCGGCTCCGCATGCGCCCCTCAACGGGGCTGGACTGGGGTGAGCCGCCCATTATCGCGACGGCTGGCCGAAGGAAACCCATGGTCGAAGGCCACGATCAGCAGCGATAACCAGCGATCTCCGTGCCTGCCGCACCCGATAGTCGAGCGCCCGGTTGGAGACCCGCTAAGGATGCTGCCGCTCACCGCCGCCGGCCGGGTCCCGGCCGCGACGCTGACCGTGAACCGCCGCCAGGTCGACCCTCAGGATCGGGAAGCTCTCCGGCTGCTGCGCGCCGGGCGGCCGGAGGAGTCCCAGACGATCCGGACCGAGCACGGCTGGGAGCACGACCTCGGCTCCCCGGGCGCCTCCCGGCAGGGCCTGGTCCAGGCGGCGTTGGCTGACATGGGCGAGCACGGAGCGGCGCACGTGGCCGTGCTGTGCGTTTCGCATGGTGGTGCCCGCGTGGGCGAGCCGACTCTTTCAAGCTGGAAAGGCTGAAAAGAAGACCATGGTGGTTTTTGATAATGTGGACGTCGCAACACCTGAACAGCAGGACGCAGTTGCTCAGGTGATGCTACTCCTCGCAGTAGGTGGCCAACCCCTTCCCACCGGGACCATTATCCTAGCAGCCGGCGACTCTGGAGCCGCGTGGATGCAACAGATGGGCCCTTTTGGGCGTGCAATTGAACCTCGAGTGCTAGAGTTTAGCATTCCGTGACGACGAAGGGCATAGGGACTGGCCCTGCCGACATGGTCCCCGCGCAGGTCGCCGCAGGGCAGTTCTTCGTCTGGGACTTATCCGGGTTAGAGCACTCTAGCTAGCCGGCGGGCTCCGCTCAGCGACGTTGCGGGTCCAGGCCGACCACGCCCACCGACGCTCGACTCTTTGGGGGCGCCAGCCTCGGCAGCAGTCACGAGGCTCGACCCGGCTCGCCGATCTGGCCGTAGCATTGGGCGCCTTCCTCAACGCCCGGGCCATCGCCTACCGAGCATGTCGCAACCGACTTAGGGCAGAGTGGGCGAGTGCAGCTCCGGTCTCGCCCTCAGTGGAATGGGGAACAACCGGTGTCGTCACCGGAGGCGGCGACGAGGGCCTGGGCTCTGCGTTCGGCCGCCCGGCTGTTCTCATTCTCGGCCGGCGGCTACGTCGACCGTTGCGGGGTCTTCAGCGCGTCGAAGGTGAAGCTGATAAAGCACGCCGACCCTGCATCGCCGGCGCCTGCAGCACCGCCGGCGTTGACACGGGAGCATCGAACCGGTACTCTCCGGTGGCAGCGTTGACGGCCTGGTCATGAAGGCGGTCCCTGTGCACGGCGCCGCTGGCCGACTACGAGAAGGTGAGGGGGCACAAGATCGGTGAGGGGCCACAAGATCACAGCGGAACGGTACCGTTCCAACGGAACCCTAGCAGGGCGGCCGAGAGAGGTGGAGGCAGCGATGAACGACAAGATGCAGGCCTGTCTTCTGAGACGTGGGCACAAACTTCCGTAGTCCTCAGCCGTAGAGGTACGTTTACCCGATGAGAACGATAATCCGGCCGTATCAGGGTTTTGGGCCTATAGACTTCGGGATGTCTCGACCAGAGGTCATAGCACGACTTGGGCCACCCAGAAGAGACGACCCAAACGACCGAGAGTTCGTCCAGTATGTGGATCTGGGTCTTCAGGCCAATTTCAGACCTGGCGGGGGTGGCTGCTTCTGGATTTCGTCGTTCCCGCCTTGTGAGCCGGAGGTTCAGGGCATCCCCTTGGACGGAGTCTATTCAGAGGTTGAGTACAGCCTTTGTCGTGCGGGGTATTTGTTGCATATCGGAAGGGGTGTTATCGAGGGGTGGCTGCGATGCGATGAGCTGGGTATCCAGGTTACGCGTGAGGACCTTGATACTCAGGAGATTGAATCGGTTTCCGCGTATACTCGAAACCATTATACCGATCCGGATGACGACTGGGTTCTTCTACGCGAGCCGCCGAGCTGAGTAGCCGGCTTGGCCTCTGACGTGGATCGGGATCCTGAACCGACGAGCACTTCAGACCTCCCCGGGTAGGCCTGCAAGGGCTGTGAACCCCCCGAGATCCAGCCTCTCCGGCGCGGCCGCCCATGGTCCGAGGGTGCGAGGGCTTGCACCAGCGGGCGGGAGGAAGCTTGCGCCTAGTCCTAGCTAGCTAGCTAGGTAGCTAGCCGGGATGCGCGTTGCCGCAGAAACGGTCCTTTTTGAGACGGTGGCCCGAATCGGCCCCAGCCTGCCCTCGATCGCGTTCACAACCCGTGTCCACAATCAACGTCTCACATCTTCCTCAGGTGGACGGTTCTGATACGATCGTTGAGCGTGGGAGACCTGCTCGGGTACGCCAGGGTCTCGACGCTGGAGCAAACCGCTCGTCTTCAGACCGACGCTCTCAAGGCGGCCGGGTGCTACCGGGTCTTCACCGACCGAGCGTCAGGGGCGCTCGACGAACGCCGGGAGCTGGCCAAGCTCTTCGACCAGGTGCGTCCCGGTGACACCGTGGTCGTGTGGCGGCTGGACCGCCTTGGTCGTTCGCTCCGTCACCTGATCGACACCGTGAACGCGCTGGCCGACCGCAAGGTCGGCTTCCGCAGCCTGACGGAGAGCATCGACACCACCACCTCGGGCGGGAAGCTGGTCTTCCACATCTTCGGCGCGTTGGCCGAGTTCGAGCGGGAGCTGATCCGGGAGCGCACCCAGGCCGGCCTGGCGGCAGCGAGGGTGCGCGGTCGCCACGGCGGGCGCCCGACGGTGATGCCCCCTGACAAGGTGGCGACCGCTCGCCAGATGTACGAGTCGAAGGACTTCACGGTGGAGGCGATCGCCCGGGTGCTCGGCGTTAGCCGGGCTTCCATCTACCGCCATCTCGCCGACCCCGCCGCAGCTGACGCTCCAGAGGGCCGGGCAGTCAGCGCTGAGACCATGCACTCGGCCGGGAAGACACGTACTCGTGCCCGTCGCCGTAGCTGAGAAGGTCGACCAGGGCGGCTACGCCCGGTTCCCCGACCATCTCGAGCGGGACTGGCTGGGCCGCTGGTGCCATCTAAGCGAGGCCGACGTGAGCCTGGTACGACGCCGGGCCGACGAGACGACCCGTCTGGGTTTCGCCGCCCAGCTGGTCACCGTGCGCGCCATCGGCACGTTTCTGGCCGACCCGACGGCCGTTCCGGCACCCATAGTCGCCTCCCTGGCCCGCCAGCTCGACATCGTCGACCCCGGGGCCCTCACCGGTTACGGCAAGCTGGCGGTGCGCTGGAAGCACACGGCAGAGATCCGGGATCGCTACGGCTACACCGAGTTCACCAGCGATCCGGGCCACGTGGCACTGCTGCGCTGGCTCTACCGGCAAGCGTGGGCCGACGACCTCGGCCCCTCGGTCCTCTTCCGGGCCGCTCACCGCAGGATGCTGGCCGAGCGGGTCCTGCTGCCCGGAGAGAACGTCCTGACCCGCATGGTCGCCAGCGTCCGGGAACGGGCTACCCGCCGATTCTGGGCACGACTGGCCCACGACGCCTCAACGGCACTGGTCGAGGCGCTGGAGGCCCTTCTCGTCGTGCCGGACGGCAAGCGCCGTTCTGGGTTGGACCGGCTGCGCCGACCACCGTTCAGGCCCAGGATCATCGGCTTGGTCCAAGCCTTGGAGCGTCTCGGCGAGGTCCGCGCCCTCGGCGTCGGCGACCTCGACCTGGCCCGGCTGCCTTCCCGACGGGTGGCCAGCCTGGCCCGCTACGCCGAGGACGCCTGGGCCACCCAGCTGGCCGACCTTGCTCCCCAGCGCCGGGTCGCCACCCTGATCGCTTACGTCCACGTTCTAGGCACCAGCGCGCGCGACGACGTCATCGACATCTTCGACGTCGTGTTCGGCGACCTGCAACGGGCCGCCACCAACCGGGGCAAGAAGCGCCGAGCCGACGAGCTGCGTGAGTACGACCTCGCCGTCGGCAAGCTCCAAGCAACGATGCAGTCCGTCCTCAACGCCCTCGACGACGACACCGCCATCGCCGTGGTGCTCGAGACGCTCCGCGGGGACCGGGACCGCATCGTGGAGGCCCTGGGCACGGTCACGACGCTGATGCGCCCACCGGGCGACCCGTTCCACGAGCGGCTTGTGGCCTCCTACCCCCAGATCCGCCGGTTCCTCCCTCAGCTCATCGGCGCCGTGACCATGGACGCAACAGCACCGGCCCGCCCGGTGCTCGACGCTTATCAGGCCCTCGGCACCTGGCTGACCGACCGGCCCCGCACCACCCACCTGCCCGGCAACGAAGTCCCCCTCGACGTGGTCAGCGCCTCTTGGGAGCCCCATGTCCTCGACCGCGAAGAGGGGACCGTCAACCGGGCCGCATACGCCTGCTGCGTCCTCGACCAGCTCCGCGTCGGGCTGCGACGCCGCGACGTGTACGTCCCGGGCAGCCCCCGCTGGGGCGACCCGCGGGCCGAACTGCTCCCACCCGACACCTGGGACCAGCAGCGCGACCAGGCCTGCGAAGACCTGGCCCTCGACACCGACCCGAACCGGGTCGTCTCCAACCTTGGTACAGCCCTCGACGTGGCATGGCGGCGCGCCGCCGAGGGGATGGCCACCAACCCGGACTTCCGCATCGAACACCGCGACGGAGTCGACCGGGTCGTCGTCACCCCGCTCGACGCCATCGACGAACCGGCCTCACTGATCCGCCTCCGGGCCCAGATCGAAGCCCTGCTACCCGAGATCGAGATCACCGACCTGCCCCTGGAGGTTCACAGCTGGACCGGGTTCCTCAACGAGTACACCCACATCAGCGGCGCACCGTCCCGGGCCACCGGCCTGTCCGAGTCGGTCTCCGCCTTGCTCGTCGCCGACGCCTGCAATGTTGGCCTGACCCCCGTCGCCGACGAGGACTACCCGCCGCTGACCCGAGACCGGCTCAACTGGACCGCCCAGAACTACGTCCGCTCCGCCACCCACGCCGCCGCCAGCACCCGCCTGTTCGACTACCACGCCGGCCTCGACCTGGCCCGCGACGCCTGGGGCGGCGGCGAGATGGCCTCCGCCGACGGGATGCGGTTCGTCATCCCCGTGGCCACGATCCACGCCGGCTACAACCCCCGCTACTTCGGCCGACAACGCGGGTCCACCCTCTACACCTGGATGGCCGACACCCACGCATCGTTCCACCAGACCCTCATCCCCGGCACCGAACGCGACAGCCTCTCCGCCCTCGACGGGCTCATGGCCAACCAGACCGTCCTACGCCCCAAGACCGTGTCGACCGACACCGCCGGCTCCTCCGAGATCGTCTTCGCCCTGGCCTGGACGCTCGGCTACCGCTACGGCCCCCGCCTCGCCGACCTGGCCAACCACCGCCTCTGGCGGATCGACCTGGCAGCGAACTACGGGCCGCTGCAGGGCCTGGCCCGCAACCGGATCAACACCGCCCTCATCATCAGCCAGTGGGACCAGATCTGCCGCCTCACCGCTTCCCTCGAAGCCCGAACGGTCACCCCTTCGGCGATCCTGCGGTCCCTGCAGCGGGGACCGAACCCGTCCAGCCTGGGCCGACCCACGGGCGGTGCACCCGCCGGTTACCTGCCCCCCACGCCTTGCGGCACATAGCGACAGCCCGGCGGGTCGTGCGGTCCGAACCGGTATAGCCCATCGCCACCAACTTGTCGTGGCACACA